>WNGD01002919.1_pt1 | contig 19580 bp, 16 predicted proteins | sample 5400671 | NCBI WGS metagenome assembly WNGD01 (sample SAMN13153369, study PRJNA577476) | soil metagenome | isolation source: 40 cm soil or saprolite under grassland replicate 2 | place: USA:California | collected 2016-06-15 | reverse complement strand
TGCCGTCGTACTTTTTGGCGATCAACTTCCGGTGCCATGCCATCAAGGTCTCGGGCGTGACGATTTTCGCGATCTCAGCCAACAATTTCCTTCCCAATTTCTTCGCCTTGGCCGCAAGCCGGCAGCGCTGGTCATCGCTAAATGGAATTCGCCTGCTGCCGATTAGTTCGCGAAGAACTCGATTCTCCTCCAGAAGGTAATCGATGGCGTGCTGTTGATGCTGGTTCATCCATCCAGCGACGGCGATGATGACAAATCGAAATGGGTCCAAACCCGTTTGCATGAAGAATCGTACACCGGCGACCGAGGGAACTCCCGAGCAATGATGTCTAACGGGATCGAGTTTTTGGACCTTACGAGCTCAGAAAAATTTCTGGCTCGTCTGCGTCCTCCCGCACAGCACGTGCGAACGGCGGGGCCCCGATCCATGGCCCGGCCGGAAATGCAGACGACCGCGAGCCGTGATAGAATGATGGTATGAAAACTATCAATGCCCACGAGACGGAAGGGGTCGTCGATGCAAACGCCAGCGTGCATGTGAGCGAGTTGCCGTTCGCCACAGGTGACCGCGTGAGGATTCTTGTGCTCGGAAACCCTGATCCCAAACTATGGCGTCACACCTCCGACGAGATTGACCGCTCCAGGCAGATCCGTCTGGGACTTAGGGGAACAGTTATACGATACGATCGGCCGGACGAGCCGGTGGGTATCGATGATTGGGAAATGCTCAACGATGAGTCGGAGAGCAAATGATTCTGCTGGACACGCAGGTATGGGTGTGGTGGACGGAGGGAGGAGAGAAGCTTTCTGAACGTCACCGCCAGATCATCGATACAGGCGAGGCCGAGGGCATTGCCGCTTGCGCCTTCTCCGTCTGGGAGGTCGCGATGCTCGTCAGCAAGAAGCGGCTGGAGTTGCGGGAGCCGGTTCAGCAGTGGCTTGACCGAGTTGTGCGGATCCCGACGCTACACCTCCTCCCTGCGAGTCCACAAATCCTGCTCGATTCAACGCGACTGCCGGGTAGTTTCCATAAGGACCCTGCAGATCGCATCATCGTAGCAACTGCACGGGCGCATTCATCCCCACTGCTAACTACTGATGAAAAAATCCTGGCTTACGGGCACGTTCAGAGCGTCGGACCAACGTGAGCGTTTCAAAAGTGAGGCCGCTTCCGATAGTTCTTCCCCGGTCATCGGCCCCAGGCCCGCGAGGGCGCTTGAGACGTTAATCGATCTGGCAACTTATCCCAAGCTTCCCTCCTGACATGGCTCTGGAAAACCTGGCGCTCCGCCAGCAGCCCGCAATCTCCGTCGCGTGATTGCGCACCCTCCGAGTGAGTGCAAGTTTCTTGCGATGGAGTCTGCGGGTGCCCAGCAAGACCACTACAGAACCGTTACAGTCCCTCGATTCTCGGTGAATGAGTCACCCGCAAACCAAAATTTTGCGGGCATTTAGCGGACATTCAGGGCATCATCTTGTTTAGGCGGTTTGGAGTTTTTAACCCCAAGGGCGCTTTTTGCTGGATCCTGCTCTTGGCCCGGTGATTTTGCATATCTCTAAATTCAATTGCAGCTGTGGGTTAAGGGGAGAGAGTGCGTGTTGCGGATCCGAATTCTCTGTTTCGACCTTGGGTTGAGGGACTGAAAGTGGTCGAAAAACGGCAGGAATGAAACTTGGGATGGACATTCGATCAGCGCCGGATCTAATTGATAATGTGAGACTTGTGAATTTGGTAGCGACGGGTGGAATCGAACCACCGACCTTGGGGTTATGAATCCCACGCTCTAACCGACTGAGCTACGTCGCCACTCGCAGTCGGGAATTTTGCGTCCTCGTCCCTGAGTTTTCAAGGCTCTTTTCACCACCAAGGCATCACGAAGGACACAAAAAGCCGTTTTTGGAACTCAGCCTTTAGCCTGCTTGGTACGCAGTGCAGCCTGAAGGCTGGACTCCAAACCTGACACAAATGAGTTCGCGAACGTTACGGATGGTACGACCGCTCGAGGTTTTTGGTGATGTCCTCTTCGGTAAACCACGCGCGCTTCCACTGCTCCTTGGAAAAGAGCACCGACTGATCGGTGTAATGCGGCGACTTGGGGTCGTCCGTCTGCGAGTACGCAACGACGCTGTATGCAGTGGGCGGCGAGGTGAACTCCACCGCCAGCACGTAGCTGTCCCCGAAGCGCGCCACAAACTTTCCATCCTTGTCTTGCTCGTATCCGATGATCCGAAAGGCTCCAAACTCGTCGGTCAGACCGCCGATCGGCACATCGAGAGCACCACGGCGCAGGCGATGGATGCCTCCCCACGAGACTGCCAGAGAGGAATACTTCTCCTTCATTTCCAATACCGCGGCGGCGAGAGATTTCAGGGCCGTTTCGTAATCGCCGAGCCCGTGCGGCGTGGAAGCAGGATAGAGCTCGTTCCACGGTGTTTCATATAAAGGTCGCGCCTTCTCCCGGTATTTGCGCCAGAAGTTCTCAAACAGGACCGCTCCTTTGCTCTCCCGCGCCGCAGTATTGTCCCAGGCCTCCAGGACGCGGACCGCCTCATCCAGATCCACGCCGTCCACTGCCCTTCCCCGAGCCATTTTCAAAAGGTCCGCTTTGACGCGGTCCGCCAGCAGCAGCTTCATGTTGTATTTGTAGCGCAGCACTTCATCGAGCGAGATGCTCGCGTCCCCTTCCAGCATCTCGAGGCTCAGTTGTGTTCGCAGGCCGTTCACATTGGGAGTGAGCGCATCGTGGTATTGGCGCCGGTCGATCAGGGCCCGGAGGTTCGTGTACCAGGGGGCGGAGTTGCTGTTCTGAACGTACCACCCGGGCGGATTGATCAACTGGGGCAGACGGCTCTCGGGCAGTATGCGATTCCACTCGGTTTGCGAAGTGTTGCCGGGAACCACGCCGGCCCAATCGTAACCCGCTGGCCGGTCCGGGAAACGGCCGTTGAAAATGTAGAGGACATTCCCCTCCTTGTCCGCGTAGCAGATGTTGAACATCGGTATGGCCTGCATGTCCAGGACGCTGCGGAACTCCTCCAGATTGCGCGCCTTGGTCATGAGATTCCACTGCTCGACGAAACGGTACTCGTCGATGTTGGCGGACTTGAAGGCATAGGCTTTGCCCGCATCCCATTTGAGGACCGGGCCGTAATGTGACGAATACGCTTCCTTCTTCCGAGTGACGATTCCCGCCTCGGTCTTCACTTGAATGGAAAGCTCTCGTTTCTCCATCGGAAGAGGCCGGCCATCGTAGAGGTAACGGTGGTCATCGTTCGGATCCAGCGTCAGCTCGTAGACGTCGTCGGAGTCGTGCAAGTTAACGGTATGCGACCAACCCAGGTTCTCATTGAAGCCGATGGCGACACCCGGCATCCCAATGAGGCTGGTTCCGCTGATGTTGACTTTCCCCGGGACGGTGAGGTGCACTTCATGAAAGATCTGGGACCCGCCCCACGCCAGATGGGGGTTCCCGAGAAGAATTCCCTTCCCGGAGACCGTGCGCCCTTTTCCCAGCGCCCACATGTTGGAACCGCGGAGGAAACGATCGTCAGGATCCCAGGCGGCTGAAGAGGACCTGCGCCCAAGATCGCGCAGCTGGCGCAGGTTCATCGAAAACTCCATCACGATCACACGCCGGGCGTGCGCCAGGACGTCGATGCCCGTGACGGGTTTCGCCCATTCCGGCAGCTCGCTCCGGTGCTTTTGGACGTACCGATTGTAGCCGGACGCATAGCCGTCGAGGATTCGTTGCACCCAGGGAGGCATCCTGGCGTAGCCCGCCTCGGCACCTTCGTACATACGAAGCTCCTTGGTGGCGAAATCCGATTCTGCGTATTTCTCGCCGAACCAGCCCGACTCTTCGCTCCGGGCTTTAAGAAACAGCCGAGCGATTTCGAGGACGTGGTCTTCTGCCGCAACGTAACCGTGCCCAAACGCTGCGGCTTCTTCTGTGGAAGCCAGAATGTGAGGGACGCCATACGTGTCGCGGCGTATCGTGACCTGCGAGGCAAGAACGTCGAGGTCGGCGGAGGGATCCGGAGAGTAACTCGCGAACCCTGCCAGGGCGAGAACCGCCGAGGAACGCATGACCATCGTGAACACGATCCGCAAGCTTCTTGTTGTGATAGCCGTCATAAATGCTCCAAAGGCCCAAGGAACTTGGGAAGAATCATCCACCGCAGAGTCGAAGAACGCAAAAAAATGAGAGGATCACCCCGGGAGCGCACGCTGGTCCCTCGCGGAATTTGGCAAGAAATTGTAGTCCTCCTGCGCCGCTGCCGGGGCGGGGGTTTTGGGGTGGCGCCGCCTCCAGGGGTCCGCAAAAAAAGCGCTCACCCCTGGTAAGCTCCCTGCACTCCTCCGGAGCGGAAGACTCCAGGCCTGACGGAACCCAACGGGGCCACCGCACTCACGAATCTTCGGACATCATTTGAAATGTACAAACGCCACGGCCTAGCACGCTGGAAGCTTGGAAGCGCGCGCTCCCAGGGCGCCTGCGAGGCGAAAACCCGGTCACGGTAAGTCGACGGTAAGGCCGTCAGAGGCCAGTTCTATTTCCAGTTGGTCCCGTCGCCGTAATACTTCCTGACCCAGATGGGTCAGGATCAGACGTTTTGTGCCGAAGCGCGTTCTGTTTTCTTCGATACGCGGATAGTCCAGGTGAAACGGCAACCGGGTTTCGTAAAAGCAGCATTCGCATATGAACAAATCCGTATCCTCCGAACGCCGAACCAGCTCCTCGGTCCATCCCGTGTCGCCGGAATAGAGCAGCCTTCGTCCTTCCAGAATGACCCGCAATCCCAGCGAGATTTCCGTTTCCTGATGGGGCACTCGAAAGGGTTCGACGACAACCGGACCCAGTTGCACCACTGTCTCGGGATACAGTTCAGTGAATTCCAGGGGAAACGGCAGCGGATGTTGGGAAGTGTCTCTGTAAGCGGCGCGGAACAAGTCCCACACGCGCTCCCGCGTCCCCGGCGGCCCCGCAACCCGAAGCGAACGTTGGCGCGGCCGCTCATAAACATACTCCAGCAGGAGGAAGGGCAAGCCGCAGAAATGGTCGCCGTGGAGGTGGCTGATGAAGACCGTGTCGATGTCGGCCGTGTCAATAGTGTTGCTCTTCAGCGACGCCAGCGTGGTTGCTCCGCAGTCCAGCAAAAGTGACGTGCCGCCGCCCTTCACGAGGTACGCCGCCTGATGGCGCCCGCCCGCAGAGAAGGCATTGCCAGAGCCTAAAAAAGTCACACGGATCGTTCCGTCCATTGTTGCAGTATAACACCTGCTGATGAAGCCACTGACAACAGACAACCAGCAAACATCTCCAATCCAGACAGTGGCCGTGGCAGACGCACGGAAAAGGATAACTTAACTAAGAAGGGCGACAGTACGTAGCCTCCCACAGGGGCGGGACGAAATTGGGTGTGATAGCGATGCGCGCCGAAGGTACGGTACAGTCGGAGTGCCGGTCCTTTGGACCTCGCATTACGCGGTCGAGAGTCGGCGCCCCCGCGCGCTGGGCTATTCACTGCCGGGCCTTGGGCCCTGGCTAAACCATGGCTAAACCGGACCCGACAAAAACTTTCGAGAAAAAACCGCGCTGTCCGAATCGCAGAGCAAACATAACAAACAGCGTAACCCGTCAGGAACTGTGAAAAAATCGGCAGCCGCGTAGGGGCGCTCATGTGGTCGTCCGCCCGGCCAATAACCGCAGGCGTCGCGGGCGGCCACGCAGGACCCTTCCTAATTTTTTCAGAGCTTCTCAGGCATTGAGGTGTGATTTCAGGCACTGCTGATTGGAGCTCAGGGTCCTCTTGCAGGCTAAAGCCTGAACTCCAAACCTGTGCGGGATTTTTTCAGAGCGTCTGAGGGATTACCAACTTACAATGGAAGCCGAGCTTCCGGTTTCAACGACAACCAGAGGAACCCAATGCAGAGCGGGATAGCTGACGCGGTCGTTTCGGCGCCCCCCCAGGATCGGCCCCCGTTGCGTCCCGCCGTGTCTCTCGGCGTCATCGCCGTTCTTGCAGCCATAATACTCGTTCTCGTCCCAAGGCCGGCAGCCGTGACAGTGCAGGGCTGGCGCATGGTGGCAATCTTCTTCAGCACGGTGCTCGCCTTGATGTTGCGCCCGATTGCGGGAGGGGCCGCAGTCCTGATCGGATTAACCTGCACGGCCCTGTCTGGTGTTCTTTCGATTTCCGAAGCCCTGTCGGCATTCGGGAACAGCACGGTCTGGCTCGTCGTAGCAGCCTTTTTCATAGCGCGCGCTCTCATTAACACCGGTCTCGCGCGGCGTATAGCTTTGGTATTTGTACGAGCCATGGGACATACGTCGCTAGGCCTGGGATACTCTCTTGTAGCATCGGATCTCGTTCTGGCGGGCATCATCCCTTCGAACGCGGCTCGCGTAGGAGGCGTGGTCTTCCCCATCACTCGAACCCTGGCTGTGTTTTACAAGTCGCTCCCCGGTCCTACAGCGGCGCTTTTGGGCACGTATCTCATGCTCGCGCTGTATCAGGGCGACGTCGTGGCTTGTGCGATGTTCTTTACGGGCCAGGCCGGCAACGCCATTGGAGCCGCTCTCGCTTTGAAGACGGCCAGCGTTTCCATCAACTGGACCAGCTGGCTTTGGGCCTCTGTGGTTCCCGGGCTTGTTTCGGCCGCCGCGGTTCCCTGGGTGGTCTATCGTCTCAGTCCTCCGGGGATCCGCAGCACGCCTCAAGCCGCCGAAATGGCCCGAAAAGAGCTTGAGGCGATGGGTCCCCTGAAACGCGATGAGAAAATCGCGCTCTCCGTTTTCATTCTGGTGTGCGCCGTGTGGGGGACCTCCGCACTCCACGGCATCCAGACGACGACGGTGGCCTTGCTGGGAGTCAGCATCCTTCTCGCGACGAAGGCATTGTCCTGGGAGGACGCGACGAAGGAACGTGTGGCCTGGGACGTCTTTATCTGGTACGGAGGGCTGGTACGCATGGGAGAGGCCTTGAATGACTTCGGGCTCACCTCCGTGTTTGCGCGCTGGACATCCGGGCACTTCGCAGGATGGGAATGGCCGGCGCTGATGGCTGCAGTTGTCGTGATCTATTTTTACGTCCATTATGCCTTTGCCAGCCTGACGACCCATTTCGTTTCCCTGTATGCGCCCTTCCTGGCCATCCTCGTTGCGTCCGGAGCGCCTGCAGCGCTCGCCGCCTATGCCATGGCCTTCTATACCAATCTGTCGGCCTCCCTGACTCACTACGGCACCACACCTTCGCCGATTGTCTTTGCCGCCGGTTACGTTTCCACCGGCCTGTGGTGGAAAGTTGGACTGCTGATTTCCTTTGTAAATCTTGCAATCTGGACTTCCGTGGGACTCTTGTGGTGGAAGATCATCGGTCTGTGGTGAGGCAACCGCCGAGGTACGCGAATTTCAGATAGGGATGTAATCTCAGAGGCCGTGGAAAAACCGGCATACTCGCAGGGGCGACCCATGTGGTCGCCCGTGTGGCCGGTTATCACGTTGTGCGGGTCGCCATCGTCCTGAAATCTGCCGGAGAAACCGAAGTCGCAACCCGGATAGCCATGCAAAGAAGCACGGCCACTCACACAGGCTGTAATACCCAGCCCCTACGTCCCTAACGCACGCCCCTCCACATACAAGTCCAGACTCAAAGGACACTATCCGGAGAGCGTCGATGTCTTGCATGGCTGCCATGGTCGCGCCCCACCAAATGCAATCGGCGGCATTCCGCGCCCTCAGCCTTGCGTCGGGGGCCTGCTGGATTATTGCCTATGCCCTGATCATTCGCCGGGGCCTCCTTGACCGCACCTACGGCATGCCGATCGTGGCGGTATGCGTCAATATCTCCTGGGAGTTCATCTTTGCCTTCCTCATCCCCCACGACCCGCCCCAGCGGTACGTCAACGCTGGCTGGTTTCTTCTCGACCTGTTCATCCTGGGTCAGTTGCTGCTCTTCTGGCGCAGCGATTTTCCGGCCCTGGAGGGACGCATCTACTATCCTTTCGTCGTCCTCTCCCTGCTTGCGAGCTTCGGCCTGATCTACACCATAACCCTCGAGCTTGCCGACTGCGGCGCCTACTCGGCCTTCGGGCAGAATTACCTGATGTCGGTCCTGTTTCTGTTCATGCTGTTTCACCGCAACTGCCTGCTCGGACAGTCGGTTTACATCGCCCTGAGCAAAATGGCCGGAACCGCCCTGGCCAGCCTTGCCGCCTATCTCTTCGCCCCGCTGGCCCAACGGTCGGCGGTGCTCCAATACCTGTTCGTCACGATCCTGTTCTTTGACCTGTCCTACGTGGCCGCAGTCTGGTATATCGGCCGCAAAGAAGGAGTCCCGGTCTGGAGAAGGCTCTGAGGCGCGGGGCCTCCGTTTGCACTGGCACAAGCTCAATCAGATAGTGAAGGCCTGTGACTTTCATAACCGGACGGCCATAGCGCATCGGACGTGTCTCAAAGATTCAAGCCGGCAGGATCTTTTGGCATAAACTCACTGGCAGCGAGACTCTTTGGGGTTCACCGGACGCTCAGCGCAGTTGACATGACCGCCGATATTGAACCCTCGGATTACGCGAAGTCTCAACGCGCCGGGAAGTTTCGCCCTTGGACTGCCTCGAGCGCGGCCGGGTTTTCCCGCCGCAGTTTCAGCGACAAATCCTTTTCCTGCCGTGCTCGTTGTTCATCACCCAGCCGAAAATAGACTTGTGACAGCAGTAAGTGGGGCTGTGGATGGCGCGGGTCGAACCTCAAGGCCTCGTTGAGCTCCAGGATGGCTTCTTCCCACTTTTTGAGTCCCATCAACGCCTTGGAAAGTGCCACGCGGGCGGGAACGTAGTCGGTTCGGTTGGCGATCGCACGCCGTAGGAACACAACAGCTTCTTCGTATCTACCATGCTGCTGCAGCAAGTCGCCATAGAAGAAGGGGGGCTCCTCATAGGACGCGTCGAGCGCCATTGACCTCTCCAGTTCCCTGAGCGCCTCTTCGACGCGCCCGACCTTCTGGAGATGAAATCCGTACTCGAAGTGCGCCCGAGCTGACTCTGGGAACCGGCTCACGGCGCGAGCGGCGATCTCGAGTGCCTCCGGATAGCGGCCCGCATCCTGATGCGACTTGATTGCCAGATAGTAGGCATTAGGGTCATCTGGAGTCAGGTCCACCGCACGGCGTGCAGTTTCAGCGGCATCCTGGAAATAGCGTCCCTTCGTGTACTCCACTGCCATCACTTGCAGCAGTCGAACATTCTTCGGGTTCAGCCCCAGGGCTGTTCTCCAGGCACGCAGCGCATCATCGCCGTGCCCAAGAGCCTGGTAGCAAGCACCGAGCAGATAGTGGGTATTGAAGTCGCGCGGCGAAATCTCCGCCGCCCGTACGAGAAAAGGAATGGCATCACTGAACTGCTGGCGCGACTCGTAGAACAAACCGAGATTGAAGAGCGCAGGAAAGTATCGCGGCGAGACGCTGATGGCTTGCCGCCACAGCCGTTCGGCTTCCTCGGGCCGCTGGGCGTGGACGGCCTGCTGTGCCGCCTCACAAAGCGCAGCCGGGTCCTGAGCGTAGAGGGAAGCCGAGAGTAGCGCTGCAATGGCGGCGATCCTCAACATCTCAGCATTCCCGATGTCCTTAGGGGTTCTTGGTGTCTTTGTGTCTTCGTGGTGAGAACTGTGAAACCGAACTCACCACGAAGACAACGAAGACACAAAGATCTAAGATTCGGAACCCCCTATCTCGGCAAAGTTAACCGCTTTGCCGTTTCGCTTCCTTCGACCAGCATGACCAAACCATCAGCAGGAACATCCTTAAACTCCTGGACCATTCCTGAAGGCCACCGCACCGTAATTCGGTCCACCCGTGTGGCGCTCCCCAACCCGAAGTGGAGGCGGAGATCGTTTTGCGACAGGTAACTCGACTGACTGAGCACGGGCTTGGTCTGAGTTTTCCCTGCCGCTTCGACACGAACCGTGGCGCCAATCGCGCTTCGGTTCGATCTGGTACCTTCAAGGCGAAGCTGGATCCAGTGGTTGGACGTTGAGAGCTCGTTCCGCAGAAGGGACGGAGTATCTTCCATATTCATTATGACCACATCGATGTCACCATCGTTGTCGAAATCGCCGAAGGCCGCCCCGCGGCTGGACTTCTGCTGCGCGATGCCCGGTCCGGCCTGCGCGCTGACGTCTTCGAAGCGGCCGTTGCCAAGATTGCGGTAAACCAGACGCGGGTTGCGAAAGGATTCCCGCGTCTTGGCAGTCTCGGAATCGAGCTCGGGATAAACGTGGCCGTTTACTTGAAGGATGTCGCTGAGACCATCGTTATCCAGGTCGGCAAAGGCAACCCCCCAACCAACGTATTGCGGGTTGACGGCCAGCCCCGCCCGCATGACAACGTCCTCGAAAATGCCATCGCCTGTGTTGCGGTACAGATTCGGGTAGTCGCCCGCGAAATTCGTTTTGATCAGGTCCAGCCATCCGTCATTGTCGAAGTCCCCGACTCCCACGCCCATGCCGCCTTGCTCGAAGCCATGCTCGCTGAAAGCGACTCCTGCCTCAGCAGCAATGTCTGTAAACGTTCCGTTCCGATTATTGCGAAAGAAAATGCTTGGGGTCGAATCGCAGGCGATGTAGATGTCGGTCCACCCGTCGCCATTCAGGTCGGCGGCTACGGGTGTAAAGGCATAGAAGCCTTTCACCGTTGCCACACCCGTGCTCGCGGTGACATCCTCAAAAGACAGATTGCCCCGATTGTGGTAAAGGGTCACCGATCCGAACGGAAGGCCGCGGGGGCCGCAGAAAACAGGCATGCCCTTCCATTCGCAGTTGGAAGCTTTGCCCGGAAGAGGCGCAGTGGCCAGATCGAAGGCCTGGTAGCTGGTGACAAGCAGGTCCAGCCTGCCGTCTCGATCGTAATCAAGAAAGGTACAACCGGAACTCCACTGCTTCGAAGGCAGCGCAATACCGCTCCGCGCAGTGATGTCTTCGAAGGTGCCGTCGCCGCGGTTGCGGTAGAGCACGTTCGCACCCCAGTAAGTGACGTAGAAATCGAGGTGGCCGTCGTTGTCCACGTCCCCTGCGCAAACTCCCGAACCCCAGCCGGCGCGCGCCAAGCCGGCTTTCCTGGTTACGTCGACAAACCCGTTCACACCGGTGTTACGGTACAGGTGGTTGGTCGGCGCCTCGCCGTCGCCGTATCCCTCCAATCGTGACCCGTTCACCAAGAAGATGTCCAGTCTTCCGTCATTGTCGTAATCGACAAAAGCGACACCCGTTCCATTCGCTTCGACAATATATTTCTTGGCCGTTTCGCCGCCGAAAGTAAAGCGCATTGAAAGCCCGGCTTGAGCAGCGATGTCGCTGAATTTGGCCAGGAATGGTTTTCCAGAAGCCGTGTCGCGCGGAGCCGGAGGAGCATTGCGTGTCGCGACACCTTGCGCAGCGAGCCAAACCACCGTTGCAAACAGCGCCCAAGCGACTCCCAAGCCGAATGCCAGAGTCCCGATCGGAAGCCCGGCGCGGGTCCGGCTTTCTCTTGCCTTCATGCGTCGTAGTCCCTTGAGGAGTGCGGCTGCATTCATTGATGCTGCCGGCCAGACTCGCCGCCAACGATCGACTGCACTTCGAGCGAAACCATACCGTGCGGTTGAAAGGAGTGTCAACTTCGGGCTCACGACGGGGTGCAATTGGCTCTTTTGGCAAGACTCTTTGCGGTCCTTGATGTCTTCGTGTCTTGGTGGTGAGAGAAGCAAAACTGATCTCACCACCAAGGCACGAAGACACCAAGTATCGCTAACAGGATTTGGTGGCGGATACACTGCCCGTGATCTTTAATTCTTGACAGCGCGGGCAGGCGCCGATTACATTCCGGTCATAGTTACCCATAATGATGGCGATTTGTTGGGCATGTAGTCCGTCCGGTTCAGTAAAAGAGGAATGGAATGTATGTGCATACGACGGGATCTCCTGAGGCTCTGCCTGGGCCTAGTGCTCTTAGCGGGTCTGTTCAGTGCGCGTAGCGCCAGCGCTCAAACGGCCGCCACCATCGTAGGCGATATTAAGGATTCGTCCGGAGCTGCTGCACCCAACGTTGCCGTGACCGTTGTTAACGAAGGCACGCGCATAGAACGCAAGGTGCAGACGAATGAAGCCGGTCAATATCGCGTCAGTCCCCTGAACCCTGGAACGTACACGATTCAGGTCGAAGCCCCTGGTTTCAAGAAGCAGGTCCGCTCCGGCATCGTCCTCGAAGTCGCTGCCGTCCTGGAAGTCGACTTCACGCTGGACGTCGGGGAACTCACGGAGACGGTCGAAGTCACTGGCGTCACGCCGGTATTGCAGACGGAGGAGACGACGGTTGGCAACGTCGTCAATTCGCAGGAGCTGCAGCGTTTACCAGTGAATCAACGCAACTATACTCGTCTGATTCTGTTGATGGCCGGCACCAGTTCAGTCAGCCGCAGCCAGCAGCAAGGTGTAAGCCAGTCCGGCACCGCCCTGTTCTCCGTCAACGGTGGTCGCCCTCAAGACAACAACTACACCTTGGATGGTGTCGATTCGAACATGCAGATGATGAACTCCCCTGGCATTTCGCCGCCCATGGATGCGATTCAGGAGTTCAAGGTCGCTACCAACACTGGCTCGGAGTTCGGCCGCTCCATGGGCGCCAATGTCACCATGGTGATGAAGTCCGGCACGCGCGACCTGCACGGGACGCTTTATGAGTACCTGCGCAACGATGCGTTTGACGCGAACGAGTTCTTCGCCAATCGCAGTGGCTTGGGCAAGACTCCGTTTCGGCTGAACCAGTACGGTGTCGCTGTCGGCGGGCCGCTTATGCTGCCGAAAGTCGACCTGCGCGAGAAGATGTTCTGGTTCTTTTCCTGGGAAGGCTTCCGTCGCCGTCGCGGCAGCGCCCTCTTGGGTAACGTGCCGCCCGCCGATTTCCGTCGCGGCGACTTTTCGAGCTTGCTCACCCAAGCAAGCCCGATCTTTCTTAAAGATCCGCTGCTAACCGGAAATTGCAACGCCAATGATGGGACTGCCTGTTTCCCGAACAACATCATTCCGCAGGCGCGCATTAATCCGGCTATTCCTACGGCCCTTGAATTGATGGTTCCGTTGCCGAACCGGTCTGGCATAGTTCAGAACCTGGCCACTAATCGCAGCCAGGCCAACGACCGCGACCTGTTCAACGCCCGCTGGGACTACAATCTCAATCCAAGCAACACGTTTTTCTTTCGCTACAGCAAGCAGAACGCAGATTTGAGCGACCCCAACTTCAACCCGAACATAACCCAGGTGAGCCAGTTCGACGTCGCTAACTACGGTGGAACCTGGACCCATATTTTCAGTCCGAGCACGACTCTCGAAGCCGGCTTTGGCTTCAATCATCCCGACGGCGGCGGCGGCGTGGCAGAGAAGCCCGTTACGCGCGCGGAGTATTTGGATCGCACCGGCATCCGAATGTACCAGCGCGACGTCTTCGGCGATCCGCTGATCAACATCTCCATTGGCGACTATTCGATCGGAGGCGCCACGGGTGAGGTCATCGCCGACAAGATCTGGCAGGGACGAGGGAATCTCTCGCTGATCCGGGGCAAGCACTCATTCAAGATCGGCGGCCAGTATCACTACCGCAAATTTTTTACCAATACCGCGAACCCAATGAACGGGGACGCAATCTTCACCGGCGCGATCACGGGCTCCGCGATGGCCGACGCGATCCTGGGCTACCCGTCCGAGATTCGTCGCGGGCAGGGTAATACCCTTACCGACGGCATCGGGCATTTTCTGCTCAGCTATATCCATGACGACTGGCGAGTCAGCCAAAATCTGACCGTCAACCTCGGATTGATGTACCAGTTGGGCACCCGCCCGTATGACTCAACCGACCGTTTGGGCAACCTGTGGGTACACCGGGACGCATCGGGCCAGGTGGTCGGCTATCTGATGTGGGCGACTACAAATCCCCAGCCGTACCCGGTGACCGGCAGGCGTAACGAGCCGGCTCGCACCTTTGGCTTCGGGCGAGCGCTGATCCAGAACGATTACAACGACCTCGCTCCGCGAGCCGGCGTCGCCTACAAGCTCGGTTCGAAGACCGTCATCCGCTCCGGCTTTGGCGTCTTCTACAATTCCACGTTCGTGCAGGAATTGCAGGACCTCCGCAAGTTCTGGCCTTTCACCGTTCAGCAGGTGTTCAGTCCCAACCGCGGCGCGCTGGATTTGTCGATTACCGATCCGGGCCCGAGTTTCGAGAGCACGGCGGCAATCGGCGGCTGGCCTCAGAATCCCGAGAACCGCTCACCGTACTCGATGCAGTGGAACCTCTTTCTCCAGCGCCAGCTCATGAACGACCTGTCGCTCGACATCGGTTATGTGGGCTCCGGCAGCCGCAAGCAGATAGGCTACTCCCCCTTCAACAACGCTCTGACGCCCGGTCCCGGTCCAATCGACCCGCGCCGTCTACTGCCGCAGTTCTCGGACCTCGACGGCGGCTCGAACCAATACAACGGCTCTTACAACAGTTTGCAGGTCACGCTTTCCAAGCGCTACTCGAACGGGCTGCAGTTCAACACGAACTACACCTGGCAAAAATCACTGGACGGCCAGTCTTCGCTGGCGGAAAGCCAGAAGACTCAAAACCCCTTCGATCGCCGGCAGGACTACTCGCGCTCCAGTTGGGATATCAACCACGTTTTCAATTTCTCCTACCTTTACGAGCTGCCCATTGGCAAAGGCAGGAAATGGGGCGCCAGTTGGGTCAAGGCTGCCGATCTTGTGCTCGGAGGCTGGTCGCTGGAGGGGATCACCCGGCTCGAGAGTGGACCACCTTTTAATGTTTCGTTGGGCACCGATCGAGCCAATACCGGCCGTTCGACACAGCGCCCCAACCTGGTCGGCGATCCCAACGCAGGCCCGAAGACAGTGGATGAGTGGTTCAACACGAAGGCGTTCGCGCTGCCGGCGCAGTACACGTTCGGGAACGCAGGCGCATACATCACGAATGCTGACGGCATTATTGGCATCGACATGGCGCTGGAAAAGAAATTCCCGATTCGTGAGAGCCATGCTGTGGAATTCCGCACAGAGTTCTTCAACGTGCCCAACACTGTCAGCTTCGGTGATCCGACCGGCGCGATGAACAACGCCAACTTCGGCAAGATCACCACGCAGCGGACATCCCCGCGTCAAATTCAATTTGGCCTGCGCTATCGCTTCTGAAGCACGTCTTTGACCGCGGCTACGAACCCCTGGAACCGGTGACTACGCGACCAACGCCCCTCCGGGGGCGCGGGAGAGAAGTATCGCAACATCGACTTCTCGCGCGCCAGGCGCGGGGCCGTGGTAAGGCATGAACCTGGAAAGACAAAGATCTCAATCCGCCTGCACAACACTGTGCTGGAGTACTTTCGAGATTTAGTCGACAAGATGGGCGGAGGGAACTACCAGACCCTGATCAACGACGCGTTACTAGAGTACGTTCACAGACGGTCGACCCTCGACGTTGTACGGCAGGTTGTGCGGGAGGAACTCGGTCCTTATCGTGTTGGTAGTTCTAAAAGCGGCATCCAGCCGCGGCCGCAAAAAACGCGCCGCCGCTGATGCCGGGCTTAGCAGTACCGACCCGTCCGAGCAATTTGACTTTCGCTTCTTCTTTGCTTATAGTCCGCCTCGCGCGTGGGAACGGGGCATCAGCCCGCGGCAGGCGCGTAGAGCAAAGCCGGAGGATGACATGGACGAAAAAGCGCTGTTTCTGAAGTTCTGGGACAGAGAAGCTCCTGCCACGCGCAAGGTCATCTCACGTATCCCCCAGGATCGATCCGACTATCGGGCGGACCCCAAGGCCCGAAATGCCCGCGAGATCGCGTGGCTCATGGTCCGCGAGGAAATCCTCCTCGCCGATGGCTTGGAGAAGGGCGTGTTCGATTGGGTGGAGGTCCCTGCGCCCGACGGCGTCAAAGAGATCCTCGACACCTACGACCGTCACCACCCTGACGTCACGAAGCGGCTCCACGCGCTTGACACGAGCCGGTGGGAACGGCAAGTGCCCTTCATGTACCAGGGCCAGGAGATCATGAGCGATACCGGGTTCGCGAGCGCCTGGGGCTTTCTGTTCGATCTGATCCACCATCGCGGTCAACTATCTACCTACCTGCGTCCGATGGGTTCGACGGTGCCAGCAATCTATGGGCCGAGCGCCGACGAATCCATGTGATCTAAACATTCCCAAGACCCTCCGAACCTCTCGATGAACGATCCCGGCCGCGAAAGTTTGCGAACGCCCTGAGGTCGGGATGCGCATAGCGCAAATGATTGAACTCCAAAAAAGAATTTGATGCGGGCTAATCAGCTCGCCCGTGAAGCGTGGCTGCCGACGTTTTAGGAGCTCCGCAGTGATGGAAAGCCAGTGCCGCTGTAACGCCATCGGTGACGGCGTGCAGACATTCCGCCTGCGCCATCCCGGCGATCTGTTTGACGTCGGGGTGACGCTGGATGGCATCGCCAAAGAAATGGTCGATGCGCGAGCCGTGTGGACCTGCCGCGATTGCGGCCAGCACTTTGCCTGGCTGCGCATCTTCTACAAAGACCACGAAGAAATCATCGTCCGAGCGCCGACGTCTGATTGGCGGAATTGGGATTGGGAAGCGCTCGCCGCGATTGCTGACGCTTGCCGCTGGCGTGGGCCGGGGCGCGATGCAAAATACGTGCTGTGACCACCGCCTCGCCGCGAGGACAAGCAAACTGCCGCTGGTCTTTGGCCAGGAGATTCATAGGAACGTAGGATTGGGATCCAAAATCCGGTGAAGTCCAGCGTTGATCTGCTGCACACGTTGAGACGAGAGCGACCCGATCTTGTTGACAAGGTCCGCCTTTTCAACAGTGAGCATCTGAGTCACCACCACTACGCTCGACTTTGGCAGATCGGACTCTCCTGCTTCCAGAAGAACGTTGGCCGGACTCTTCGCCCGGCGCAAATTGGAAGTCAGGAGGCACACGATTGTGGTCTGGATCGGGCTGTGATTCAGGATATCATTCTGGACCACCACGCAGGGATGAGAGTAAGCCGGCCGTGAGCCTTTTGCTTCGAGAAGGTCGAGCCAGAACAGATCCCCTTGATTGATTACCACTTTTTGCCCTTCGCCATCTTCCCGGCCTTCCGCTTCATCCCGGCTAGCTGACTCCTCTCGTCCTCATCCAGTCCATCGCCATAGGCCTCCGCAATTTGGCGACGAAACTCCACAGCCTTCATTCGTTGGAGATGGAGGCGGATTGCTTCCTCAATCAAGGCACTCCGCGAAGACCCAGCTTGACGAGCCAGCGCGTCCAAGGAGCGGAGCAACTCATTGTGAATCGAGAAGGATACCTTGGTGGTGTTCATTATGCATCCCCGGGAGATTACCAATTGTATTCCAGTAGAGATTCCGCATCAAGCGCCAGGGAGCGATCTCGTACCGCCAAGTCAGTTCCGCGCGATGGATCTTCGTGTCATGGCCGTCGCGGCCATGACCAGTTCCGCTCCGAAGGAGCGGAGGGAGCTTCGCGCCAAAATGCACACCTTATTTTCTGACGGGCCCTTAGCCAGGGGTGAGTGCTTTTTGCGAACCCCTGGAACCGGTGCCACCCTAAGACCTCGCCCCGGCAGGGGCAGGAGGACTGGCTAAGTTCTTCTCGCTCCGGAGCCGAGACTCAGAGCTTCGCTTCTGCCGCAGCGGCACAGCAAATGTACAAACTCCCGGATCATGGCCGAGGCCATGACCCGGTCAGATCCCCACTTCCCACGGGCCTGACGCAAATTCGCCGTTCCGGGCACTGGACGGCGGGAATCATGCAACCAAAGGCTTTCCTTGGCGTACAATTCTGTAAGCTGTGGCTCGCCGCGGGGCGTCGGCCACGCAAATGTCATCACAGGAGCACGACAGATGAGCATGAGGAAGATCCGGATTTTTTGCGCCGTCATGGCGGCGACGCTTACATCGGCTGCCGCCTATGCCGAGGAGACACGAGGACGCCGGTTCGAATGGACGACGGAGTCGGCCGAGGCCAAGAAGTTGCTTGGTCAGTTGCAGATGAATATCGAGAACTTCCAGGTCGGGCCCGCCAACCTCGAGCTGGCGAAAAGGATCGTGGCCGCCGACCCGAGCTTTGCCATGGGGCAGTACTATGTCTCGGCAGTGACCCCGGGCCCCGACGGTGAAAAGGAGTACATGAAAGCCCGGGAGCTGGCCAAGAATGCCTCCGATGGCGAGCGCCGCTTCATAGAGGGGATGTACTACGCGCGCGTCAACCAGGGCGTAGATTTCAAAAAGTCAATCGAACCGCTGGAGGCGCTGGCCAAGGACTATCCTGGTGAGCGGCTCGTTCATGTCATCCTCGGGCAACTCTATGCCGGCGACAACCAGGCCGAGAAAGCCCATATCGCCTTCGAGAAAACCCAGGCCATCGGCCCCAAGAGTCCCCGTGTCGAAACTTTCCTTGCCGCCGACGACCTCCTGAAGGGCCACTACGGCAAGGCGCGCGCCACCTATCAATCGGTCGAGAAAAACCTGCCAAAGGGCGCGGTGCCCTTCGCCATCCGCTTCGGCGTCACGTTCAGCCATCTCTACGAGGGCAGCGTGGACAAGGCGCTCGAGTCGCTCCGCACCTACCTCGACGAGTATAAAGCGGGCGGGCTCGACCAGCAGTTCCCGGAGGTCTTCATCTGGAACGCAATGGCCCGCATCAACCTGGAGAACGGACGACTCGCCGAGGCCATGAAGAACTACGAGAAGGGCTACGAGAGCGTGCCGGGAAGCAACCTGCCCGAGGACCAGAAGCAGACCTGGCTCGGCCGTCTCCACCACGGAAAGGCACGCACGCTCGCCAAGATGGGCAAGCATGAGGAAGCATGGGCGGAGGCGGAAACGATCAAGCGCATGATCGAGCAGGGCGGCGAGGGCGCCAAGCAGTACTGGCCAGCCTACCACTACCTTGCCGGCTACGTGAAGATCGAGGCCGGTGAGTATGCGCAGGCGCTCGAGCACCTCAAGCAGGCCGACCCGAACAACCCCTTCGACACCATGCTGCTGGCTCGGACCTACGAGAAGCTGGGGCAGAAGGATGAGGCGAAGAAGGCATACCAGAGGGTGGTCGATTCTCAGTGGCCCGGAATCGAACGGCCGCTCGTCTACCCCGAGGCTAAGCGGAAGCTGAAGAGCCTTTAGAGTCGTTCGCCGGGCGGAAGTCATGAGACAGCAGGAACGAATTGTCGCCGAGATCATACGCGCCGCCGGCGCGTATCGCCGGGTCGGCATCTACGAAGTCGACCACCGCCGACAGCGTGTGGTGAATCTCGCTTGGAGCGGCCCGCTTGACCGAAAGCGGCGAGTTTCAAGTGTGGCGGCCTCAGAGCCTCAGCATCGTCTGCTTTCGATACGCCCCCGCGCGATTCGCGACGGCGCGAGACTCGACGCAATCAACAGGGCGGCACTCGAGCGGGTGCAACTCGGCGGAAAGGCGTTCCTCTCCAGCACGCTTCTCGACGGACGCTTCTGGCTGCGCGCCTGTATCGTCAACCCGCGCGCGTCTCGCGACGACATCGACATTCTGATT
>WNGD01004004.1_pt1 | contig 19595 bp, 17 predicted proteins | sample 5400671 | NCBI WGS metagenome assembly WNGD01 (sample SAMN13153369, study PRJNA577476) | soil metagenome | isolation source: 40 cm soil or saprolite under grassland replicate 2 | place: USA:California | collected 2016-06-15 | reverse complement strand
TTCGTCTTCGATAACCTGGACAAGCAAGGCTTGGAGGGACTGCTGGGAACCTATCCTCCGCAACAGGTCGCCGATGCCATGCACACCGCCTGGGTCGCCTTCGCCACCCGTGGTGATCCGGGCTGGCCGCAGTTCGATCTGCAGCGTAGAGCAACCATGCGGTTCGATACCACCTCGCAGCTGGTGGACGATCCGCGCTCGGCGGAGCGTGTGCTGTGGGAGGGTCGGCGCTAGTTGTTGCTGCTCCCCAAAGCGAAACATATTCAGGCTTTCTCTCGTCGAGTCTTCTATCGGAACACTCCCCCTTTCTTGTCCGCATTGGAAGACGCGAGGCGCTGGTCCGCCAAAGAAACCGAGCATATAGCTCACGTCGAACGCCGAAACGCTAGCTTACGCCAGCGCCCGGCTCGCTTCGTGCGCAAAACGCTCTCCTTCTCCACATCGCTCGTGATGCATGAGGCGTGTCTGCACCTCTTTCTCCATCGCTACAACTTGGAGAGGGCTCTCATTCTCGTGTGAACCACTACGCTCCTAGTCACGCATAGTGCTTCTGACACACCTTTGATGATAAGCACATCAATAGCTGCTGTTGGTATTCGTCTATGCTCAAAAATGTGGAGTGGCGAAAAAGTTAAGCTCATCCTACACCAAGTCTGTGTCAGAGCCACTCTTGTATGATCGGGAACTTTGCATTGAGAGTTGCGCGTTCAATCCGGTTAGCTTGACGCTGTTGCGCCTCTGTCTGACAGAGTGCGAGCAGATACCGCTCGCAGGAAAGATTGGCGCGAGTTGCTTCCTAGGCACATGCCTGGTAGTTTTGCACACAGGTCGGGAGCCTGAGGAGCCGATGAACAGCATACAAGCAGCGGGGTGACTATGCATCACATCACCTCTGGCTCAGTGAATGCCCTCGAAGGCATAATACATCAGATGTCGATTATCTGTCATGTGCCAGGAGCATGCCTAATCAATCTTCGGGTGGGGTTGAACTTGTAGGTGAGCTGGTGAAACTCGAGCCTGCGAGAGGAACGCCCAATTGTTCTGCTTGCAGACACGCAAATACATAAAAGTTTCTGTTTGTTGTACTCCCCGCACTTTGTAAAGCTTTTCGGTCAAAAAACTCAGGAGGTGATCATTATCGCGACAAACCACTTCGGCCAGCAAGTCAAAGCTGCCTGCACAAATAATGAGGTAGATTACTTCTTCGAAAGCCGAAATCTCATTCGCAACTTCCATAAGGCGATCACCCGAGACTTGGATTCCAATCATGCTGGCATGAGAAAAGCCTAATTTCACCGGGTTCGTGATTGCCACTATTTGCATCACTCGCGTATTGATCAGATTGGCAACGCGTTGGCGGACACTTGCTTCGGAGATACCTAGTTCGGCAGCGAGTTTGGTAAATGGTCGCCGCCCATCCAATTGCAACACTTCAATGATGCGCTGGTCGATTTCGTCTATCGAATTTTTGCTGTTGTTTTGATCCATAGTTGGCTTATCGTATCATCTGCAAATGATGTATGCAAGCAGTTTGTTGATCTTTTTTTCGTATAATGAGTATATGCTATGATTCCCGCGAGGGCCTTAAATCTTCATTGTAGAAAGGATCCTATCTATGCCAATCGAACGTACTGGCCTTGTTTTCGATGAACGTTTTCTGGCTCACGAGACCGGCATGCAAACAACCGTTTTAATGCGCAACAGTTCGTTTCAACTGGCGCCTGAACCGCATCCTTCTTCCGTATATATCACACAGCGCATCAAACAATTTCTCGATGGTTCTGGTCTAACAGCGCAGATGCAATCCATCCCTGCGCGTGCCGCGAACGAAGATGAACTCGCCGTGTTTCACACACGCGAATATATAGCTGGAGTGCGCGCGCACGTTAAAGGCGGTCCTATGATAGGTGACTGGGGTGAGATAGAGAGCGATACCCCTCTTAGTCGTGGCTCATTTGATGCGGCTATATTTGCAGCGGGGGGAGCGGTGAATGCAGTGCGATCCGTAATGAATGGCGAAGTGCGAAATGCCTACGCGCTTTTGCGTCCGCCTGGACATCATGCTCTGAGTAATCGGGCGATGGGATTCTGTATCTTTAATAATGCTGTAATCGCTGCTCACTACGCGCGTAACATCTATGGTCTCGAACGTATCATGATTGTTGACTGGGATGTGCATCATGGTAATGGTACTCAGAACGCTTTTTACGTGGATCCTGGTGTACTACTTGTCTCCTTGCATCAACACAACTGGTATCCCAAACTTTCTGGAGAATTAGAGCAAGTAGGAACGGGCGCAGGCGCAGGCTACACCGTTAACATCCCTCTCCCGGCCGGTACTGGAGACAGAGGATATCGAGCTGCAATCGAACAACTGGTTGTTCCGATTGGCTTACAATATCGTCCGCAACTGGTGATAATCTCGGCTGGCCAGGATGCAAACTGGCTGGATCCTTTAGCCCAGATGATGGTTACCCAGGGAGGATTCCGCACTATGTCAGAACTGATATTAGGGCTGGCGGAAGATACTTGTGAAGGACGGCTGGTGATGTTGCAAGAGGGAGGTTATAGCGCGGCTTATGTCCCTTACTGTACCGTCGCTGCTATTGAGCCTCTATTAGGCGTTGACCTGGGCATTGTTAATCTGTATGCTGGCACAGCAGAAGTTGATCGCAGCGAGACCATTTTTACTCAGGAGACGCAAGATGCGCTGGCCGCAGCAAGGGAGTGGCATAGGGGCTGGTGGAAGATTTAATGTCCTAATTACCCTTGACAATTGTGGAAAAAACGCTAAAATCTCTATAGATTACCTCAAAGTTTTGAGATAAATGAGATTTATTTGCATACATCACACAATGAACAAGGGACTACACCATGTCGCCGCACACTGGAGCAACACGTTTTCTTGCTGCCTGTCATCATAACCAGCCTGACGCTACACCTATCTGGTTTATGCGCCAGGCTGGTCGCTGTCTGGCACCATATCGTGAGTTACGCAAACGTTATGACATTCTGACTATGGCAAAGACGCCCGAACTCTGTGCCCAGGTAACCCTGATGCCCGTCGAACAGTTTGGCGTAGATGGAGCCGTGCTCTATGCCGACATCATGCTTCCTCTGGAGGGCATGGGCATTTCTTTAGAAATACAACCAGAAATTGGCCCAATCATCCACAATCCTGTCCGAACCATGCAAGATGTGGAAGCCTTACGTGTCATTGACGCAGAGGATTCTACCCCTTATGTGATGGAAGCCATTCGACTCGTTCACAATGAACTGGAGGGGAAACAGGCAGTGATTGGTTTCTCCGGTGCTCCTTTCACCCTCGCCTGCTATTTGATTGAGGGACGCCCTTCCCGCGATTATGCCCACGCCAAGTCACTCATGTATGGGCAACCAGAGGTCTGGAATGCCCTCATGAAGAAGCTAACCGAAGTAGTTTCTCGCTACCTGGTTGCCCAGATCAATGCAGGTGTTGATGTTGTGCAGCTTTTTGATAGTTGGGTTGGTGCTCTGGGTCCTGGCACTTACGAGCGTTTCGTTCAACCTTACACGCGAAGAATTTTTGAAACGATCGGGCGCACAGGCACTCCCTCTATTCATTTTGGCACTGGTACCGCCAGCCTCCTGAAATTGATGGCCGAAGCCGGCGGCGACATCATTAGCGTCGATTGGCGTGTTGACCTGGATGAAGCCTGGAATTGCATTGGTCACGATCGAGGTATTCAGGGTAACCTCGATCCAACACTTCTGCTAACCTCTTGGGAGGTTGTAGAGCAGGGCATGTATGATGTGCTGCGACGAGCAAATAACCGTCCTGGCCATATCTTTAACCTCGGGCACGGCGTACTCGCTGACACCAATCCAGACATGCTGCGCCGGCTAGTTGACTCTGTTCACGAGATAACGGCACGAAAGTAGATACCAGGAGTGGATGACGAAGATGCCCAATGAAACCATTGTAGGAGTCATATTGATGACATATGGTTCACCCGCGACCCTGGATGATATTCCTACTTATCTCCAAAATGTGCGTGGTGGAAACCCTGCCAGTGAAGCATTAATTTCAGAGTTTCGAAGGCGTTATGGACTGATCGGTGGTTCACCACTGTTACGCATCACTCGCGAGCAGGCTGCTGCACTGCAAGAGGAATTGAATGGGCACGATGGCTCGAGGTTTCGTGTTGTAGCTGGTATGCGTTTTGCGCCGCCTTATATAGCCGATGTTACTCCGGAAGTTGCTCATGACTCACAGCAGTTGATCGGTGTGATTATGTCGCCGCAGCATTCACCTATCATCATGGGTGGCTATGTTCGGGCATTGGAAAGTGCTGTTGCAGGCCTGCAGCGGGATGATCTCGATCTCAGAATAGCGGGATCATGGCATCTCCAACCCTATTTCATACAGGCCTTAGCAGAACGAGTGCGGCAGGCACTTTTGCGCTTCCCACTGGAAGTACGCGAGCGGGTCCCTGTGTTATTGACTGCTCACAGCATGCCTAAGCGCGTGGTAGAGAAGGAACCGGATTACATCGACAGCTTGAAAGAAACTGCTGCTGCTGTAGCCGAGTTGGCAGGTCTTCCACCTGAGCGCTGGATGTTCTGCTACCAGAGCGCGGGCCACACTCCAGAGGAATGGCTCAAGCCGGACTTTGCCGATGTGATGCCTGAACTCCGTGCTGCTGGTCATACACATGTTTTGATCGCTCCGGTACAATTTTTGGCTGACCATCTTGAGATCCTCTACGATATTGAAATAGGTGCTCGCGAACAGGCCGAGGCGGCTGGTATCCAGTTCGCACGCACCGAGTCGCTGAATACTTCGCCGCTCTTTATCAAGGCTTTGGCGGCTGTTGTACAAGAGACAATGAGATGAGGCTATGATGCATATTGTCGTTGTTGGTGTCGATCATACCACTGCGTCCATTGATTTGCGTGAACGATTAACTTATTCAGCGCATCAAATACCGCACGTACTCAACAGAGCGCGACAAGTTGTTCAGGAGTGCGTCTTGCTCTCAACGTGTAATCGCCTGGAGTTGTATGCTGTTTGTTTGGAATTATCTATGGGTCAGATGAATCTGCTCAATGTGCTGAGTGAGACCAGCGAGGTTGAACTTGCTGAGTTGCAACCACATTGCTATGCTTTTGCAGATGAGGAAGCTGTAACCCATCTCTTTGAAGTGACATGTGGGCTTCATTCGCTTGTGCCTGGTGAGACGCAGATTCAAGGGCAGATAGCAAAGGCCCTGGAAATAGCCCAGGATGGTAGTTACTCAGGGCCAATTACATCAGCATTATTTCGTGGCGCTTTAGGTGCGGGCAAGCGTGCTCGCAGCGAAACGGGGATCAGTCGCAATGCAGCTTCCGTGAGCCTTGTCGCAGTGCAACTGGCAAAACAACTGTTTCCCGAACTTCACGACGCAAGCGTTCTGCTGGTTGGTTCTGGAAAGATGAGCGAACTCGCGACCCATCACCTCTGCGATAATGGCGCGCAACGACTGATCATTATTAATCGCACACCTGTTCATGCTGTAGATCTCGCTCAACGCTTTGGCGCTACACATCGATCCTTTGCAGAGCTTGCCACATCTCTGGTGGAGGCAGATGTGGTAATAAGTTCGACGACGGCTCCTCGAGCTCTAATCACCCATGAAATGATGCAAGAGGTGATGCAGCGTCGTTCCGGTCGCCCGTTATTGCTGATTGATATTGCACTTCCGCGTGACGTTGACCCGGCAGTAGCATCACTGCCAGGAATATACCTGTATAACCTGGATGATTTGGAGACCGTTGTCAGTGAGGGCATTCGTCTACGACAGCAGGAAGTTGAACAGGTACAAGAGATTATCACTCAAGAAGCGAGCGCGTTTGATCGATGGCTATGTTCACGCAGTGTAGTCGATACTATCAGTGACTTGCGTCAACATGCAGATCTGTTGTGTCAACAAGAATTGACGCGCACACTTCGACGCCTGCCTTCCACACTTACAGAGCGCGAGACCACCGCTGTACATGAACTGGCCACACGCCTGGTGAACAAGTTGTTGCATGTCCCCACATTACGCCTTAAAGATGCTGCCGCGCATGGTCAGGGTGACATCTATGCCGAGGCACTGCGCTATTTATTTGATTTGAAAGAGCAACCAGATGAAACGCATAGTCATAGGAACTCGAGCCAGCAAGCTGGCAATGATACAGACACGTTGGGTAGTCGAACAGTTGAAACTACTGGAGCCAGCACGAGAGATAGTGATCGAGCACATTCGCACAACGGGTGATGCCATAACCCATATCCCATTAACTGAGATTGGTAACGACGGTGTCTTCGTGATTGAAATTGAGCGAGCTCTTTTGGAAGGGCGTATTGATTTGGCAGTACATAGCCTGAAAGATTTACCTACTACTCAACCTGAAGGATTGTCTGTAATTGCGGTTGGTGCACGTGAGGATGCAAGGGATGTATTAGTCGCAAATGGTCAGCTTGACCAACCATGGAATACGGATCATCTGACCGTGTATAGTAGGGGCGGGGCTTGCCCCCGCCCTGAATCTTCTGGCGGTTTTCCACGTGACCCTGGCGGTCGCCCTGCTGACGGTTACCCTGCTTGTGATCGCCCTATCGTACGAATAGGCACGTGCAGTTTACGAAGGACAGCGCAAATTCGAGCGCTTTTCCCGGAAGTCGAAATTTTGCCGTTGCGTGGAAACGTTGATACGCGACTGCGTAAGCTGGATGCAGGTGATTACGATGGTATTGTGCTGGCGGCTGCAGGATTGCATAGATTGGGTGTACATGAGCGATTAGCCGGTCGATTGAACTACTTACCAATAGAAGTGATGATGCCAGCGCCGGGTCAAGGTGCGTTGGCATTGGAAATGCGCGATGAGCCTGAGATGCAAAGCTTGATAGCGCCTCTCGGAAACGCCGTAACACAGGCCACGACAAGCGCTGAACGTATGTTTATGCGCCGGCTGGGAGCCGGGTGTTACCTTCCTATCGGTGCTCATGGAGAGATCACTGGTGAGACGCTCATCCTTAGAGGGCTGGTGATTAGCCTGGATGGGCAACAACAGGTGCGAGTGCTTGATAGCATACCCTGGACACCAGAAACCCATGTTGAATATGCCGCACAACTGGGAGTACAACTGGCAGAGCGAGCATTGGCAGAGGGTGCAGCGGAAATAATCAATACGCTGCATAATACGAGGTTTGGGGAGCATCAGCATGTCTGAGTATGGAGTAAAGTCTTTGCCGTTGCAAGGTCTGAGCATTCTTGTTACGCGTACACACGAGCAAGCAGGCACATTTAGTCAGCAGTTGAGTGCACTTGGAGCTATACCCGTAGAGTTTCCGATAATACGTGTTGTGCCTCCAGAAGATTGGGAGCCGCTGGACAATGCTTTGAGGCGGCTGTGCGAAGCAGTTTGGTACGATTGGCTGGTATTTACCAGCGCCAATGGCGTGCGAATCTGCTTTGAGCGCCTGCAAAGATTGGGGTATGGTGCCCGGTCTCTTGGCGATGTGAGAGTGGCTACTATCGGCCCTGCAACTGCTGAGGTGCTGGCAAAGTATGGCGTCGCAGTCGATCTTGTGCCGGCTGAGTATATTGCAGAAGGTATCGCTGTTTCATTGCTTGATGATGCCAGGAAAAGGGGAGAATCATTAAAGGGGAAAAAAGTGTTGCTAGCACGCGCAGCAGAAGCTCGCAATGTGTTGGTTACTGAGCTGCAACAGGCAGGGGCCATCGTGGATGTAGTAGCAACATATCGTACTGTTGGGTTTACAAATGAAGATGGACGGGGACGTGAGATATTGCGTATGTTAGAGTCTCAGAAGCTCGATATAGTCACTTTTACCAGTTCTTCCACTGTCCGCAATTTTATGCACTGGATAATCCAGTGCGATAGAGACGTTGCCAACTCATTCTTGAGCAATGTATCTAGGCATACACGACCAAAAATAGCTTGTATTGGCCCAATAACTTCACAGATGGCGCGTGAGTTTGGACTGGATGTACATATCGAAGCGCAGGAGTATACAATTGCTGGCTTGATAGAAGCAATTATTCGAAATGAGGAGAAATCATGACAGAACAGGCAATGCAACCAATTCAGACAACGCTATCGCAGACTGAGCAAGAAGTGCGCGAGCAACAGGCTGCTAATGTAACCAAGCCTAAGCAGCCACGCCAGTTAGTGCGCTTTACGTTCTACAAACTCGATCCGCAATGGCAATTGCTCCCAGACGAGAAACGCCAACAGGGCAAACAGGAACTACTCTCTATTGTTGAAGCATATGCCCAGGGGTCGCTCATGCGCAGTTTCGGTCTCTACGGTTTGCGTTCCGATTGTGATTTCATGTTGTGGCAGGCAAGCTACGCAATTGAAGACTTGCAGGGTATAAGCAGCAACATCCGGCGCAGTGTAATAGGTCCATACCTGCGTGAAACACACGCATTTCTTTCGATGACCAAACGTTCAGTGTATGTTGGCAAGAATGCGCGTGGAGCGCACGATCCGCGCCTGGTGATTACTCCTGAGGATAAGAAGTACCTGTTTGTTTATCCTTTTGTGAAGACTCGCCCCTGGTATGCGCTTCCGCTCGCAGAGCGTAAACGGATGATGGATGAGCATATACGTATCGGACTGACGTTCCCATCGGTTTCATTGAATACCACTTACTCCTTCGGCCTGGATGATCAGGAATTTGTCGTAGCATTCGAGACGGATGTTGTTAGTGATTTCCTCGATCTAGTACAACAACTGCGCGAGACCGAAGCAAGCAGGTATACCTTGCGAGATACGCCGATGTTCAGTTGTGTAGCGCAGCCATTGCATGAGATTTTAGAAGCTATCGGTGCCTGAGGATAAGAAGTATGGATAAGCGGAACTATATGGGGAGTGGCGTAACACTCAACCGTTCACATGTTCTTTTTGAAGAGGCGCAGAAGCTCATGCCGGGAGGTGTGAACAGTCCTGTGCGTGCTTTTCGTGGCGTGGGAGGCGAACCAGTTTTTATCGATCATGCCAACGGCCCCTATCTTTACGATGTGGATAGGAATCGCTACCTGGATTACGTTCAGTCGTGGGGGCCTATGATTCTGGGGCACGGTCATCCGGCAGTGTTGGAGGCTGTGACACGTGCCAGTATGCGCGGTTTTAGCTTTGGTGCGCCCACCGAGGCCGAGAGCACTCTGGCGCGATTAGTGATTGAGAGTGTACCATCAATAGAAATGGTGCGTTTTGTCAATTCCGGTACTGAGGCAACCATGAGCGCGCTGCGTCTTGCCAGGGCATTTACCGGGCACAATAAGATTATCAAGTTCAGTGGCTGCTATCATGGCCATGCAGATATGCTGCTCGTACAGGCAGGTTCGGGTGTGGCTACGATGGGATTGCCCGACAGCCCGGGTGTGCCAGCGGAAGCGACAAGTAACACGCTGATTGCCCCTTATAACGATAGCGCTGCTGTCGAGGAGTTATTCCGAACCTATCCCAATGAAATTGCCGCTGTCATTGTAGAACCTGCTGCTGCCAATATGGGGCTGGTGCTGCCTCTGCATGGATTTCTGGAGAAGTTGCGGAGTTTGTGCAACACATACGGTGCGTTGTTGATCTTCGACGAGGTGATGACCGGTTTCCGTGTGGCTCTGGGTGGCATGCAGGAACGGACAGGTATCACGCCTGATTTGACCTGTCTTGGGAAAATCATTGGAGGTGGTCTTCCGGTAGGAGCTTACGGTGGGCGACGGGAGATTATGCAATTGGTCGCGCCACTGGGGCCAATGTACCAGGCAGGAACGCTTGCAGGCAATCCCCTGGCGATGGCCGCTGGCATTGCCACGCTGCAGGAGTTACGCAAGCCTGGACAATATGAAAAGCTCGAACGCAAAGGGCAACTGCTGAGTGATGGCATTAAGCACGTGCTGCTTGAGACGGGTGAGGCAATACAATTCGTGCGCATTGGAGGTATCTTCTGCCTGTTCTTCACTGCGCAGTATGTTGTGGATTATGCCAGCGCTAAGACTGCTGACACCCAACGATTTGCGCGATTTTTTTGGCGCATGCTGGAGCACGGTGTATACTTGCCGCCATCTCAATTCGAAGGATGTTTTATTTCGCTGGCATTGGAGGACGAGATGATTGAGGAAACGGTGAAAGCTGTGAAATTGGCGTTAAGAGAGAGTCTGGAGTAAGCTATCATGTCAAATTTTCCTATAGTGCGTATGCGGCGCACACGGCAAAATGAGAGGTTGCGTGGTCTTGTGCGTGAGACGCACCTGAATGTTGAGCAGCTTATCTACCCCCTTTTCATTGCAGAGGACATTGATGAGCCTCGCGAAATCTCTGCCATGCCAGGAATTTTTCAATGGCCACTGGAATATCTTGGGCGTGAGGCGGTACGTATTGCTAGCCTGGGTATTCCAGCAGTGTTGCTTTTCGGCATCCCATCTGAGAAAGACGAGGTGGGGTCGCAGGCGTATGCTTCGCAGGGCATCATTCAACAAGCTATTCAGCGTTTCAAGGCGGAGGTACCGGATTTGTTGGTAATGACCGATGTGTGCCTGTGCGAGTATACCAGCCATGGTCATTGTGGGATGATTCACAATGGTGAAGTACAGAATGACGAGTCGCTGGAATTGCTGGCGCGTATGGCACTCTCACATGTTGAGTCAGGGGCTGATATAGTAGCGCCGTCGGATATGATGGATGGCCGTGTTGGTGTGATCAGACACACATTGGACGAACATGGTTTTAGTTCGACACCGATCATGGCGTACTCTGCCAAGTACGCTTCGGGTTTCTATGGACCTTTTCGTGAAGCGGCGGCTTCAGCCCCTCAGTTTGGTGACCGTCGCTCTTACCAGATGGACCCGGCTAACGTACGCGAGGCGCTGCGTGAGATTGACCTGGACATTGCAGAAGGAGCAGATATCGTGATGGTCAAGCCTGCGCTGGCTTACCTGGATGTTATCCGGCGAGTGCGGGAACATTGTGACCTGCCGATTGCCGCCTATAATGTGAGCGGCGAATTTGCGATGATTAAGGCCGCCGCTCATAATGGCTGGATTGATGAACGACGCATTGTAATGGAGGTATTGACGGGAATCAGGAGGGCTGGGGCGGATATGATTATCACCTATTTTGCGCCGGAAGTGGCTGGATGGTTACAGGAGAAGTAGAGCACTTCGCACCTCTTCTCGGGCTGCTTTGAGGGATTAAGATCATCAAATATTGTACAGCTTACTCCCCGCTCTCTTTTTGATCCCTTGCCTGTGTTATCGTGCTTTTCGAATGACTTTTCCGGACGATTTATAGCAAGCGAGGAGTGATGAAAATTGGCGTTTCGGCTGTCTTCTCACTTGCTTGCTAAGGTCGAGATAACTTTTTTTACCCTTTGGTTTTTTAGCTAGCCACTCGAGCCATCATCAGATTTAAGTTCCTGAGCGAACTTAGCTTGTATTGCATTGGCACGTGCCTCTAGCTCTGTGCTCTCAACCGTGCGCTTAGTCTGCTTCAAAATTACAGCATAATCATGTAGAATTCGTGCCAATCGAGGATGGGGATATTCTGCTCCGAAAACTTTTTCGTAGATCATTAAAGCGTGTTGGTAGCAAGATTCTGCCTTGGAGTATTTACCTTCTTTATAGTAAAGCTCCCCTAAATCGGTGAGAATATTGGCTACCGTGGGGTGTTCCTGACCAAGGATCTTCTCATCGATTGCCAACGCTTGCGTGTAGAGTGACTCTGCCTTGCGATGATTATGCTGAGCATCAAAGATCATAGCGAGTCTCCAGATGGTAGAAGCAACTAGATGGTGCTTTGATCCTAGGGCTCTTTCTGTAATCGCTAACGCACGCTGGGCATGCGTTCTTGACTGGATCAATTTACCTTGATTATAGAGAACAGCTGCTAAAGCGGCTAGGCTTTGAGCAGTATCGAGATGATCTCGCCCAAGTTGCTTCTCACGGATTGTCAATGATTGTCGTGCGAGTTGCTCGGCTTCTGAGTAATTCCCCAGTTGAGACTTGGCAATGGCCAGATTATTGAGGGACATAGCTGTATCAGGATGTTCTCGCCCGAGTTGCTTCTCATGGATTGTTAGCACTTGTTGAGCGAGCTGCTCGGCTTGCGTGGACTTGGCTTGTTGTCGGTAGATTGTCCCTAAGTTACTAAGGCTAATAGCTGTTTCAAGATGCTCCAATCCTAACGCTTTTTCACGAATTGCTACTGCCCGCTGCAAGAGTGATTCGGCTTCTAAAATTTTCCCTTCGCTTGCGTAGTTCGTCCCTAGGTCGTTAAGGCTTTCGGCCACCTTCGGGTCTTCTTGGCCTAATATCTTCTCTCTGATTGTTAATGCGCGTAGCAAAAGGGGTTCCGCCTGGGTATACTTGTCTTCATCTTGGTAAATTACCCCAAGGAGATTAAGCGTTTGTGCTACCTCCAGATTCTCTGGTCCCAGTACCTTTTCCCTAATCGCCAGGGTACGGTAAATGAATGGTTCTGCTTCTGCAAATTGTGACCGATCCCATAAATAATGGCCTGCTTTATAGAGCAATTCTGTTGCTTCGGGAAACTCCATATTCCACCGTTCGATGAGTGATCTACACATTAGTGCGTGAGGAAGATACTGTTGACAAAGAAGCCAGGTTGAAAAATCAACCTCTGGAAATGCTCGACTAACGGCATGCACCGCTCGCTCTTCCCACTGGCATTGCGTATCCTTGTCCATCCCTTCCTTGAGCGCTGCCTGTACAAGACGGTGAAGAGTCAGCGTTCGTGCATTGGGATCTCGCCGCACGAGGGAGAACTTCAGGAGCTCTTCGATTGCTTCATTCAATTTGAGTGGTTCAGTAGCAATGATGTGAAGACCTGGGCTGAGATCGAATATCTTCTTATTGATAATTCCTTCAGGAATCGCATCGGGGTAAAGGAAAGCACAGAGCCGTAGTAGGTCAGCAGCGGCAACATTCGCTTGTTCCACCTTCGCGAACGAGAGTGACCAGGTGGTGATTACAGGTTCAGGATGACCTGTGGTAGGTTTACCACGTCGTTGCAAGAGCTCTCGCTGTTGTGTCTGGAAGAGCTCGAAGTAACCAGATAGGCCAAGGCTCGTTTCCTCGATGTAGGCTCCGGCTTGGTCGAGTCCGAGTGGAAGCCCGCCCAGAGACTCCGAAATTTCTTCTGCCTGTGTAAGATCGGCATCAGAAACTTTGTCAAGGAAAGCATTTTGTGTAATGATATTCGCTCTCCGAAGGAGTAAGAGGGCTCCTTCGTTTGGTTCCATCGGCTCGATTATCACTCGTTGGGCCCATCCACTCGTGGCCTGCATTTGTGTTGTTAGCAGAACATGACCTTTGTGTTCAGAAGGAACGAAGTTACTGATCATCTCGAAATCTTCAACATTGTCGAGGACTAACAACCAATTCGCGTGGTTGTTCAGCCAATGCTTGACACCATCAATGACTATGCGCTGGTCTTTCACATTTTTCTCAGTTACCTCCAATATTTCTGTAATAGTCATGAAGTCCGAGATGAGTACCTCTTGTGATTCGGCTCGTGCCCAAAGCACGGCCTGGTATTCGTTGCGGTAGCGGTAAGCATATTCAACTGCTGTCTGGGTCTTGCCAACACCGCCCAGACCGCTCAGCACCAGGGGAAGTTTCGCTCTTCTTCCTTTACCTTCTTTAAATGTCTTATAGAGCTGACCAAGGATTTCCTCTCGTCCTGTGAAGAATGGATTCTGCTTATAAGGAACATTCCAATAAGGTGCGGGTACATTTGGGTTCCTCTGCTCTGAAGCATTAGATGATGTTAAGCTGCTGATGACTTCTGTTGGATGTGTGGGTGGTGGAGCGAGTTCCCTTACAGTTCTGCGAATGCCCTTTGCAACATTTAAGAAAGCTTCGTCACGATTTGACCAACGAGTTACAGCCTTACCATCTGAAGGAAGGGCTTTGAGCTTGCCAAATACAGCACTTTTCCAGTCCGCTGGTCGGAGAATAATGGGTATGACACGCGCTTCTCCGCGTTCATGCCGTTCCATAGTACGTTGCATCTCAATACTATAGCAATAGTCTGAAGCTATAAAATCCGGACTGATGAGCAATAGAATGATCTGAGCTGAATCCAGATGCGTGAGAATTTCACTTTCCCATTCTTTTCCTGCCATAATTTTATGGTCGTACCAATCGGTGATGAGCCCGTCCCTCTTCAAGAGGCTCAGTTGTTTATCTAAAGCTTTCCGTAATCGTTCGTCTTCATGAGCGTAGGAATAGAAAATCTCAAGGGACCTGGTAGGCTCTGATGTGGAGGACATAGTTTTTCCCAGCTTTCAACTATACTACTGCTGCTCTTGAATTTGAGCATTAGTATAGCCCACTTGGAGTAGTATATCAAGCATGTGGTAATAACAGCAATGAGTTTAGCAAAAATCTGATCAAATGCCTTGGGTAAACAAATGATAGTAGCTGCTTCCATAGCTATGGTATTATAGTACGCACAAGCTGAAGCAGTTCACTGCTATCCGTTACTATAAAGATAGTATTTTTTTGACTTATCTGGTATGGAGAGGAGCATGAATGAAGAACTTAGCGAGCCAATGCGTACGGAACTTTTTGCCGCATCATTGCGCGCCGATAAGGCGGATTTAAAAACATTTCTAGAGGCCCTGGCTGTCAAGTTGGAGGGATCACTACCTGATTATACGAGAGTTACACGCCAGGGTATTTTCTCACGTGAGCATCCCGTGAAGGAAGTTGCGGTGTCGTTGGGTGAGTATCAATATCGCATTGGTAGGGAAAAGCAAGGACCGCTGGTGGCAGTACGCTCACATGTGGTGCGAGGCATCGTGCTCAAAACTGAACAAATAGCGGTAGAACAGTGGATTGAGGAATTGTCAGAGGAATTGGCACGGCTGGCGGGACGAAGTGCGCAGGCACGCTCAGCCCTTGAGCGATTTCTGCTTCAATAGATGCCGGTCGGAACTCATACCCTGGTTTTCCTTTCCTGGTGTAGGAAAACACCAGGAAAGGAAATGTATTTTATTTCTATGAAAAAGAAGGAGTAACTTTATGTCCAGTCAAACACCCCCGCAAGGTAGTGATTTACCAGTACATGCCCGCGAACGGCTCAATATTATGCGAGGTGATGCCACCCACCGGGGCCTTTTCACCAGTGATTTAAGTGTGAATGAGTTTCTACTTGTGCGCGAGGCAGGTTTTGACCCGGTCGGCCTGGTGGTAGGAAGCTCGATTTATCATATCGGGTTTCAATTTTCGGGGTGGAGACAGAACATGGAGGTGAATGTTCTGACTCAGGCGATGTATCATGCCCGCAATCTGGCCATGACACGCATGGAGGAGGAAGCCGATGCCCTGGGCGCTGATGGTATTGTAGGTGTGCGGCTTGTGATCACCTCGTATGAGTGGGGTGAGGCAATGGCTGAGTTTATGGCTATCGGCACTGCTATCCGCTCGCGCAGTGGTCAACCATTTCGCAATGCTCTTGGTAGGCCATTCACCTCAGACCTTTCCGGCCAGGATTTCTGGACCTTACTCAAGGCGGGATACCGTCCAGTGGGCATGGTAATGGGTAACTGTGTCTACCACGTTGCCCACCAGAGTATCGGTCAGGTGATGAGACAAATCGGTCAGAACGTCGAGTATGCCAACTTTACCCAGGCCATCTATGATGCGCGCGAGCTGGCGATGGAGCGAATGCAGGCGGAAGCTGCCAGTCTGGGTGCGCAAGGAATCGTCGGTGTAAATATCAATGAGGACAGCCGTGGTTGGGGTTCACATGTTATCGAGTTCTTCGCTGTTGGCACAGCAATTATGCCCATCACAGCCGATCATCAGATCCCGCCGCCAGCGCTTACGCTCTCGCTAAATAGCTAATGAATGTGGTTCACCTGGGTAGTGGAGGCGCTTCCCCTGCTCAGGTTGACCATAAATCTTGTTTCATTGCAGTAATACATACTTTCCATTTTTCAAAAACAATTCACCATCAATCCATACTTCCCCTTGCTGGCGCAGGTCGCACACCATATCCCAGTGCAGCGCGGATACATTTAGCCCGCCGGACTCGGGATAGCTTCGACCCAGAGCAAGGTGAAGTGTGCCACCTATTTTCTCGTCGTAGAGGATGTTGCGGGTTGCTTCACGTATACCGTAATTCATACCAAAGGCAAATTCACCGACGCGGCGTGCCCCTTCGTCAATATTGAGCATACTGAGCAAAAACTCTTCACTTAATGCCGCATACGCTTCTACTACCCGTCCCTCTTCAAAACGCAATCGAATATCATCTACAGCATGCCCATCATAGCTGGTGGGTAGTGTGAAACGTATCGTTCCTCGGGCGCTGTTCTCTACAGGACCGCAGTAAATTTCCCCATCGGGAAGGTTGATATGTCCATCGCAGGCCAGAAAAGGGCGATCCTCAATCGAAAGTGTTAAATCAGTGTCTTCTCCCAGGATATGTGCTTCTTTGCGCCCATTTAACCAGGCAATCAATGTTTTTTGCTGTGCAGCCATCTCTTGCCAGCGTGCTACAGGGTCTGGTTCGTTGAGCATGCAGGCATTGCAAACGAACTCCCAGTAGTCTTCTAAGGACATATTTGCGTTTTGCGCATAGGCGTTCGTTGGAAATTGGGTATAACACCAGCGCATAGTTCCCTGAGCAGCTCGTTGTGACCAGAGCGTATCTACAGCATCATAAGCTTTCCGTAACTTTGCTGCCCGCAGCGGGTCAACTCTCGAAAGACGTCGTGTGTTTGTCTCGGCATCAATATAGAGCAGGCAATCGTATCTCTCGGTGATTAGCTGTGTGACAGGTGAAACGAAGTTCAGTTGATCTTCATTGGCTTCTTTCAGGTAGATTTCGCGGGCTTCTTCCATCTCCAATTTGAGTTCTGGATTTCCTCCCGCCCGCAGAAATGACACTGTTTGGCCTGATAATGTGTTTGATATGATATACTCTACATCATCAACGATGGAATGCATAAAGGGTGACGTATGACAGATCATGAAAGTGAATCAGGCGACAAAAGCATCATTGAAGACGAAGCTACACTTGATGATAATAGAACTATACAAGACGAAAATTTGGCAGGCGTAACTGCACTCCCGGATAAGGGAGATGTAAGTTTACCAACTCAACCTTTAAGTACGCCAGTTGAAACTCAACGTATTGCTGGAGGTGCTTCATCCCCAACACGTCGTCCGCGGAATGTCAGAAGTATTGTACTTTATGCGGTCTTTCTTTTGATTGGTATCGTATTGGGAGCTGTGGGGGTGTTATTATTTCAACTGTCTATTGGTGGTAATAGAGCTCCCCTACCGGTTACTACACCCACTACATCATCGGGAAATGTCACCGTACATGCTGATGCATCTGTCATAACCCCTCTACTACAAAATAGTGTACAACAAATAGATTTACCGGCAAATGGGAGTGTTAGCAATGTGCAGATCCAATTTACGAATGGGTCGCAGATGAACATTACCGGTAATTACCAGATATCTGTATTAGGTGTGCCGGTGACGCAACCTTTTACTCTTAATGCCCAATTGGTAGTAAATAATTGCCAGTTGCAAATCCATATCCTTCAGGCCAATTTCTCTAATATTTCCATAACGGGCCTTGTGGCCTTATTCGAGGATAAGATAAATCAAAAATTGGCCCAGTTGGTTCCACAAAATAACTTACCAGGAAATATTGAGCTTTGTTTGATTAACCTTGCTACTGATGCGCAGGGTATTAATGCAACGTTTGATCTGGTTGTTCCTTCTACTCCCACTCCTACTGCAAATAGTAATAAATCAATAACTCTGTTGTAGCCTCATCGGATGTGTCGTTTCCATATGATCCAGGTGAAATCTTGGATGCACAAATCGTTCAAGATTTCTGGGAGGAATTGAACAGTGTCAACTCATTCTGATCCTCCCCCGCGCCTCCTTACAACGCGTAACACCAAGAAAATGAGCCGCACGAGGATTTCAGGCTACGTGATGGTGATGACCGCAGCAGTATTGTTTGGCCTCAATGGAAGCCTTTCGCGTTTGCTTTTCGATGACGGTATTACGCCTCAAACGTTAATTGAGTTTCGTATGCTTATCGGTGGCATCTGCTTGATGGCTGTACTCATTATCGGGCAGCGCAAAGGGTTGAAAGTAAAACGTGGATACTGGGGATGGGTTGTCGCTTTTGGCATATCTTTAGCATTTACAACTTACACCTACCTCCTGTCGATCAGTCGCCTGCCCATTGCTATTGCGTTAATTATCATCTTCACTGCTGCGGCCTGGATGGCTCTCTGGGAAGCGCTCTGGCATAAACGTATGCCTTCGAAACATGTGCTTATCGCATTGGGTCTGACCATTGGCGGAGTTATACTATTGACTGGTGTCTGGCGCGAGAATCTCAATGGGCTGGATCTTCTTGGATTATTTTTTGCCTTCCTCGGCGTTTTTACTTATATTGCTTACCTCGTGCTCGGTCGTCGCATTGGACGATATTTACCCTCCATCACCTCGACTGGTTACGGAGCGCTTGTCGCAAGCATGTTCTGGTTTATTTTCCAGCCGCCCTGGTCTATCCCAGCAAATACCTGGACACCTTATCATCTTTTCCTGATAGCTCTTGTCGGAATTGTCGGAATGGCCATTCCATTTTCTCTCATCCTTGGCTCGTTGCGCCGTATTGACACCACACGTGTTAGCATAGTCAGTATGCTTGAACTTCCAGCAGCGGGGATCATCGCCTATTTCTGGTTAGGCCAACGTCTCGATATATGGCAGATTTTTGGCTGCGCGTTAGTGCTCCTTGGGATAGTAATCCTCCAATACGAGAAGCCTGGGGAAATCCAACCAATAGAGTAAGTATTTTCTTATAGCCATAGACTACTTGTTTCACTTTTACAGAATTGCCAAAATTTGCCCACCGATTCTCACCATTTACAATCATTGACCAACTCAAGAATATTTCGCAGATCGAGCATGCTCGTCATCGCAGTCCAGTCAATTTTGTCGTGCATTTGCTTGCCGGGCTCATTGCCTACAGCCAAGAGGCACAAATAACCAGGTCTGCATCTCGACGAACACGCTCTTCTGGCTGCTTGATCAGCTTGGCTTATCCAGAACTCACGTCAATGAAGCTCTGCTGGCCAAAAGCGTCAGCCAGCATCTATCCCAAATACTGGCTCGTCAGCGAATGCTTGGCGCCGAGTAGTTCTCGCGGTGTCCCCTCGAAGATGACCATGCCGCCCTTATTGCCGCCTTCTGGACCCATATCAATGATCCAGTCGGCGTTGCGAATCACATCGAGATGGTGTTCAATCACCATCACGGTGTTCCCGCCATCGACCAGCCGGTTCATGATGGTGAGCAGACGACCAATATCCGACAGGTGCAGGCCAGTTGTCGGCTCATCCATGACATAGATACTGCCCTGCTTGTGAAGTTCGCTGGCCAGTTTAATCCGCTGGCATTCTCCGCCAGAGAGAGTGCTCATGGGCTGGCCGAGGGTCAGGTAGTCCAGACCCACGTCGCTCAATGCCTGCAGTTTGGGCTGCACTTCTTTCATCTGCA
>WNGD01005551.1_pt1 | contig 19608 bp, 15 predicted proteins | sample 5400671 | NCBI WGS metagenome assembly WNGD01 (sample SAMN13153369, study PRJNA577476) | soil metagenome | isolation source: 40 cm soil or saprolite under grassland replicate 2 | place: USA:California | collected 2016-06-15 | reverse complement strand
CTTTGCTCTCCTGCGACAACGGCTCTTACACGACGCCTAACGGTCGAGGACCTGCTTGACTGGAGCAGATGAGAGAGGGTTCCTCTGCGGTTCACCAAAAACCAGGATGAGCCAATTATACACTGGCGTTAATATCGAGCGCTATCCAAGTCTTGAGGCATGGTTTGCAGCCCCTCTGGTTGAGCGTGTGGGACGGTCAGATGAAGAGTGCCGACAGAACGTGGGACACAATGATGTCCTGTACAAAGTCTGCTACCATGCGCGCCACTATCTAGCTTTCCTTGCTTTACGCGGGTATGCCCGCTTTGATTGGGAATGGCTCATTGCTGTTCGCCAATTCCGGCCATCCTCCCTCTTTAGCTGTGCAGCCGGAGATATGGGAATGACCTCTCTGCTCGATGACGCCTTTCACCTGGGCTTCGCCAAGCCACACACGACGAGTGCTTTTCACTGGCTCGTGCATCGCATTCTGATGCATATCGGCGTGCCAGATGTTGAACAGATTACCGATGCCGAACTTCAGGAGTTCGAGCAGGCTCTTGATCGTTTTGCCGAACGGCCAGACGTCGATGTGCTTTATGGGTCAGTCGATGAGTACCGCAAGCGGCTCAAACAGCGCAAGATCTCTCTGCACCACCTTCAGGTGGTTCTCTATCATCGAGGGCAAGTGAACCGCGAGCCACAACGAGTGGTGAATGCCCCCTCTCGACGCGTGTTTGTGATCCACAAACCATGCATGCAGGAGATCCTGTCTCGTTACCTGACTGCGCGGAGTTTGACTGATCAACCCGCAACCGTCAAGAAGCTGGATCTGGCCATGCGCCAGTTCGTTGTCTGGATCGAGCAAACCTATCCTGAGATTGAGACCTTTGCAGAAGTGACGCGAGAGCATGTCCTAGAATATGCCGAGATGCTCAACACCCGGCTGGGTGTGCTCACGTCACAGCCGCTGGCTTCATCGAGCAAATGTCAGATTCTGACAAAAGTGGCGCAGTTCTTTCGTGAGGTCTCAGGCTTCGGATGGGAGGATGTTCCCATCCGACCACTTCTTCTCCCAGGAGATCTTCCCAAGCGCCCACTGCGGATTCCTCGCTATATTCCTGAGCCTGAGCTGGAACGGCTCATGGGCGCGATTCGGGCGCTTGACTGTCCGTATCAGCAAGCAGCCCTGCTCATTGCACGCTGGAGCGGAGCACGACGAGGGGAGATCCGTCGGCTCGAAGTGGATTGTCTGGACAGCTATCCAGATGGCACGCCGCGACTTCGCATCCCTGCGGGAAAAACGTACCAGGAGAGAGTCATTCCCATCCATGAGGAGGCCGCCGCGGCTATCAGGGCCCTTCAAGCTCTCCACAAAGGGGAACGCGGATTGGTTGACCGCAAAACCGGCATCATCACCCGCTACCTCTTTATGCATCGAGGCAGGCTCTTTGGAGCACGCTACCTGTTCGAGAGTGCGATGGAGAAGGCTTGCCAGAAGGCTTCTCTCGTCACAGCAGATGGGAAGCCGACCGTTACCCCCCATCGTTTTCGGCACACGGTGGGAACGCAGCTTGCACAACGTGGAGCGCGCTTGCGGACCATCCAGAAGATTTTAGGGCATGAGAGTGCAGCCATGTCGCTGGCATACCTTGGCATCTCGGACGAGGATGTGCGGCAAGATTACCAGGCCGTGTTGGGCGAGCAAGCCACCATTGCAGGACCAGGAGCACAGATGCTACGCGATGGTCACTTCGCGCAAGCGGAGATCACCTGGTTAAAAGAACATTACTTCCAGACGGAGCTAGAGCTGGGCAGGTGTCTGCGCCTGCCTCAAGAAGGCCCCTGTGAGTGTGACCTGTACCTCACCTGTGCGAAATTTGTGACCGCGCCTGCGTATGCTCCCCGCTTACGCCGTCGCCGGAGACGGGAGCAGGAACTGATTGAGGATGCCGTCGCTCATGGGTGGGAGCGTGAGGTCGAGCGACACCAGTGTAGCGTGAAAAGAATCGAGCAATTCCTCGCCGATTTGGGAGAGGCGCTCGATGGGCCAGAGGCCACGGATTGACGCTGCTTGGTGAAGCAACTCCAGTGACAGCATGTGCGTGTCTAGACAGTGGGAAGGCAAGGAGGATGTGCGTATGGAATACGTCACGATCATGGAGGCAGCCCGGCGATGCGGGGTGAGTGACAAAACTATTCGGCGCGCCATTCACAATGGGCTCTTACCGGCCCGCTTCCCAAAACCGAATCGCAGCGAGATTGCTCTCTCTGACCTGGAACGGTTTGCACCTGGACAAACACCTGGACATGTCCAGGTATCCACAGAGGATCGCATCACGGCGTTGGAACAGCGCGTCCAGGTCTTAGAACAGCAGGTTCTGGATCTGCTGAGCGGACCAGAGCGAGGAATATCACGCCATTCTTCTCGAAAAGAGAGGCGTACCACCGGGCCACTCCCTCGGAATCTCGTCTCATTGACTTCCTTTACTCAACTCCACAATGTGGCCGAAACCAAGGTATTGGCCCATGTAGACATCAGCCTGTTGCCGGCCAAACGAGGGGAATGGACCGATCACGATGGCGCCATGGTCACGCTGGCTCTCGATGCGAAAGGGAAACGCGCCTTCTATCAAATCTATCATGGTGTACCACCTTTCGTCGAATGCAAACAATGTCCACATGAGGATACCTGGACACTGTCCAGACTCGAGGAGCGAAAGTGAGGGCCGAACGGCACAGTCTACCAGTCTACCTCTCGCCCTCGCGGATCGCGCCGCAGGGCTGTATGGTTCAGGTCAAGGGCCGCGTTGTAGCTGCCTGGGCCTCGCCGCTACGTTCGGTGTGTGTTTGTTGGGGTGAAGAAGTGTCCACATAATCGAGAAAGTCCTCGTGAACCACGAACGGAGGACGGGAACGCTCAGATGGGTTGTCAATCATGCCTGTCCTCCCGTTTCCGCACTGGCAAGTGGGTCACATGGGTGCCCGGTGGATCGTCTTCAGGTAGGGCAGGAAGAAGCAGTCCTGACGCTTGCGTTCGCGGTGGAGGAGGGGGAGATTGCATCTCCGCGAGCACCTGCAACGCCGTCTGAACATGCGATGGATGTATCTCCTGCCGCTGCTGATCCAGTTGCCGCTGGTGTTCCAGTCGCTTGGTTTCCAGAGAGAGCACACGCCGACCTTTTGTTGCTTCTTGTTGGATGCGCTGCCGATTGTCCAGGCTCTCGGCTTGTGCTGCCTTCGCCTGTTCCGCATCGGCTTTCCTGGATGCATTCGCTTCCCAGATACTCACGCGACGTCCCATTAATTCTGTACAATAGGCTTCACCGACGAGTTCTCCCTCCAGAAAGAGGTAGATGACAGAAATATCGCGCCGGTCGTAGTAAATGTCAATTTGCTTGCCTCGCAGCCGGTCCAGCAGCCCCGGACTGACGTAGCGCCGCCCCAGGAAGGAGAGGCCACGGTGCGGATGTAGCGCAAAGCGACCCGTAGCGGGGTTCTTGCGGTTCACGGCTTTCATGAGTAACAGCTTCAGATCATCCTGCGATCCCATCCAGCGCGGAACGCCCTTCTCCCGGACACTGTCTTCCCAAAGAGCAATCCGTGTTTGCCGCCGCAGCTTGTCCCACTCCTGCATGTACCCATCCACGATGGCCTGAATGAACAGTTTCTCCAGCACATCCAGCGTGATCCCTGCTTTTTCGGCTTCACGCATGCTGTCATACGTCCCGCGCTCCTGTAGAGTCGCCTTCGCCGTCCCTGGAAGGCGATGCTCGAATTTGCGCGTCGTCCAGCTAAACAGCGCTTCGACCGTGCCTTTTGCCGAAGGCGCATAGGGAGGCGCCTGCTCGGTCACGATGCCCAGGCGATCCACCAGCACCTGGGTCGCCCGCTCGGAAGTGAAAATTTTGCCCCGGTCATGAAAGATGACGGCTGGTTTGCCAAAACAGGGCCAGCGATGCTTGCACTCGTAGAGGGCGACCAGTCGATCCTTCGGCTCTAGCGCCTGTTTGATGAGACGCATGTAATCCTCTTCCCTGAAACTGTCTAAAGATAACACCGCCCCAAGGATCGCCGCCGTTTTGACACAGATGAGGACGGCGCCATGGACGCGGCGCGTGATGAGCGCGCCATCCTTTGTCACAATGAACTGATCCAAGGTATGCTCGTCCACCTGACAGATGAGCGCAGGAGCGGTTATGGAGAGGACAAAGGACTGTGGCGACATACGCTCTCGTGGCGTATGTTTGAGGCCGGAGCGAGCCTCGAAGACTTTGGCTTCCTGGGAAATAGCTTTGAGGAAGGACCAGACTTGTCGATAGGTCGGTGTCGTCACCAATGCGCCCTCGCGCTCGCTAAGCTCTGAAGCTAAGCGTTTGAGTCGCACATCCTCGTAGACCTCCATTACAGAGGGACGTTTCGCATGGGTATAGAGTTTGCGAATGAGTTGCTGAAACTCAGAGCGTAACGCACGATCACGATGATAGGTAGCAGAGGGGACACAGGCGATCTGGCCGAGTTCTTTCGTGCGTTGCACTAACCGCCAGAGAGGAAAGACGGCCATCTCATACTTGTGAGCCACCTGCTCCAACTTCCCTCCTGACAACACCTCTGTGACTGCCACTAAATTCCGATGGAAGCGCGCTTGTTTCTCTGTCGTCTCTCACACCGACGCATCAAAGGTTGGTCCAGGAATAACTCCTTGTCCATCAAGTGCAACCTCATCGCCCTCGTGATCTTGTGGGAGCGAGGTGTCATGACCCTCCTCGGTTTCTTCAAGGGAAGAAGGAAGCGGATCGGGAAGGATGGGCGGGGCATTGGGATCGAGCCAGGCAAGAAGCGTTGAGCGCGAGAGTGTCACCTCTGTCAAGTCGACCAGCAGGCGGCCCACTGCCGCAGCATCGCCAGCTATCTTCCACATGGCGGCTTCCACCTCCCCCTCTGACCATCGACTCCCGAAAAGTCGCAGGAACTCGTTGACACTACGCAGGTCGCCGTAGGGCCAGTGAGCCAGAATAGTCATTGCGATCTCGTCATAGGTGTGAAACGATTGGCGGCGCGCATGCAGGTACAGCAGGTTCTGGTGATAACGCAGTGAGAGGTTCTCGTCAGTCCCAAGCCAATACGCTCCGCCTTTCAGGTGTGCTAGACGACGGGCAGCTTCAGCCTTTGCCAGTGGTTGCCCCTGGCGTTTTTCGCTCCCCCGCCCGGCTTCGGCAATGAGTAACCCACCGTCGCAGAGAGTTCCCACAAAATCCGGCAAGTAGTCGTGTGATGGTTCATCGTAGAGATAGGAAATGCGGTAGGGGGTTCCAAGAGGGGTCACAATATGATAGGCCTGCGCAAAGGCAGCGCTCAGATCACCACGCTGATAGGTACGAACGTGGGGATGGTACTCCAGGTACAAGGCCAGGCGTTCTTCGAGCTGGGTGGTAAACGGTTGACGAACGCAGCGGTGATCTCCCGTTTTGAAGCTGGGGAGAAACCCTGAGATGGACCGCCCAGCAATTTTGAAAATATCCAGTCCTGCTGTGCCGCGACGTGTCGCAGGCGGAGTCGGTTGTGTCTCCATTGGCCTTTCAGGAGTGTGTATGCAATGATCGTCTGCGCCAGAGAACGACGTGTGCCTGTGCAAGGGGAAGGCACAGGAGGCAGCAGCACCTCCTGTGCGACGGCGGGCGCCTAGTCGAGCCGCCCACCGTCTGGCGTCGATGCCATCCCGAATGTTGTGTAATGGCGTGAATCGAGAAGGCATTCATAAAAAAATGATTGCAGCAGCAAGATAACGAGACACTCCGGAGAGTGTGGCAAGCTCTGCTTGCCATCTTGTCGCTGCAAAAAAAGACAATCTATGAAATCAATACCAGGTGGTGATACACCCTCGGAAACTGCTTATGCTACGATAGTCACAGGAAGCTTCATCCCGGCTTCATAGTGGCCTGGTTCGTGGCAAGCAAATTCCCATTTGCCATTCAGAGCACTCGCCTTAAAGATGTAATCGACGGTCTTTGTCTGTCCGACCTCTATATCTGGGGCCTCAAACAACTGGGCATCGTCAATTTGCTCCAACGTCATCCCCGCGGTCATCGGCGGTGCAATCATGAGCTCATGCTCGGTGACGCCCTTATTGATGACTACAAAATGATAGGGAACCCCTACCTTAAACTGCGTCTGGTCAGACGCAATTTTAAAATCGGTCAGCGTTACACTGACAGTCATCGGCGCGGGACTTGTGGCGCTTGGGGTTGCAGTTGGACTCGCTGTCGAACCTCCACATGCGGTAAGTAGCACTCCGAGTGAAAGCATTACTGCAAACAACAAAACTCGAGCCAAGCCTTTCATCATGTTCTCCTTGCTCATAGGCAGGGGGCCTATCAACACAGTGAATGGTAAAGTACAACTACTCTATGGTGGCTTCATAGGCCGCCATAGAGGTCATTCCTTCTTCAGGTGTCACCCGGCCGGCAGCCCACCGCTGTACGCGCTGTGTTCGTCTCAGCGAAGGCATCTGCCAAGTTGCTACGAAACGCACTCACAGGGGGGTGGGCACGATGGGGCAAGACGTTCAACCTGTACCCCTCCCCTCGTCATACTCCTCACTACATGGAACAGATCGGTATTCAGGAGAGAGAGTAACATAGACACCTCACGGAGAGGTCTCAAAAGGGAGCTTCCCCATCTCAATCCCGTCACAAGTTCATGCTGTCTCAAGACGCATGCCATGGAAAGGAGGAGCACACATGAGGGAAAAGTCGGTGTCTCTCTGTGAGCGTCACTGTCAGCAGGTGTCAACCATGCATGGCTGGGTTTCTTCTGGAACGATAACGCAGAGAAATAAGGCCAACCTCTCACCCTCTGGATCTTACTCCTCACTGCTCAATTCCCCCGGTGTTTTTCTCTTCTTCGTCCCAAAGAAGGTCTGCTTGCGCTTTGGTTTCTGGCACCCGGGTCTGGTGAGACGCAAAAACCCATCTCCTCCTGAACCACCCTTGAGGGTTGGTGGCTTGCTCTCCTCCGTTTCTCAGCGCTCGAGCCTCATCACACGGAGATTTTATGCAAGCGGATATCCTGGATTGTTGCCCAGACGATAGTCAGGCAACTCATCTCGGTAGTGAACACGTCAATCTGATCGGTGCGCTGCCGCACATTGCTGAACAGACTCTCGATGGCATTGGTAGTCTGAATGTGGCGGTGCATGCTCTGAGGGAACTCGTAAAACGTCAAGAGGTGCTCTTCATCCTCAGCCAGGCTTCGCACCGCCTCGGGATAGCGCTTACTGTATTTGGCTTTGAAGGCCGCCAGTTGGGCTACGGCCTCCTCTTTTGTAGGTTGCTCCCAGATCCCCACGAGTTCGGCAGCTACCTCAGCGCGTGCTCGTCGGGGAATGGCGTTCAAGACATTGCGTTGTTTATGCGGAATGGCGTTCAAGACATTGCGTTGTTTATGCAGCAGACAGCGTTGCCGAGGGGTAGACGCAAACAGTTCTGAGACCGCAGCGAGCAATCCGTCATGTCCATCCGTCACGATCAGATCGACGTTGGTGGCTCCTCGTCTGCGCAGGTCTTGCAGCAGGCAAGCCCATCCATCCTTGTCCTCCTCAGCGCAGGCTCGCAGGGCTAACACCTCTTTGTGGCCTTGCTGATCCACCCCTAGCGCCGTCAAGATAATGGTGGAATCGGCCTTGTCCCCATGACGAATGCTGAAGTGCACTCCGTCCAGGTACAGGATACGCCAATGCTCCTGGAGGGGGCGCTCTCGCCACGCTTCAAATTGTTGAGTCAGGGTCTGGTTGAGACGGCTGATCGTGCTGGCACTGGGAGCGACTCCCAGCAACGTCTGGGCCACTTCCCCAACTTTCTGCGTGCTCGTGCCTGCGACGAACATCTGCGTCAGGCCTTCGGCAATGTGGGGTTCATAGCGACTGTAGCGCTTAAAGACCTGCGTGTGGAACCGGCCTTCGCGGTCTCGCGGCACTTTGATCTCCTCGATCCGACCGCAAGAGGTGACCAAATCACGGATGTAGGAGCCGTTGCGGTACCCTTTCCGCTTGGGGCTGCTTTCTCCCCATCCTACACCGATGAGTGCATCGAGCTCCTCGCGCATCACGTCCTCCAACACGACGCGAATGCCGCCACGGGCCAGTTCGCGCAGATACTGCTGGAACGTCTGCTGGTCAGGCAGCGGTGGGACGATTTGCTCCTGCGTTGAGCCAGCCGGGGTGGTTGTGGTATCCTTCTTTTGACGATGAACAGGCATAGCCTCCTCCTTGTTAGGAACTGAACTGTAAGAACGTCAAAGGGACGATCTCTGCCTGTCATCGTCGCTCACTGCGGCCTTTTTTCACCACTCGTCGTTACACAACATTCGGGATGGCATCCTGGCGTCCCCCTCCCTGGGCTGTCGCTGGCCCTGGAGGACGGATGCGTCTCGGCTGCTGTCGTCCCGTGACCCTAGCAGCCGAGTCGGGTTTTGATTACTGTAGCCTCGTTGACTAACTGGGTAGCCTGCGCCGTCGTCAAGCCTTTCCCCGACTGGGCTTGCACCTGCCCGATGAAGTCGGACAGATCGCTACAGGCGGTGGCGGTATCGCCCGCCTGGACCGCCTTGAGGGCCGCTCTCAGCTTGGCGTCCAGGCTGGTTTGCAGGCCCTTTTTGAGGTGGAAGCTGTTGACCACGTGGATCATGACCGTCAGGCCGTCGGCGGCGGTCATCTCAAAGGCTCCGATGTCGCACGTGGGCCCCTGGGGTCGGCTCACCCCGCGCTGGTCGGTGGCCGGGCAACTGCTGCCCACCGGGATCTGGTCGACGGCCGCGCTGTCGGGTTGCAGGGCCAGGGTCTGAGTCGGCCCACCATTGTTTTGCAAGCTGCTCGGATCGAGCTTGGGGTCGGTGTTCTGCAGATCGCCTGTGCCGGTGAAGCCGCAGTCGGTGCTGCTTTCCAGGTTGTAGCCCGTAGAGAGGGTGTCCCCGATGCAGTTGCCCCCCGTGTTGTTCGCCACGATGCTTCCGCCAATCCTCATCCCGGTGCCCGCGTTGTCGATGCCGCCGACAAAGGTGGCCGAGTTGCTGGCAAAGGTGCTGTTGCTGATGGTGAGCACGCCGAGGGGCTGGTTGAAGAGGCCGCCGCCGCCCCTGCTGGCGGAGTTGCTGGCAAAGGTGCTGTTGCTGATGGTGACCGTGCTGCTGAATTGGTTGAAGAGGCCGCCGCCCTCGGCGCCGGCCGAGTTGTTGGCGAAGGTGCTGTTGCTGATGCTCACCGTGCCGCCCACGTTGAAGAGGCCGCCGCCGGCGCCGGGGGACGAGTTGTTGGCAAAGGTGCTGTTGCTGATGCTCACCGTGCCGCCGATGTCGGCGAGGCCGCCACCGTTGTTGGACAAGCCATGGGCAATGGTGAGGGCGTTGAGCGTGAAGCTGACGCCGCTATTCACGGAGAGCACCTGCACGCTGTTGCCACCATCGAGGGTGACGCTCTGCCCGCTGCCGTCCAGGGTCAGGTTCTTGCTGATGGTGAGCGTGCTGATGATGGGGATGGTGCCACTACAACTGAACGTGATCGTGTCCCCAGCGGAGGCGCTGCCGATGACGGTGCCGATGCGCCCCGGGCCGGTCTCCCCACTACAATCGGTGACGGTCAGGGTCGCAGCGGGAGCCGCATGCGCGTGCAGGCTCACTCCGGCCACCACGACGCCGAGGACGCTCAGCAGACCCAGCAGGACCACCAGGAGCAGACGCGAGGGCCAATCCATTAACTTTCCTGGTCTCATGAGAAACCACTCCTTTCTGTACCGCCTCTGTCGTCTCTCACCAGAGCCGGCGGCTCGCCTGGTGGGTTGGCCTCGTGGTGCCTGCTCCACCTCTGCTGAGGCGGTCTGTGCCCCGCTGGCCTCGTCCGTGTGCTGACAAGAAATCGTGTTCCGTTGCTAGACTAGCAAGGGCGGGTGAAGATTTCGTAATCACCGGGTTATGATCGGGTGAAGATGGCGCGGGTGACGTGGAGATTGCTCCATGCGCACCTGGCAGCCACACGGCTCCCTCCGTCTGGCAGTCCGTGTTCCGACCGGATACAGCCCGAGCGCCCAATGCAAGGCGCATGGGCTGGTCAGCATCTTCCAGGACATCTGCCTCTCTCTGCCTCCATCCTTCGTGCAAAGTACCAACAGAGGGGCAAACCTCCTCTTACTAACCTTCACGTAAAATTTCTAACCTTCATGTAAAATCCTTTCTAACCTTCGCGTCAATCACCACCCTCTGCTCCAGGGCCACTAAAACAGGCCTTGACATTCTTGTATGTTATTCCGAATGCATCTTCCGTTTTTTGTGAGAGGACCCCTTTGAACTCTCGTCTCTTCTGCGGAAGCTGATCGAGTTCAAGGAGGGAATGGAAAGAAACGAAGGAGTGTCTATTCATGGACAACATACGCTGGGAGTTCTACCCACACGTTGCAGAGAATCTTCATGCGCACAACTGGTTAGAGACGCAGATGCTGCTCGGCCTTGCCCAGAGCACGATCCATGCCTATGGCCGTGGAGCCAATGACTACCTGGCCTTCTGCCAGCGAACTGCGTGCTCATTCATCGAGGCGACAAAAGCAGATATTGTCGCCTACATTGATGATATGACGCACCAAGCCAACCCCAAAGGAGACAATATCCGATATCTCCATTCTGGAGTGGGCCTTGCAAACAGCACGATGCAGCAGCGCCTCACTGTGGTCAGGCTCCTGTACGACTATCTCATCGACGAACGGATTCGCCTCGATCAACGCAACCCTGTAGGGAAGGGGAAATTCACTCCCGGTCGCGCTTTTGCGGGGCGGCGAGAACGGGGTATCCTGCGCCACTACGAACGGCTTCCCTGGCTGCCGGGAGACGACGAGTGGGAAGCGATCCTCGATGCGACACGACGGGAGTCTCTCCGCAATCGGCTCATGTTTCTTTTCGCCTACGATGGAGCTTTACGGAGGAGCGAATTGGTGGCTCTCCAGGTACGCGACCTCTCGTTCCCTCATCAGCAGATCACCATCCGATCAGAGGTGACCAAGAATGGGCGTGGACGTATGGTGATGTACGGTGATGTGGCCCGTGATCTCTTGCGAGAATATCTGGAAGAACGAGCTGAGGCCGATATCTCTGGCGGACCCCTTTTTCGCTCCCAGTCGGACCGGAACCTTGCACAAGGGGTGACTGCGGATACCTGGGACAAAATCGTTGAACGCATTGCTAAACAGGCGAACGTTCATCATCGCTTGACGACCCATACCTTTCGTCATCTTCGCCTCACAGACCTCGCCAGGTCAGGGATGGATCTGCACGCTATTGCTCAGTATGCAGGTCATCGCAGCTTAGAAACGACGAAACTCTATCTCAGGCTGAGCGGACGAGAGACCGCCGAGCGGGTGCGAATCTGCCTGCAAGATCTGGATAAGCGTCTGGAACGGCTGCGGGAGGAGGCGAACTCATGACTTCAAAGAGGCTACCAGAGATGCTGATGGACGATCATCAGTATGCGCTGCTGAATAGCAGGCAGTACGATCGTCGGCCTGACCTCAATCTCCAGGAACGAGAAGCACTGACACAAGCAATGGCCCTTTGTACCGGAGACAATGAGACCAGGCTGCCGCAGCAATTGAACAGTGCCCTGGCCCGTCTTCTCCAGCCATGCAAAGATATTTTGGTTTGCTTGGGAGCTTCCCAGAAGTATTGCTCAGTTCCTATACAAGCGATCCTTCAGGAAATGGATGCTCGTTCTACCTCCTACTGGAGCTGGTCCGAGGACGTGTGGACCACGCTTCTCACCACCGCCTTTGCCCGCTTTCGTCACACCTACTCCCCGCAAACCTACCGGCGTGTTCGTTTCCACCTCCTGGTCATTGCCTATGTGCTTGGTCCTCACACGGACTTCTTCTTACCCCTTCTTGGAGATCTCTCCCCGCTCGCGCTCGCCAGCCGTGTCTTTGGGAAGCAACCAGTCCACAGCAACGTAGAGCGCGTTCTCCAGGTGCTGAGTGGATGGGGATATGGCTATGAGGACGCTTCGAAACAACGATGTTTAGCGACAACCATTGCTGAGGTCATGTTAGTCAATCGACATCAAGAACTCGAACAGATCACCTTCACGAGACTGATCTGTCTTCGCCAGCGTATGAAGCCCTACCAGAGAGGCACGCTTGAGCGCCTCTCAAAGGTCTTAGCCCACTGGGGGATCATTGAGCAAGCCTTACCGCCTTGCTCTGACTCTCTCAGAGTTCTTCCTGAACACACGGATACCAGCGGGATCGCGCCTGAATGGGTAGACTGGTGTCTCCAGTGGCATCGTTTCTCAGACCTGGAGGCTTCGGTCAAAAGACAATACTTGCATATCCTGCTGCGGACAGGTCGCTGGCTGGCTGAGCTCCATCCGGAAGTGACGAGTCCACGGCAATGGTCGAACCTGCTGGCTGCTGAATATGTGGCCGCCGTGACTCACATGAAAGTGGGAGAGTTTTGTACCGCTGCTTACTGCAGTCGCATGGAGAAGAAAATTGGCCTTCCTCTGTCTGCCAATGCCAAAGAAAGACAGCTCGTCGCGATGCGGACCTTCTTCCGGGAGATCCAGGATGATCCTCACAATCTGCCGCGGCAATTTGATTCCTCACGGGTTTTCCGCACGCCCAACACGATCAAGCAGCAAATTGGGCCGAACCCACGCGATCTCGACCCGTATCGCTGGGCTAAGCTCGTCCATGCTGCCCTCCATCTGAGGCAAGAGGACTTGCCACAGGGGTCAAAGGGGGTCATCCAATATCCGCTTGAACTCGTTCGTGCGGTGGCAGTGGTTTGGGTCTATTCAGGGCTGAGAGCAGATGAGATCGTCCGTTTGCAGGTAGGATGCGTGCGCTGGCAACGCGAAGACGTGATGATCGCAGAAACAGGGGAAATCCTTCCTCAGGAAGCGGTCTGTTTTCTCACAGTCCCAGTGAACAAGACGACGACCACCTTTCAAAAGCCAGTGCATCCTGTTGTCGGCCAACGAATCAACGAATGGGAACGGGCTCGTGCTGCCAGCCAGCTTCCCCGCGCCGATCGGAAGACGGGAGCAAAAGTTCATTACCTCTTTTCCCATCGCGGCCACAGCATTAGCTTGAGCTATCTCAACACCAGCCTCATCCCCACGTTATGCAAGGTAGCTGGGATTCCGCGAGCCGATGAACGGGGAGCAATTACCAGCCATCGCGCTCGTGCTACGCTCGCTACTTTGCTCTACAACGCACCTGAGGGACTGTCGCTCTTTGAACTCATGCACTGGCTGGGGCATACCAATCCCGCTTCTACACAGCAGTATGTGAGGGTGAAGCCAACAAAACTGGCAGCTTCCTATTCGAAAGCAGAACACAACAGCCGGTTGGTGGAAGCATTAGTCGATACCAAAGCTGATGCGAACGGCGAGATGAACATCTATTATGTCTTGGGTGAGCATGGTCTCTGTGGGAATCCTGATTGGGCCTCGTGTTTGTATCGGATGGCATGCATCAAGTGTCCCTTTTTTATGCCAAGGGATCAGGCGTTCCTCATCGAGTCGAGGAAAACCGTCAAGCGTTTTATGGAAGTCGTCGAGCTCACTGATGAGGAGTTGGCCGCTGTCCAGGATGATTACGACAAACTAGAAGAAGCAGTCGAGCGAACGCAGTCTCTTCAAGCTCCGACCACGCTCATCCTCACATTTGGGGAACAGATGAGCTTATGCAAAAATCGCCAGATGATATCTTTGCTTTAGAAGCCATTTCAAGTTGAGAAGAAATAGCTCTACAATTCCAAAATCACCAAATTCTAGGAAGAGCCCCTTTGTGAATGCCAAGCGGGCACACATTACACTGCCAAAAACAGATTAGCTCTTCAACGATCTCGTTGCGCAAGTCGTGGGTTGAACAGGCAGAAAATGACTTACCGGGAGGGTGTTTTGTGGATGGCGAAAAGTTAGATTTTTCGTGAGGCAATGCGCAGGTAAATGCTGCCAGCCTCGCTTCATCGTCGTGCAAACCCGTTCGGGCCACAACCAGAAGGTGCATTTGCTCATGGCCTCCTATGGCCGCAGCATCCCGATCTTGTCCACTTCCGTAAACCAGAGGGTATGATTGGCCCCCACCACGATCCCAAGCGGCTCGCTGCCAGGCGTCGGGATACGATAGGAGATGAACCGGTGTGCCGCGACGTCCAGACGCGCAATCGTATTTTCCGCCAGAACCGTCACCCATACCTCGCCAGCCGCGGTCACAGCCAGGCCGTAGAGCCCGCCTGTATGGGGATCGCTGAATGGTACAGCGTAGGAGGTGAAAGCGCCAGTGCGCGGATCGAGGCGGAGCAGGAGACCGGTGCTGAAAGTGGTCACCCAGATGATCCCGTGCGTGTCGCTGGCAATCTCCATGGGCGGCATATCGGATCCTGGTGGAGTGAAGAGGCGGATGCGGCCGGTGGTCGGGTCGAGGCGACCCACATGTTCGCCGCTCATCTCAGTGAACCAGACCATGCCTTGTGGATCGACGGTCACGCCGTAGGGAACGAGTGTCTGCACCGTCCTTTTCGCGGCGAGTGGATAGTGCCGCATGAGACCGGTACGAGGATCGAGGCTGCCCACGGCGTCGGCGTTAAATTCGGTGAACCAGACAGTGCCACGCGTATCGAGTGCCAGCTCATTCGGCGCGCCTGGCAACGTGAGCGTCTTGCCCGCATGGCTGGGGTCGGGAACCGTGAGCGTGGGCAGGGGGTAGACCTGATAGTGGCCCGTCGTGGGGAAGTAGTGCCCGATGTAATTGGCGTACTGTTCCACGAACCAGATCGTATCGTCGGAGGCCACTTGTACCGACATCACGCCAAAACGCCCACGCGGCGGAATCATCTGCCTGAAGGTCCGGGTGCGCGGGTCAAAGACGGCCAGGTAGTTGCGGCCCATTTCGCCAAACCAGAGACGCCCTTCGTGGTCGATCGCTGGCCGCATGAGCTGACTGTCGGACTGCGGTAAGGGGTACTCCTGGAACTCGCCAGTGGCCGTGAGAGTCGGTGAGGTGATGGATTGCGCCTTCGTAGCAGTGGCAGCAAGTCTACCCGATCGTAACACATTCGCCGATCCTGATGACGACCGGGTCCCGCCACCCGCGAGCGCAAAGATGGTGGCGATACCGAACAGCAGCACACCCAGCAGCAACCAGGTATCACGCCGGCGACGCGCAGACCAGCGTGAGGATAGGTGGTGGGTGCGGTGACCTGCAGGCAGTTCCAGCCTGCCAGTCTCGGGCGTGTTGCCTTCCTCTTTGGAAGGAGGGAGATACTTTTTGTGGCTCATCGTCCTTTCACCAGTCCATTGATCTCATTCTACGCATATGGACACCCACTTTGCTTTCTCTTAATGAAGAGTACCTGCGTGGTTACACTCCTCCTGTGCAGATACCTGGGCTACGTCGAGCGGAGAATAACTTGCAGATTGCTTTGCAAGGTGTGTTGGGTCAGTTCACCGGTTACTTTGGAGACGATCACACCACGGCGGTTGAGAAAGAAGGTCTCCGGCACACCGGTGAGGCCATAGTTGATAGCAGTGGAGCCGGTATCGTCTACAACGTTGAGGTAGGTGATCCCATTGGTGCGCAAGAAGTTCAACCCCTCAGTGTGATTATCTTGGAAATCGATTCCGAGAAAGATAATCCCCTGGCTTTGTACGTGCTGCCATGTTGCCTGCAGAAGAGGCGCTTCATGTTTGCAAGGGTCACACCATGACGCCCAGAAGTTGATCATCACGGGTTTTCCCTTCAAGCTTGCCAGGTGTATCGCTGGCGCAGGGCGCGAATTAAGGGCGGCCAGGGTAAAATCAGGCGCGGAGTGACCTAGAAGCGGGCTGATCCCCGAGTTCGTCTGGTTCTGTGCAGGCACCAGAATTTGAGACCCCAGCAGGGCGAGCAGCCCAACGCATACGAGGCTCACTGCGAGAAAAACGACGATGCGGCGCTTGCCACCGCTTCTTCTATGCTCTACCACACCCGTCTCAGTTCGTGTTTCACCGGGTGAAGGGCTTTCGAGTTCCATGAGTCCTACCAACTTTCCGCTCCAGAGTTGCCCCAGGCTTGAACCTCAGGCCCGTCCATGACCGTTCAGGATACCTGTCGGATTATAGCTCGCAACAGTATACTCGTCAAGAGTACTATTGGCAGTAGTAGATCGGGCCATCGCCAGTGTCAACGCTGCTTGAGCCTTTTCTGCCGCTGCTTCGGAAGCGTATTCCTCTTTCTGGTGCCCGCTGCTCGCTCCACTTTCACCTGCTTCGCGTCCCCTGGCAACTGCGGGATGCCGTAGGTCGCGGCTACTTCACCGACCGGCACCGGCTGCGAGGAACGGAACACCAGGTAGGTGACGGGGAGCAGGAGCAGGAACAGGACGATGGAGGTCCACTGCGCCTGCTTCAGTCCCCAGTTCAACCCGAGAAAGCTGACAACGACGTTGTCGCGAACGAAGAAGAGCAGAAACTGCGTCACCGCGTAGCCGTACAGGTAGACCAGCATCAGGACTCCTGGGCGCCTCACGTAGCGTGCGAGGGAGAACAGCAGGACAACTAAGGCCACGTTGGTATGCAATTCATAAGCCGCGGCGGGCTGTACGGGAACGTTACAGGTCGCACGGTTCAGGCACGCCCAGCTAGCAGGGTGCTGGTAGACGGTCGACCAGGGAAGCGTGCTGGGGTACCCGATAATGTCACCGTTGACGAGATTGCCGATGCGTCCGAAGATCTGCCCTACCGACGCAAACAGCACGCCAGCGTCGAGCGCCACCAGTGGGTTGATGCGTTCAACCCGCGCTCGCCAGAAGAGTGTGGGAATGACAAGGAAGATCGCTCCAAAGAAGGCCATGCCCCCCTCCCAGGTGGCGAGGATATGTTGAGGCTGCGCGAGATAGTACGATACGAAATTGGGCTGTTGTATGACAAAGTACAGGCGACCGCCGATCAGTCCTGCCGCCAGACACCACCACAGTATCCTGTACACGACATCGGGGTGAATACCCTTGCGCGCGGTATAGCCGCGAATGGCCCACAGGCCCATAAGGATGCCAACGACATACATCAGCCCGTACCAGCGCAACGCCAATGGACCGAGATGGACGATAACGGGATCGATATTGATGTAGATATAGGGCGGCCCGAAACGGAGCCAGCTCCAATCAATGAGGTAGGCGAATGTAGGAATTGTTTCTATTGCGCGCTCCAGTCCTTTTGCATGTACCTGTTGTACATTGAGCATATCGAAACACGGCTCAAGGGCAAGTGTTTCTCTCTCATGTATGTTTTGTCGGCAGGTCTTCTTGTCGATGTTGCTCGGCTACCATTCTGCGCATGGTACTCACATTGGACACGACACCACGCCGACCGAGACCAATCCCACTTAAGAGGCCAATCAACAGGGCAAGTACCCCGACGACAATGGGAACCCAAAGCGGCGTAACACCAGTTCCTGCTGCTGTGGTGGTGGTTCTGTTGCTGGTTGCGGGCTGCGCTGTGCTGGCTGGCTTCACCGTGAAGACAAAGGCTCCTTCATCAGGATCGCCATCTTCAGCCGAGACGGTAATCCACCGCACGACATAGATGCCGTTCCCAGCAGCCTTGATCGCAATGGACATTTCCCTCGGGTTATTGAGCGCGATCTGAGCATTTCCCTGACTGATGAGATCGCCACTCGGTTCATAGACAAAGAGATTACTTTTCTTGGGGTCGGGATTGATGTTCTCCAGGGTGAACACGGTCACGGTTGTAGGCGCCTGGGCGATGGTCGAGCCGATGGCGGGTATGGCCTTATACACTTTGGCGTGAGCAGGCACCGTGGGATGAATAGGTCTGCTGCCATTCGCAGAAGCTGTTCCTCCTATGACGAAAAGCAACCCCAGGCCCAGGAGCGCCGCCAGTGGGAGATGGATGAAACGATGTCGTGTACGCATACGAAATATGCTCCTTCTCAAGTAGCAATTAGAATGGCACTGACTCCTTGACGGTGGCCTCATGCAGCGTGTTGTCAGGTGTGCGAATCTGAATGCGTAGCTGCCAATGACCGCCCATGACGAGATCGCCGGTGCCGCTGAAATGGCCCTTCCCATCGGGTTGAAGGTTGACACTATCGGTGCCCATGTCCATGTCCAGGTGCGTGGTGTACAGCGAGACACCCACGTTGGTGGTCGGTTTGCCCGTGCTGTTCTCGGTCACGCTGACGGTAAACACGTTGGGGCCAGCCGCGTTCGGATTCATCGTGAGCGCGATCGTAAACTTGCCATCCGTTGTCTTGACGGTGGTGTGATACGCTTTGGCCGTGCCCGTCGGCTGTGGTTGGGCCGTGGCGGTGGGCGACAGGGTGCCTGCAAAGACGTTCATCAGACCGACACAGACGAGCACCGCCACGCCTAGGAGCGGCTCATAGCCGAGGATACGGGTGAGGAATCCAGTCCGCTTGGCCACTCGCCCCTCTCGTAGTCTCACCTGCTGGGAAATGAGCTTTGACGTGGGATGCGGTTCCGCTGCTTCGCGGTCAGATGGGACCTGCACTACGGCAGGCGCCGCCTGGAAGGCAGCTAGACGCCGAGCAGCATAAGCATACTTCCGATATTCTTTGCTCAGGCGTGGCCGAAGCAGCAGGACATGGGAGGCGCTGGTCACGAGCAGCGCGCCCACCAGCAGCACCTTGACGACCAGTGCCCGACCGTAGGCCGTCGAGAGCAGCTGTTCCCACGAGGCCAGGTGCACAGTGGCGCTGAAGGGGCCGGTCACGGCCATGATGAGCACGCCCGCGATGGCCCACGGCGAATAGTAGGGCAGCACGGTGATGAGGGCTTGGGCGCGCTCGGTGATCGGGGTCTGGCGCAGGACCGGGAGATAGATCGCCGCGATGTAGAGCATGCCACCGATCCAGAGTGCCGCTGCTACGAGATGGAGCCAGTCGACCACCAAAGCAGGGGTAAGCATATTCGAACTCACTGCAGCGGCGTGGCCGGACATCGTGATCGCGATGAAGAGCGCCAGGCCGAGCACCAGGTTCGCCCAGCGGAGGAGGTGGTCGATGTGGGTTGGACGCTGTTTGAACTGCAGCTGGTACAGCGCGAGCCGCAGCGCCAAAAAGATCACGATCACGCGCATCAGCCAGAACGTGCCAAAGCGGCCACTCGTGACGAGGCTTGCGAGCAGGCCGGGAGCGAGGTCGCTCCCGAAGTTTCCGCCCGTGACGTTGATGGCCTGCCCGATCAGTACCCCCAGGTTTGCCACGAGCAGCACCAGCAGCGTGGGCAGTGCAAAGCGTCGCTCAAAGCGCTGTTGGACCTGTTTGTGCGTGGTGCCGAGTTCCGCGTGGTCTTCTGTTGCCGGCAGGAGGACAAAGAGCAGCCAGAACTGCGCCCCGACCCAGAAGACGGCCCCGAGCTCGACGAGCGTAATCATCATGAGATTGAAGAGGGTCGGGCCATCAAATTGACCGGTGTACTGACCGCTGAGGTTGTCGCCGCCGAGTGCATTGACACCCGGATGCGCTCCCGGGCTCAAGGTGGGAACCGTGCCGTCAGGTCGGGCAACAGAGAACAGAAACGCGCCGGTCAGGATATGCCCATCAACGTTGGAGTCGGTGCGATAGATGACGA
>WNGD01002638.1_pt1 | contig 19608 bp, 18 predicted proteins | sample 5400671 | NCBI WGS metagenome assembly WNGD01 (sample SAMN13153369, study PRJNA577476) | soil metagenome | isolation source: 40 cm soil or saprolite under grassland replicate 2 | place: USA:California | collected 2016-06-15 | reverse complement strand
TGGTCAAGGACGACGAGCTGACCTCGATCCACATCGAGGAGTACGAGATCGACGCCCGCACGACCAAGCTCGGCGACGAGGAGATCACCCGCGACATCCCCAACCGCTCCGAGGAGAGCCTGCGCAACCTCGACGAGCGCGGCATCGTCCGGGTCGGGGCCGAGGTCGTCTCCGGCGACCTGCTGGTCGGCAAGGTGACGCCGAAGGGCGAGACCGAGCTGACCGCCGAGGAGAAGCTGATCCGCGCGATCTTCAAGGAGAAGGCGCGCGAGGTCCGCGACACCTCGCTGAAAGTCCCGCACGGCGAGGGGGGCGTCGTGATCGACGTGCTCACCTTCAGCCGCGACGACGGCGACGACCTCCCCGCCGGCGTCAACGACCTGGTCCGCGTCTACGTCGCCACCAAGCGCAAGATCGCGGAGGGCGACAAGCTCGCCGGCCGCCACGGGAACAAGGGTGTGATCTCGAAGATCGTGCCGGAGGCGGACATGCCCCACCTCGAGGACGGCACGCCGGTCGACGTGATCCTCAACCCGCTCGGCGTGCCGAGCCGGATGAACATCGGCCAGGTGCTGGAGACGCACCTGGGCTGGGTCGCCGCCAGCGGCTGGTACGATGACGGCTCGGAGGCCTACAAGCGGGCGCACGCCCCCGGCGGCGACGGCCGCGTCCACGTGGCGACGTCGGTGTTCGACGGCGCCACGGTCGAGGACGTCGACGAGGCACTGGTCAAGTGGTCGGAGGAGAACGCCGAGCGCGGCATCGACCTCGGCGTCGACAAGGGCGAGCGGCCCGGGTCGCGCTGCGTCGGCGCCGTGCAGCTCTACAACGGCCGCACCGGCGAGCCCTACGAGGGCAAGGTCACGGTCGGCTACATGTACATCCTCAAGCTGCTGCACCTGGTCGACGACAAGATCCACGCCCGCTCGACCGGCCCCTACTCGCTGGTCACCCAGCAGCCGCTGGGCGGCAAGGCGCAGTTCGGCGGCCAGCGCTTCGGCGAGATGGAGGTCTGGGCGCTGGAGGCCTACGGCGCCGCCTACACGCTTCAGGAGATGCTCACGGTCAAGTCCGACGACACGGTAGGCCGGGTCAAGGCCTACGAGGCGATCGTCAAGGGCGAGAACATCCCCGAGCCCTCGATCCCGGAGTCCTTCAAAGTGCTGCTGAAGGAGATCCAGAGCCTCTCGCTCGACGCCAACGTCGTCTCCGAGGGGGGAGACGTGGAGATCGCCGAGGAGGACGACGACCTGCTGAAAGCGGCCGAGGAGCTGGGGATGGACCTGACCGGCGTCCGCGCCGACTCCTCCAACGGGGCGGCGGACGAGCGCGAGGAGCAGGTGGTCACAGACAGCGAGAGTGGAGCTGACGGGGCCGGCGAGGCCGAAGAGGCGAAGGTGGAGGACTGATGATCGACATCAACAATTTCGACGCGATTGAGATCGGCCTCGCCTCCTCGAAGAAGATCCGCTCCTGGAGCTGGGGCGAGGTCACCAAGCCGGAGACGATCAACTACCGCACGCTGAAGCCCGAGAAAGACGGGCTCTTCTGCGAGCGCATCTTCGGTCCGACGAAGGACTGGGAGTGCTACTGCGGCAAGTACAAGCGGGTCCGCTACAAGGGCATCGTCTGCGAGCGCTGCGGCGTCGAGGTGACCCGCTCCAAGGTGCGCCGCGAGCGCATGGGCCACGTCGACCTGGCCGCGCCGGTCTCCCACATCTGGTTCTTCAAGGGCGTGCCGAGCCGGATCGGCTACCTGATCGACATGGCGCCGAAGGAGCTGGAGAAGGTCCTCTACTTCGCTGCCTCGATGATCACCTGGGTCGACCAGGAGGCTCGCGACAAGGACGTTGGCAAGCTCGAGAAAGAGGTGAAGAAGGTCACCGACTCCTACGAGGCCGAACGGCAGAAGCGCACCCAGGAGCTGAACGAGTCGCTGGAGCGCCGCGTCAAGTACCTCGAGGAGGGCACGCAGACCGGCTTCGACGACGACGACCACATCTGGGCCGACTCGCTGAAGCTGACCGCGACGCAGCTGCGCAAGCTGAAGGACGACGAGCGGACCAAGATGCTGAAGGAGCTGCGCAAGACCTTCGAGGCCGAGATCTCCGACACCGAGGCCTACATCGAAGAGGCGATCGAGCGGATGCAGGAGGTCTGGAAGATCTTCACCGAGATGAAGCCGAAAGACATCGTCAACGACGAGACGGTGTTCCGCGAGCTGAAGGACCGCTTCGGCTCGCCCTTCGGCTGGGGCGAGTACTTCCGCGGCGGGATGGGCGCCGAGTCGGTGCGCGATCTGCTCGAGCAGGTCGACCTGGAGGCCGAATGCGAGGAGCTGGAGCAGGTGATCAACAGCTCCAAGGGGCAGAAACAGGCGCGCGCCGTGAAGCGGCTGAAGGTCGCCTCCGCCTTCCTCAACTCCGACAACAAGCCCGACTGGATGATCCTCGACTGCGTGCCGGTGATCCCGCCGGAGCTGCGGCCGATGGTCCAGCTCGACGGCGGCCGCTTCGCCACTTCGGACCTCAACGACCTCTACCGGCGGGTGATCAACCGCAACAACCGGCTCAAGCGACTGCTCGACCTGGGCGCGCCGGAGATCATCGTCAACAACGAGAAGCGGATGCTCCAGGAGGCGGTCGACGCGCTCTTCGACAACGGCCGTCGCGGGCGCCCGGTGACGGGCCCCGGCAACCGCCCGCTGAAGTCGCTCTCCGACATGCTGAAGGGCAAGCAGGGCCGCTTCCGCCAGAACCTGCTCGGCAAGCGCGTCGACTACTCCGGCCGCTCGGTGATCGTCTCCGGGCCGAGCCTGAAGCTGCACCAGTGCGGCCTGCCCAAGCTGATGGCCCTCGAGCTCTTCAAGCCGTTCATCATGGCGCAGCTGGTCGAGCGCAAGGCCGTGCAGAACATCAAGGCAGCGAAGAAGATGGTCGAGTCGATGATCCCCGAGGTCTGGGACGTGCTCGAGGAGGTCATCCACGAGCACCCGGTGCTGCTCAACCGGGCGCCGACCCTGCACCGCCTCGGCATCCAGGCCTTCGAGCCGGTGCTGGTCGAGGGCAAGGCGATCCAGGTCCACCCGCTGGTCTGCCACGCCTTCAACGCCGACTTCGACGGCGACCAGATGGCGGTCCACGTGCCGCTATCCGCCGAGGCGCAGGCCGAGGCGCGCGTGCTGATGCTCTCGGCGAACAACATCCTCTCGCCGGCGCACGGGGCGCCGCTGGCGACGCCGACTCAGGACATGGTGCTGGGGATCTACTTCCTCACCTACGGCCCGCCGGCCGAGGAGCTGGCGAAGCTCGACGAGGAGCTGAAAAAAGGCAAGGGCGCGGCCAGGAACGGCTCCCAGCCGAAGGTGTTCCGCTCCGCGCAGGAGGCCGAGCTGGTCTACGAGAACGGCGGCTGCAAACTGCACGACCTCGCCGAGTACCGGCGGGCCGGGCACGAGCACTTCCTGACCACGGTCGGCCGGATCATCTTCAACGAGAAGATCGAGCGGGAGCTGGGCGAAGCGCTGGGCGACGGGTTCGACCCGGAGGGCTTCGAGTTCGTCAACTACGCGCTGAAGAAGCGCGACGTCAACGAGCTGGTCTCCGACCTGGTCGAGGCCTACGGGGCGCCGGCCGTCTCCCAGGTGCTCGACGCCTTCAAGGACCTCGGCTTCCACTACGCCACTCAGGCCGGGATCACCGTCTCCAAGAACCATGTGGTCTCGCCGCCCGACAAGGCGGAGATCCTCGAGCGCTACGAGAAGAAAACCGCGGCGATCCAGTCCCAGTACGACGACGGCTACATCACCGGCGAAGAGCGTCACGAGGCGATCACCTCGCACTGGAACGAGGCGACTGACGAGGTCGCCAAGGCAATGGAGGACAACCTCGACGAACTGAACCCGATCTACATGATGGCCAACTCGGGCGCGCGCGGCTCCTTCAAGCAGATCCGCCAGCTGGCCGGCATGCGCGGCCTGATGGCCAACCCGAAGGGCGAAATCATCGAGCGCCCGATCAAGGCCAACTTCATGGAGGGCCTCTCGGTCCTCGAGTACTTCATCTCCACGCACGGCGCGCGAAAGGGGCTCGCCGACACGGCGCTGCGCACCGCGGACTCGGGCTACCTGACCCGCCGCCTGGTCGACGTCGCCCAGGACGTGATCGTCCGCGAGGAGGACTGCAAGACCAAGGACCACATCGAGATGCGGCTGCGCAAGGACGACGGCTCGCTCAACGACAACCTGCTGGGCCGGCTGGCGGCGAAGAAGTTCGAGACCAAGCGCGGTCGCGAGCTGCTCAAACGCAACCAGGAGATCACTCTCGCCGAGGTCGAGGGGATCGCCGAGGCCTACGGCGACGAGGAGGTGCCGGTCCCGGTCCGCTCGACGCTGAAGTGCGACGCCGAGTCGGGCGTTTGCCGGGCCTGCTACGGCGTCGCCCCCGCGACCGGCTCGATGGTCGACATCGGCGACGCGGTGGGGATCATCGCCGCCCAGTCGATCGGCGAGCCGGGTACGCAGCTGACCATGCGCACCTTCCACACCGGTGGCGTCGCCGGTCAGGACATCACGCAGGGCCTTCCCCGCATCGTCGAGCTCTTCGAGGCGCGCAAACCGAAGGGCCTGGCGCAGATGGCCGAGGCGGCCGGCAAGGTCTCGGTCGAGGAGACCGACAAGGCGGTGAAAACGATCGTCACCGAGTCGAGCGGCGAGGAGCACGCCTACAGCTTCCCGGCGCGGACGCGGCTGCACGTCGGCGACGGCGAGAAAGTCGAGGTGGGCCAGCAGCTCAACGAGGGCTCGCTGTACCCGGCGGACCTGCTGGCGATCCGCGGCCGCACCGACACCGAGCTCTACCTTGTCGTCGAGGTGCAGAAGGTGTACCGCGCCCAGGGCGTCGACATCAACGACAAGCACATCGAGCTGATCGCCCGCCAGATGCTGAAGAAGGTGCGGATCGAGTCGAAGGGCTCGACCAGCCTGCTGCCGGGCCAGCTCGAAGACCGAGGCGCCCTCAAACGCCTCAACAAGCAGACCAAGGAAGAGGGCGGCACGCCGGCCAAGGCGGAGGAGGTCATCCTCGGCATCACCAAGGCCTCGCTGGCCACCGAGTCCTTCCTCTCCGCGGCCTCCTTCCAGGAGACGACCAAGGTGCTGACCGACGCGGCCCTGGAGGGCAAGCGCGACAGGCTCGTGGGCCTGAAGGAGAACGTGATCATCGGCAAGCTGATCCCGGCGGCGACCGGGCTCAAGCACTACCGCACGCTGGCGATCGAGCCGACCGAACCGATCGAGCCGCCCAGCGAGGAGGGCCTGCTCGACGAGGAAGAGCTGGCGGCAGAGCTGGGCCTCGACGCCCCCGACACGCCGGTCGAGAGCTTCGGGCCCTCGTTCGCCGAGGAGCTCGAGGAGCTCGCCCAGGAGATCGAGCAGACCTCGGACGAGACGTAGGCGAGGAGAGGGGTGGGGCACCCCTCTCCACTTAACTTTTTCGAGAAACGCGGGCGGCTTTCGCCTTGGCGCTTGCGGCGAAAAAGTACAAGACGTTCCGAGGGGTGCCCCACCCCTCAATCACAGCGCCCCGGCGGCCGAGGTCTGCTCGATCTCCAGATAGATTGCAGCCATGGCTGAGAAGGTCTGCATCATCGGCGCCGGGTCGTCCGGCATTGCCTCTTGCCAGGTGCTGAACGCGCGGGGGATTTCGTTCGACTGCTTTGAGAAGGGGTCGGAGGTTGGGGGGAACTGGCGCTACGAAAACGACAACGGGATGTCGTCGGCCTACCGGTCGCTGCACATCAACACCTCGCGCGGGTTGATGGCCTACAAGACCTATCCGATGCCGGTGGACTATCCGGACTACCCGAACCACTTCCAGATCGCACGGTACTTCGACGACTACGTGGATCACTTCGGGTTGCGGGAGAAGATTCGCTTCAGGGCTGAGGTGGTGAGCGTCGAGCCGGCCGGCGGGGAGTGGGAGGTGACCGTCGAGGGCGCCGACGGCAAGCGCGAGACGAGCCGCTACCGCGCCGTGCTGGTCGCCAACGGGCACCACTGGGACGCGCGCTGGCCGGAACCGCCCTTCCCCGGCGCCGACGAGTTCGAGGGCGAGCAGATCCACGTCCACCACTACCGCGAGCCCGAGGTGCTGGTGGGCAAGCGGGTGCTGGTGCTGGGGATCGGCAACTCGGCGACCGACATCGCGGTCGAGGCATCGCGGATCGCCGGCGCGACGTTCCTGGCGATGCGCCGCGGCGCCTACGTCCTGCCCAAGTACCTGAACGGCAAACCGACCGACGAATCGGCCTCGCCCATCCTCACCAGGCTGCCGCTGCCTGTCCAGCGTTTCTTCATCATGCGCATGCTGGGTCTGGCGGTTGGCGACATGACCGCCTACGGGCTGCCGAAGCCCGACCACAAGCTGCTCGAGGCGCACCCGACCGTCTCCGCAGAGCTGCTCTCGCGGCTCGGCCACGGCGATATCGCGATCAAGCCCAACATCGAGCGCTTCGCCGGCGGGCGCACGGTCCGCTTCACCGACGGCAGCGAGGAGGAGGTCGACCTCGTCGTCTACTGCACTGGCTACAAGATCAGCTTCCCGTTCTTCGACCCCGGCCTCCTCTCGACCGCCGACAACCGGCTATCCCTCTACCGCCGGGTTGCCTCGGTCGAGCACCCCAATCTCTACTTCATCGGCTTCATCCAGCCGCTCGGCGCGATCATGCCGATCGCCGAGGCGCAGTCGGAGTGGGTCGCGGACCTGCTCGGCGGCCGGGGGACGCTGCCGTCACCCGCCGAGATGCGGGCGGAGATCGCCGAGGCGGAAAAGAAGATGCGGAAGCGCTACGTCGCCTCCAAGCGTCACACGATCCAGGTGGACTTCCACCCGTACCTGCGCGAGATCCGGCGCGAGCGGGGTCGGGCCGCGCAGCGAGGGAGGGGTCGGGTGCCCCTCTCCACTTAACTTTTTCAGTGATCGTGCGGCGGTCGTCCGCTGGCCGCTGCGGCGAAAAAGTACAAGACGTTCCGAGGGGCACCCGACCCCTCCTTACGCCGCCGCGCGTCCCGTCTCTCGCTGAGTGGTCTGTGCGAAAACCAGGACGCCGCTGCCCGGGAGGGGCACCCCGTCCCCTCCTCACGGCGCCGCCGTGCGGATCGCGGCGGGGGCCGCGTGGGCGTGGGGGGTGAGGGCGCCAACGTTCGGGGCCGCCGTCGGAGTCCTCGGCGGCGCCGTCGGTCTCCGGCGTCGCGTGACCAGCCCACCAGACCAGCCAAAGCGCCGCGAAGACGGGAATCTTCAAGACGACCAGCAGAAAGAAGATCGGCCAGAATCCCTCCACGCGGTCAGTCTAGATGGTTGATTCCACGCCGTCGGGCGACTACCACCGGCTCGGGCTTGCAAGCCCGAGCCGGTGGTTGAGCGCGATGCATGCGGCCAGCGGCTCGCGCATCCGACATTGACCACACTGGGGTGGGGTCAATGTCGGATGCGCTTCATCCACCATCTAGCTGCCCGGCCCAGAACTCCAGCGCGGCGACGTGGGCCTCCTCGAGGCCGAGGTGTGGCTCGGTCGGGACGAGCAGGGTCGGCTCGGAGCGCTTCTCGGCCCACTCGTAGCAGCTCTCGTCGAAGGAGTCGTCGATCCAGGCCAGGGGCCGGCCCTGGCCGTACTCGTCGAGCGGTCCGAGCTTCCAGTGGGCTGAGCCAAAGCGGGCGGCGCCGTCGAAGCTGATGTGGGGCAGCTCCGGAATCCCGAGCAGGTTTGGCAGGTAGAAGTTCGCTTTGTCCTCCCAGCCGGTAGCCCAGAGCAGCTCGAACCACTCGCCCAGGCGCCGCAGCCGATCCCCCGCAACGAGCGAGATGCAGTGCGGCACCCCGTCCACCATCTCAAACCGAATCCCCGGCCCTTCCGGCCTCTCCTCAAACCCAAAGAGGCTGATCACCCCATCGACATCTACCGCGAGGATCGGTCGCATGTTCTGAATCTAGATATGCGCATTGCGCTTTGTCGGCGTGGCGCGTCGCATCTGCGGTCGGTGGAGGGCGGTGGGGCGCCTCTCGAACGGGCGGATACTCAAAGTGCCGGCCTAATTAGACCGGCACTTGTCCGGGCGAGAGGCGCCCTACCGTCCCTACCACCTGTAATTAGGCCGGCATTTGTCCGGGCGAGAGGCATCCCATGCCCCTCTACCACCGATAATGGGCGAACGCCTTATTGGCCTGCGCCATGCGGTAGATGTCGTCCTTCCGCTTCCAGGCGCCGCCCTGCTGCTGGGTTGCGTCGAGGATCTCGCTGGCCAGCCGCTCGGCCATCGAGTACTCGCGGCGCTGGCGGGCGTAGTCGACCAGCCAGCGGACCGCCAGCGTGCGGGCGCGGCGCGCCGGGACCTCGACCGGCACCTGGTAGGTGGCGCCGCCGACCCGGCGCGAGCGAACCTCGAGAACGGGGGTGAGCTGTTTGATCGCCCCCTCCAGGGTCTCCACCGGGTCCTCGCCGCTGCGCTCGCCGACCACCGCCAGCGCGTCGTAGACGATCCGCTCCGCGAGCGGCTTCTTGCCCTCCCGCATCACCTTGTTGACGATCTGCTGGACGAGCCGGTTACGGAACCGGGCGTCGGGCTCGACCGGACGGATCTGGGCTGCGGAGCGGCGCGGCACGGGAGCGTCAGCTTGCCTTGACGCCGTAGCGGGAGCGGGCCTGCTTGCGGTCGGAGACGCCGGCGGCGTCGAGCGTGCCGCGCACGACCTTGTAGCGGACGCCAGGCAGGTCCTTGACCCGGCCGCCGCGGACCAGCACCACCGAGTGCTCCTGGAGGTTGTGGCCCTCGCCCGGGATGTAGGTGGTGACCTCCATCCCGTTGGTCAGCCGCACACGGGCGATCTTGCGCAGGGCTGAGTTCGGCTTCTTCGGCGTCACCGTGGCGACGCGGGTGCAGACGCCGCGGCGCTGCGGCGCCGCGACCGCCTTCTTGCGCCCCTGCCCCGACTTGAGGCCGGGCGTCGTCGTCTTCTTCTTAGGGCGTTTACGGCCCTTGCGGATCAGCTGGTTCGTGTTAGGCACGGCCGCGCATGGTAGCGCCGGGACGCCGCAAACCGTCGTCTGGCTGTGTCCTCGGCTTGCCGCCTCGCCTACGCGCGAACCAGGTGCGCGCGCTTCGCCAGCCTCCCCGCTTTCTCGCCAGACTCGGTTTTCGTGCCCCGGTATATGCCAGGAGCAGTCCGCAGAGGATCAGGCCGGCGGCGGAGGCGAGCTCGGCGTAGAAGCCGTCGTCGAGCACGGCGGTAGCGCCGGCGAAGCGGGTCGCCTGGGCGCCGGCGTCGAGGCCGGCGGGGCGGTCGACGAGGAGGATGACGGCGAGGCCGAGCAGGCCGAGGACGGCGACCACCCGTCCGAGCCCGCGCCGCCGGGGTCGCAGCGCCGCCAGGCCCGCAAGCCCGGCGGCGAGCGCCGCGACTGGGATCAGCAGGTATGCGTGCGCCTCGCCGGCGGTCTCGACGCCCACGGTGGGCGGGGTCGCGACCGGCGGCAGCCCCGCGTACCCGGGCTGCCCCACCTCGACCCCTCGGTAGGCGATGAACTGGGAGGCGACCAGGCAGGCCGCGGAGGCGACGATCGCCCCGCAGATCGCCCGCTGCGGGGTGATTACGGCGCTCGCCCGGGTCGCGACCCGCGTCGCCGCCGCGCTGAGCCACCGCAGCCGGCGTTCGGCGAGCGAGAAGCCACGCAGAAGCAGGACCAGGGCGGGGCGCAGCCGGCGGCTCAGCCACCGCAGCCAAGGTCGACACACTGCACCGACCCGTCGTCCGGCGGCTGCGAGCCGGAGCCAGGCGCGGATCAGCAGCCGGTTGAGGCGCCGGTCCGCCGCTCGCGTCCAGATCTCCACGTTCGGCGCCGTCGAGAGCAGCGCGTTTAGGCGCCGGTCGGCAGCCCTGGTGAAGGCTTCGGCCCGCACTCGTGCGACCATTGCCCGCCGACGCGCCGCTGCTATCATCGCGCGTCGCTCAGGCAGTTTCTTCGCAGTACGTTTCGCCGGGCCCGCGAGGGCCTTTTTCATGCGCCGATCCTGGCTCGCGCCGGATCGCTTCCGTTTCACTCGTCCCAGTTTCAAGCGACAACCCCTAACTTACGGACCATGCCACGCAGCTTCCCCCTAGAGAAGACCCGCAACATCGGGATCATGGCGCACATCGACGCCGGCAAGACGACGACGACCGAGCGCATCCTCTACTACACCGGCCGCACGCACAAGATGGGCGAGGTCCACGAGGGCGCCGCCGTGATGGACTGGATGGAACAGGAGCAGGAGCGCGGCATCACGATCACCTCCGCGGCGACCGCGTGCGAGTGGAACGAGCACCGCATCAACATCATCGACACGCCCGGCCACGTCGACTTCACGGTCGAGGTCGAGCGCAGCCTGCGCGTCCTCGACGGCGCGATCGCCGTCTTCGACGCGGTCGCCGGGGTCGAGCCGCAGTCCGAGACCGTTTGGCGCCAGGCCGACAAGTACCGCGTCCCGCGCATCGCCTACACCAACAAGATGGACCGCACCGGCGCCGACTTCTTCAACGCCGTGCAGACGATGGTGGACCGGCTCGGCGCCCACCCGCTGCCGATCCAGCTGCCGATCGGCAGCGAGGGCGACTTCGAAGGCGTCGTCGACCTGATCGAGATGCGGGCGATGGTCTGGAAAGACGAGCTCGGCACCGAGTTCGAGACCGGCGAGATCCCGGACGACCTGCGCGAGCAGGCGGAGAAGTACCGCACCGAGCTGATCGAGGCCTGCGCCGACTACGACGACGAGCTGATGGAGGCCTACCTCGGCGAGGAGGAGATCCCCCACGAGCGGATCGCCGCCTCGCTGCACCGCGCCTGCCTCGACACCAAGGTGACTCCCGTCCTCTGCGGCTCCTCCTTCAAGAACAAGGGGGTGCAGCCGCTGCTCGACGCGATCGTCGAGCTCCTGCCCTCGCCGCTCGAGGTGCCTCCCGTTAAAGGGCTCCAGCCCGCCGGCAAGGGCGACGGCGAGCCGAGCGAGGCGGAGCGCCCGGCCGACGACGACGCGCCCTTCTCGGCGCTCGCCTTCAAGGTGATGGCCGACCCCTACGTCGGCAAGCTGACCTACTTCCGCGTCTACTCCGGCAAGCTCGCCGCCGGCGGCCGCGTCCTCAACGTCTCCACCGGCAAGACCGAGCGCATCGGGCGGCTGCTGATGATGCACGCCAACCACCGCGAGGAGATCGAGGAGTGCTACGCGGGCGACATCTGCGCCGGGGTCGGGCTCAAACAGACGGGGACCGGCGACACGCTGGCCGCCCCCGACGCGCCGATCGCCCTGGAGACGATCGAATTCCCGGAGCCGGTGATCGCGGTGGCGATCGAGCCGAAGACCAAGGCCGACCAGGAGAAGCTGGGCACCGCGCTTCAGCGCCTCGCCGAGGAGGACCCGACCTTCCAGGTCGAGTCCGACGAGGAGACGGGCCAGACCCTGATCCACGGCATGGGCGAGCTGCACCTGGAGGTGATCGTCGACCGCATGCTGCGCGAGTTCAAGGTCGACGCCAACGTCGGCCGCCCCCAGGTCGCCTACCGCGAGACGATCCGCAAGCGGGTCGAGAAGGTCGAGGGCCGCTTCGTCCGCCAGACCGGCGGCCGCGGCCAGTTCGGGCACGTCGTGATCAACCTCGAGCCGGCGCCCGAGGAGGGCTTCGACTTCGTCAACAAGATCAAGGGCGGCGCCATCCCGACCGAGTTCATCGGCCCCGCCGAGCAGGGGATGGAGGAGGCGCTGGAAAACGGCGTCAAGGCCGGCTACCCGATGGTCGACGTCAGGGCCGAGCTGATCGACGGCTCCTTCCACGACGTCGACTCCTCCGAGATGGCCTTCAAGATCGCCGGCTCGATGGCGATCCAGGAGGCCGCCCGCAAGGCCAGCCCGGTGCTGCTTGAGCCGGTGATGGCGGTCGAGGTGGTCACCCCCGAGGACTTCCTCGGCGACGTGATCGGCGACCTCTCGCGGCGGCGCGGCAAAGTGCAGGGCCAGGACCAGCGCGGCAACGCGCTGGCGGTGCAGGCGTTCGTGCCGCTCGGCGAGATGTTCGGCTACGCGACCGAACTGCGCTCGATGACGCAGGGCCGCGCCACCTACACGATGCAGTTCGAGCGTTACGAGGAGGTCCCGGCCAGTATCGCCGAGGAAATCGTCGAGCACAGGGCCGGCGAACCGGTGGGGGCGACCACATGAGCGCCGGACGCTGGCTATATTTCCCAGGTTCGCCCGCAGGCAGCGGAAAAAACGACTTCGAAAGGTAGAACGGAGAGCGATGTCCAAGGAGAAGTTCGAGCGCGACAAGCCGCACGTGAACGTCGGCACGATCGGTCACATCGACCACGGCAAGACGACTCTGACGGCCGCGATCACAAAGACGCTCTCCACGAAGGGGGGCGCCGAAGAGAAAAGCTTCGAGGAGATCGACAACGCTCCCGAGGAGAAGGAGCGCGGGATCACGATCGCGACCTCGCACGTCGAGTACCAGACCGACAACCGCCACTACGCCCACGTCGACTGCCCCGGCCACGCCGACTACGTGAAGAACATGATCACCGGCGCCGCCCAGATGGACGGCGCGATCCTGGTCGTCTCGGCCGCCGACGGCGTGATGCCGCAGACGCGCGAGCACATCCTGCTCGCCCGCCAGGTCAACGTCCCGCACGTGGTCGTCTTCCTCAACAAGGTCGACCAGGTCGACGACGAAGAGCTGATCGAGCTGGTCGAGGAGGAGGTCAAGGACCTGCTCAACGAGTACGACTTCCCGGGTGACGAGACGCCGATCATCAAGGGCTCGGCGCTGAAGGCGCTGGAGGGCGACGAAGAGGCGCAGAAAGCGGTCTTCGAACTGGCCGACGCGCTCGACTCCTACATCCCCGAGCCGGTGCGCGAGCTCGACAAGCCCTTCCTGATGCCGATCGAGGACATCTTCTCGATCACCGGCCGCGGCACCGTCGCCACCGGCCGCGTCGAGCAGGGGATCGTCAACACCGGCGACGAGGTCGAGATCGTCGGCATCAAGGACACGACGAAAACGGTCGTCACCGGGGTCGAGATGTTCCGCAAGATCCTCGACCAGGGCCAGGCCGGCGACAACATCGGCGCGCTACTGCGCGGTACCAAGCGCGAGGAGATCGAGCGCGGGCAGGTGCTCTGCAAGCCGGGCTCGATCACGCCGCACACCAAATTCAAGGCCGAGGTCTACTGCCTGAAGAAGGAGGAGGGGGGGCGTCACACGCCGTTCTTCTCCGGCTACCGGCCTCAGTTCTATTTCCGCACGACGGACGTGACCGGGATCGCCAACCTCCCCGAGGGGACCGAGATGGTGATGCCGGGGGACAACGTCGAGATGACGATCGAGCTGATCCAGCCGATCGCCATGGATCAGGGCCTGCGGTTCGCCATCCGCGAGGGCGGCCGGACCGTCGGCTCGGGGGTCGTCTCCGAGATAGTCGAGTAGCGCCAGCATCGAAGGGCGGGCATTCGCCCGCCCTCGCCGCTCTCGCGGCGAGAAAACTGAAAAGACATACGACCAGGGGCGGCGCCCCACCAAAAGGGGCCCCGCCCTTTACGCGCGGTAAGGCCGCGCGGGAAAGACAAGAAGAGACGAGTTCAAGTGGCAGCCATAGCGGCGCAGAAAATCCGGATTCGACTGAAGGCGTACGACCACGACGCCATAGACCGGGCTGCCCGGGAGATCGTCGAGACCGCGGAGCGCACCGGCGCCAGCGTCTCGGGCCCGGTGCCGCTGCCGACCGAGAAGAACGTCTACTGCGTGATCCGCTCGCCGTTCAAGGACAAGGACTCGCGCGAGCACTTCGAGATCCGCACCCACAAGCGGCTGATCGACATCCTCCAGCCGTCTCCGAAAACCGTCGACTCGCTGCAGCGCCTGGACTCGCTGCCGGCCGGCGTCAGCATCGAGATCAAACTCTAGGGCGGCATGGCGGCGATCCTCGGAAAGAAGCTCGGGATGACGCAGGTCTTCGGCGAGGACGGCGCGGTGACCCCGGTGACCGTGATCGAGGCCGGGCCCTGCAAGGTGACCGCGATCCGCGAGGCGGAGCGCGACGGCTACGCCGCCGTGCAACTCGCCTTCGGCGAGGTCGAGGAGGGCAGGCTGACGAAGGCCGAGGAGGGGCACCTGAAGAAGGCGGGCGCGCCGCCGCTGCGCCACCTGGCCGAGTTCCGCGACGAGGACCTCGGCGCCGAGGAGGGCCCCAAGGTCGGCGATGACGTCACCGTCGCCTCCTTCGAGGTCGGTCAGCGGGTGAAGGTGTCTGGCGTCTCGATCGGCAAGGGCTTCCAGGGCGGGATCAAGCGCCACAACTTCAGCCGCGGCCCGGTCAGCCATGGCTCGCACAACGTGCGGGCACCGGGCTCGATCGGCGCCAGCGCCTTTCCCGCCCGCGTCTTCAAGGGAATGCGGATGCCGGGCCAGATGGGAAATAAGCGCGTTACCCAGAAGGGCCTCGAGGTCGCCGAGATCGACGCCGAGCGAAACCTGCTGCTGATCAAGGGTTCGGTGCCGGGCCACCGCAACGCCGTCGTGGAGGTCAGGACCGATGCCTAAAGCGACCGTGCTCGGCAAGACGGCGAAAGCCGACCTGCCGAAAGAGCTCTTCGCCGAGCCGTTCCACCACTCGCTGGTCGACGAGGCGGCGCGGGCCGACCTGGCGGCGCGCCGCCGCGGCGCCGCCTCGACCCGGACCCGCGCCGAGGTGGCGATGACCGGCGCCAAGGCCTGGCGGCAGAAGGGGACCGGCCGCGCCCGCGTCGGCGCGCTCAGCGCTCCCAGCCGGATGGGTGGCGGCGTCGCCTTCGGCCCCAAGCCGCGCCACTACACGGTCAAGGTCAACCGCAAGGCACGCCGCCGGGCGCTGCGCGCCGCCCTCTCCGTCCACGCCGAGCGCGACAGCGCGGCGTTGCTCGACGCGGCCGGGTTCGAGAAACCCTCGACCAAGACCGCGGCGGAGGCGCTGGGGAAATGGGGGGCAAAGCGTCCCACCCTGGTCGTGCTCGCCGGCAAGGAGATCGGCGCGGCGAAGAGCTTTCGCAACATCGACCGCGTCGCCGTCGCCGACGCCGACGCGATCGGGGTGGCCGACGTGATCGGCGCCGCCTCGCTGGGCGTCTCCGAAGGGGCGCTGGAGAAGCTGCGGGGGAGGCTCGTCTGATGGACCCGCGCAACACGATCGTCCGTCCCGTCATCTCGGAGAAGAGCTACGCGCTGATAGCTGAGGGCAAGTACACGTTCCGGGTCGCCGACCGCGCCCACAAGACCCAGATCGCCCACGCCGTCGAAGAGATATTCGACGTTCGCGTGGCGGCCGTCCGGACCTCGCAGGTGCGGGCCAAGCCGAAGCGCCGCGGCCTCCAGAAAGGCAGGACGAGGAGCTGGAAGAAGGCCGTCGTCCAACTCGCCCCGGGCGAACGGATCGAGCTGTTCGAGGGCGCAGAGACTGCCTAGGGATAGAGATGCCGAACCGGAAGACGAAACCGACCAGCCCGGGGCGCCGCTTCGCGACGTACCCGCTGCGCGAGCCGTTGACCGCGTCCGAGCCGGAGCGCAAGCTGACCGAGGGCCTGCGCAAGTCCGGCGGGCGCAACGCGAACGGACGGGTGACCGCCCGCCATCGCGGCGGCGGAGCGAAGCGGCGCTACCGGCGGATCGACTTCAAGCGGGTAAAGGACGGGGTGCCGGCGAGGGTGGCGACCGTCGAGTACGACCCGAACCGCAGCTGCTACATCGCGCTGCTGCACTACGCCGACGGGCAGAAGAGCTACATCCTCGCCCCGGCTGAGATCGCGGTCGGCGACAAGGTCCAGTCCGGTTCCGGCGCCGACATCAAACCGGGCAACGCGCTGGCGCTGCGCGAGATGCCGACCGGCACGATCGTCCACAACGTGGAGCTGGTCCCCGGCCAGGGCGGCAAGCTGGGCCGCGCCGCCGGCGCCGCGATCCAGCTGGCGGCGAAGGAGGGGGACATGGTGACGTTGCGGCTGCCCTCCTCGGAGATGCGGATGGTCCCGGCGGACTGCCGCGCCACGGTCGGCGTCCTCTCCAACGCGGAGCACCAGAACGTCAAGATCGGCAAGGCGGGCCGCAACCGCCACAAGGGCAAGCGGCCGCAGACCCGCGGCGTGGCGATGAACCCGGTCGACCACCCGCACGGCGGCGGCGAGGCACATCACACCCCCGGCGGGCACCCGGTGACGCCGTGGGGCAAGCCGACGCTCGGCTACCGCACGCGCAAGAAGGGGAAGCAGTCGGACCGCTACATCGTGCGCGGCCGCCGGCGCGGGAAGAAGAAGAGGTAGCGGTGACTCCTCCCAGCACAGCACGCCTCACCCGCCTGCAAACCGGCGCCAGCCGGCGTCCTCAGTCGCTCGCGCACTTTTCAAGTGCGCCACGCTCCCTGCGTCCTTGCCTGGCTTGGTTTTCGGCGGCTGAGTCGCACTGCGCCGGAAGGAGGCACCGCTAGATGGGACGCTCGACCAAAAAGGGCCCGTGGGTCGAAGAGGCGCTGATGAAGCGGATCTCGGAGATGAACGAGTCGGGCAAGAAGCAGATGGTGAAGACCTGGTCGCGAACCTCGACCGTCTTCCCGGACATGGTCGGCCACACGATCGCCGTGCACGACGGCCGCAAGCACGTGCCAGTCTTCATCTCGGAGTCGATGGTCGGCCACAAGCTGGGCGAGTTCGCGCCGACGAGGACGTTCCGCGCCCACTCCGGATCGGGCAGCAAGGGCGAGTAGACGATGGCTGACGAGAAGAAGAAAAAAACGACCAGGAAAAAACCCGCTAGTGCTAGCGGCAAAGCCGCGGAGCAGGCGGTCAAAGGTTCCCAGGGTGGTGGCGGGGCCCCGAAGACCACGCCCAAGAAACATGCGCCGATCGTGGTCAGGGCCAGCTCCCGCTACGTTCGGGTGGCGCCGCGCAAGGCGCGACTCGTCGCCGACCAGGTTCGCGGCCTGCACATCGATCAGGCCCGCGCCCTGCTCCAGTTCTCGCCGCGCGGCGCCGCCCAGGACATCGGCAAGCTGATCGAGTCGGCCGCCTCCAACGCCGAGAACAACCACGACCTCGTCGCCGACGAGATGCGGATCGCCGAGATCACCGTCGACGAAGGCCCGACGCTGCGCCGCTTCAGGCCGCGGGCGCTGGGCCGCGCCACCCGGATCAACAAGCGAACCAGCCACATCGCCGTGGCGCTGAGCCCGGAAGAAGAAGGCTGACATGGGGCAGAAGATCCACCCCGGAGGCTTCCGCGTGGGCTACATCCACGACTGGAAGTCGAACTGGTTCGACGAGAAAGACTTCGCCGACGTCCTGCTCGAGGACCTGGAGATCCGCGAGCACATCGAGGGCAAGCTCGCCCATGCGGGCCTCTCCAGCATCACGATCGAGCGTCACGGGGAGGTCACGGTGGACATCCACACGGCCCGTCCCGGCATCGTGATCGGCAAGTCGGGCAGCGAAGTCGACGCGCTGCGCAAAGACCTGCACAAGCTGACCGGGAAACCGGTGAAGGTCAACATCCGCGAGGTGAAGCGCCCCGAGCTCGACGCGAAGCTCGTCGCCCAGTCGATCGCCGAGCAGCTTCAGAACCGGGTCGCCTTCCGGCGGGCGATGAAACGCGCCCTGACCTCGGCGATGCGATCCGGGGCAAAAGGAGTCAAGGTCCAGGTCTCCGGCCGTCTCGGCGGCGCCGAGATGGCACGGACCGAGGGCTACTCGGACGGGCGCGTGCCCCTGCACACGCTGCGGGCGAACATCGACTACGGGTTCTTCGAGGCGCGCACGACGACCGGCCGGATCGGGGTGAAGTGCTGGATCAACAAGGGCGAGGTGATGCCCGAGGGCTTCCGCTCCGACCAGATCCCCACCGACGGCGAGCCGCAGGGCGGTCAGCGCGGTGGCCGCGGCGGCCGGCCCGGCGGCGACCGGGGTCGCGGCGGGCGTGAAGGCGGCGGTCGCTGATGCTGATGCCGAAGCGGGTCAAGCACCGCAAGCAGATGCGCGGCCGGATGCGCGGCAACACGAAGGGCGGCAGCACCGTCGCCTTCGGCGAGTACGGGCTGAAGTCGCTGGAGCGGGGCTGGATCAGCAACCGCCAGATCGAGGCCGCGCGCGTCGCGATGACCCGCAAGATCAAACGCGGCGGCAAGGTCTGGATCAACGTCTTCCCGGACAAGCCCTACACGAAGAAGCCGGCCGAGACGCGGATGGGCTCGGGCAAGGGCAACCCCGAGGGTTGGGTGGCCGTGGTCAAGCCCGGCAAGGTGATGTTCGAGCTGGCCGGCGTGTCCGAGGACCTCGCGCGCGAGGCCCTGCGGCTGGCCGGGCACAAGCTTTCGGTGAAGACCAAGTTCGTGACGCGAGAGGGGGCCGAGGCGCGATGAAGGCGTCCGAGGTCCACGACCTCAAAGACGACGAGCTGGTGGCGAAGCTGATCGACGCGACAGAGAGACGAAGAAGATATGAGCGACGACGAGCAGAAAAAAGACGAGACAACTGAGGAGACTCCGCAGGAGGAGCCGGCTACGGCTGAGGGTTCGGACGCCCCGGCCGCGGGTCCTGACGCCGCAGGGGACCCACCGCCCCCTGCGGTAGCTAAAGCTTCCTCGGGGGCGGTCCCCCCTGCGGCGCCACCCGCGGAGGAGGCGCTGGAGGCCGACGCCGAGGAGGCCCCAGCCACCGAGGAGGGCTCGGATGCCCCTGCCGCGGAAGAGGAAGCTCCTGCCGCTGAGGAGGCTGAGCCGGATCCTGAAGATGAGCTGCCCTGGAAGGAGAAGCGGCGGTTGGAGAGGTCGCGGCTGCCGCACAAGGCGAAGCCGAAGCTCAGTCCCGAGGAGCGGGTCGCGCAGCGAGTCGAGGCTCGGAAGCGCAAGGCGGCGCTGCGGCGTAAACAGCGGGCTGCGGCCAAGGCCAAGAGGGATGGGGCCGGGGTGGGTACGCCGGCTGCCGAGCGGGTGGCCGTCGCGGCCAAGGTGCGGCAGGGGATCGTCGTCTCCGACAAGGGGGAGAAGTCGATCACCGTGCGGATCGACATCGCTCGGCGGCATCCGGTCTACGAGAAGGTCGTGCGCCGCTCGCGCACGCTTCACGCTCACGACGAGCGCAACGAGGCGGGCGAGGGCGACATCGTCCGCGTGGTCGAGACCCGGCCGCTCTCGAAGACGAAGCGCTGGCGCCTGGTCGAGGTCCTGGAGAGGGCGAAGTGATCCAGCAGGAGTCGAGACTGAAAGTCGCCGACAACTCGGGCGCCCGCGAGATCCTCTGCATCCGCGTCAAGGGCGGCTCGCACCGGCGCTACGCCGGCGTCGGCGACGTGATCACGGCAACGGTCAAGCAGGCCAGCCCGCAGGGCGGCGTCCGCAAAGGCGAGGTCGTGCAGGCCGTCGTCGTCCGCACCCGCAAGCAGCTCGGCCGCTCCGACGGCACCTACATCTCCTTCGACGAAAACGCCGCGGTGCTGCTCGACCCGGCCAGCAACAACCCGCGCGGCACCCGTATCTTCGGCCCGGTCGCGCGCGAGCTGCGCGATCGCA
>WNGD01002388.1_pt1 | contig 19609 bp, 18 predicted proteins | sample 5400671 | NCBI WGS metagenome assembly WNGD01 (sample SAMN13153369, study PRJNA577476) | soil metagenome | isolation source: 40 cm soil or saprolite under grassland replicate 2 | place: USA:California | collected 2016-06-15 | reverse complement strand
CAAGCTCAAGGCAGTCGCCTCCTCACTCCCCTACGACTCGACAGTGATGGGAGACTTCTCGCTACCGGTCAGGCGGGCAGCCTCCCTCAAGATGCCGACGCTGGTAATCAGCGGCGACAAGAGCATGCCGGTGCTGCGCAAGGCGGCTCAGCGGCTCTCGGAAATCATCCCCGGGGCGCAACTCCGCACGCTCCCGGGTCAGACCCACAACGTAGCGGCCGCGACGCTCGCCCCGGTACTAAAGGAGTTCTTCGCCCCATGAAGAAATTCACCTCGGTGGCTGCCTACCTCCGGACGGTCCCACCCGCCCCGCGGGCCGCTCTCCAGAAGCTGCGCAAGACCATCAAGGCCGCCGCGCCCGAGGCGACCGAGGTCATCAGCTACGGGATTCCGATGTTCAAGCACCACGGAATGCTGGTGGGCTACGCCGCGTTCCAGGATCACTGCAGCCTCTTCATGAGCACCTACGTCACGGGGAGGCTCAAGAAAGCGCTCGCGTCGTACGACACCTCCAAGGGCACCATCCGCTTTACCGCCGACAAGCCCCTCCCCGCGACGCTGGTGCGGAAGCTCGTCAAGGCACGGATCGCGCAGAACGAGCGCACGCGATGACGCCCTCCGACGCTCATGGCGCGATCGACGCGGTGTGGCGCATCGAGTCCGCCAGGCTGATCGCCGGGCTCACCCGGATCACCGGCGACGTCGGCCTGGCCGAGGACCTGGCGCAGGATGCGCTCGTTGCCGCGCTCGAGCGCTGGCCCGAGTCGGGCGTCCCAGACAATCCGGGCGCCTGGCTCATGGCCACCGCGAAGCATCGCGCGATCGACCAGCTGCGCCGGGGCAAGATGCTCGACCGTAAGCACGAGCAGCTCGGTCACGAGCTCGACGCCGGGCGGGAGGGCGCGCTGCCCGACCTCGACGCCGCGATCGACGATCCCATCGGGGACGACCTGCTCCGCCTCATGTTCATCGCGTGCCATCCGGTGCTCTCGACCGAGGCGCGCGTGGCGCTCACACTGCGGCTGCTCGGCGGGCTCACGACCGACGAGATCGCGCGGGCGTTTCTCGTGCCGGAGCCGACCGTCGCGCAGCGCATCGTCCGGGCCAAGCGGACCCTGCGCGAGGCGCGCGTCCCGTTCGAAGTCCCCCGCGGGGCCGAGCTCACCGCGCGCCTGGCGTCGGTGCTCGAGGTCATCTATCTCGTCTTCAACGAGGGCTACTCGGCGACCGCCGGCGACGAGTGGGTGCGGCCGGCGCTGTGCGAGGACGCGCTCCGGCTCGGCCGGATCCTGGCGGAGCTCGTTGCCGAGGAGCCCGAGGTGCACGGCCTCGTGGCGCTGCTGGAGATCCAGGCGTCGCGCCTGCGCGCGCGCGTCGGGCCGGGGGGTGAGCCCGTGTTGCTGGGCGATCAGGATCGCACGCGCTGGGACCAGCTCCTCGTGCGCCGCGGGCTCGCGGCGCTGGAGCGTGCCGAGCAGCTCGCCGGCGCCCTCGGTCCCTACGCGCTCCAGGCCGCGATCGCCGCCTGCCACGCGCGCGCGCGCACCGCGGAGGAGACGGACTGGACCCGCATAACCGCCCTGTACGATGCGCTGGCCCAGCTCACGCGATCTCCCGTCGTGGAGGTGAATCGGGCGGTGGCGTACACCATGGCATTCGGTCCGGCGGCAGGCCTCGAGATCGTCGACGCACTGACGGACGAGCCCGCACTCGCGAAGTACCATCTGCTGCCGACCGTACGCGGCGATTTCCTGGCCAAGCTCGGCCGCTTCGAGGAGGCCCGGGCCGAGTTCGAGCGGGCGGCAGCGCTCACCCGCAATGCGCGCGAGCGTACGCTGCTGCTCCAGCGCGCCGCCGCGTGCGACCGCACACCGTGATCGTACATCTGGTGGACGGCACCTACGAGCTGTTCCGCCAGTTCTACGGCCGGCGTCGCTTCCAGAAGGACGAGGACAAGCCCTTCGGCGCCGTCGTCGGTGTGCTGCATTCGGTATTGGAGATGATCGAGGAAGGAGCCACTCACCTCGGTGTGGCGACCGATCACGTGATCGAGTCGTTCCGCAACGCTCTCTGGTCCGAGTACAAGACGGGGGATGGCATTGAGCCCTCCCTCCTGGCGCAGTTCCACCCGCTCGAAGCAACCCTCACCGCCATGGGCGTGGTGGTATGGCCTATGATCGAGCTTGAGGCCGACGACGCGCTCGCCTCCGCGGCGCGCATCGCTGCCGGAGACGAGAGGGTGCAGAAAGTCTGCATCTGGTCGCCCGACAAAGACCTGGCGCAGTGCGTCCGCGGGGACCGCGTCGTACAAGTGGATCGCAAGGGGCAGAATGTCCGCGATGCGGCTGGCGTTCGCGAGAAGTTCGGGGTGGAGCCCGCCCTGATTCCCGACTTCCTCGCCCTGGTGGGCGACGCCGCCGACGGCTATCCAGGCATTCCGGGGATCGGTGCGGTCACCGCAGCACGGCTCCTGAACCGCCACGGCGCCATAGAGGACTTCCCGCCTACGGTGCTGGGGAAGAACCGCGACCTGGCGCTGCTCTTCAAGAATCTGGCGACCCTCCGGACCGACGCGCCCCTGTTCCGCGATGTGGACGAGCTCCGATGGCGCGGCCCCACGAACGGCTTCGCCGCGTGGGCCGAGCGCCTGGGAGAGACCCGCCTGCTGGAGCGTTCCCGCAAAGCACCAAGAGGAGGAGTCTTGACATGACTGCACCGAACGTCGTCGCGAAGTGGTCGAGTTGGGCCCCCGAGCTGCAGAGCGTGCTCCGCATCGTGGCCGCGCTGCTCTTCATGCATGTCGGCACGGCCAAGTTGTTCGCCGTCCCGGTGGCCATTCTCCCCAACGGCGCCACCGCGCCGATCTGGTCGCTGCTGGGCCTTGCCGGCATCCTGGAGGCGTTTGGAGGCCTGTGCGTGCTCCTGGGTCTGTTCACCCGCCCCGTCGCCTTCCTCCTGTCTGGCGAGATGGCGGTCGCGTATTTCATGGGCCATGCGCCCCACGGTCTCTGGCCGGTGCTCAATCAGGGCATGCCGGCCATCCTCTTCTGCTTTCTCTGGCTCTACTTCTCGGCCGCCGGCCCGGGACCGTGGAGTCTGGATGCGAAGCGGGGGAAATAGGGGGGCTCACAGCCGGAAGTAGTACACCAGCTTTCCCACCACTGCGCCCCGCGCCGGCCGGCCCCACGGCACCCCGTCAGCCAGGGTCGTGGGCCACGCGCTGTTCCACACGAGGTACGCGTCGCTCCCCGGACTGGGCATCCAGTGCAGCCGCGCGTTGACCGTGAGCCGCTCCGATTCGTCGTCCCACTGAACGAAGACCGTACTGCCCAGCCGCGGAGTGGCCGCCACGTCGAGACGCAAGCGCGCGGTGCGTGCCGTGAATCGGGCGGTCGCGAGACGCGCTGCCAACTGGGAGTACTCGACCTCCGTGATCACGTGGGGCGCCGTACGGACGGTGAGGGTCGCATCGAGCTCGGTAGACATGCCTGTGTAGAAGTCGCCCGCGCTCGCCGTGAGGCTCGCGCTCACCGGCCGGCCGGGAGAGCTCGTGAACTGGACTTCGGCGCGGTCGAAGGAGTAGTCGCCGGGATCGATCGTGTGGCCCCGGAAGATCTCGAAGGGAGTGGAGGGCGCGTCTTCGAGCCGCTTGAGATTCAGCAGAAACTCGTCGCCGCTCTCGAAGACCGCGCCCAGCGGCGTCACTTCGTACAGCGAATGGGACGGCGAGCCGTCGAGGTGCGTGACCCCCTCCCACGTCAGGAGGCTGAACTCGAGCTGGCGGATCCCGAGCACGTGGGGACGCGGGAAGACGTCGACATGACCCGTGTGCCGCCACACGCCGGTCTCGAGGACGAACCCCAGTGCGGGATCGAAGCCGGGCTCCACCCGCATCAGGCTCAAGAAGCTGTCCATCACGTCGTTGGGGTAATCGACGTAGATCCGCCAGGCGCTCGCGACCGGCGCCATGGCGCCGTCCTTGGAACCGGCCGCCCAGGCCGCGAGCACGAGATTCTGGCCGTGCACGTATAACGGGAAGCTGAGATCCGCACCCCCCGCGAGCCGGGCCCCTCCCTTCACGCCGGACTGACTCGTGAACACGCCCCCGACGTAACCGCGCGAGAACACGTCGTGCTTCACGCGTGCCACGAGATCCACGGCGTGCTCCGGATCACCCGTGCGCACCGCGAGCAGGCCAATCTGATCGGGACCGAGGCGCCCGGTGAGCCGCGCGCCGGCAGTGAGCGTGATGGGATTGCCGAGCGTGTCGAGGCCGATGCGACGGGAGTAGAACACCGTGGCATGGTCGACCAGGCCGTACTTGAAGATGCCGCTCGACTCGAGGAAGAAGTGTCGCTTCTCGGGGAAGAAGAGCGGAAAGCGGGTCAGATTGATCACCTGGTCGTCCGCTTCGACCTGCGCGAAATCGGTGTTGGCGGTGAGGTCGAGCGTGAGGGTCGGGGCGGGCGCCAGCTTGGCATCGAAGCCGGCCTTGAGAGCGGCCGAGCCGAGGCTGAGCACGCTGTCGTTCCCCTCGGGAGGATACTGCAGGGCCCGCGCCTGTCCCGTGACGGCGCCGTACGGCCGCAGCTCGGCGATCGCGCGGGGCGGCAGTCCGCCGAACCCGGCTACGGCGCCCTCGTGCGGCAGAAACAGGATCCCCTCCGTGCGGCGCCATGCCCGCCACAGCACCTCTTCGTTGGCCCGCCGGATCAGCCGGCGGAAGTTGATCCCCCATGTGTCGTGGCTCGGGTGGTAGCGGAGCGTCTGCCAGGGAATGAACAGCTCGGCGGTCCAGCCGACCGGCGTGATGCACGCGCGGGCGTCCCAGACGCCGTTCCAGTCCGGGGTCGTCGTCTCGAAGTCGATCACCTGCGCATCCGTCATGGCGCCGTTCGGATTCACGCTAAAGAGGAACCCGGTGCGATGATCCCGGAGGGGATCGAGCAGCAGCGTAAACGCGTCGTCCGATTCCAGGGCGCTGTCGCGCCGCAGGGCCGTGTGGCGGATCGCCGTAGGAACGGCGTCGTACGCCCACAGGCCCACCCACAGGCCGTCCGGCGTTGCGAGCAGGCGCACCACCGTCCGTTCAGTCGCGGGGCGTCCCTCGGCGGGCTCCTTCTGCGTGAAGTCGCTGATAGAGTCGGCCGTTCGCCACGCGGGCTCGTCGGGGATCCCGTCGAGCCGCAGGCGGGCCGTCGTGTGGGTCACGAGCGCGTCCGGAGCATCCGGCACCTGGGCATGCAGGGCGCCAAGACGGAGCATACATGCAACGGCGCCCACGCTCGCGTTGGTACGCGCCCACCTCACAGTGCACTCTTTGCCAGCAGCCCGACGATTCCGGAGCCGGCAATGAGCAACGGTTCAGAGATGTGCTTGAACCGCAGGACGAGCAGGAGTGTCACGGCGCAGACGAGAGCAGTCGGCAGGTCGACGAGCGCACGCCGCCCCAGAACGAGCACGGCCCCGGCAATCGCGCCGGTGGCCGCCGCCGTCACGCCGTTCACGAACGCCTTGATGGCGGGACTCCCGGCCACGCGACGGTAGTGCGGTGCGGCGAGCACGACCACGAGGTACACCGGCGCGAACACGCCGAGCGCCGCAACCGCGGCGCCGATTGGACCGCCGACCAAGTACCCGATGAACGCCACGGTGATGACGACCGGACCGGGCGTGATCATGGAGACGGCAACGGCATCGAGGAACTGCCGCTCCGTCAGCCAGCGGTATTGCTCCACCACGCCGCCATGCAGAAACGGCACGATGGCGAGCCCGCTCCCGAAGACGAACAGCCCGGCGGCGCCGAAGTACCAAAAGATCTTCCAGAGCACGCCGGCGGACGCCAGCCCACCGAGCCCGGACACGAGCCACGCCGGCCAGGGCGCCACGAGCAGCACCTGGGGCGGCGCCGCGCGGGGGCGGGGGCGGGGGCGGGGGCGGGCGAGCACAGGGACGAATCCGGATGCCACGAAGAGCCACACGATCTCGGACGCCGTCCAGGCCGTGACCACGAGGCTCACGGCGAACAGCCCCCAGAGCAGGCGGTCGCGCCCCAGCGTCAGGCCCACGAGCTTGGTGGCGCTGCGCGCGATGATGGCGATGACCGCCGCCCCGATGCCGTAGAACAGCGCCTGCATCCAGGCAAGCCCGCCGAACCGGACGTACAGGGCCGCCAGGGCGAGCACCATGAGAAACGACGGCGCGACGAACGCAATCCCGACCAGCGTCGCGCCGAGCATGCGGCCGCGCACCCATCCCAGGTACATCGCGAGCTGGGCGGCGAGCGGCCCCGGGGCGAGCTGCGCCAACGCGAGCCCCTGTTTGTAGTCTTCGCGCGAGATCCAGCCGCGCTCGTCCACGAGGTCGCGCTGCATGTGCCCCGCCAGCGCGATCGGGCCGCCGAACCCGACCGTACCGAGCTTCAGGAAGTAGCGGACGAACTCCCGCAGGGTGCAGCCGGCGCCGAGGGCGACGGGATCCCCGACCGGCCACAACCCGTCGTCGTCGCGCCCCGGGGTGGACGGCATCGCGCGCGGCGATTCGGCGGCGGGCGAGTCGACGACGGTGCCCGCCAGCTCCTGTCGGAGCCGGGACAACTCGGCGGCGTAGCCGCCATCGAGCGCAACGCCGGAGCACTCGCCGTCGAACGCGGCGAGCGCGGCCCGCGCAGCAGCGCGCTGTCGGAGCCGCGTCTCGGCGTAGACCAACTCTTGCCGCAGGGTGCACGTCCGCCGGGTCCTCGACGCCGCCGACGGCCCCGCGAGAAACTGTTGAGCGACGGCCGCAGCTTGGGCCCAGTCCCCGGCGCGATTGAGGCTCAGAACCCTGTCGACGGCACCGTCGTCCTGTGCGGCCGCGAGCGCGGGCACGGCAAGAGCGATCACCAACGGCATGGCAGCCAGTCGAGGGGGGAGCGTTCCGTACCTCCGTGAAAACAACGACGGCCAGCGTCGCTGGGGCGTTGGCCGTGGTTTTTCAGGCCGCGGGAGGATGCCCTGGCCCGGATTCGAACCGGGACGCCTTACGGCACTGCCCCCTCAAGACAGCGTGTCTACCAGTTCCACCACCAGGGCGGGCGACGAAAGGTAGAACCGGCGCCGGGGGGTGGTCAACCAGGCGCCTCGTGATACCCGCCCTAGCGCGTTCCGCGGCGGAGCACACTAGATTGACCCCCCATGGAACTATGGGTGTCGTTCGCCTTCGGGGCGCTGATCGGCGCGTTCGTCGGTGTGCTGATCGGCCGCGCCCGCGCCGCGGCCCGGGGGCGACGCGCTCCGGCGCCGTCCGTCGCCACGCCAGTGCCCGGGCCCCGGTCGCTGCCGCCCGAGGTGCAACACGTGGTGCTCGACGAAGGCTCGGCGAACGTGCTGAACGCGCTCAACAACCGGCTGGCGGCCATTGGCGCGCTGGCCGACTTGCTGCACGGCAGCCCGCTCGACCCCGAGCGGGCGCGGGCGCTGATGATGCTGCACGGCGAGGTGCGGCGCGCGGCGGAGATCACGCAGCACTTCCTCGAGCTGGCGCAGCACCCGATCGGCGCGGCCGAGCCGTCCGACGCGTCGATCGTCCTGAACGGCGTGCTCGCCGAGCGGGAAGGCACGCTCAAGGAGCTGGGAGTGACGCTCACGCGCAGCATCCCGCACGATCTGCCGATGGTCGCCTGCCCCATGGCGCAGCTCACCGAGATGCTGATGAAGCTGCTCGACTTCGCGCTGCGGCGGCTGCGCGACACCCAGCCCCCCCGCGAGCTGCGGATCGCCGTGAGTGAGAGCGGGCCGTCGCTCAGTATCTCGCTGTGGGACTCGGGAACGCCATTGTCGGTCGAGGCCGAGCAGCGCCTGGTGACGCCGTTCCGCTTCACGCAGAGCGCGGGCGGAGGCGAGATCGAGTTCGCGCTCGCCCGCGCGCTGGCGCAGTCGTCGGGCGGGACGCTGCGGCTGCGGCCGCGCCCGGGCGGCGGGGCCGAAGTGGTGGTGACGCTCCCGAAGAGCGTGCTGGCGCCGCTCGCGCGCGCCACGCCGTCCATGCCGTCCCTCCCCAAGCTCCGGATCCTGGTGGTGGACGACGACGCCGTGAACCGCCAGGCGATGCGCCTTCTGCTCGAGCGTGAGGGCCACGAGGTCGTGGCGGTGGAGAACGGGCTCGAGGCGATCGAGCGGCTGGGACCCGCCAGCGATCGCTTCGACGCCGTGGTGACCGACCTGCAGATGCCGCGGCTGGGTGGCCGGGCGCTCTACGAGCAGTTGTCGGAGCAGCGCCCCCAGCTCGCCGAGCGGTTCGTGTTCGTGACGGGCGACCGCGCGCGCGACGAGACCCGGAAGTTCCTCGACGAGTGCGGCCAGCCCTCGGTCATGAAACCGTACGATTTCAACGATCTGATCAGCGCGATCGGAAAGGTGGCGGGGAAGGCGGGGAAGAAATGACCCTGCCCCGTTGCTACGGCGTCACGCTCCCGAAGTAGATCTCCAGGTTGTCGTTCGCCGTCCCCGTCTTCGGCGCCACACCCGTCCAGGTCATCACCGCGCCAGCCGCCGTCGACGCGATCCCGTTGTAGTCCCCGATGAAGGGCCGGATGCCGTTGGGGCACGAGCCGCACGGCACGCCGTACTGCGACGGATCGAACCCGCTCTTCGTCACCCGCGTCGCGCTCCACGTCGCGCCGCCGTCGCCGCTCGAGGCGTACGTCACGTCCACCAGCATGTTGCCGCTGTAGCTGCGGTCATCGAACATCACGTCGAGCCGGCCGCCAGCCGTGGCCGAGAGCTCGGCGCCGAAGCGATCCCCCGCCCCCGGCGCGACGACGCTGGGCGCGGACCAGGCGGCGGCGCTCGTCGCCTGGTCGGCGGGCGCGGCGGTGAAGAACACCTTGGCCTGGCCGTCGGTGTCGATGTCCGAGTACACGACGGCGATGCGGTTCCGCACCGGGTCGAAGGCGGGCGCGGGATAGGAGCCCGGGCCCCGGAACGCCGTACCCGAGATGTCGAAGCAGTACGGGGGGAAGATGCACACCGGATTGTTGTACAGCGAGAACAACACCGGCGCGCTCCACGTGGCGCCGCCGTCATGTGAGACCGAGACGTAGTTCGCGGTGCCCTTTCCCCCCTGGATCCCGTTGTCGAACGTCAGGTAGAGCGTACCGTCGGGCGCGACCGCGATCCGGGCATCCTGGTTGTTGCGGATCGGACCCTTGGTCAGCTGCACGGGCGTCGAAAACGTGCGGGCACCATCGCGCGAGTACGCGACCTGGACCGGGGAGTGGAAGTTGCCGTTGAACTGCACCCAGGTGACGTACACAGAGCCGTAGTACGGGCTGCCGGGGCTGTTGTCGATCGTGAGCGACTCGTGGTCGGGGAACTGGCCGTTCGATCCCTTGGTCTTGCCGTTCTTGTTGGGCCAGACGGAGACCTGCACGGGATGGTCGGACCAGGTGAGGCCGCCGTCGGTCGAGCGGCTGACGTACAGCGCGATCTGGTAGGGCGGCGTGAAGAAGTTGAACGCCTGGGCGACGAAGTAGGCGGTGCCGTCGGGCCCGTACGCCACGTACGGATCGCCCGCCGCGTCGTAGAAGCCCGTACCGGGCACGTCGGGATCGTTGGTGTAGCGCGTGAGGCCCGGGATGAACCCGTTCGGCAGCGTGGCCGACCAGGCCTTGCCGCCGTCGAAGCTCACGTTGTAGGCGACGCCGTCGTTGTAGTTCCAATCGTTGGCGCCGGTGAGCAGGTTGCTCGGATTCGTCGGGTTGACCGCGATCGGCGTCTCGTTCTGGGAGGTGGTGTCCCGGCTGACATCGGTCACGAACGCCGCCGGCCCGCGTCCCCCGCCGGCGGCGAAGCTGGGGTGCAACGCAGCCGGCGTCGGGGATTCGGTGCACGCGGCCAGGACCGCCGCCACCGCGGCCGGGGCGAGACGAATAACCATGTTTCGCATTGCATCACCCCACGGAAGGCTGGACGCCGGAATATGCCGGCCGTGGGACGGCTCGCCAGAGCAGTTGCGGCAGGACCTCGCACCCCTTTAGAGCACGACGAACCTGCCCCCGCCGGTCAGCAGAATCACGAGACTCATCACGAGCAGCATCAGGTCGTAGTGCCAGCCGTAGCCGCGCGCGCCCCAAAAGCCGGTCTTCCAAACGAAGATCTTCTTCTGGATCGCCCCGAGCATGAGCACGATCAGTCCGAGGGCGGCGAGTTGACTCAGGATCCCGAGCGCCACCCCCGCACTCCCCAGCACTTCGGCCGAGCCGAGAAATACTGTGAAGCCGCGGCTCGCCCCGATGCTCTTCGCTCGCTCCGTCGGGTGCTTGAGATGATTGAGCCCGCTGTCGAAGAACACAGCCGCCACCATCAGCCTCAAGAGCAGCAGCCCGACGTCACTGAATCGCAACAGCGCGGGAAACATGACGTTCATGTCCACCCCTTTGAACGAGCCCGCAAAGAGCCGAGACCGGAGGCCCCCCGCCCCCCCAACCAGGAGCCGCGTCCAACGTAGCGTCGGGATGCCTTTCCCGCCTGCTCTTGACTCCCCGCGCCGCTGTGTGGCATCCTAGGGGCGGCGGCGATCCACGCCCAACCTCTTCGACCCTCCCCCAGCGAGGGTCCCCGTGAGGCAAAGGGAGGCAAACTCTCGGATCGCATCGTGAAGCCTTTGCGTCGCCGCGGAGCGTCGCTGCTGGGGGGCGTGTGCCCGTGGCTCGACCAAAGGACCGATCCGATGACGACCAATAGAGATTTCAAGCGCCTGGTTCGCGGGCGCATGCAGAAGACGGGTGAGTCCTACACCGCCGCCCGCGCGCATCTCCTCCAGAAGCAGCAAGAGACCCGACCTGCGGACTACGCCAAGCTCGCCGGGATGAGCGACGCGTCCGTCAAGGCGACGACGGGGTGCACGTGGGTGCGCTGGGTCAAAGCGCTCGACCGCGTCCAGGCCCACACCTGGCCGCACCGGAGAATCGCCGAGTACGTCCATGCCAAGTACAAGGTGGCGGGCTGGTGGGCCCAGACCGTGACCGTGGGCTACGAGCGGATCAAGGGCCTGCGCGCCATCGGACAGCGCCGCGACGGCGGCTTCGAGGCCACCAAGAGCCGGACGTTTGTGGTGCCGCTGGCGCGGCTGTACCGCGCATGGTCCGATGCGCGCACGCGGGCGCGGTGGCTCGGGGCCGTGGAGTTGACGATCCGCACCGCGACGCGCGACAAGTCGATGCGGATCACCTGGCCCGACAAGACGTCGGTGGCGCTCGGCTTCAGCGGCAGAGGGGCCGCGAAGAGCCAGGTGCAGATCCAGCACGCCAAGCTGCCGGACAAGGCGGCGGCGACGCGGATGAAACGGTACTGGGAGGAGCGGCTCGCCGCGCTCGGCGAGGTACTGGCACCAGCCGGGTGACGAGACGGGAGCGGCAGGGTGAGCGCCGCGGAGCCAGGGGCGCGAGTTCCGGAGGAAACCGACGGTGAGCGTCTGGGAAGAAAAGATCGCACGCCCGCTGCGCGCGCTGCACCTGGACAGCATCAGGAACAAGATCCTGGTGTTCGCGGTGCTCACCACGCTGATCCCCACGCTGGCGACGACCGTGGTGTCGTACCGGCAGAGCCGGGACTTGCTCACCGAGAAGTTCGTCCAAGAGCTGCGCAGCGCCAGCTCCGAGACGGCCCGGGAGACCGGCCAGTGGCTCGACGAGCGGTTGGACGATCTCCGTGGCTCGGCAGGCTCTTACGTGGTCCCGGAGAACCTAGTCAAGGTCCAGGGCGGCGGAGGCGGCCAAGCGCTCGGCCGGCTGCGCGACTATCTCACCTCGGTGCGCCAGCGGTTCCCGGACTACGACGCGCTGCTGGTCACTGACGCGCGCGGCCGGGTGGTGACGAGCAGCGGCCGGCCGAGCGGGCTGCAGCTCCCCCTGGACAAGCTGAACGCCTTGCAGACGGGCGACGCGTTCGTGAGCGACGCGTATTGGGACGCGGGCACCGCCCGGGCGGCCATCACGCTCGCCGTCCCGGTCCGCCGGGAGGACGGGCGGTTCCTCGGCGCGCTCGCCGTCAAGGTCAGCCTGCGCTCGGTCGCCGACATGCTACAGCGGCTCTCCCTGGACGACCCCGGTGACGTGTACCTGATGACGGACCAGGGCAAGCTCGTCATGCGGGCTCGACTCAGTTCGGCAGAGCTGATGCGCACCAAGCTCCCGACGACGACGACGCAGCCGCTGTTCGATAAGGAAGGTGCGACCGTGGAGTACAAGCGCGCGGACGGGCAAGAGGTCGTCGGGACCCTGCGGCGCGTGCCCTCACTCCGCTGGGCGGCGGTCGCCGAGACGCCGCGGGCGGAGGCGTTCCGGCCGGTCACCCGGCTGCGGAACGTCACCGCGTTGACCCTCGTCGTGCTGCTCGCGGGAGTCTGGCTGATCGCCTACGTGCTGGGCCTCTTGATCGTGCGTCCGCTCGAGCGGCTCACCAGCGCCGCGGCCAAGGTGGCCGCGGGGGACCTCTCAACTGATCTCCCCGTGGGCGGCAGCGGCGACGTGGGCTACTTGACGCGGACGTTCGGCAGTCTGGTGGCCCGGCTGCGCGAGCGCGAGAGCCAGGGGGAGCTGGAGCGGCTGTCCGTCACCGACGCCCTCACCGGGCTGTACAACCGGCGCCACCTGATGGGGACGCTCGCCAACGAGGTGCAGCGGTCGCGGCGCCTGCGGCGCACGTTCTCGGTGCTGCTGGCGGACGTCGATCACTTCAAGCAGTACAACGACACGCATGGCCACCTCGCGGGGGACGCGGCGCTCGTGAAGATGGCGGAGATCCTGCGGAAAACGACGCGGGGGGTGGACTGCGTGGCGCGCTACGGCGGGGAGGAGTTCGTGGTGATGCTGCTCGAGACGACGATCGCCACGGCGGAGGTGGTGGCGGAGCGCATCCGCAGCCACGTGGCGGCCGAGGAGTTCGGCAGCGGGCGAATGACGGTCAGCATCGGCGCCGCGGAGTATCCGCCGCACGGCGACACGCCGGAGGAGCTCATCGAGAGCGCCGACGCGGCCATGTATCAGGCGAAGGGCGAGGGTCGCGACCGCGTGGTGACCGCCGGCGGGAAACCGGAGAGGGAGAAGGAGAAGAAAGGACGGCGCAAAGGAGAGGTCTGACCAGACTTACGGACTGGCGGCCTGGAAGACCATATTGGCGCGTGATACAGTCCGAGGAGGCGGCAAGTGAGTGCTCCGGTCCGTTCCTTCTATGTGCTGTGCGCGGCGATGCTCGCGCTGGTCGCGCCCGGTGCGGCGCAAGGGCGTGTCGAAATCACCTCCTTTGCGGGGATGTACGTGCCGACCGCTCGGGTGATCGACATCTCCGCTTTCTGCCCCGGTGGCCCCTGCGGCGAGGTGGTGAAGCACGAGCGCGCCCCAGTCTTTGGGGCGCGAGTCACGGCCTGGGTACGCCCACGCCTGGCGCTTGATCTTTCTTTCAGCTACTCGGGGAGCGGAGTCAAAAGAAACGGCTTGTTGGCGGAAATCCCCGATGGCTCGCCCCCGATCTCCGGGTCCCAATCGGTCGATACCACCGGCAAGGCCAGCGTCAGGACCGGTAGCGTCCGGCTCCTGGTCAGCCTCATGCCGCGAACCTCACGCACCGCATTGTATGTCACCGGCGGACTGGCACTCGTCGGCCACGGAGGTGAGGCGTACTCCAGCGTGGCTGGCAATACGGGGTGGGGACCGGTGGTCGGAGCGGGGGGTCGCTTCCAACTGGCGCCCGGACTTGCGCTGCGTGCGGAGCTCGACGATTACGTCTACCAGTTCTCCGGCACGGAGGCTACGGCCCCGTATTACCTCGGCGCCGTCCCCGGCAGCTACAGCTCGCCTTTGCAGAACGACCTGATCTTGTCGCTGGGGCTCTCGGTGACGCCGTCTCCCGGGAGCCGCGTGGCCCCCTAGATCGAAGAGCGCCCCTTGTGTTTGATGGGCCGACTCGGAATCGAACCGAGAACCTACTGATTAAGAGTCAGTTGCTCTGCCAGTTGAGCTATCGGCCCTGAAACCTAAACTACGTCACGGGAACTTCGTCGCGATGCCCTTCCCTCGACGCCTTTCGTGCTGTCTGCCCCCAAGGGGAATCGAACCCCTGTTCCCACCTTGAAAGAGTGGTGTCCTAACCGTTAGACGATGGGGGCGAACTCCAAGGCCGCTCGTAGTGATAGCGGTAACGGGATTCGAACCCGTGTTTGAGCCTTGAGAGGGCTCCGTCCTAGTCCCCTAGACGATACCGCCGCACGAGCGGGAAAATATCACTAGCCTGCGGCGGCCGCCGCAACTAGCCTTAATGCCCGCCGGCGCCCCGTCGCACGGCGCGCGCCCACCCGACGCCAGGAGTGTCCGCGCAGTGAGCCGAGACGCACAGCTGCGAAAGCAGGCCGCGTACAACGCCCTCTGGAAGGTCGTGTCGTACGGCTTTCCCGAGGTCCTGATCATCCTCGTCGCGCTGCTGTACACCAGCTCGCGGGGCCTTCAGGATGTGGTCGCGCCGCTCGCGCCCTTCTACCCCTACGCCGTGTTCGTCGCCGGCGCCCTGCTCGGCTGGCGGTTCCACCGCAGCCGGCTGCTGTTCGCCCTGTTGCTCCTGACGCTGGCGGACCGCACCGTCGTGCACTTCGCCGCCGGCCACGGCCTGGCGCGCGATCGGGTGGTGTTCCAGGCCGTCGCGTTCCTGCTGCCGCTGAACCTCGCGGCGCTGCCGCTCACGCCCGAGCGCGGCTTCGTGACGCCGCCCGGGCTCGTGCGCCTGGCGATCATCCTCGGCCAGGTGGCCCTCGTGGGCGCCCTCGACCGGGCGTTGCCGGCCGTCACGGCGGCGGCGCTCCACGCCAAGCTCCTGCCCCACTGGCTGTTCGCGTGGACGGCGCTCTCGGATCCGGCGCTCGTCGCGTTCTTCGTGTCGGCCGGCCTCGTGATCGCGGGCCAGCTGCTCGCGCCGACGCAGACCGGCCGCTCGTTCGCCTGGGCCCTGATGCCCGCCTTCATCGGGCTCTCCGTCGTGCGTCCCGGGAACCCGGGATTCTCGACGTTTTACCTCGCCACCTCGGCCCTGATTCTCATCTTCGCCGTGGTCGAGGCCTCCTATCACATGGCCTACCAGGACGGCCTCACGGGGCTGCCCGCGCGCCGCGCGTTGAACGAGGCCATGCTGCGGCTGGGCGGGCAGTACAGCGTCGCGATGATCGACGTGGACCACTTCAAGCGGATCAACGACCGGCACGGGCACGACGTCGGCGACCAGGTCCTGAAGATGATCGCAGCGAAGCTGGGCCAGGTGAGCGGCGGCGGGAAGGCGTACCGCTACGGCGGTGAGGAGTTCGCCGTCATCTTCGCGGGCAAGACCGCGGCAGAATGCCTCCCCGACGTCGAGGCGCTGCGCCGCACGGTCGAGGACACGCGCTTCATCCTGCGCGCCCGCTTCCGCTCCAAGCGCAAGAAGGAGAAGGTGCTGACGGATCGGGGCCCGGGAGAGCGAGTGCCCGTGACCATCAGCATCGGCGTCGCGGAGAAGAACGAGCGCCACGGCAAATCGGACCTGGTCGTCAAGGCCGCCGACCGGGCGCTGTACCGCGCCAAGGACGGCGGCCGCAACCAGGTGCAGACCTGAAGCTCGCGCCCGGCTACTGCGACGCGCGCTTCGCCGTGGGAGGCAGGTGCCCGTTGAGCCGCAGGTAGATCGCCATCTGGCTGTAGTGGTCGCCCCAATCGGCGACGGTGATCAGGACCGCCGCCCCGCGCGAGACCTTGCGACCTCCGAAGAACGAGATGCTGTCGCCCAACTGGGCATCCCGCATCTGCGCGAGCGCGGTCGCACAGAACTGAAACGAGTCCTTCAGGCCGGCCACGAGCTTGTCCTTCGGATCGGCGCCCGTGAACTTCGCATGCACTGGCGCCGGTTGGCCGGAGGCGGCGCTACACAGGTAGTCGTTCCCCTCTTCGATCAGGTGAGCGACGACGTCGCCGAAACTCATTTGGGCCGGCGTTGGCTTGTAGCCATACTTGTCAGCGGGCATCTCCTCGGCGGCGTCCGTGATGGTTTTCCCCTGGCGCTGTTCCACCGACCGGAACGCGTCGGACACGGGGTTCGGCGAGCTCTGCGCAGCGGCCACCGCTGGCAGAGAGCAGAGAGCGAATGCCAGCGTGGTGACGAGCCTCTTCATGTGCGGTGACTCCGGCTGGGGGAGCCCTCATTCTGCGCGGCGCGGGCGCCGCTGTCCAGGAAGGAGGGGCGGGGCTGGGGGGTCTGGCGGGGCTGCGCGGGCTCGGACGGCGCCACGCTGCGCCGCTCGAAGTGCGGTTTCTCGACCCACCAGTAGAACACGAGGATCGCGGCCTGATCGAACAGCGCGGCGCTGAGACCGAACAGCGACCCGGTCGCGAGCGCCAGCCCGTACGTGTGGAGATAGCCTACGGTGTACATCGGGTTCCTGAGAAAGCGGTACGGTCCCGCGGTGTTGGCAACGACCGGCTCGGTGGCCGAGAAGAAGTTGTGCCAGTAGTACGCCCGGGCGCCGAGCGTGGCCCCGGCCCAGAGCTTGACGCCGACGCCCACGAGCACGAGAACCGCACCCACTGCGATCGCGAGCCCGCGCGGCAGTATCCCGCCGAGGGCCAGCGTGTCCCGGGTGACGACGCACAGCACGACGAAACTCACGCCGTCGTTGTTCATGATGGTCGCGGCCACTCGCCGGAAGCGCCGGAAGGCCGGCTCGGCGTCGTAGTGCTGCGTGAAGTACGCGGTCCGCGCCTGCCGTCGCAGCGCCAGGCCGACGTAGAGGACGTAGGCGAGGCGGCTGGCCAAGTGGTACGCGAGGGCGAGGACCGCCCAGAGCGACGCGCTCATCGCGACGGAACCTCGCCAGACCAGGCTGCGGACGTCAAGGCGAAGTGGTAAGTTGGGCCGTATGAGCGCCCCGCGGCTCGTCGCTCTCTCGCTCGCGGTGCTCCTGGTCGCGGGCTGGGCCTGCGGTGGGGGCGGCGGTGGGCCGGCTGCGGCACCGAGTCCCGCCCCCCCGGCGCCCGCGGTCGCCCCTGCTGCACCGCCCCGCCCCGTCGTCCGCGTCGCTCGCGCTCACGGCACCGACCTGCATTTCGTGGAACGCGGCAACGGCATCCCCGTGGTGCTGGTACACGGCACCCTGGGCACACTCGACAGCTGGCAGCCGCAGATCGATGCGTTCGCGACGCGGTTCCGCGTCATCGCGTACAGCCGCCGCTATCACCCGCCCAACGCGACGCAGCCCGATGGACAGGACTACGCGCTCAGCCTCCACGCGGACGACCTGATCGCGTTTATCGAAGCACTGGGACTGGAGCGGGCGCACCTCGTGGGGTCCTCCTATGGCGCGTATGTCGCGTTGGTCGTGACGCTGCGGCGGCCCGACCTCGTGCGGTCGCTCGTGCTCGCGGAGCCGCCGATCCTCCCGTGGCTGGGGCGGACGCCGGAGGGCGACGCGCTGCGGCGGGCGTTCGAGGCGAACGTGGGGACGGCGGCGCGCCGGGCGTTCGCGCGCGGCGACTCGGTGGACGCCGTGCGGCGCTACCTCGACGGCGAGAGCGGACGCCCCGGCCGGTTCGACGCCCTGCCGGTCGCGTCGCGCCAGGCGCTGATGCACCTGGCCTTCGAGCTGAGCCTCGAGCTGCGCGCCGAACCCGACATCTACGTGCCGGCGCTGGCCTGCAAACCGGTGGGGCAGATCCGCAATCCGGTGCTGCTCGTCGCCGGCGAGCGCAGCCCCGAATGGTTCCACGTCATCACTGAAGAGCTGGCCCGGTGTCTTTCGGCCGAGGAGATGGTCACCGTGCCCGGCGCGGGACACAGTCCCAACGCCGACAACGCGCCGTTCTACAACGCCGCGGTGCTGCGTTTCCTGATGAGGAACTAGGGGGCGCTGACAACAGACCAACCCGGCGGTGATCCTCGTCACACGGCCATGCGTGGCTCCCCGGGCGGCGACGGGGTACGACTTACTCAACCGAGACCCTCCACCCGTCTTGCCGAGGTGTGTATGCTCAGCGTCTATCGCTCGCCCAGTCCATCATGGCTCGTCCCCGTGGCGCTGCTGTTGGTCGCGTGTAATGGAACGGAGCCCAGGTCGCAACTGCTCAGCCTGTCGTTCACCACCAAATCAGCGTCGCTCGGGGCCGGGTCGGGCGCGAGCGCCGACCTTCAGATCGGCACGGGTGCCAACTCGCTGACGCTCTCCCAGGCGCAAATCGTGCTCGCCGAGATCGAGCTGTCGCCCGGCGGCAGCTGCTCCACCACGGACGAGGCAGACGACTGCGACGAGATGGACGCCGCGCCCGCGCTCGTAGACCTGCCGGTTGACGGCACCACCAAGGTGATTCTCGATGGCGCCGTGCCGCCGGGGACCTACAGCGCGCTCGACGCCAAGCTCGATGCCGTGACCCCGGACGAAGACGAGCCGGGGGGGAGCGCCTTCTTGCAGGCGCACCCGGATTTTCAGGGGATCAGCGTCAAGGTGACCGGCGTCTTCACCGATGCGAGCAATCAGAGCCATCCGTTCACGTTCACAGTGGAGGCCGATGCGGAGATCGAAGCGGCCTTCAACCCGCCCGTGACCGTGGGCACCGGCACGTCCAACCTCACGATCGATGTGGACCTTGCGAGCTGGTTCAAGGATGCGACCGGAGCGGTGATCGATCCGACCAACCCGGCGAACGCCGAGGCGATCGAGCGGAACATCCGCCAGTCGTTCCGGGCGTTTGAGGACGACGATCACGACGGCACCGACGACCATGAGGGAGGGGGCGGCGATTCCGCCGCTCACTAGCCGTCCTTTGTGTTGCCGACTGATGCGCGGCCAGTATCGTCTTCGCCTGTTGATCCGGCCGCCATGGATCGCGTGCGCTCACGAAACGACCCCCCAAGGCCGAGCCTGGGGGATCGCGGGGTCGTCGCTGCCGCATCGCTCCTAGTGGAATACTCCCGCAGGCGTTTCTCCTCCTGAGCTGCTCATCGCAGCACCATTCTTGGCGACGATCAGATAGGCGCTAGCCAACATGGCGGCAATCAGCAGCGCCCAAAGGGTCGGGGTGCGCATTCGTCTGGTCATGGTGACTCCCGCGTCTAATTGTTCGAAATCAAGGCCGGTTTGCCATTGCGAATCACCCACACGGCGGGCGCGGATTGGAAGGTGCCGCTGCCGCGCGTCTTGGTCAGCGTCCCCGCAGTCCCGTCGTACGTAGCGATGTCGCGGAGGTAGACCGCGGGGTTTTGCCCCTGCTCGAACGCCTGCACGATCATGTTGAAATCGTCATAGGCGTAGGGCATCATGTGCGTGGCGAACTGCGTGCCCGGATACTTCTCCTCGAAGCGCGCCATGAAGGCAAGATCCCGAAGATTGCTGTCGGTGTACCACGTGCCCTCAAAGAGCTCGCGGTGCTCGCTGATCGACGGCGCTACGACAGATGCGATGTTGTGGATCCTCGCGTCGGATAGCTGTCGGCCGAGGATCTCCAGCTGGGGGCTGAAGGTCTCCACATAGTAGATGTCGGGGTTCGCTGCTCGAGCCTCAGTGATGCGCGCTCGAAAGTCGGTCACCGAATCTGGGAAGACGTAGTCGTAAGAGACGGAGAGAC
>WNGD01002453.1_pt1 | contig 19611 bp, 14 predicted proteins | sample 5400671 | NCBI WGS metagenome assembly WNGD01 (sample SAMN13153369, study PRJNA577476) | soil metagenome | isolation source: 40 cm soil or saprolite under grassland replicate 2 | place: USA:California | collected 2016-06-15 | reverse complement strand
CCGCCCAGGTGCACGTCGGTCAGGCACGCGATTCGCACGCCCTCAAGCCCCGGTGGCAGGCCCGGCACGGCGACTACATGCCGGGAGACATCGATTGCGGTCGGTTCTATAAGGAAGGCGTCCCCTAGCACGGCGGCGCCTACGGCAGCGGTGCCGAAGACGAACCGACGGCGACTCATTAAAACCATAGGTCCAAACCTAAATCCGTCGTGAGTGAGACGTCACGGGAAAACGTCACGAAAGTGCTCGCATGTAGTGGGACACCGGATCTGACCGGCGGAGGCGGTGGAGGTGGTGGAGGAGGAGGTGGCGGTGGTGGGCCGATTCCATCCCTCAGCCATGTCGTGGTCGTCGTGGAAGAGAATACCGACTACTCGGGCGTCATCGGCAGCTCAGCGATGCCCTACTTGAACGGGCTCGCGAATCAGTACGCGCTCGCCACCCAGTACTACGCCAATACGCACCCGTCGATCGGCAACTATTTCGTGATGACGACGGGCCAGATCGTCACCAACGACGACGGCTTCGGCGGCACGGTGTCGGACGACAACATCGTGCGCCGGCTCGTCGCGGGTGGCAAAACGTGGAAGTCGTACGCCGAAGGGCTACCCTCTACCGGGTTCATGGGAAGCGGCTCGGGGCGGTACGCGCGCAAGCACAACCCCCTGTCGTTCTTCTCGGACGTCACCGCCAGCGCCGCCCAGCAGCAGAATCTCGTGCCGTTCTCGCAGTTCGCGGCCGACCTGGCGGGCGGGAGGCTGCCGAACTACGCCTTCGTCGTGCCCGACCTCTGCAACGACGCGCACGACTGCTCGCTCGCGACCGCCGACGCCTGGCTCAAGACGAACATCGACCCGCTGGTGCAGTCGCCTGAGTTCCAGAACACGTTACTCGTCGTCGTATTCGACGAGGCGGGGGGCGACAACACCAACGGCGGCGGCCGGGTGGCATGCGTGCTGGCGGGCGGCAAGGTGAAGCGCGGCTTTCAGTCGACCACGCAGTACCAGCATCAGAGCCTGCTGCGGCTCACGGCGGAGGCTTTGGGCGTGACGCCCCCAGGCGCGGCGGCGACCGCGCCCCAAATGGGCGAGTTCTTTACACCCTAGGCGGCGTCGAAGGCCCTGATCCAGTTCGCCGCGGCGTCGCCCTTGGCGAGGCGCAGCGCGCTGGTGGCGCGGGCGAGCAGGTTCTTGGGCTCGACCGGCGTGTAGCGAGTGTTGCCGACGGCGTCGTACCCCGCGCGCAACGCGGGGGGCTCGGTGCCGCACGCCGCGCGTACGGCGCGGACGACGCGCTGCGCCAGCAGGACGGCGCCGACGCCGTCGGTGCCGGGCGCCACCACGGCGAACTCGCTCGGGCCGATGCGGCCGATCGCGTCGGAGCGGCGGCCGGTGGTGCGCAGTACGCGCCCCACCAACTGGACGGCCTCGGCGCCGTCCGTCGTGCCGTCGGGAACCGGCGCGAGCGCGACGCAGGCGAGCGCGGCGCCGTGGTGGAACGCCTGCAGCGTCAATTCCTGGGCACGGAGCGCCAGTCCCCGCGTGGTGTAGAGGCCGGCCTCGTCCTGCACGGCCTGCTCACGGCGGGCCCGCTCGACCTCGCGCTTGTGCCGCACGTAGCTTTGGAGCCGCGCCGCCGCCTCTTCGGGGTTGAAGGGGTGGGGGAGGAACTCCCACACGCCGGCCCGCAGCGCGCGCTGGTGCTCGATGGTGACGGCCTGGCCTGTGGTGACGAGCAGGATCGGCGTGCTTGCACCCACCAACGGGTCGTCGCGCAGGGCGCGACTCGTTTCCAGCGGATCGGCGTCGACGAGCGACTCATCCAGCACGATCACGTCGGGGCGGGTGGCGCGGGCGCGCTCCAGCGCCTGCACGGCGGTGAAGCAGCGCACCACCGTGTAGCCGTTCTTCTCACCCAGTTCTTTGAGTGCGAGCCCCGCCTCGGCGTGATGGCTCGCGATAAGGATGCGCGGCGGTTGTAGAGTGTCGGGCATCGCGAGAGTGTAACTCCGGCGCCGCAATCGCGGGCGTGACCGAGGTCACGACTTCCCTGCGCAGTATGTGCAGTTGTGGCGGAGGTGCAACAGGGAACGCCCTGACCACGACAACGCCGCGGCGTCCTTGAGGACGCCCCACGGCCGAGTTGGGACTTGAGTCCCTCATAACATGATGGGTGACCCGCATGGGATGGGTGACCCTCACGGGATGGGTAACCCTCGTGGATTGTTTGGTTATGAGGGACTGAAGTCCCTGCTCGGCGCCAGCGCGTCCTGAAGGACGCTCGGAAAGACCATCCCGCCGTGCCGTCTAATTGGCTACGCAGTGTGACGCGCCACGTCCGACGCAAGGTAGGGGAAGGTATCGGGCGGTGTGTCCGGCGCCCGATCCCAAAGTCATAACGCTCGCACTGCCAAGAGCCTAGCGGTCGGACCTTCGTCCGATATATTCAGCCCCCTCGCCACGGTGGCGTAACGGGGGCCCGGGTGTGTGCGGCTCCCGCCCGCTGCTCACCACTCCGGGGGGATCAATCTTCGTGGACGCAGTGCGGCACGCGACGGTACCTCTCGCCGGGGCGATGGACCGGCTGGCAGCGCATCCCGCCCGACGCCGCACGATCCTCAGCGCGCTCGAAGTCACGTTTCCAGTCCTGTCGGTGACTGCGGCTGCCGCGATCGTCTATTCGGGCAACTACGCGCAGTGGTCCTCCCGCCTGCTCGGCGCGGCGCTGATTCTGATCGCCCTGCAGCTCGCCGCCGGTCTCGTCACCGGAGCCTTCGCCGGCCGCTGGCGGTTCGCCGGCCTGCACGACGCGATGTCGATCGTGCGGTCGGCGCTGCTCGCGGGCGGCGCGGGCCTCCTCCTGCTGCACTGGCTGCAGCTCGTCGATACCAGTCTGCGACTCGTCGCAGCGGATACCAGCACGTACCTCGTGCTGTCGTGCGGTGCGCGGCTCGGCTCGCGCTGGCTGCACGAGCGGGCACGCCGGGCCGCCGCGGGGCCGGAGGCCGGCCACCGGCGGACGGTGATCGTCGGCGCGGGGGAGGCGGGGTCGGCCGTGATCAAGAACATCCAGGCCAGCCCCCGGCTGGCCATGGACCCGGTGGCCGCGGTGGACGACGATCGCAGCAAGCGCGGCAGCCGGCTGCACGGCGTGCCGGTCGTGGGGCCGGTCAGGCACCTGCCGCGGATCGTAGAACAGTACCGGGCGGACGAGATCGTCATCTCGATTCCCTCGGCGTCGGGCGAGCAGATGCGACGGGTCGTGGATGCGTGCGTGGCGGCTCGCGTGCCGTTCCGGATCGCCCCCGATCCGGAGGACCTGCTGAATGGCCATCACCGCCACGGCACGCTGCGGGTGCTGCAGCCGAGCGATTTGCTGGGGCGGCCGGACGCGGAGCTGAATCTGGAGGAATTGCGCGCCGAGCTGCACGGCGCACGCGTGGTCGTCACGGGCGCGGCAGGGTCGATCGGGTCCGAGTTGACGCGCCAGCTGATCCGGCTCGACCCGGCCGTGCTCTATCTCGTGGACCGCAACGAGAACGACCTGTACTTTCTGTGCGACGAGCTGGAGCGCCGCAAAGTGCGCGTGGCCCACGTGGAGGTGATCCAAGACATCCGCGAGCCGCGCCGCATGGCGCGCATCATGGCGGAACTCAAACCGACGCACGTGTTCCACGCCGCCGCCTTCAAGCATGTGCCCCTTATGGAATTCCACCTGCTGGAGGCGGTGGAGAACAACATCCTGGGGACGTGGGCGACGCTCGAGGCCGCGCGCGCGGCGGGCGTCGGGAAGTTCGTCCTGATCTCGACCGACAAGGCGGTGCGGCCCACCAGTGTGATGGGAGCAACCAAGCGCTTCGTGGAGCTGCTGGTGGCCGAGTGGACGTGTGAGACGCCGATGCGCAGCGTGATCGTGCGGTTCGGCAACGTGCTGGGCTCGAACGGCAGCGTGGTGCCGCTGTTCCAGCGGCAGATCGCGGAGGGCGGGCCCGTGACGGTCACGAGCCGGGAGGCGACGCGCTACTTCATGACGACCACCGAGGCCGCTCAGCTCGTGCTGCAGGCCGTCGCCAGCCCCGAGTCGGCGGGGAAGGTGGCGATCCTGGACATGGGGCGGCCGATCCGGATCTGGGATCTGGCCGAGCAACTCACCCGCATGAGCGGCCTGCGGCCGGGCGTCGATATCGAGATCGTAGAGACCGGTCTGCGGCCCGGTGAGAAGCTGCACGAGGAGCTGTGGTGGGAGACCGAGCACGCGGTCCCGAGCGGCCATCCGAAGATCATGCTCGCCACCGTGGGCAATGTCGCGGGCGGCGTGGTCGGGTTGATCCCGCTGATCCGCGAGCTCGTGGAGCAGGACGACGAGCTGCGGTTACGCCACCTGCTGGAGCGGGCTGTGGGGCTGACCAACGGACATGCCGCGCCGCCCGCGGCCGAGCTCGTGGCGGAGTCGAGGGCGGTGAGCGCATGAAGGTTCCGTTCTTCCGCTATCCGCACGTCTTCGCGCAGCACCGCGCGGAGCTGGAGCAGGCGCTGCTGCGGGCGGCCGATGCAGGCGCTTACATCCTGCAGGAAGACCTGCGCCGCTTCGAGGAGGAGCTCGCGCACTATTGTGGCGTGGGCTTCGCCGTCGGGGTCGGCAACGCGACCGACGGGCTCGAGCTGGGCCTGCGCGCCGCCGGGGTCGAGGCGGGAGACGAGGTGTTGCTGCCGTCGCACACGTTCGTCGCCACCGCCTCCGCCGTGGTGGCGCTGGGCGCGACCCCGGTGCTGGTGGAGAGCCAGGCCGACCACCTCATGGATCCCGACGACTTGGAGCACCGCGTCACCGCGCGCACGCGCGCGGTCATGCCGACGCAGCTCAACGGGCGCACCGCCCAAATGGATTGCATCGGCGAGGTGGCCGAGCGGCACGGGCTCGCGATCGTGGAGGACAGCGCGCAAGGGCTGGGGTCGCGCTTCTGCGGGCGGATGGCGGGTACGTTCGGCGTCGCCGGCGTCTTCAGCTTCTATCCGGCGAAGCTGCTCGGAGGCTTGGGCGACGGCGGCGCGGTGATCACGGACGACTCGGGGCTCGCGCAAACGCTGCGCGAGCTGCGCGACCACGGGCGCAACGAACAGAGCGGCGAGGTGGTGCGCTGGGGTCGGAACAGCCGGCTCGACAACCTCCAGGCGGCGGTGCTGCGTGTGAAGCTGGCGCGGGTGGGGGAGGAGATCGCGACGCGCCGCCGGCTGGCCCGCCGGTTCCATGAGCGCCTGACGCACGTGCCCGAGCTGGTGCTGCCGCCGCCGCCCGACGATTCGCCCCGCGCGAGGCACTTCGACGTGTACCAAAACTACGAGATCGAGGCCGAAGCGCGCGACGGGCTGCGTGCCCACCTCGCCGAGCACGGCGTGGGCACCCTGTTGCAGTGGGGCGGACGCGGCGTGCACCAGTTCCCGGCGTTGCGGATCCGGCAGTCGCTGCCGCGTACCGAGCGGATTCTGGCACGCTCACTGATGCTGCCTCTCAACACGTCCCTCACCGACGAGGAAGTCGATTACGTGTGCGACCAGGTCACCGGGTTCTATGAACGGAACTGAGGGGGCCGTCGTCGCCCAGGGGCGTGAGGTCCCAACTGGAAACCTCGGCAAGCGCACGCTGGACCTGGTCGCGAGCGGCGTGGGCCTGCTGGTGTTCCTGCCCGTGCTGCTCCTGGTGAGCGGGCTGATCTGGCTCGAGGATCGGCACGGGCCGCTGTACCTCGCGCCGCGGGTCGGCTCCGGCGGACGAACCTTCCAGATGATCAAGCTGCGCTCGATGGTGGTCCGGGCCGACCGGAGCGGCGTCGACTCCACCGCGAAGAGTGACCGGCGCATCACCCGGGTAGGCGCCTGGATCCGCCGGTTCAAGCTCGACGAGCTGTCGCAGTTGTGGAATGTGCTGCGCGGCGACATGAGTCTCGTCGGCCCGCGGCCGCAAGTGCAACGGGACGTGGCGCTGTACACCGCAGCAGAGCGCGGCCTGCTCGCGGCGCGCCCCGGCATCACCGACTTCTCCTCCATCGTATTCGCGGATGAAGGGGAGATCCTCGAAGGGGCGGCCGATCCCGACCTGCGGTACAATCAGCTGATCCGGCCGTGGAAGAGCCGCCTGGGCCTGCACTACGTCGCGCGGCGCACGCTATGGCTCGACCTCCGGCTGGTGGCGGCGACGCTCCTCCACGCTGTGGCGCGACGGCGCGCCCTCATGTGGGTGGCCGCGCTGCTCGCAGAGACCGGGGCCGATCCCCGCTTGATCGGCGTCGCTCGGCGCGACGCTCCGCTGGTGGCCGCGCCGCCGCCCGGCGCGCGCGAGACCGTGTCGTCGCGCACTGCTGCGGTGGAGAGCGCCGTCTAGGTGCTCGGCTCGGCGCCCCCCACGGGCGAGCTTCGCCTGCTTGCAAAGGAGATCCGGCTCGTCTCGCTGCGGACGATCGCCCGCGGCAATTCATCACACATCGGCACCGTGTTCTCGTGCGTCGAAACGCTGGCGTGCTTGTACGGCGCTATTCTGCGGGTCCGCCCCGCCGAGCCCGACTGGCCGGACCGGGACCGCTTCGTGATGAGCAAGGGGCATGGCGCGGCCGGCCTGTACGCCACGCTGGCGTTGCGAGGATTCTTCCCCCGCGAGCGGCTGGACGAGTTTTGCGTGGACGGGGGGAGTCTGTACGGTCACGTGACGCACCGGGGAGTGCCCGGCGTGGACGTCTCGACCGGGGCGCTGGGGCATGGTCTGGCCGTCGCCGTGGGGCTCGCCGCCGGGGCGCTTCGTCTCAGGGCTGCGTGGCGTGTGTTCGCCCTGCTGAGCGACGGCGAATGTGACGAGGGCTCCACGTGGGAAGCCGCGCTGCTCGCCCCTGCCTGGAAGCTCTCCAACCTCACGGCGATCGTCGATTACAACAAGATTCAATCGCTCGGCCGCGTGGAAGAGGTCGTGCCGCTCGAGCCTTTGGCGGACAAGTGGCGCGCCTTCGGTTGGGACACGCGGGAAGTCGACGGGCACGACATCGCGGCGCTGCTCGAGGTGCTCGACCCGGCGCGCTCCTTGCCGGGCCAGCGTCCCCGCTGCATCATCGCCCACACGGTGAAGGGGAAGGGCGTCTCCTTCATGGAAGACGATCTGCTGTGGCACTACCGCACGCCGAAAGGTGAGGAATACCAGCGCGCCCAGGCCGAGCTGGAGCGCGGCGTGTGAGGACCGCGTTCGTCCGGGCGCTCATGAAGGCCGCGTGCGAGAACCCGCGGGTCGTGCTCCTCACCGGCGACCTGGGATTCGCGGTGCTGGACGAGTTCCGTGCCAACTGCCCGCGGCAGTTCTACAATGTGGGCGTGGCCGAGCAGAACCTGGCCGGTGTGGCGGCGGGGCTCGCGCTGAGCGGCCACATCGTGTTCACCTACAGCATCGGAAACTTTCCCACGCTGCGCTGCCTCGAGCAGGTGCGCAACGACATCTGCTATCACCAGGCGGACGTGAAGATCGTGACTGTAGGCGGCGGGCTCGCGTACGGCTCGCTCGGCATGTCGCATTTCGCGACCGAGGACCTGGCGATCCTCCGTGCCCTCCCCGAGCTGACCGTCGTCGCGCCGGGCGATCCGATCGAAGTCGAGCAGCTGATGCCGCAGATCGTCGCGCGTCCGGGACCGGTGTACCTGCGGCTCGGCCGGGCGGGGGAGCAGCCGGTTCACGACCCCGCCACCGTCGTCGAGCTGGGACGGCCGACGCGCGCGCGCGCCGGTTCGGACGTACTGCTCCTCACCGCGGGCGGCATGCTGCCGGTGGCGCTCGAGGCGGCGAGGCAGCTCGAGCCCGATGGCATCAGCGCGGCAGTGGTGAGTGTACACACCCTCAAGCCGCTGGACGGCGACGCGATCTGCGCCCTGGCGGCGCGCTTCCGCGTGGTGATCACGTGCGAGGAGCACACGGCGCTGGGCGGCCTGGGCGGCGCCGTGGCCGAAGTGCTGCTCGAGGCCGGGGTGACCCCTACGTTCCGCCGGTTTGCGCTGGCGCCCGCGTTTCCCGCCGGCGTGGGATCCCAGGAATACCTGCGGACGGCCAACCGCGTGGATGCACCGGCGCTGCGCGCGCTGGTGCTGTCGCTCTCCGCTCGATCCGGTTGACGCGCGGGCCTGCGGGCGCGCACACTCCTGTGATGGGCCGCAGGTCGGCGGGTGTCCCGCGCTTCGAGGACGTGACCGAGACGACGGGAACGCCGGTCACGGCCGAGGGCGCATCGATGATCGCCACCCGCTATCATGTCGCGGCGGACCTGGCCCGCGGCAAGCGGGTGCTCGAGCTGGCGTGCGGGTCGGGGCAGGGGTTGGGGCTGGTGGGACGGGCGGCGGCGCGCCTCGTCGGGGGCGATCTCTCCGCGCCCCTGCTGCGCCAGGCGCGGGTGCACTACGGCGGGCGCGTGCCGCTGGTGCGGTTGTCCGCCGAATCCCTCCCCTTCGCCGCCGGGGCGTTCGATGTGGCGTTGTGCTGCGAGGCATCCTATTACATCCCGCACATGGAACAGGCATTCCGTGAGCTGGCGCGGGTCGTGTCGCCCGGCGGCACGGTGGCGTTCGTGAACGCGAACCCGGAGCGCCCGGACTTCATCACGAGCCCCCACAGCGTGCATTACCACACCGCGGACGAGTTCCGCGATGCGCTCGAACCGCTCGGGTTCGACGTGACGGTGGAAGGCGCGTTCCCGGTCGAGCAACATAGGGGGAGGGGTCGAGCGGCCTCACTCGCCCGGCGTGTGCTCGAGGGGCTCGGGCTCGTGCCGCGCACCCTGCGCGGCAGGGCGCGGCTCAAGCGACTGGTGTACCGCACGCTGCTCGAGCTGCCGCCCGAGCTGGGGCACGGGTTTGCCCCCGTTGCGCCCCGCGTGACGGTTCCGTCCGGGCCGGTGCGTGAGTTCAAGGTGATCTACGTGATCGCTCGCAGCAGCGGAGTCTAGCGAACGGTGCGGATCTGGCTCACGGAGCTGGCCGAGCAGTTGCCGACGTCGCCGGGGCGCCGGCTCATGCGTGTGGGCATGCTTGCCGAGCGCCTGGCGAGCGCCGGGCACGACGTCACGTGGTGGACATCGACGTTCGACCACGTGGCGAAGGTCCAGCGGTTTCCGGAAGACTCGACCGAGCGCGTGGCGGGCAATTACCGGATCGAGCTGTTACACGCCCCGGGCTATGCCAGCAACCACAGCCTGGCCCGGGTACGGCATCATCGTCACAGCGCGGCGGCATTCGCGCGGCGCGCAGCGGGCGCCATAGCCCCGGACCTCGTGTACTGCTGCATCCCCACGCTCGAGGTGACCGAAGCCGCCCTCGGCTATGCGACGGCGCTGGGTATTCCCACCGTCGTGGACGTGCGCGACCTGTGGCCCGACGTCTACCTCCGCGCCGTTCCCGCCGTGCTCCGGGCACTGGCGCGCGTGCTGCTCGCCGGGGAGTACCGCCGCGCGCGGCGAATCCTAGGGAGCGCCACAGCGATTGTCGCCGTGTCGGAGGGATACCTGCAGTGGGGGTTGCGCCATGCCGGTCGAGCCCGCGCGCCCGGGGATCGCGTGTTCCCGCATGGTTATCCGGTCGAGCGGTTCGCGCCGGAGCAACTGGCAGGCGCGCGCCGTCAGCTCGAGGCCGTAGGGGTCGATCCGCAGCGCAGCGTGTGCAGCTTCGTCGGCACGTTCGGGCGAACCTACGACCTCGGCCCCGTGATCGCCACCGCGCGTTCGATGCTCGAGCGTGACGACCGGCGAGCGCAGTTTGTGTTTGCCGGCGATGGCGAGGGAGCGCTGGAGTGGCGGACCCGTGCGGCGGGGCTGAGCAATGTCGTCTTCACCGGCTGGCTGTCGGCGGCGGGCATCGCGGCGCTACTCGAGATGTCGAGCGTCGGGCTCGGCGCCTACGCCGACCGGGCGCCCCAGGGTCTCCCGAACAAACTGTACGAGTACTTGTCCGCCGGCGTCCCCATCCTGTCGAGCCTGCGCGGCGAGGCCGAGGCGTTGCTGGCCGGAGCCCGGTGCGGGGTTACCTATTCGGCACGGGATCCGGGCTCATTCGCCGCGGCGCTCGAGTCCTTGCTGGCGGATCCCGAACAGCGCCGCGCCATGGGGCGTCGCGCGCTCGCCAAGTTCGAGCGCGACTTCCGGGCCGACGCGGTGTATGCCGCCCTGGTCCGGCACCTGGAAGGGATCGTTACGCCTCGAAGTCGAGAAACTCCTCAAAGCGGCGCGCCCAGATCTCCAGCGCGATCGGGTTGAAGACGTCCTTGAACGAGATGACGCCGCGATCGGTGGCGGACCGGCAATACGCGGCATAGCGGCGGCGCAGGGCGTCCTGATTCACCAGTCCGTGGGCGGCGGTCAGCATATCCTCCCGTAGCAGCGCGTCGACCTGCGGGCGCAGGTCGGTCTTGAGCCACTCGCTCTGCGGGTTGGAGAACCCCTGCTTGTCCCGGCGCCACGCGATCTCTGCCGGCAAGTCTCGCTCCATCGCCTTGCGAAAAACCCACTTGGACCACCCGTGCCGCATTTTCCAGCGCGGCGCGAGCGGCAGCAGCAGGTCTACCAGACGATCGTCCAGGTACGGCAGGCGGATCTCTCGGGACAGCGCCATGGACAGCCGGTCCTCGTAATGCAACAGCGCGGGAAGCGAGAAGCGGTCGAGATCGGCTAGCTGTCGCTGCACGACCCCGCCGCCCCCCAAGCGGATATCGACCAGAAAGTCATTCCCCGCGAGCCGCGGCCCGCGGATGTCGATCTCCTTGGGCCGGAGCCGTTGCGGCAGGTAGCGCTTCGCCTCGTTGACGCGCAAATGCGGCAGCACCGTTCCCCGAGCCGCGACCTCCGACATGACCTTGAGCGCCGTCCCCCACTGACCAGCACGCACCAGGGATTCCAGGTAGAAGCCCCAATACTTCAAGTAGCCGCACAGCAGCTCATCGGCGCCCTGCCCGCAGAGAATCACGGTCACCCCCAACTCTCTGGCCCGCTGCATCAGGAGGTAGTGGGCGACCGGGGAGAAGCAGTTTACGGGCTCGTCGTTGCACCAGATGACCTGATCCAGCAACCCGAACGCCTCGGCGGCGGTGAACCGGACGCGTGAGGTGTGAGCGTCTGCGCCGAGGTGGAGCGCCATCCGCGCGATGAACGGCTCCTCACTGTAGCGGGGATCGTCGCTCACGATGGAGAGAGCCTGGAGACCGGACTCGGGACCCAACACGCCCCGCATCGCCGCCGCCATCGCCGAGGAATCGACCCCGCCCGAGAGCAGCACGCCGACCGGGACGTCGCTGCGCAGCCGCAGCCGCACGCTGTCCACGAACGTCTCCCGAACGGCTTCGAACGATGGCGCAGTGCCGTCGCGGAACGTCTCCTCGGCGGGAGGCGTCCAATACGGCCGGCCGGACGGCACCAGGCCGCCGGGATGGCGCAGGTTGATCCGGACGACCTGCCCCGGCGGCAGCGCCTCGATGCCCTGGAAGAAGGTCTGCTGCTGGGCATCGAGCTGCGATTGCAGCAAGAAGCGCCCCACCGCGGTGCGGTCGATCGCGAACCGCCGGTCGCTGCCCGCGAGGATGCCCTTGATCTCGGAGGCGAACAGCACATGGTCGGCAGAACGGTGCCAATAGAGCGGTTTGATGCCAAAACGGTCGCGCGAGAGCACCAGGAGGCCGGCGTCCTGGTCCAGCCAGGCGAGGGCCCACATGCCGTTGAAGCGCGCGAACGCCGACTCTCCCCAAACGGCCAGGGCCTGCAGCACCACTTCGGTATCGCACTGCGTACGGAACTTCGCCCCGAGGCCCTGCAGCTCGGCGCGCAGCTCGCGGTAGTTGTAGATCTCGCCGTTGTAAACGAGCACCTGACGGCCGGAGGGGGACAGCATCGGCTGCAGGCCGGCGTCCGACAGGTCGAGGATGGCCAGGCGGACGCTGGCGAGCGCGATGTGCGCCCGTCCGACGCGGCCGCACCAAGTGCCTTCCCCGTCCGGACCGCGGTGCGACTGCACGCGAACCATGCGGCTCAAGCGCTCGACCAGCGTTGCGTCGCCGGTGAGGGATAGGCTACCAGCGATGCCGCACATGGTGTCGTGGCGACTCCGTCCACGGGACGGTACGACGCTTTATCGTGGGAATGACGGTTCCCAGGTCCAACCTTGAGTGCAACCTACGCGAAACCGCAGGCCTGGCAAGGCCGACCGGCATCGGCTGGATGGACCCTGGGGATGCGACTACATTGGACCCGCATCAATGGCCGAGGACCTACGGGTCATGCTGGTCGCCGGCGCGCGACCGAACTTCGTGAAGGTGGCCCCGCTGCTCGTCGCGCTGCGTCAGGGGGGACACGCCTGCCAGCTGGTGCACACCGGCCAGCATTACGACGCAAGCATGTCAGGCGCCTTTTTCGCGGATCTCGGCCTCCCGGAGCCCGATTTCCATCTGGGGGTGGGTTCCGGCTCCCACGCTCAGCAGACGGCCCTCGTGATGCAGGCGTTCGAGCCGGTGCTGATCCAGGAGCGACCCGGCTGGGTCATCGTCGTGGGCGACGTGAACTCGACACTGGCGTGTGCCTTGGTGGGGGCTAAGCTGCGTGCCGAGCTCGGCTGTCGTATCGCCCACGTAGAGGCCGGCCTACGCAGCAACGACTGGCGCATGCCGGAAGAAGTCAACCGCGTGCTGACCGATCGGTTGTCGGATCTGTTGCTCACGCCGTCGCGCGATGCCCACGACAATCTGGCGCGGGAGGGCATCGACTCGGGGCGCGTCCACTTCGTCGGCAACGTGATGATCGATACGCTGTTCCGCTGGTTGGCGGCGGCGCGGGCGCGCGACCTGCCCGGCCGCCTCGGGCTGGCCCGCGACGGCTATGTCGTGGCGACGCTCCACCGGCCGTCCAACGTGGATGAGCGCGCGGCGCTCAGCGATATCCTCCAGGCCCTGGCGCGGGTGGCCGAGACCATGCCGGTGGTCCTGCCGGTCCACCCGCGTACCCGCAAGAACGCGGAAGCCTTCGGCTTGGTGGCGGAGCTCGCGGCCCTGCGCACCCTGGAGCCGCTCGGGTATGTGGATATGCTGTCGTTAACGGAAGGCGCGGCGGTGTGTGTGACGGATTCCGGCGGACTACAGGAGGAGACCACCGTGCTCGGCGTGCCGTGCCTCACCCTGCGGGAGCAGACAGAGCGGCCGTCGACCGTGGAGTTCGGTACCAACCGGCTGGCTCCGTGGCCCCTCACGCGCGATGGCATCCTCCGCGCCGTCGAACAGGCCCGCGCGCAGGGCAGGGTTGGCGTCGGCAGTCGCGTGCCCGAAGGGTGGGACGGCCAGGCCGCCGTGCGGGTCAGGCAAGCGCTGGAAGACTGCCCGCGCGCTCGTCCATGAAACAGGTGCTGCTCTCCGGACAGGGGCAGATCGAGGTGTTTGACGTTCCGGTCCCGCTGCGCGCACCCGGTGGCGTTTTGGTCCGCACGCGCTACTCGCTCATCAGCAGCGGCACCGAAGGCGCCGCGGTGGCGCGGCTGCCCGGCTGGCTCGGTGTGTTGGAGAAGGCACGGAGCTCCCCGGCCCAGGTCCGCAAAGTGTGGCAACTCGCCCGCACCAAGGGACTCTCGAACGCGTGGGACACGGTCCGTACCAAGCTCGCCGACCACGCGCCGCTCGGGTACAGCGCGGTCGGCGAGGTGGTGGAGGTGGACAACCCGGGCGGCCCGTTCAGCGTGGGTCAGGCCCTCGCCTGTATGGGGGCGGGCGTGGCGAACCACGCGGAGTACCTCGCGGTGCCGGAAAACCTGGCGGTGCCGGTACCGCCGGGCGTCCCGCTCGATCAGGCGGCGTTCGGAGCGGTGGCGTGTATCGGGATGCACGGCATCCGCCGGCTCGATGCACAGCCCGGTGAGTGGATCGGCGTCATCGGGCTCGGCTTGATCGGTCAGGTGACGATCCGCCTGCTACGCGCCATGGCGTATGAGGTTTGCGCCACGGATCTGGTCGCCGGGCGCGTGGAGCTGGCCCGCGCCGCCGGGATCCACGCCTGGCCGCTCGAGCAGGTGGACAGTAGCGGCCGGGTTCTCGAGCTCACGAACGGGCGGGGGCTCGACGGGGTGATCGTGTGCGCGGCTACCGAGAGCGATGCGCCAGTCAATCTCGCCTTCGATCTCTGCCGCCAGCGGGGCCGGGTGAGCCTCGTCGGCGATGTGGGGCTCGGCCTCGAGCGCGATAAGATGTACCGCAAGGAGCTCGAGCTCCGCATGTCCACCTCGTACGGCCCCGGCCGTTACGATCCCGAATACGAGCAAGCGGGGCGCGACTACCCCTACGGCCTGGTGCGCTGGACCTCGCGACGCAACCTGGAGCACTTCCTCCGGCTGCTGGGCCAGCAGCGCTTGGATCTCGCGCCGCTGGTGAGTGCCAAGCTCGACGTGTCCCGCGCCGCCGCAGCCTACGCGCGGGTCAAGGCGGGGGCCCCCGAGGACTATGGTGTGCTGTTCGACTACGGGCCCCCCGATGAGGAGCGTCCGCGCGCGCGCGTCCTGTCTGGCCAGGCGGCGCCGCGCGTCGTCGCGGACGGCAGTGGACCGGTGCGGCTAGCCCTGATCGGTGTCGGGAACCATGCCAAGGCCGTCCACCTCCCGACTCTGCGACAACTGTCCGACCGCTTCATCCTCGCGGGTGTGGCCAGCCGCACCGGAACGGCTGCGGCATCGGCCGCGCGGCGCTATGGGATTCCCCTTGTTGCCACGGACTACCGCGAGCTGCTGAGCGATCCCGCCATCGAGGCCGTCCTGATTGCGACCCGCCACGCCTCCCACGGAGCGATCGCCGTCGCCGCCCTGGAGGCGGGAAAGCACGTGTTCGTGGAAAAGCCGCTGGCGATCACGCTCGCGGAAGCGGAGGCGGTGTGCCGGACAGCTGAACGGGCCGGCAAGGTCGTACGCGTCGGCTTCAACCGGCGGTTTTCGCCCTGGTTGTCTCCGCTGCGCCAGGCGCTCGGGTCCGCCGGCAAACGGGTCGTGACGATCCGGGTCAACGTCGGCAGCATCGGGGACGACTGGAGCAACTCTTCGGAAGAAGGCGGGCGGCTCATGGGGGAAGGAGTGCACTTCCTCGATCTCGCCAATTGGCTGCTGGGTGTGAGCCCGGCCGGCCTGTCGGCGAGCTTCCTCGGGTCGGCGGACACCACCAATCCGAATGCGACTATCCAGGTGAGTTATCCGGACGGATCAGCGGCGTCACTGTTGTACACGACCGTGGGCGCGCCCGCGATGGGCAAAGAGCGCGTCGAGGTGTTCGGGAACGGCACGGCGGCGTTCTCGGACGACTATCGTACGCTCCACGTGTTCGGTCGCGGCGCCCCGGCGGGTTCGCGCGCCACAGGAGACAAGGGCCACGTGGGCGCGCTCGCCGAGTTCGCGGCGGCGGTGCGGGGTCAGCCAGGGCCGGTACGCGGGGCGGATGCCCGCGACGGGCTGCTGGCGACCTGGATGGTGCTCGCCGCGTACGAGAGCGCCACCACCGGTCGCGTCGTGTCGCTGACGGACCCCTGAGCCGTCTCGACCCTTTCCCAGACGCTCATGTGCGGTATTTGCGGCATCGTTCACCTCAACGCTGAGCTCGGCCCCGTCGACGTCCGCGTGCTGGACCGGATGGTCGATACGATGCCGCACCGGGGCCCCGACGGGCGCGGTACGTATTGCTCGGACGACGGCAGGGTAGGGCTCGGGCACCGACGCCTGGCGATCATCGATCTCTCGGCGCTGGGGGCGCAGCCCATGCCGAACGAGGACCGGACCGTTTGGGTCACGTTCAACGGCGAGATCTACAATTTTCCCGACCTGAAGAAGGCTCTGGAAGCGCGTGGTCACGTGTTTCGCTCCCAGACCGATACCGAAGTACTCGTCCATCTCTACGAGGAGCGGGGCGAGGCCATGCTGGATGCGCTCGACGGCGACTTCGCCCTCGCCCTCTGGGACGCGCGCCACGGTACGGTGCTGCTGGCGCGTGACCCGGTCGGTGTGAAACCGCTGTACTACGCCGAGCGGGGTGGGACCTTCCTGTTTGCGTCGGAGATCAAGGCGCTGCTGGCGCATCCCCTGGTCGGCGCGCGCATGAGTCCGGAGGGGTTCTACCACTACCTCACGTACCTGGTTGTACCGGCGCCGCACACCATGTTCGAGGGAATCGAGAAACTCCGCGCCGGCGAAGCGCTGCGCATCAGTTCCGACGGCCGGACCCACCGGTGGCGGTACTGGACTCCCCTCCCGCGCCCGGCCCGGGCCGGGGGTCGAGACCTGGACGAAGAGCTCGAGAGCCTGTTTCGAGCGAGTGTCAAGAAGCGACTGATGAGCGACGTCCCGGTGGGACTGCTGTTCTCCGGCGGCGTCGATTCCACGCTCAATTCCCTCGCGTTCCGCGAGCTCGTTGCACCCGCACCGGTGTCGAGCTACAACGTGGCGATGAGCGCACCGCGCTTCCCCGACGAGAGTGGCCTGGCGACTCAGGTTGCCGCGGCCCTGGGCCTGAACTACGTCCGGGTGGACCTGACCGAGGATCGTCTGCTCCAAGTCATCGGCGACGTGGCGTGGCATCTCGACGAGCCGCTCGCCGATCCGGTGACGGTGGCCCAGTGGTACGTGACGCGGCTGGCGCGGGAGTGCGGCATGACCGTGCTCCACGCCGGCGAGGGAGCCGACGAGCTGTTCTGCGGATACGACGTCACGCGCCGCTTCCTCCGCCATAACCGCTGGCTGTGGGAGCCGCTCGCCCGGCTGCCGCGTTTCGTGGGAGCGCTCGGCTACGCCACGCTCCGCGGCGTGCAGCACCCGCGCGCGATGAAGGTGGCCGACGTGCTGCGGCGGCGGGCCCTCGGGCAGCGCTTCTACATGGCGGAGGCCATCGGGTTCTACGAGCACGAGAAGCAGCGGCTCCTTACCCCCCGCTTTCTGCAGGACATGCAGGCCGCGGATTCGTTCTTTCAGGTGGAGCCCGTCTACCAGGAGCTCGCCGCCGGGGCGCCGGGTGCGACGTTCATCGAGCAAATCACGTACGTCGAGCTCACGACCCGTCTTCCCGAGCTGCTGCTGATGCGGACGGACAAGATGGGCATGGCAAACTCGATCGAGATCCGGGTCCCGTTCCTCGACAAGGCGCTGGTCGAGTTCGCTCTGGCGGCGCCACTCGCCTGGAAGCTGCGGGACGGCGTCTCGAAGGAGCCGCTCAAGCGCCTGGCGACCGACTGGACCAACCAGGACGGGGCCAAGGCCATGTATTACCGGCCGAAGAGCGGCTTCAGCGCTCCCATCCAGGACTGGTTCGCCGGCGCCCTCGGGCGGGATCTGCGCTCCCGCCTCGTCGCCGCGCGCGAGCGGTGGGAGCCCTTCGTCGACGTCGCCGCCGTCATCGAGGAATTGTCCGCAGGGCCCGCGACGCCGAACCGCAGCTATCAGCTGTGGACCCTCTACATGGCGCTCATCTGGCGGGAACGGTTCGGCGCGTGACGGTCGGAGGTCTGGATCGCTATGCCGCCGGGCTGCGCAAGGGCTGGCGCGTCGTGGCGTTCCGGGGGTGGCAGGAGGCGCGGCTGGCGCTGCTACGCGCCAGCGGGGCCTGGCCGCGTCTCGCGGGCCGGGCGGAGGCGGCGGCAGCGAGCGGCGCGGCCGCGTGGCTCACCGGAATCCGGGCGCACGGGTCGCTGGTTGCGCCGGATGGGTGGCGGCGGTTCCGGGCGTGGGCCGCGGAGCACCCGCAGTGGCGCGATCGTCTCGCGGAGCAAGTCAGCGGGCTCGAGGCGGGGCGGTTCGAGATCTTCGACGCGAGCGCGGCGTTCTCGCTCAGCGCGCTGCCCTGGGACTGCGACTGGCGCTTCGACCACCGCTGGGAGCCGCGCTACTTCCGCCGCTACCAGTTCAACGAGGACGGGAAGCCCACACCGTACGATGTGAAGTGGCCCTGGGAGCTGTCACGGCTCGGGGCACTCGTGCCGCTGACCCAGCACGCGGCGCTCGACTCGAGCGGGCGGTCAGGCCGGCTCGCCCGCGCGCTCTTGACGGACTGGGAGCGGCGCAACCCCATCGCATGGTCGGTCAATTGGGTACCCATGGAAGCCTCGGTGCGGGGCGTGACGCTCGCGCTTGGTGCGGAGCTCTTGGCTGCCGACCCGAGCACCAGCCCGGAGTTGATCGAGCCGTGGCTCCGGCTGGCGATCCAGCACGGTGAGTTCGTGGCTCGCACCGTGGAATGGACCGACGTCAACAACAATCACTACATGGCCAACGTCGTCGCCCTGGTGGTGCTCGGTGCGATGCTCGAGCCCGTGTATGGCCCGGCGCGAGAGTGGCGCCGCTTTGCAGAGCGCCGCCTGTGGCGTGAGATCCTGGTCGAGTTTCTCCCCGACGGGGTCAATTACGAGATGGCCACGGGCTATCACCGTCTGGTGACCGAGCTGTGCCTGCTGGCCCTGCTGGCGGCGGACCGCGCCGGCCGCCCCGCTCCCGCCGCCGTGCGCCAGCGGCTCACCGACGCGGTGCACTACACCGCCGCCTATATGCGGCCGGACGGGTGGGCGCCCGCCGTCGGTGACAACGATAGCGCGCGCGTGCTCATGTTCGACCGCCGGCATACCCGCGACCATGGGGAGCTGCTGGCGCTCGGCGCCGCGATGTTGGGCGTCCCGACCGAGGGCGTGCTCCCGGAAAGCGCCGCACCCGTGTGGCTGCTCGGTGCCACGGACGCTCCGCCAGCGGCCCCGAGGGGAGAGCGGCTCCGCAGCTTTCCCGCCGGAGGGGTCTATATCGCGCGCCATCAGGGGAGCTTCCTGTTCGCCGATGTCGGTGGCGTGGGACTGCGTGGCCGGGGGGGCCACGGCCACAACGATACGCTGGGGTTCGAGCTGCACATCGCGGGGGAGGCCGTCTTCATCGATCCCGGGGTGCCGTGCTACAGCGGCGACCGCGCGCGCCACCGGGCCGCCCGCGCTACGTCAGCACACAACCTGCTGCGCATCGACGGGGAGGAGCAGGCTCCGATCTCGGACACCTGGCGGATCGGCAACGACGCCGCGCCCACGCTCGCGCGCTCCGGAACCGAGGGAGCCGAGATCGTGATCACGGGAGAGCACCGCGGCTACGCGCGACTGCCCGATCCCGTGACCCACCGGCGTACGTGGCGGTTCGATCCCGCGGTCGGCCGGCTCTCGGTGCAGGATGAGGTGGACTGCCGCGGGGCGCACCAGGCAGAGCGATTCCTGCACCTGGCGCCGGACACGCGCGTGGATCCGGCGCCGGCTGGCGCGATGCTGCACCTGTCGGGAGGGGGTGTGGTGCGATGTCGCTGGGACAGCGGCTCGGAGCTGTCGCGTGAGCGGGCGGTGGTGTCCGAGTCCTACGGGTCGGAGCGTCCGGCCGAGGTTCTGGTCCTGAGATCCGCCGTGGCCGGGCCGACCACATTCTCTCTCGTCGTGGAGCCAGCGTCGGCCAGCAGCGCGCCGTAGAGCTCCACCAGTCGAGTCGCCTGCTGCTCCCAGTTGTACGTCCGCTCCACCGCCTGGCGACCCCGGGAGCCGGCCGCCCACGCCGCCTCGCGGTTCTCGCATACCAGGTCGAGGGCGTCCGCCAG
>WNGD01002387.1_pt1 | contig 19616 bp, 18 predicted proteins | sample 5400671 | NCBI WGS metagenome assembly WNGD01 (sample SAMN13153369, study PRJNA577476) | soil metagenome | isolation source: 40 cm soil or saprolite under grassland replicate 2 | place: USA:California | collected 2016-06-15 | reverse complement strand
CGCTGGGTGCTCACCGGCTCCTGGGATAGCACCGCCCGGCTGTGGGAGGCGAGCAGCGGACAGTTGCGGCAGACGTTAGAGGGCCACACGGACGGGGTCAACAGTGTGGCCTACTCCCCCGATGGGCGCTTTGTGCTCACCTGTGACGCACATGGGCGAGTCCTCCTGTGGAGAGGCAGCGGTTCAGAGAGAGGAAGGCAGCTCGGTCTCTACGTGGCTGCCTACGAAGTGGGAGCGGTGCATTGGAGCGCTCCGGGGCAGGTGACTTGCGCGGATACGGGAGGGCCCCGCAATCGTCCGCACATCTACCAGCTCAAGCTGGAAGGGATGGAGTAGGAGGCTCAAGAGGCTTTTTGTACGTGGCGATGTTTCTTTCACGCAATGATTGAGATGGTATCAAGCATTTTTTCTCCGAGCTTTTCATCACCTTCTATGGTCGTATTCGCTCTGGCCTGCTCTTTGCGCATCCCCTTGGTAAAGCGTCTCCAGCAGGTTTCTTGATCCAGGGTAACGATGGTGGTTGGCTGCCACTCTCCCTCTTTGTAGAGAGACCAATGGTTCGCTTCTCCTACCAGATACCAGGTATCCCCAGCTTCTCCTGTCACCACGAGCTTTATCACTGTTGTATCTGCTACAGGAACATCTCTGTAGGTGTGAGGCAACGCTCGAACAAAGGCATCAAGGACGGGATGGAAAAACTTCCTCTCTTTGAGTCCAGGTTTATCGACAGCATCGCGTATCTGCTGTTGATGCAGCCACCTCTCGGTATATTCTCTAGCAGTATCAAGCCAGAGCGGTGCAGGATTTGGCCCAGCCCAACTCACCACGCCATTGATCGCCATTTGGTCAAGGGATTGGATATATGCGTAAAACTGTGCACCGGTCAGTGCTAACAGATCAGTAAGAAGTCTTGGGCTAATGCGCTGTGTGGCCTTCACCCACAACTCATTGGCTTCATTGATGTTTTTGACTAAACTGTCCCACTGCTGCATCTCTTTGTTGGTAAAGAAAGGATTGCTGAGATGATCTCTTTTGCCAGAGAGATAGCCTAGATCATCTCCTAACAGATGCAGCCCGATGTCCTTGACGGTCCATCCTTGACAAACGGTTGGTTTCTCCCAATCTGCTTCTGAGAGGTCAGAAAAAAGCTCCAATAAATGCTTGCGCTCTTGTGGAAAGAGTTCAACCACAAGAATAGGTTCAACTTCTCGCATAGACCCTTCAATTCTACGTATTTTTGCCAACGCTACGTGTATCAGGAAGTCGTTTCAGATTGCTTTTGTAATTTCAGCGAGAACACCGTCCTCCAAGGTGTAATCAAACAGATGAGGGTCAAGGTCGGCTGGTGGATTGGCTCGTTGCCAGGCAATGGTGTGTGTGAGTGCCTCATCGAGCGAGACCAGTTCACGGTATCCCAGTTCCTGACGGATACGTGTGGTATCGAAGAACAGATCCTGGTTCGTATTCAGCTTTTGCACGAGGCGCTCGGGAAGACGCTCTTCTGCAAGAGAGACGATGGTTCCTTCAATGGGTTTCCCTTTGGAGTCCCTGAGCATGCTCCGCTCGTGCATTCCACTCATCGACGATCAGGCCATAGAAGACCCCATCCACATAGCGGTCATGAAGCCGATCCGTCTGGCGGAGAATCCCCTCCTGAATAAAGCCGAGTCGCTCGGCGACTGCACGACTGCGAGTGTTGTCTGTCGCACAGGATATCTCGACTTTATGCATCTCATGCTCCTCGAACGCATGCCTCACCATCGTTCGACAAACCTGGGTTACTATGCCTTTTCCTTCCATCGCAGCGTCGAGCCAATAGCCCAATTCGACTTTGCGACTCCTCCAGTTTAGGCGATAGTCCAGAATCCCTACCAGGGCGTCCTGGTACCAGATTCCCAGGTGATAGCCTTCGCCATTGACGAATTGGAGCAATCGCTGTTTCAGGTAGGCTCTGAGCGTCTCAACTGATCCTTCATAGGCTTCCACAGCGACCCACTCATGTAAATGCTCTTGATTGCGCTCAATGAGTGCAAAGTATTCCTCAAGGTGCCGCTCTTCAAGCAGGCGCAACTGCGTCTCTTCATTCACCTGTATACACAGGACTGGCTTGTTGCTCATATCCTCTCCCAGAAGAACAAGACAAGACAAGAGTCATTCACTTTCAGACAGCAAGAGCAATGAGGAAGTGAGCTCTTCATTTCCCGTCACTCTCATATGGAGAAGTGGCCGGGTCTCCGTAGAGATATTCTATCATTCTTTTGATATCAGTCCCTAACACCCTCTAGAAAAATCAAGCAGCCAAGGCAGGATGAGTTCTGCGAGCCTGACATGCCTGCTGTTGTCAGACTCCCTTATATTTATATAGTAGGATCTGAGACTGGGGAACCACATGTTTCACGACTGGATTGATCAATATCACAGAAGCAACTTTTTTTCGGGATGGCTCGAGTGGAACGCAACCGCCCTGCAAGCCTGGAACACCCTGCTCGTACCCTGGATGGGGAGCCCGCTGTTTACACAAGCATTGAGCGGAGTAATGGAAAACTATCTTGCCATGTATAAGGCAATGGGACTGCAGGAGCGCAACGAGCGCATTGACATGGTACTGCCACCAGGAGTCGGTCAGAGCTCCAGGACGCTAGTGTGGACAAAGAACAAAGCACGGCTCTACCGTTACGACCATTCGGTTGACGCTCCCATCAAATATCGGACTCCCTTGCTGCTGGTCTATGCACTGATCAACAAGCCGTATATCCTCGACCTGCTTCCTGGGCGCAGCTTCATTGAATATCTTGTCAAGCACGGTGTGGACGTCTATTTGCTCGATTGGGGCATTCCTGACCTCGAAGATAAGCAAATGCGCTTCGATGATCTGGTCATAGACTACCTTCCGCCAGCGATACAACAGGTATGTCAGACATCTGGCCAGGAACACCTCAATCTCTTCGGGTATTGCATTGGTGGTGTTCTCATCACGCTCTACAGTGCTACGCACCCTCATGCGCCTGTGAACAGCCTCATTCTCCTCGCAACACCGATCGACTTCGGCGATGCTGGACTCTTGAGCACATGGCTCGCTCCCTCCTCCTTCGATGTAGACAACCTGGTCAATACGATGGGGAACATACAGCCAGGCTTCATCAACAGTGGAGCTAACTTGCTGAACGTCGTTGGGACGCCGGCCTTCTTGCGGGAAAGGGCCGAGGATGAACGTTTTTTAGAAGTTTGGTGGGCACTCAGATTCTGGGGAATGGATGGTGTACCTTTTCCTGGAGAAGCCTTTCGTCAATGGATTAAGGACTTCTATCAAGGCAACAAGCTCATAAATAATCAGCTTACGCTCGCCGGTCAGCGCGTACATCTATCCAATATTACCACTCCCCTCATGACCATTGCTGCCGGGGCGGATCATTTGGTTCCGCTTCAACAAATCGAACCAACCCTCCAGGCAGTGAGCAGCACCGAGAAAGAGCTGTTCATTCTGCCTGGGAGCCATTTTGGACTGGTGACGAGCCCAAGAGCGATAGATGAGCTGTGGCCCAGGGTGCTGAACTGGCTAGCGAAGCACTCGCTGGTTGAGACCTGAGATTCAGCATTACTGGCTCGCCTTCAGACAGCAGGCTTGATCGTGCGTCATGTTCTCGATATTCCCATGAGAGAAGTGCCCACGGGCTACCTGCCGGAGAGACTCCGACGAGAGCATGGCGACACCCCACTTGGTCTCATTCTCCTGGCTGAGCGCCCGGCGTGAGACGCTCTCGCCACAGAGAGCTTTTGTTGACTGAACTTAGGGCTGGAGCAGTTTCTGCAATTGGAGAATGGTATTCCAATTTCTTGCTGTTCCAACTGTTTTCAGCTTTTTCTCAAGCAAACTCTGGGAGAGTTTTGAGCGTCCAATGCCGTTCGGATAATAGATATACATTTCTTGGCCGATGATGAAGAGTTCCTCAGGGCCAACATACGTTTTGAGAAGAGCCTCCTGTGCTGTCGCGTCGGGGTGCGCTGCCAGAAACACAACGGCCACCCATTTTGACTCTTTGTCTGGCTGGTTCTGAAAGGGGGTTTTCTCAATAATATCTCGTAACTCGGCTGAAGTACGCACGAAAACATCTACATGAAAGCCAAATTTTTGTTCAAAGCCACCCTCAATGTGCCTCCGCAGTCGTGCCACATCCGCGTCATCACTGGTAAAGACCACGTTCCCACTCTGTATATAGGAGAAGACATCCTTGAAGCCCAGAGCTTCATGCAACGCTTTGAGTTCATCCATTTTTATCTTATGGTGACCTCCAACATTGATGCCGCGGAACAGTGACACAAACGCTGTCATTTTCAATCCTCTTTTTGAAGTTTACTACGATGTTCTTCAAAAGCATCTGAAATGTATTTCAGAAAAATAAGTCCCAAAATAATGTGCTTATACTCCGCTGCATCCATATGTCCACGCATCTTATCGGCAGCGACCCAGAGCTTTTCTTCCAACCCTATGCGGGTTCCATTCCCATTCTTTCTCATTAAGGACATAAATGCACTCTACTTTCGTAATCTACGTAGCAGCTGATCAATTCTGCCATCTGTATTGTAACACGCCCATATTACTAATACATATATGGCTATAAAAAACGGTAATTTTAGAGGTGCGAAAACAAAGGATCATTGCTTACCACTAATCTGAGCGATTATGATATCTATAGCGCATTCAATATGCTATCGATGGAAACCTATTTGGTAGCGCAGTTGTGCTGCTGATCATATCGCTGAAAAAGGAAGCATTCATGGAACCGGTAAACGTTTTTGACTACGAAGCACTTGCTCAAGCCCGTGTGGAAAGTGCGGCTTGGGATTTCTACCAGGGTGGCAGCGATGATGAGGTGACGCTGCGTGCCAACCGTAGCACATTTGAACGCATTCGGCTTCGTCCGCATGTGCTTGTAGATGTCACGACCTGTGATACACGTACCACCGTACTGGGCACTTCCGTAAACATGCCCATTCTCGTAGCGCCAACCGCTATGCATTGTCTTGCCCATCCCGAGGGCGAGTGCGCAACCGCGCAGGGAGCGGGAAGAGCAGGTACCTTGATGGTAGCAAGCACTGTTTCGTCGCGTACGATGGAGGACATCGCTCAGGCTGCCAGTGGCCCCCTCTGGTTCCAACTCTACGTCTATGGTGGTATGCGCACATCAGAGAGGATGGTACGGCGTGCTCAAGCAGCTGGCTATCGGGCTATTGTTTTGACGGTAGATCTTCCGCGCATGGGCAATCGAGAGCGAGACATTCGTAATAACTTTAATCTGCCCTCACATTTACGAGAAGCAAATTTTGCTGGCGAAGAAATGTTGGAGATCAGGAAGGAGGCATTTACCCTCACCTGGGATTCACTGGCATGGCTACGCTCAGTAACATCACTGCCCATCCTGGTCAAAGGCATTTTGACGGCGGAGGATGCAGAACTTGCCGTGCAGCACGGCGTAGATGGCATCATTGTCTCAAACCATGGCGGTCGCCAACTCGACACTGTCCTCGCCAGTATCGAAGCCCTACCCGAAATTGTAGATGCAGTTTCCGGACGCTGTGAAGTCTATATGGATGGTGGCATACGTCGCGGCACCGATATACTGAAGGCTTTAGCTCTTGGAGCGAGAGCCGTGCTGGTTGGCCGTCCCATCCTCTGGGGTCTGGCTGCTAATGGGACAGAAGGGGTCTACCATGTGTTAGAGATTCTGCGTCGGGAACTTGAACTCTCAATGGCCCTTGCCGGTCGTCCTACCCTTACTAGCATTGATCGCTCGCTTGTGAAGAGTGTTTGATATTTCCTTGAACATACTTGGCTTCCTGACCAATCTGAGCCGCGTTCGGAGGTGAAAACGAACAATCAAACAGAAGGAGAGCATTATGACTGATACAGCAATTTCCGCCACGACGTACATCGGGGCATGTGCATCTCAAGGCCGCTGACGTTAACGGAAGTTTCGACATCAAACATCTGTCGCTTACCTGTACGCTTCTGCTCTTACTGCCTGATCAGGCATGGGGCGATCACCTGTTAGGACCCGATAGCCATAGCTGCCATTGATCATGAAGACAACAAAGCGTCCGGTTTCGCAGTCGAGATAGGGAAGGTTACGATAGCCAAATCCTCCTCCTGCATGCCCCCATACCATACCAGAGGGCAGGGGATCAGCCATCAATCCCAGACCATACATTTGCTCGGCAGGAGGCTGATCCTGAACAACTGACATCATGTGTTGGAGCAGGTCAGCGGGCACCAATGTGCGCTCAAAGAGTAAGGCGCGGAAAAAACGGGCAAGATCGCTGGCGGTAGAAATCAGCGCACCATCCCCTCGCCCGAAGAAGACCCGACTACACTCCTCCCATCCATCAGGGGTACGCTCATAACCACGAATGTAGGGCTCAGGGAGAGTCAGATCTTCTTCGTCTGGATAGGTGCTGTTGGTCATGCCCACGGGAGCAAAGATGCGCTGTGTCAATTCCGCAGCAAGAGTATGTCCGGTAATCCGTTCAATGATGAGTTCGAGGAGGCAGAAGTTGGTATTGCAATACTCATACCTAGCCCCAGGAAGGAATCTGGCAGGATGTTTGATGCTGAGATGAAGTACTTGCTCAAGGGTATATGGCTGACGGTGGGCGTCCAGGTTCCCAAGCAAACTGGGATCGTCTTCAAAATCAAATAAGCCACTGCGCATGCGCAGGAGATGTTCAATCGTCAAGGAGGGAGCGTTGGGAATTGGCAAGTCAGGCAACCATTTGTCAAGCGTATCATGTAAGCTGAGCTTTCCCTCCGCAAGCAGCTGCAAAAGCACCACCGCCGTGAAGGTTTTGGTCGTGCTGCCAACGCGATAGTGAAGATTGGGCGTCATTGGTTGCTGTGTTGTCATGTCGGCAAACCCAGCAGTGTAGAACTGTGATGCCCCATCTGCATCTTCACAATAGACGAAGGCACCTGGTAAACCGGCCTCAACGAGGCGATGACATTCTCTTTGGAGTGGATGCATCGGATACTCCTTGATCCTTGAAATGGGAACACGTATGCTGTTCATATCTCATTTCTCTTAGTATAGAGCAGAAAGGGGACAGAATCCGCCCTATTTGAGGATGATGCGAGTCTGCTGGAGATAAGCAGATGAGGGCTATGGCGTACAGCAATATTTATCGAGTGTAAGCCCGTACCTCTTTTGATGATACCGTTGGCGAACCCTTTGAGTACAGACCCAAAGGGTTCGCCAACGGTATCACAATTCGGGATAACTCATGTCCTATTTCTTGTTTTTCAGCAACTTGACGAAAGCCAACACGGATGGGAAAACCATGGTGTACAGGCTGATAATGACAGCTGTCTCATAGATGTCATGTACTCGCCAGAGATGGCCAGTGGCGTCAGCAATCACGCCATGACCAGCGATCACCAAGCCGGTGATATAGCTGAGTGCCGTAAACAAGTAGACGAGAAGAGCTTGGTACCAATAGGACGTGGGCACCTGGGTGACCAGTTTCGCACGAGGTGTTCGCCGGTAGAGGGCAAAGATCTGAAAAAACAGATAAACCGTTAAAAACCAGCCCAGGTAGTTCGTGAGCGGTACCCCGTTATACCCGCCTCCGTTGTGCCAGATCCATGTGTGACGAATGGTCGAGTTAATGGGATCCATGACAACATCCCACATGACCATGATGAATGCTGAAACAATCGGTAAGGTGATCGTGGAAAACAGCTCGCTCAGGTGTTCGTCAGCCTTATCAAGGAGAATATTCCCAATCGTCCAGGCCAGATATCCGTAGGCAAAGTAGGCCAGACCAATAGTCAGCGGCACCTGAAACAGGAATGGGATACCGTTCGAGGTGTAATGGTAGTGGCCAAAGGGGAATCCTGTAGCAATGCTGGTGTTCTCCATAATGTTGCCGATGATCTCGGAAGCCAGAAAGAAGATGACGATCCCAACAACGCCATAGCGCCTGGCACCGTGCCAGAAGCTAAAGACAAGTGGCAGCACCAGAAAGCCGAAGAGTGCGAAGATCAGCGCAGGGGTTGCGAGCAAGGACAGGACGATCGCGAGCACAGCAAAGGCGAGCGCGAGCACCCATAACCCAACGCTGGAAAAGCCTGATCCTTGTTTTGATGTGTGTACGGTATCTGATGACATATGATGCTCCAATGTAGAAGTGCTCTCGCTATTATGAAAGTGACACATTGTTCAGATTTTTTTGCGAGAGCCACAGAAGTTCAAGGCTTCAATGCTGTACGCAGAAAGGCGAGCAGAGTCTCTACTTCAGAGGCATACCTCGTGGGCGTCCCCTGTTCCACCAGTGCATACAGAAGAGCAATATACAGTACACCCACATAGCGAGCCATATGCTCCAGGGGAAGATCCATACGCACTTCCCCTCGTTGCTGACCGTACTGCAAGATAGTCGTGAGCGTCTCCAGGAAGCCAATTTCATGACTGCATTCCGGCGTTCGCGGTCGGGGCTGAAAGAATTCCAGGTGCAAGGCTCGATCAATGTGGGGAAGCGTCAAAATATGCTCGTGGATGCGCAGAAAGAGAAACTGCAAGACCTGCAGGGTAGCCGGCTGCCTGTCCAGATACGATAGAATCTCCGGTTGAACGTAGTGCTTATACAGTTCACTCGCGAAGGGGATCAGGAGAGCCTCTTTGGTGGGAAAATAATTGAAGAGCGTTCCACGGCTCACTTCGGCCTTGTCGGCAATCGCATCCATCGTCGTCTGGTCATACCCGGCCGTGCGAAATAACTCCGTGGCCGCGCTTACGATCCGCTGGTAGATCCGTTGTCTATTCCGTTCGCGTAAGGGCAATTGCTCGCTCTCGCTCTTCATGCGCTCGGCCTCTTTCTCTGTTGGTCGTCTTTCTGAAAAGAAGAACTGTGACTCATCTCGATTAGCCGAAGCCAATACCGTGATTACCATATCACCTTTCTGAATGGATTGTCCACCCAGCTCGATACCTTCGGTCGCAAAACCTTGTCTTTCAAGACCTGTACGGCCTCTTGCATGCGCGTGACCATCCAGGCTCTCTGTGCGCCAATCGCATGGGAACAGCTCGTCATGAGGAGAGAGAAAGAAATCTCATCGGACTGACCACTAGCGTTCTGTTAAACCAATGCTGAAAGGCAATGGTTCAAAGCCAAACAGGTCAACGAACTGAGCAAGATGAGACGTAAAATTCTCGCGCTTCAACATGTTCAGCTCATCGGTTGTGATCGGGCCGTGGCCCGCCAGCAGGTCGGTCACCAGGGCGACCAGCGACATGAGTTTCCAGGGAATATGCACTTTGCGCGCGCCACAGCTTTTCCCCTGCTGACGGGCCAACAGATCGAGCATTTCATTGAAGGTAAGCACCTCGCCTCCGCCTATATCCGCGACCACAGCCGAAAGATCCGGGCGTTGTAAAGCAAGCAACACAGCTCGAACAAGATCACATACATGAAGCGGCTGCACCCGATAACACCCATCGCCTGGCACGGGTGTCACCGGCAGGCGGGCCAGGCGCGAGAAAAAGGCCATCGAATGATCGCCTGGACCATAAACGAGCGATGGACGTAAAATGACATAGGGCACGCCCAGTCGTACCAGGTGTTGATCGGCAGCCAGCTTTGTGCGGTGAAAGCGGCTGCGGGCCAGTTCGTCGGCTCCGAGTGCGCTGATCTGCACAATCTTGCTGACCCCCGTTTTCACAGCCGCCTCAAACAGAGCAATCGAAGAGGTGGTATGCACCTGGGCGAAACTGGCCAAGCGGCTCTCGCGGATAATCCCTACGGCGTTAATCACCATCTCGTTCCCCGCAACAGAGGCCAGCCAGCTCTCCGGGCGCGTCCATTCGCCTTCTACGACACGCACCCCCGGCAACCCTTCCAGGGGCGGGCGAACTGCGGTTGGACGGTGCGAAGCAGGGCGAACCAGGCAAGTCACCTCATACCCCTGCGCGGAGAGCATGCGCAGAATGTGGCCGCCAATAAAGCCTGTCGCACCAGCGAGAAAGATGGCCATGCTATCACCTCGCTCAACATGCGCTCTGCGGGTCGTAGATACGCCCACGATCCCACTGGTAGAGGATCGGCTCAACTTCGTAGCAGATCTCCGGCTCTACATCCTGACCATGCAAAAAGGCCCAATCTGCCGCTGCCACCCGAACTAGTCGGCTGCGCCAGGCTGACTCATCGCGCGTAATATGCACCACATTTACCCTACCCGCTTTGTCTAACGAAATGCCATATGGCTTGTATTTTAACAAGGCGGCGGCCTCATCTAGCGAAGCAAAGGCTGAACGTGGGTCGTGCTGTGGAGCAACATCAGGCAGCAGGCGAGCATATGCGGGAGCATCAGGCGACTCCAGCCGTATCTCTAACGCCTCCTGATCCCGCTGTATCAGCAGTTGGGCCGCGTGGAAACGAAAATCGGTCAGCAGATTGCCCGAAAGCTCCATCAAACGATGGTCGCACTCACTGCGCAGGAAGTAGAGACCCTCGATCGCTCTGCCCTGCGCAAGAGGGAGGCGTACATAGAGTCGATACGCCAGATGCCAGTAATCGACACCAATGAACGCGGGGAAATGCTTGGGGCGCATGGCACTGATATGACAGATAACAATATTCCAGAACGCATAGCTCGCGTGTGTCACCGGCTCTAGCGGCTGGGGAAGCAGCTCACGAGCCAGCTCAGCCGACGTGCGATAGGTAAAGAGCCAGCAGCGATCAAGCTTGCCAATCACAGTGAGAGGATTTTTCTGCCAGAACATGAGCGTTCTCCTTGTAAAAGACGACGGAAGAGGCCAAACAGGAGAGTGCCGCTGCCGTTGAGCACAACCATCCAGGAAAGCAGTGTCTTCCAGGTGGGCACGCCCAGAGCACGCAGTTGCCTGATAAGCGCCATGGCCATAACGAGATTGGAGATGCCAACCAGAGCAAAATTCCAGCGCGCCAGAGCTGCCTCCTTGAAACTGCCTTTCAGGCGCAGCCACACATTGATACCGGCGCCACTGACTAGAACAGCCTCGCCGTAAGCCATCGTGGTAAGACAAGCCTGGGCACAGGTCTGCGCCCGGCGGCGACTCAGCAGGACAAGCACAGGTCCGAAGATGCACCAGCTTCCTCCCGCCGAGAGCGCGAGCCAGAGGGCGCTACGTCCGGGCCGCCACCTGCGAAAGAGTAGGCTCAACGAAGCGCCATAGACAAGGGAGCCTCCCACAGCAATAGCAGCTAGACGAGCCCACAGCCTGTACGGTATGGAGACACGACCAGACTGCATCTCATCGAAAGCTTGCAGTTGCTGGCAGGGATGGCGCAGAGAACAGCAAAGGGAAGGGATAAAGGGGCCGCGAGACCTTTCTTTATCAGTAAGCATAGTTGATTTATTCCTCCCAGTAATATGTGCTGTTCTCGCTTATCACGAGCTTGCAATTTCACCCGTTTTAGAAAGTGAACATGTTCACTTCTATGATAAGGCAAAGAGCAGCCCTTGTCAAGAGGCAGACTTGACATCGAGAACAGGGACGAACATAATCCTAGGAGAAAGCAAAGCCTGTGAGGGGAGACGATGGACCAGCCACAATCAACCAGGATCAGCCAGAAAGCCGTGTCAACACGCCAGCGCATTCTCGATACCGCGCTCGGCCTCTTCGCGACCAAAGGCTATGAAAAAACGACTATGCGCGAGATCGCGGCCGAGGCAGCCTGTTCGCTCGGACTAACGTATCGCTATTTCGCCAGTAAAGAGGAACTGGTACTCGAACTCTACCGCAACCTGGTGCGCCAGTTAGAAGAGCAGGCCAATCAGCTTGCGCAAGGCCCGATCGCGGATCGTTTTCAACGGATCATCCTCACACAGTTTGAGCTCATGACGCCACACCGCGAGACGTTAGGAGCGATCTTTGGTCCAGCGCTGAATCCACATGCCACAACTGGAGTCTTTGGCGAGAACACCGCCGACGTACGCCGCCAGACCCGCGACATCTATATCAAAATCGTGACCGGGTCCAAGGACGCCCCGCGAGGCATGCAAATCGAGGAGATGGCTACGATCCTCTACGGCATGCAGTTGGCACTCACTCTCTTCTGGCTGCAAGATCTGAGTCCAGGTACCCAAAAGACCTACGAATTTATCGCATTCCTGCGCGACATGCTGGCTCTGATTCGCCCGCTCTTGCGGTTACCGGTCGTCTCTAAAGAGCTAGCACGCCTGGCCAGGATCGTTGGTCCAATGTTAGGCGCTCCCAAAGAAGCATAGGACAATGGCAGGACGATACGCTTCAGGAGTGATTGCCCGATCTGCCAATTCCTCACGCTGATTCCTTGATCATTAAGCATCTCTTGCGCATGTGAAACTGCTTATGCGATTTTGCGGATGATCCGAGTCTACTGGAAGTAAGAAGATGAGGGCTATGGCGCACAGCGATATTCATCGAGTGTAAGCACGTGCCTCCCCGGCATGTTGATAGTGCAGCAAAGAGCATGCTCGATTCTCGCAATCGATGCTGCATCACTGGCCTGTGGCACTTTTCGTGGTGTCTATAGAAGAATAGAATGCACCGGTCATTTCATTTTTACGCGTTTCCAAAGATGAGGGCCGCCACAAAGACGAGTGCTCCTCCTCCAACGACCTGAACCATGGAAAGCCACCAACTCGTCCCGAAATAACGGTGACGAATGGCTGCAATCAGAACCAATTCAAACGCAACAACAATATAGGCAACGATCAGAGCAAGGTGTAGATCGGCGATCAGGAAGGGCAGCGTATGGAGCGAGCCACCGAAAAAGGTCATGAGGCCCGTGATCCCGCCTCGTACAACAGGACTCCCACGTCCGGTGAGCGCACCATCATCAGAGAGTGCCTCTGAAAAAGCCATGCTGATCCCTGCACCTGTCGCCGCGGCCATTCCAACGAGAAAGGCGGTAAACGGGCGATGCGTGGCAAATGCCGTTGCAAAGATCGGTGCCAGCGTCGAGACGGACCCATCCATCAGTCCCGCAAGTCCAGGCTGCACGACACGCAGCAGAAAGTTGTGGGATGAGGTATCATTGGTACTCAATGCTTTGAATAGCTCTGCTAGCTGTCCTTTGACCGTGGATGGCGTCTCCTGGTTCACAGAGGCTGAAGTTCTCTCAAGTTTATCAGCCACAGAGGTCTGATTCTCTACACTACTGGGACTATTTGTTAGTTTATTCTGTTCTAGGGACATTTCCTAATCCTCCTTATAGTAACCAGAAGAGCCGAGAACTATTCTCGTTTCATACTATATTCCATGAAACCACTCTGGTCAAAGAGAACTACACAGCTTTTCTCACAGGATCAGTGTACGCACGTGTACTTCCTCTTCCGGGAGGGCTGAGAAGAGGCTTAGGAGAGCGCAACGGTATTCATTCCAACAGAGGATCGCAAAACCAGTGGAATGGTCCTGACTGAAGACGCGTCTTGAAGGCTATTTGACAGTATTGGCAAATTCGTAAAAGCAGCTAGATCGTGCTGGCAGAGGTTTGCTCCTCTAGAGCAAGGAGAAGAGAAGGGAGCAACACAGCAGTCTGAAAGTGCTCGGCAGGGCTTTGAGAAGTGAGTTTCGTACGAGCGACTTATGAGAAAGGAGACATCAGCGCGAAGAGGTCATCTACTGTGCTGTCCGACCAGGGCCTGTGGTTGCGTCCCTATCTCACGCTCTTTCTGCTGAGAGGAGAACTGTGCGGGTGGAAACCCTACTGTACTATCAGAGCAGCAAACACAGACCGAAGAAAGCACGTAACTATGAGGCATCCTCACCAAATGGGAGTGATGGCTACACATCTTTTTCCCACATCGCGTACAAGTATGTGCGTTCCACAGTGAGAGTGACGTGTTACAGAGAAAGCATTTTACGTTGGAGTTGAACAGACTCATTGTTCTATCCTCCTTCAAAAACTTGACCAAGAAGAGGTGCATCTCAGTATGAGCGAAATGGACAACTAGCTGATGACGTTGACCTCGTTTAGGATTGAAGGTGTGCTAATATCCTACCTTCTTAGTCAGATATTAGCATGCCCTAATATTTCTGTCAAGAGAGTCCCGCTCAGCTACAAATCTTCATCAAGATTACCGCAATCATCAGAATTACCTTCACTTCAGCCGTTGGCGTTACTCCTGGCGTCGGCGTTGGGGTTGGCATTGGCGTTGGCGTCGGCACCGGGGTCGGCGTATCCGTCGGCACTGGCGTTGGGGTATCCGTTGGCGTCACTGCTGGCGTCGGCGTATCCGTTGGCGTCACTGCTGGCGTTGGCGTATCCGTCGCTACCGGCGTTGACGTATCCGTCGGCGTCACACTTGGTGTTGACGTATCCGTTGGCGTCACACTTGGCGTCACACTTGGAGTCGAGGTATCCGTCGGCGTCACACTTGGCGTTGACGTATCCGTTGGCGTCACTCCTGACGTCGAGGTATCCGTTGGGGTTACTGCCGACGTTGACGTATCCGTTGATGTCACTCCTGACGTCGCTGTATCGGTCGGTACCACTGTTGATGTCTCCACTACGCATGAGTTCGTACAAACCAATACCACTGTTACTACCGGTGTTGGCACTACAGTGGATGTATCCGACTGCACCGGCACTACTGCCTTTGGCGTGTATGATGAGGCTTGCACCTCAAAGGTCACACTTATCGTCACCGACGCTCGTGGCCCTTGAGGTGTTGTTATGGTTGCCTTGATACTCCCTTTATACGTTTGGCCTGATGTCAGACTCGTGCTATCAAGGCTAACTGAGATGCCTGGACCATAGCCAGAGGGGTAGGAGCCTGAGCCATCAAGAGACCTCACAGTTAACCAGTCTACACCGCCGGAAGCAGATGAGTCTATCGACACCGTTCCCGGATATGCGCCACAGTTGATAAAGTTTGAACTCGTTTCTGTACTCTCTCCCTGCGTCACCGAGAAAGAAAGCGACGATGGATCGGCCTCAATACACACCGGATTGGAGGGAGGGAGGAGATTCCAGGTCACGGGTACGAGTATCGTATGGCCATCGCCCGTTGCCAATGTCACAGTATATTTATATGTCTTAGGAGCGATTGTAGTTAGATCGTCGATCCTGACGCTTACGGTTTGGGCCCCCTTGCTATTCAGGTTTCCACCGGATGGGAAGACATCAAGCGATGTATCACTATCGTCCGACTCTGTCCAGCTATCGTTTGCACCACAGTTGCTGAGAGTTACATCACGTGCGGCTGGCAGGTCTTTTCCCCATATACTGGTAAAGGTAAGCGACGATGGACTGGCACTACACTTACTTCCCGTGGATGGTGATGAAACAGTAAGTGTCACCCTGACATTCTTCGTGTCCGTTGCTCCAGAGCTGACTATAATTTTAAACTGAAGCGTCGCAGAATAGGTTCCAGCATCGAGGCCATTACTATCTACTGTAACCACAACATCTTTGCTCTGTCCCTTCTGTAAGAATCCACTTGTGGGTTCCAACCTGAGCCAGTTTGCTTTATCCGAATCTTTTAGCACCTGTACTGACCAGTCGCCAGCGTCTCCACAATTGGTAATCTCCTCTGTTTGAAATCCTGAACTGGTGACTGTAGTGTTAGAGTTCTCTGTCAGCGTGCTTGTAAAGGTAAGTGCTTGTTGATCGCGGCGAATACAAGCTATGGGTGGCCGTGGTTTTATCTTGAGTGTGATCTTCACGGTACTAGAACTCGACCCCATGCTAAACGTGATATATCCGTGGTAATCTCTTACTGAGAGTCCCTCTGTTGATAACCTGATGCTTACATACTGAGATTCCCCGCTCTTCAATTCTCCCCCTGAGGGGTCGGTACTAACCCATGGCGTACCATTATCGGTGTATATCGAGGAAGACCACTTGCCCGTGGAGTCACCACAGTTGCCTACCGCCACGCTACGCGAATCGGGATCACCTTGATCTTGAATACTGGTAAAGCTAAGCGAATCGGTGCTCACACTAATACATTGTTTTGACTGTTTTACTGTAAACTTCACCTGTATTGAGGAGGTACTTGCACCCATAGCAAACAAGATTTGCCCGGTATATGTTTTTCCAGGGCTCAGTTGTGCGCTTGATACCTTAATCTCTACGTTTTGCGTGGCTCCTAGATTCAAATGACCGGAGGACTGGCTGATACTCAGCCAATCTGCGCCGTTGTCTGTAGAAACTGAGCCTAACCACTGACCTGCAACTCCACAATTGGCGATAGTTACGAACTGCGATGAGGGATTACCCTGTCCTGCCGTACTCGCAAAGACAAGCGACTGAGGGCCAGCACGAATACACTGAGGCATTACGATGAAAGTGACATTTATCGTAATGATACTCGAGCCCATGGCAAATGTGATCTTTCCCGTGTACGCTCCCTTATTATTGAGTAGTGGTATACTTGATACACTAACACTTACCTTCTGAGTCCCTCCCATTTTCAAATTCCCACCTGTTGGATTGATGCTTAGCCAGTTTGTGCCATCATCGGTGACTATCGAGGTAGCCCAGTGTCCGGTAACACCACAATTGATGAGTGCTACCTGCTGAGGCGATGGGTTGCTCTGACCAGCAGAGCCCAGAAAAATGAGTGATTGGGTGTTGACATGGATACATGGTGGTGCTGTCTGCGCTGAACGTACTGTGAATGTCACCTGCACCGCGATATTACTTGACCCAATGCTAAAATTGATATGTCCCGTATACGTTCCGGGCTCCAGATTTGCACTTGACACCGCGACAATGACATCCTGGAGACCTCCACTGGATAAGGTGCCACCAGATGAATCGATACCTAACCACTGTCCTCCGTTACCGGTGGATGCTGAGGCCGACCATGTACCAGAGTCCCCACAGTTGCTTATCGTCACCCTTTGAAGCAATGTGTTACTTTGCTTTGCAGTATCGACAAAGGACAGCAATTGCGGAGTAGCACTCACACATGCTATCGCTGATAGTGATGTCTGTCCTGAAGCGGCCTTCTGTAATACCACGAAGGTGACATTCAGTGATACCTTCACGTTGCTCTGTCTACTGCTGAAGATGACCGATGTTGTATACGCTCCTGGCTTCAATCCATTTGCAGATGCACTGAAGATAACTTGCCCATACTGTGGAGCCATTATTTGACCAGATTGATTGAGATGGAGCCACCTCTGGTCCGATCTGGCAGTCCAATTGACCGGGCCTGATCCTCTGGTGCAGAGGGTGATTGTCTTTGATACTGGATGAGTAGAACCTTCACTGATCGGGCCAAGTATAATTCGGTCAGCGCCATTGACACATCCCACAAGCCCCGTTTGAGCAACAGGTACGACGACAGTGAAGGGTAGTGATCTGATAAGCTTGCCATCATGATTGTAGACATAGACAGTATGAATACTCCCTGCACCCCAGTTTGGATCGATAAAGATTGTTGCATTAAAGGTGCCATCACCGTCAGCAGTCTTGTGTTGGAGTGCAGCGGACTGCCCCGACTGCGAGGCAGAGAGTAATGCACTTACGTTCATACTATTCGAAGAGCCAACAAGCGTATTGCCTTGCGTAGATGCACCGAGCTTGACATCGACAGTATATGTGACAGTTTCCCCTGGCGCGAAATCTCCTCCGTGCAGGATCACTGCTTTACCGAGAATGGGAACACCTATTAATTCGGCTATAGGAGAGCTAAGGGGAGTACTCTTCGGGAACCATGCAATGATGGCAATGAGAATACTGACAAGAATGGACGCTACAACTACGACAACGAGGCATGTCGGACGGAGATGACGCTGGCGTAAGAACTGACGATGCCCTGGTCGTGGATGCCGCAGCGGCTGCGTGGGAATAGCATCATGCTGTGGAGCTAACTGCACCTGCGGCCAAGAAGCTGGTTGCATCGGTTGTGCTGGTTGCGTGAATTGTGGTGCAAGCGACCCACCCGGTGGTGTTATCCCCAGCCCAGATGGTCCAGGAATGTATGGTGGACTTACAGATGGAACCTGGTTGATATACAAGGGATTTTGTACGAAAGGCACGCCCGGGCTAGATGGTATGCCTGGCATTGGCAGAAACGGTACGACCTTATTGTCCTCTTCGTCTTCTTCCTCTTCGGGGTTCTTATGGATAATGCTGGCATCATACTCATTTATAGCATTGTAGGCATGGAGAATCTCGCGCTTCCCATCCTCGTATGCGCCGAGGATAGGTGTGTCGTGGCGAGAAGTTGTTTCTTTTTTTATCCCAGTATTGGAGAAAGTGTTTTCTCCCACAGCCGCCGTTGGATCGTGTAGGACAGGCCAAGAGGCTAGAGTGATACTGTCTCCTGTATACGTTTCCTCAGGAGCACTCAATTTTCGTCCACACTGACCACAGAAGCGAGAATTATCTGGCGATACCGATTTACAAAATTCGCAGGTCTTCATAGCCTGTCACACCCCCTTCATTAGGGTGACGTCCTACACTTTTAAGTACACGTGTCAAGCCTAAGAAACATCTTGCAGACAGTTCATTGCTGGCCAGCATTGGGTGATAGTATCACATAACTACGAAGATTGAATCGTGTGAAAAAGATGCATACATTTGAATGCATCTCTTGACGCTAAATCAAATTTTACAAAGCTCCAGGAACGGGCTTTGCCCCCCTAATGAAAATTGTCTTTTCGGAGAAAACCCCAACTTATTATAGTGTACACTATATTGGTGTGTTTATGCTATGAATTTACCGACAATTTGAGGCTGTCTGGCAAAAGTGATCAGAGCAACGTAATAGATGTGATGCCTCACCTTCCTGTTCAGTTTTGGAAGAACTCGCAGTTTTTCAAAGTTCTTTTGAGAGTGGTTTTTTTCTGCTGCATTGTGTACAATAGATGCAGTAGAGACATCAGTTTCTGTAGGTGAGAACGCTGCGACTATCTCGGGAAGATATTCTTCTCGTTCTTGCCCATTCCCTTGCTCAGACGCAGTCCATTTATGACTATGAGAAAGAGGATCGCATGACTAGTAGCCCTATTCAGCCTGGCACCAACTACACGGTGCAACAGAACGATAACCTCACGACAATTGCGCAACGGGCGTACGGAAACGGTAACCTATGGCCCAAAATCTACAATTACCCGCCAAACAAACAGGTGATCGGTAATGATCCTAACTACATTCTTCCTGGAGAGGTGCTTTATATCCCACTGCCCATAACAACCTGCACGGTGACAGCCGCTAACGGCTTGCGTGTTCGTGCCGCACCCAACACCCAATCAGCCATCATCGCCACCTACCCCAGTGGGACTGTCCTGAATTTTGTTGAGGTCGTAAGTGGAGAGAACGTGAATGGGAATCCTAACTGGGGTCACTCAGAGCAGGGTCACTACTTCTGGTTAGGCGGAACCGACCACCCCAATGGGTAGCTTGTTCAGCAGTCCGCTCACTGTCAAGTACCCCCGGCTAAAGCCAGAGGGCTTGTGATGGGGCATCCTGTCTGGGAGACAGGTATAACTTCTGCCCGTCTTCACATGTCCTGGACTTGACCAGTCCCAGCCACCAGGGGCAACCCTGACGGGGCTACGTTCTACAGAAGCGTTTGAGTTCCCACCTGCGGATGCGCGAGCCAGTCCGCTGCTCTGGAACGCACTCGTTAAACAGGCAAACGGGGT
>WNGD01008208.1_pt1 | contig 19618 bp, 14 predicted proteins | sample 5400671 | NCBI WGS metagenome assembly WNGD01 (sample SAMN13153369, study PRJNA577476) | soil metagenome | isolation source: 40 cm soil or saprolite under grassland replicate 2 | place: USA:California | collected 2016-06-15 | reverse complement strand
CCTCAACCAGGTAGAGTTCGCAACGGTCGGCGTGTTTCTCTGAGCAGTCGGCAAGTTTGCCGGGAAGCGTCGTATCCAGGGCGTTCTTGCGCTGGATCAGGTCGCGGGCAGCACGAGCCGCTTCGCGTGCGTGAGCGGAAAGCACACACTTGGCGATGATGGCCTTCGCCTCGCTGGGAGTCTCCTCCAGATACTTGACCAGCATGTCCGCTGTTACAGTCTCCACGATGGGACGAACTTCAGCGTTGTTGAGTTTGGCTTTTGTCTGAGCCTCAAACTGCGGGTTGGGAACCTTGACGCTGACAACAGCCGTCAAGCCTTGCCGCACATCGTCACCGGTGAGGTTGCTGTCCTTTTCCTTGAGCAGGCTCATTTTACGGGCATAGTCGTTGAGCGTGCGGGTGAGCGCGCTGCGAAAACCTGTGATGTGCATACCGCCATCAACGGTGTTGATGCCGTTGGCAAAGGAGAATTCGGTAGCATTCCAGCCATCGTTATACTGTATCGCCAGTTCGACTTTCACACCGTCCAACTCGCGGATGGTACTTACTGGACGAGCCTGTAAATGGCCACGATCCTTGTTCAGGTAGCGCACGAAGGAGACCAGTCCACCCTCGAAGTAAAAGGTTACTTCGCGGTCGGTACGCTCGTCGCACAAGTAAATCGTCATACCCCGGTTCAGGTAGGCCATCTCGCGGAAACGCTGTGCCAGGATGTCGAAGTTGTAGTCGCGTGTGGCAGGAAGGAGGTGATAGTGCCAGTGTCATCGTCTTCTACCGGATCCACCTCGAGCAGAGGAGTGACTGCTATACCCCGTTCGTAACGCTGGCGGTAGAGAATGCCTTCGCGTTTGACATCGACCTGGCACCACTCCGATAGGGCGTTCACGACTGAAACACCTACCCCGTGCAAGCCGCTGCTGATTTGATAGCCACCGCCGCCAAACTTGCCACCAGCATGTAGAATGGTCATGACCACTTCAAGCGTGGAAAGACCGGGGCGCTGATGATGTTCTTCTACGGGGATACCACGTCCGTTATCTTCTATGGTGACTGAACTGTCAGCATGGATAATAACCTTCACGGTATCTGCATATCCGGCCATCACCTCGTCGATGCTGTTATCGACAACTTCATAGATCAGGTGATGCAGGCCGCGCTGGTCGGTAGCGCCAATGTACATGCCAGGACGCACCCGTACTGCCTCAAGACCTTCGAGAATCTGAATATTTTGCTCACCATAATCGACGTTACCATTGCCGTTCCCTTTACCACCGCCATTCCCTTTACCGTTCCCTATGCTATGTTCAGTAGTATTGAGTAGTGCGCCTGTATCGTCGGCTATTGGCTCAGTCATAATAGATTCTCTCGTTTTTGCCATAGAAACAGTACATCCCTTTTAATATAGAGGCCATTCGTTTTGCCCAAAGATTTGTTCGTCCTCGCACTATGAAAACGAGGTAATCTTGTACATATTTTCTACATTATACCACTATGTACAAGACTCTCTGCATCATTGATGCGAACAAGGAGTCAGGTATTTGACGAAGGAGACGTCGTAGAGGTTCCTAACTACCAGTTTTTTTGATACTTCATTATACCACTAAACCGCTCGACAGGCAAATTGAACCAGGATATGTTAGTATCGATTGCCTGTCATTGGTACACCTGGCGCTCCTTGCATACCTTGCATTACTGGCATTCCGGGCATATTTTGCATTGGCCCAGGCGCCAGGCTTGTTGCACAGTAAGGACAGAATGCCCAACGCAGTTCCAGGAGCCGTTCGCACTTGGGGCAGGGCCGCTTGAGCTTTTGACCGCAGGAGGGGCAGATCTGGAAATCTGATTCGATGCGGGCATGGCAATGGTTACAGGTCTGGCGCTCGGTCATCTCTGCCAGGAGGGATTCTTCCTCCAACTGGCGCTCGTAGATCTCTGCTAATGTCTGGCGGGGACGTAAGATCATATAGATGAAGAGTCCACCAATAAAGAAGACGGCAACCAGTAAGGTGGCGGCAATTTGTAGCATAAAATCTTGCGTGCGCGCGCGAATGTCGCGGAACGTCCAGATGATCAGGCTTATCCAGAAGATTACAAAAAAAGCTACTAGAAAGCCAATGCTGACTCCCAAAACTTTACTTAATGCATCCAATAGTGGATTGCCACTTGTAGTTGCAGCAAACATTATTAAACTATCCGCTATCACAGGATCAGTGCCCCTTTCAGCATAGACATAGCTCGCTATATCATATAAGAACGAAAAAGGTGTACGTTATGGATACTATATAGGACTTAGAGGTACTCTATTTCATGTTCTGGTTCTCGCCGCCGCAGGCGGCGAAGGGAATAGGGGTTTTCTGGGGACACCCCAGACCCCGGCAGAGGGCAACGCCCTCTGCACTCCCTTTGGTTCATCGCCTGCGGCGGCGAAGGGAATAGGGGGTTTCTGGGGACACCCCAGACCCCGGCAAAGGGCAACGCCCTCTGCACTCCTGACCTTTATTGAAACAAGACTGTGACAATTTCGCTTGAACGTAACTTGAGATGCAGAGGCAGGCCTTGCGGGTGCTCTGCTACTATTTCCTCATTTAATTTTGCCACAAAAGCTTTAGTATACGCAAACCCTGGTCGCAGGTTTGCTTCAACTGGGTGGCTCAAAGGATTGTATATTCGTACAATCACGCCCTGGCCTGTCTCGCTCTGCTTGATCGTGCTGACTACCAGTGTACGTGGTTCAATCTCAAGCAGTGAAGCTTGTGACGGAAGTTGCCCTTCGTGCTGTTCAGATACCAGTGCACGCACAGGCGTGTTAAAGGCCTGCGCCTCGCGCAATACAAGCGCTTCCTCTGCCTCCCAATCAGCGCTGTGTGGCACCAGGGCATAATCAAACTGGTGGTGTCCCAGGCATTGTGCCTCTGGTGTCCATTCCATTGGGCCGGCATGTCCCAGGCGCGTTGAAAGATCACCACGCGAAAGCCATTCTATACAGCGCAGGAGCGTGACCGCTACCGCCACCTGGCTCGATTCGTCATGCACAATTTCATACTCCGGTAAGCCACGATTGAGGATTCCCAGTCCTATGGTCCCATTGCTCACATCCACAAAGCGTTTCTGTGGGAAGGTGTCGACCGGCTGTTCTAACCAATCCGTGACATTGGCAGGTCGAGGCGCGGCAATCGGTCGTGTACGAACCTCGAAGGTACCTTCGGCAGAAGCGTTCTCGACTGTGTAGGGTAGAGGGAACGTTACACGTAGTCTGTGATCTTTTGCCAGATTTTCTACACTGGTATGAATGTCGATGCGGTGTACTCCCGGCGTTAGCGACACCTCGCTGACAATAGGACAAACTGACATTAGAGCGCTTCGCTCGGTGCGAGTAATAGAGGCGGCGCCCGGCAAAGACCAGTTTGCACTGATGCGCAGGATAGAGCGTACAGGACCCGAGCTAACCAACTCGATCCTCGGTGGTTCCACAGGTTTGCTAATGATCAAATCATGCTCTGGGGGGCAGTACGTGTACAGGTCACCTATATCTCCATCATCCACAAAGCGGTTAAGTCCCGTAAAGACAGCCCCGGTCTGCTTGTCAGTAACTGTTAGCGTGCCATCTTCCTGGTTCGCTTTGACAGAGTAAAACTCGTTTTCGATGAATGGTGACGGTGCGAGGGCGGGGGCAAGCCCCGCCCCTACAATACTCTGTTCTGAGGGTTGGCTCGAAGATGATGGTGACTGCCCCTCAACTTGCAATCCATATGGATAGATCCAGTAGGTTTTCTGGCCGTAGGCAGGTAGGTCGGCGGCGATGAAATCGATGGTTTCCCGCGCCTCGTCTATCACTGTGAATTCAAACATGTTAATATCTTCACGTTCTAGAAGAGCCAGTATCTTGCGTTCAGCGGCATGAAGAGCCCGCCTATTGACGGTAGCAAGCCCTGAACGGGCAAGCGTCACTTCGATGGACGCCACTCCTGGTTGCTGCCCCTCATCTATGTGAACACGAGTAATCACGTAAGCGTTTTCAGCTTCACCCAGCATAGTGGATATGGTTGTCTGAGCCATATTGATGAAATCATCTGGAGCCTGTGTTCCCAGTAGCGCAACTGCTGCTGCTAGCATCTCACGGGCGACCGGCATCGAACCGAGCTCCTGTCGCCAGCGATTGACGACATGATAGGGCAAATGCGTCCCGCGCTCATCGACTATCACAGCATTTTTTAATGAGCCTGGAAGTTGTGTTTCGATTTGTACCGCTTCTGTACGTGGTCCAGGCGCCAGGTTAAATACAACAATTGGAAGAACTTCGTGACCTGTACCTGGACTTTGATCAGGTGCGCGTGTGTCGGTAGCGGAGGCAAGATGCTGCATTGCCCGGGTAATCAGGCTCTCACCAATCTGCTGGCTCTGTGCAAAGCGAACGCTATTTTCCCGGTGTACCTGGTCGATACTACAGCCGCAAATGCTATCGTGTGGATGGTTCTGTAACAGGTATTTCCAGGCCAGTTGCACTAAACCCTTTGGATAAGGTGCTCCTAACTTCCAGGCCCAGGCGGTTAGCGGTTCTACCAATCGTTCCAGCAAGTGTTCCGTTGCTGTGTTCTGCTGTTTAATCCACATACGTGTTGAGAGGACGGCCGGTAACAAATGTGAGTACTGGCTACTGCGCATCTCACCGCTGAGTGTCTGTAATGGTGTGCCTGGTGAACGCTCGAGCTGCTGTTGAACAGCTTCGATATATTGGGGCAGCGTGCCGATACGCACTTGAATGCTGTCAAAATGCTCTACCTGTACATTATTTTCGAGCGATTCATTGCGTGTGAGAATCTTCTCGTGCCGAGGGTTGAGGTGAGCCAGCAGTGTATTAGCAGACTCGATGGTCTCGGGCAGGCCATTCTGTGGTTCAAGGTGGTCTGAACCATTCATGAAGAGGAGTGTCTTGGTGGTGGCCTTAGGCAAAAGAGCGGCTGCAAGGAATTCGACCCGGGCAGCAAATTCTTCAGGGGCTAATGGCATGTTACTCGCATTTGAATAACCCATGGCACCGGCAAGAAAAATGACAAGCACCTGCGTGCCATCGGGAGCAGCCCAAAAGAACTCGCTTTGGTGCGCTTCCGCACCAACGCCGCGCCAGAAGACAGCATTGTCGATGTCAAAGCCACGCAGTATCTGGGGCAACTGTGCGATGTGGCCAAAGCAATCAGGTACATAGCCTGCATGCATTGGTTGACCATACTCTGCAGCTTTTCGTAAACCAATCTGTAAGTTGCGTACAAGTGACTCGCCACTCACGAGAAACTCATCAGGCTGCAAGTACCAGGGACCCACCTGTATGCGACCAGAGCGAATATATTGCATCAATCGCTCCTCTTGCTCTGGTTTCACTTCTAAGTAATCATCCAACACGATAGTCTGACCATCAAGCATGAAGTGAGTAAATTTGGGATCATGATCAAGAATATCAAGCAGTGTGTCGACTGCATGCACAAGGCGAATACGAAACTGCTGAAATGTCTGGTACCATTCACGGTCCCAGTGTGTATGAGGAACGAGGATAATGTTGAGTTGCTCGGTCATAATACCCCTTTAGAGGGAAGCGGGGAGGAGTCGAAAACAAAAAGCCCTGGCTTGTGCTTCCTGCAAACAAGTTACCTCCGTCTCACATCCTGGCTTAGTTAACTGTATACGATGGTCCAAGAATCTACTGTGCGGTGGACATATTATAGCGAATCAGGATAGATGATACAAGCGCGATGCTATTAATATGCTATACTACAAGCAATATGTCGCTACTATCACAAACCAGGGGCTAAGTGGATACCCACCCAGGGCGACGCAAGCGTCCCCACTATGATCGGGAGACGCCAGGACTTCACCAAGGGCGACGCAAGCGTCCCCACCCTACTCTACACCACTCCCGCCCCTACGCGATCTGGAACCAACAGACCAACAGACCTGTGAATTTGACAACTAGATCATTTGCTGGTACTATCTCAAATTGTGCCAATGTATTTCAAAATGTTTCATTGGCGAAATCATACAAGAGTGGCTATATCCTCTTGTATCGAGGTTTGCTCGTGTGCTATACTGAGTAGTAAGAAAATATGTTCTAATTCGGAGGTTACTGATGGCCAGAGGCAGTAGCTATGGCGACAATACTCCATTGCCACCGATCGCGGCAACTCCTCAGTTAATTATTCCCCGGCGTGCTACAAGAGATCTACAAGCTATACACAATGAAGAGGAGAACGAAACGCAACAGGTTCCGGTCAGAAGAACTGGCGCCTTAACCTCTACTTACTATTACGAAGAAGAACATCCACTGGCACGGCATCGCAAATGGTTAACACGCTTGCTTATTTGTATAGTTTTGGTTGTGCTGGGTGCATTGGTACTGGCTAGCGCTGCCATGTACCAGCGACATGGTGATTCTCAGCTTGTAAGCGACCCGAATGTACAATCATTCGCTATTCAGGTCGGCGGTTCTCTTGATGCATTCAATACATGGCAAAACAGTAGTGGGCCAATAGCCGATAAGAAGCCAATTCCAACACATAATGGCCCCTATGCTGTACTGGGTAAACCCACAATTACGGCGGACTTTATCAACCAGGTGCTTGCAAGTTATCATTCTCCTGCTGCTGGCAAGGGACAGGCGCTGTATGATTTGGGTGTGAAGTACGGCATTGATCCAGTATTTGCGTTAGCTTTCTTTATGCACGAGAGTCTTTTTGGGACAACAGGTGAGGCTCGAGCCACGCTCTCGCTGGGCAATCTACGCTGTATTAAAACCAGACCGTGTATCGACCAGAACCGTGGTGGTTATGCTCAAATGTATAGTTGGGAAGATGGTTTTGAGCAGTGGTACAAGCTGATTCGCAATCTCTATGTAGCGCAATGGGGTCTTGTTACTGTCGATCGAATCATACCGACGTATGCGCCTAATAGCGATCATAATAATGAGACAGCATATATCGCGTCATTGAAGCACGAGATTGATACCTGGCACGCGGGCATTCTCAGACCCTAATCAGTCCCTGTTCGAGCGCTTTGCTCAAGGCCTCAGTTCGGCCGGACACATTGAGCTTTTGGTAGATGTTGGCAAGGTGAAAGTTCACAGTACGCTCGCTCACGAACAGTCGTGCTGCTATTTCTTTATTACGTAATCCCCGCGCTAGTAATCGCAGCACTTCCTGCTCACGAGTTGTCAGAGCTTCATGCGCATTGTTTCCACGAGCTTGCTTGCCTAAGCGAGAGATCAAACGCCCCGCAATTTGCGGCTGCACCAGTACTTCGCCACGTGCCACAGTTCGCACTGCCTGTGCCAGGTCGTTGGCTGCAATATCTTTGAGGACATAACCATCAGCGCCCGCTCGCAGCGTTTCATACAGGTAGTCCTCGCGATCCAGTGACGAAAGCAGCAGGACATGTGTATCTGGATTGAGTTGTTTTATCTGACGTAGCGCTTCCAGGCTCTGCCCATTGGGAAGCAGTGCGTCCATGATTACAACCTGGGGACCTAATTCCATTGTCTCACTGACTGCCTGTACTCCATCTATTGCCTCACCGACCACTTCAAGATCATGAAAACCCTCCAACAGGCGACGTAATCCCGCTCTTGTCACTGCCTGTGCATCCACTACCAGCACCCGTACATGATCATTCCCCGCTACATCTAACGTCTGTTGCTCTTGCGCTCTCTCAACCTCCTCTACAGGTAGGATTGTTGTCTCTGGATGTCTATGATGCATATACGGTATGCGAGCCTTTACGTGTGTTCCTTGTTCGACGCTGGTGTTGATCTCTATTGAACCACCAAGGTGCTCAATACGCTTGTGCAGGTGTGCATTAAGATTGCCAGGGGTTGTGAACCGCTCATCTTGATCTAGTGGTGTGAATGGAGGTGCGGCAACCTGGTTATTGATGGCAAGACTCGCATCGCTCTGTTCTGTTGGAATGCCGTCATCCTCGATACTCACCTGGACTTCGGCGCGCCCATAGTTCAGCGTAAAGCGCAACTTGCGTGTATTTGTATGCCGCTGCACCTGCTCCAGAGCTTCCTGGGTGATGCGATAGAGCAATAGTTCGATGTCGCCGGCTAGAGGCCGTTCTTCACCGGAGAAAATAACACGACTCGAGAGTTTCAATGCTTCTGCCGTCTCTTCAACTGCTCGTGAAAGCGCCTCTGCCAGTGTAATGCCGCTTAGTTCCGCTAATGGTAGATCAGTGCTAACCGCACGTACCTCGTACAACATGTCTCTCGTCATCTGCTCCAGGATCGCGAGTCCATTTCGAATGGCATTCATATCGGGCATGTGGAGGGTGGAAGATGCTTCAATACTATCTGCTCTATAGTCATGCACGAGGGTTTGCAATGCATTTAGCTGTACCAACATTGCGCTCAATGATTGTATAAAATCGGCATAATCAGTTTGCTGTGAAGGATCGTCGAGGCCCATATGTTTTCTCCAACCTTTTCTTGTTTGATAGGGCAAGGGCAAGCCCAGCCCCTACTATACGAAATATGAAACCCTAACCGGTGTATGGTAGGTGAACTACTGGTCAAGGGTGGGGGCAAGCCCCACCCCTACTATATACGAAATATGAAACCCTAACCGGTGTATGGTAGGGGCTGGGCTTGCCCCTGCCCTGAATTTTTAATGTAGCGGTTCGATAAAAAGTTTACCGTCCCTGGCGTCGATTTCCACCGTGTCTCCATCGCGCACAGTTCCGTCAAGGAGAGCGCGGGCTATGCGATTTTCAACTTCCCTTTGAATGATGCGTTTGAGTGGACGCGCTCCATACTGCGGGTCGTAGCCCATGTTTGCCAGGATTTCTCTGGCTGCGTCGCTCAGATGTAAGGTGATGTGGCGTTCGGCCAGGCGAGGGCGCAGGCGATTGATCTGAATGTCAACAATGTTCATCATCTGGGAGCGAGTGATCTTGTGGAAAACAATCACCTCGTCAATGCGGTTGATGAACTCAGGTCGAAAGCCCTCCTCACGCAGGCGCTGTCGTACCTGGCGTTGAATTTCGTCCTCATCCATGCCATCAAACTCGTGCAGCCATGTAGTACCCACGTTACTTGTCATAATGATGACGGTATTTTTGAAATCGACTGTGCGCCCCTGACCATCTGTCAGGCGGCCATCGTCAAGTATTTGTAGCAGGACATTGAAGACTTCCGGCGCGGCTTTTTCGATCTCATCGAAGAGTACGACACTATATGGGCGACGACGTACAGACTCGGTGAGCTGGCCGCCTTCTTCGTAGCCAACATAGCCTGGCGGCGCACCGATCAGCCGCGAGACGCTATGTTTCTCCATGTACTCGGACATGTCAATACGCACGAGCGCACGCTCGTCATCAAAAAGGAATTCTGCCAGCGCACGTGCCAGTTCGGTCTTTCCAACACCTGTTGGACCAAGGAAGATAAAGCTTGCCAGCGGACGATTTGGATCTTGTAGCCCCGCACGCGAACGCCTTATGGCGTCAGAGACAATCTGCAATGCTAGTTCTTGTCCGACAACACGTTCACGTAAACGATCCTCCATCGTGAGCAACTTCTGTACTTCGGCCTCCATTAACCTGGAGACGGGTATATGCGTCCACTTTGAGACAATCTCCGCAATATCCTCAGCATCTACCTCTTCTTTGAGCATGCGTGCTCCTTTTATACTGATGAGTTTCGACTCCATATCCTGAATACGTCGCTCCAGGTCAGGAATGATGGCATGGCGCAGTTCTGCCATTTTGCCGTAGTCATATTCGCGCTCAGCTTTATCAAAATCAACCTGTGCCTGGTCCAGTTCTTGCTTGAGATGACGAATCTCCTCAACTGGCTCTCGTTCGCTATCTAGCGCCAATTGCAAGCTGTGCAGTTGCTCGTTCAAGTTAGCAATTTCTCTCGGTGGGAGTGCTGTCTAGATCTCCGCGCCGGTGGCTGGCGGCTTCGTCAACAAGGTCACTGGCCTTATCTGGTAGAAAGCGATCGGTAATATAGCGGTTGGAAAGGATTGCTGCGGCCACCAGTGCGCTATCTTGAATGCGCACCCCATGATGCACTTCGTAGCGTTGTTTCAGTCCGCGTAGGATGCTGATGGTGTCCTCGACCGTTGGTTGATCGACCATCACGGGCTGGAAACGGCGCTCAAGCGCTGCATCCTTCTCGATGTGCTTGCGATACTCATCCAGCGTCGTTGCGCCTATGCAGTGCAGTTCGCCACGAGCAAGCATTGGTTTCAACATGTTGGAGGCATCCATTGCCCCTTCCGCAGCGCCAGCGCCCACCAGGGTGTGCAGTTCATCGATAAAAAGAATGATGTTGCCTTCTGAACTGGTGATTTCTTTCAGTACCGCTTTCAGGCGCTCCTCGAACTCGCCGCGATACTTGGCTCCTGCGACTAACGCGCCAAGATCAAGCGTCACAACCTGTTTATCTCTCAGAGTCTTCGGTACATCGCCGCGCACAATGCGCTGGGCCAAACCTTCAACAATGGCAGTTTTGCCAACGCCTGGCTCGCCAATGAGTACAGGATTATTTTTAGTGCGGCGGCTTAGCACCTGGATGACACGCCGGATCTCCTCGTCACGGCCAATCACAGGGTCGAGTTTGCCCTGCTCGGCCAGTTGTGTCAGGTTGCGACCATATTTTTCTAGCGCCTGGTATTTCACTTCAGGGTTCTGGTCGGTGACTCTTTGCGCACCGCGAATAGAGGTAAGGGCTTTCAAAACGAGATCGCGAGTCAGTCCTGCCGCTTTCAGTGCGCGTTGGGCCGACCCATCGCCAATGTTGAACATAGCGAGCAGCATATGCTCAACACTGAGATACTCGTCATGAAAATTGTTCATTTCCTTCCAGGCCTCTTCGAGCAACTTACGCAGCCGTGGTGAGATGCTTGGTTCACTGCCTCCATAGGCACGCGGTAGACGTTCAATATCGGCATTGATCATACGCTGTGCTGTGGCCAGGTTGCCCCCAACCTTTTGTATGACTTGTTGTACAACGCCGCCTTCCTGGGAAAGAAGAATGGCCAATAAGTGCTCAACCTCGATCTGGCTATTGTTGTATTGTTTCGCCAGTTCGTTGGCTTCGCTAACGGCCTGACGAGCTTTTTCAGTGAACTGCTCAATTTTCATACAAAACTCTCCCCTGGTTTTTGCTTTCCATTGGAAAATAGTGTAGCATATTGAGCCAGTCATTGCAAGAAAATATGAGTGTAATACTATCAAGTTTTGCCAAATGGTATTGACTTATCTGAGGCTGAGAAGTAGCTGGAATTCTGGTATTCGCATCCTCGACAGGATATGTCCTATATGTTACACTCAAGACAGAAGAGAAGGTAGGAGGGTCTTTGCTATGCTTGAAGACATTCTTGAAGAGTCATGGACTTATAAAGAGATTATCAAGAAGGGACTGGAGAAGGACCGTGAGGAAGAGCGTCAGCAGTGGGTACAAGAGCAGCATCAGACTCTCATTAGTTTTGTTCAGCTGCGCTTTCCAGAGCTTGTCTCTTTGGCGCAGCAACAAACTGCTACTATCAATGACCCAGAGGTGCTGCATAACCTGATCGTTAAATTGTTCAGCGTGCAGACTGCTGATGAGGCCAGGCAAGCACTCATGCAAGCTGGGACACAAGAATAAGATCTGAGCTTTATTAGAAACACATGACACAACAACTACAGGAAATACAGTCCACAACACAAATTGCAGCGGCTATTGAGAGCGTACTTTTTGTCTCGGGCCGTCCATTAGAGTATGTAGAGTTACGTAAACTGCTTGGTATCGATGATGACAGTTTGACAAATGGATTGCAAATGCTGGCCTATCATTTAGAAAGCCAGGGACATGGTATCCGTTTGCAGCGCCTCGGCGAACAGGTGCAACTCGTGACAGCGCCTGAAAATTCACACTACATTGCAGCTCTCCTTGGGCTACCTATGACGGCCAAGCTTACAACCGCTGCCATGGAAACACTGGCAGTCGTTTCCTATCGCCAGCCCATTACTCGTGCACAGATTGAAGCTGTACGTGGTGTCAATAGCGATCGTGCCCTGATTAGCCTCATCCAGCATGGCCTGGTAGCTGAAATTGGCCGTGCACAGACCGTTGGTCGGCCGGCTCTTTTTGCCACAACTCCTGAATTTTTACAGCAGTTTGGGCTGACCAGCCTGGAGCAATTACCGCGACCCGATAGTAGAACTCCAATAACTGAGACCAGGAGAGAGTAATTTAATGCGCCTTGGTCGTCATATGCCCACGCATTCAAATGCTGTCAAAGCAGCGGAGATAGCCAGGCAGCTTGGTTGCACATCTATTCAAATTTTTGCCAGTAATCCCACAGGTTGGCGGCCTTCGGCAGGCGATCCAGCAAGCTGTGCAGTTTTTGCCCAGGCAGCTCGCGCCTACGGCCTCGATCCAATTGTTGTTCACGCACCCTATCTGATCAACCTGGCTTCGCCCGATGAGGTGATCTGGGAAAAGTCTATTTCGCTGTTACGTTGGACGTTACAGCGCGGCGCTCTTTTAGGCGCTGCCTATGTTGTCTTCCATACAGGCAGCCATCGTGGCTCCGGTGTTGATGCTGGACTTGCACGTATTGCCGAGGGGATAGCGCTTATTCTTCCTGAAACACCGCCTGAGGTAATGTTGTTGTTGGAGAACGATGTTGGAGCGGGTAACTCACTTGGACATAGCTTTGAGCAAATTGCTATGGTGCTAAACGTATTACCTCAGTACGAGGAGCGTCTGGGCGTTTGTCTTGATACGGCGCACCTGTGGGGAGCAGGTCACGATATCTCCAGCGCCGCTTCCGTGCAGCAAATACTCCAGCATTTTGAGGATATTATCGGGTTGAATCGATTGAAAATCATCCACTTGAATGATACAGAGATGGCACTGGGTAGCCATCGTGATGTTCACGCTCGACTCGGTGAGGGTATTATCGGTGAAGAAGGGCTGCGAGCCTTACTCAGCGATCCCCGCCTCGATCATGTTGCGGTTTTATTGGAGACACCGATTAAAACTGATGAACATGATAAAGAGGATTGGGAACACGAGAAGCAACATTTGGAGAAAGCAAGGGCATTACTTGCTAACTACCAGTATCAGGCTGGTGAGAGGTAGCCAGGGAGTTAATAAGGAATGAAGTTTGGCAAACTGCAGATACATAATTTGCCTATTAACGATGTCACCACCCTGGGGGCTTTTGCTTACGAGTTGCAGCAGGAGGCTGAGGCGCGTGGAGAAGTTCTGCCACCTGCGGCGCGCCTGCATATCGGCGAACCGAGTTTTCGCACTCCAGAACATATCAGGCTTGCAGCAGTTGAGGCCTTACAGGGTGAGCCGATAACGTATGGACCTGCCGCAGGTTGGCCCTGGTTGCGAGAACTCATAGCAGAGAAAATTGAGCGCGTCAATGGTTATCATGTTGGGCCGCAGCAAGTTGCTATTGCCATGGGCGGTACAGGTGCGATCCAATCAGCTTTGATTGCGACAGTTGGTGTTGGTGACGAAGTGCTTATCCCCGATCCTCATTGGCCGCATTACACAATGCAGCTTGCCAGTTGTGGCGCTACCGCAGTTTCTTATCCACTTGATCCACAAAACGAATGGTTGCCGGATATTGCACATCTGGAACGATTGGTGACTCAACGTACACGCTTGTTGCTGATCAACAGCCCTGGCAACCCTACTGGCGCGGTATATCCAGCGCAGCTCGTGGAAGACCTGCTCGACTTTGCAAGACGCCATGATCTCTACCTGCTTTCAGATGAGTCTTATGATGAAATTCTTTTCGAGGGTATACACGTCAGTCCTGGTGCACTGCTTACACATGACGAGTTTAATCTGGGGCGCGTTATTTGCGTTTATACTTTCTCCAAAACCTATGCTATGACAGGTTGGCGTATAGGTTACCTTGTGACAGGAACGCAACTGCTTAAGACAATCACGTATGTACTTGACGCCGGTTACACGAATATCAGTACGCTGATACAGCGTGCCGCTGCCGCAGCGTTGACCGGTTCCCAAACATGCGTCGCCGAAATGCGACAGACCTACCACCGGCGCCGTGATCTTGCCGTAAGTTTGCTTAAAGAGCTCGGTCGCTATGTTTACACGCCGCACGGAGCTTTCTACATCCTGATCGATGTGACAAGCCGGGAAGGTGGAGGGCGTCGAGGACGACAATTCGCCCTTGATCTGCTGCGCGAACGCAATGTGGCTGCTGCACCCGGCAGCACCTTTGGTTCGGTGGCAGAAAATTATGTACGTGTTTCACTGGCTGCCTCAGATGAAGAGATTGTGCATGGCATACGAGAGATTTGCACTTTCGCGGATAGGTGATAGCCACAGACAGGAGGCCCTTGCATGAAACACATGCAAGGGCCTTGGTAAGTTAGAGATGGTACCTCAAGAGGGTATGTTCTCCTATTGATCAGTAATTGAACTCCCTGTTTGCACATTGTTCCCGCCGGCGTTGGTTTGATCAGTCGCCGGGTTGCCGTGACTGCTCACACTTAATCCACCTTGCACAGTGTAGGTGGCTTCGTCACAGTTGGGAGTTGCTGTAGCACAATCCGAACCTCCACTGGTAGGTGCATTGGCGAGCGCGAAGGCAGGAAAGGCCGGGCTGCCTGAGAAGGAGGTGGAGATGTAATCGCCAACCATTCTCCCCTGGGTAGTATTGGGGAGCCAGGAGAGTGTCATGGGTCCGGCAAGCTTTGTTCGCGGGGTCCATGTGGCTCCCCCATCCGCTGAAGTCGAGGAACCCACATCTAGCTCACAGGTGGAGGCAGTGCAGTTCGTATTCGGGTAGTAGTAGAAGGCCACCGCCAGGCGGGCTGAACTGCCAGACGTTGACCTGTCAACAGCCAGACCGGGAATGAAGTGATCCACCCCACTTCCCCGCGGATCAAGCGGGATGCGTGTCAGCTTTGACCAACTCTTCCCGTTGGTGGAGGTGCTCAGCACGAGATCACTGGCGTTACAAGTAGGTTCAACGTGACAATCCTGCCAGACGACATAGACTTTGCCTGACGCGTCCATTTCAGCAGAGGGCAGCGGGATACTATCGCGAATGTTCCCGGCTGCATGATGGAAGCCCACCCTGGCGACGATATTTGTTTTGCTCCAGCTTGCCCCACCATCAGTGGAGGTGAATGCGACGACGAGGAAATTGAAACCCGGACCACCTGTGAATCCGTTGATCGGCACAATCACGGTCCCATTAGGCTGCACGAGGGGTTGCCCGCCGATGCCATGAGCCTTGTTGGCGGTCGATTGTCCTGCTCCCCACGTCAGTCCGCCATCGCTGGAGGTGCTCATCTGGATCAGGTCGCCCAGCGTATTGTCGTCGAACTCGGTATAGCAGTTGCCGAAGTGAGGGCTGCTGGCCGTACTATCGCAGACCGTCCAGTTTTTGTCGTTAAAATGACCATCATTATTCACCACGATGGGGCTGCCCCAGACTGTTCCGGTGGCATCAGTCGAGCGGCTGACGAGCACATCAACTTCAGCTCCATTGCCATTGGGGAACAGACCCAGGAAAGAGATCAACCACACCCCATGCTTGGCATCAAAGGCAACAGATGGGTCACTGACACGTGCATAGACGGTGCTCGGTGGTGTTGAGAAAGGGGTGGTGCCAGGCAGGAAGCCACTGGTAAAGCTACTTCCACCATTAGTGGACGTGGCGAAACCGATGTTGGAGGCCCCGCCATTGAAGAAGCGCCCCACCTGGAAAGTAGAAACAATGGTAGAGCCAGAAGATAAAGTATCCGGTTCGACTTCCGTTTTGTGCTGGCTTGTGCTGTTTGTATACGGGTCGCTACTTATCTGGACGAGGGTAAAGGCAAAGGCAGAGATGGTTGACGAGAGTGCAAATACGAGAGCCAACGTCATTGCCATGAGGCCGCGCATTGGCCATCTGAACCGCGAAATAAGAGACGTCATTGTTCCTCCTTGAAGCAAATCTACTCAAATAGTGTACATAAAGGTGTACAGTAAACAGGAAATGACAACTTAAGGAGTTTGGCACTACGAGTACTCTTCACAAAGGCATGACACTACGAAAAGTGATAGGGTACCAATGGCGATGAAGAACACCTGTGCAAAAGTGTAGCTAACTTTCCCCCTCTAAAGTGTAATTACTCGGTATGGTATTGTCAACTAAACAAGAATGCAGCTAAACTTGCCATAATTACGACTATAAAGTCGTAATTACTCGGTATTGTAATGTCAACCTACGAAAGTAGGGAGCGCTTCAGACATTCTACCTCTACATAGTTATACGGAGTGGAGTTACACCGGGGCGAGTGGCACAAGGCTCATGTCATGACGTGTCATGCTGAGCGCAGCGAAGCATCTCTTCGGAGTTACACCGGGCGAATGGCACAAGGCTCATGTTCTTTTTAAAGTTAAAGTCATTTGCCCTTTTCATGTCACATTTTGGTCTATGCTACGATTATAGTATGTGATCATATGAGGGTGGAGAAAGAACGCATGCAACAGCACGACGAATATACACAAATCAAGAGCGCAGCCGCTGCACTCTATGATCGCTTTGCATCCAGTGTCTTTGCCTATGCAAGACTGTATACACCTTTATGGGAAGATGCGGAGGATGTGACACTGGAGGTCTTCACAGCAGCACTGGAATGGGAGAATTTTTCAGCACTGACTGAACAACAGCAACTCTCCTGGTTGCGCCGTGTTGCGCATAACAAACTGGTGGATCGCTATCGTAGTGCGGTGCATCTCCCTGCTGTCCCATTAGAACAGGTGAGAGAAACAGTGCGTACCGAAGAAGCACTTGCTCCTGAACAGATGGCGCTGCGAGGCGAGGAACTTGAACGGCTCTACCAGGCTGTGAGGAGCTTACCTTTGTTCCAACAGCAGCTTTTACAGTTACGCTTTGGGGAGGGACTGCGTTTTGCTGAGATCGCAGTGTTACTCAACAAACGCGAAGCAACCGTACGGAAACTGTGTTCACGTACCATTGCTCTCTTACGGACAATCTACGAACAGCAGTAGAAAGGACCAATGTGATGGCAGACTTTGAAAAGCCAGAGATCCTTCGCTGCGCTCAGGATGACAAGGCTAGCACTCAGGATGACAAGGCTAGTAGAAAGGAATAGTGTCATGGCAGACTTTGATAAGCTGCTTCCTGAAGAAGCGGATGAGCAGAATCAACGCCTTATGCACGATCTTCGTCGTATCTACCGCACGGATACCCAAACCGTTGAGCACCTTGCCCGTATGCGCCAGCGCCTGCTGGCAAACGATGATAGTTTTGTGTATGACCACGAGAGCATGCAACAGCACGACACGCCGCCAACTCTACAGCAAGCACAGTCGAGCGCGGGGAACGCGAAGCAGACTCGCTTTGCTATTGTCGAAGAAAGGTCATGGCGACGTCGCCTCGGTGTGCTCGCCGCTGCCTTATGTGTGGCATTGCTAGTTGGCTCTCTACTATTTGTCTTTAATTTGGCACGTCGAAGTAGCGAGGGTACTCCAGGAAATGTACCCCAATCTTCGAAACTAGCAGGAGGTTCTGGTAGCTTGCTCTCTCTTCACATGATTGATCTCACGACAGGATGGGCGTTGAGTGAGCATGGGATACTGCGCACCTCGGATGGAGGTCTCCAGTGGAAGAATGTCACGCCACTACACACTGTGTTGACACGAGAGAGTATCGCTGCATTCCTCACGGCTTCCCTGGCATGGGTAGCAACGCCACAGACTAATGGAACAACGGCACAAGTTTTACGTACTACGGATGGTGGTCAGACCTGGCAGCAGTCGACGGTCCAGGCAACTTTCTTAAGACAAATCACTTTCATCGACTCCCAGCATGGCTGGATACTCTCCGGTTGGGGAGCCACAGGAGGAGCGGCAGAGGCAGTCAGTGTCTTTCGTACCAGTGATGGCGGGAAGACCTGGAGTAATGTGGCCAGTGCACTTCCTGCTTCGACGGATACACCTCCACCTGGCCAGCTCCCGTTTGGTGGGCGCAAAGCGGGAATACATTTTCTGAATGAGTCCACGGGATGGATCACCGGCACTGTGGTGGCGAATGATCTTGCCTGGCTCTATGTGAGTCATGATGGAGGTTCAACCTGGTATCAGCAATCGCTATCACTGCCACCAGGGGTACCATCTGCGCAACTCTCGCTTATATCACCCACGTTCTTCTCGGCGACAGATGGCATACTTCCCGTCATTTTTTCAGATCTCATTTCGGGCAAGGGCATTGCAACAGACATCTACGTGACTCACGATGCGACAACCTGGAAGAGTACAATGCCCTTACCTGCGGCTTTAAGCAAGATAGATTTTGTGGATATACAGCATGGATGGGCGACCGATGGAATAGTCCTCTATAATACCAGCGATGGAGGGCAACACTGGACAAAGCTATCTCCCGGCCCGAACTTCAAGCAGATCACCGAACTCAGCTTTGTTTCTAGCAGCACTGGTTGGGCGATTGGTGGGCAAAGCAACAACGCCTCATTCCTGCTCAAGACAGTTGATGGGGGAAAAACGTGGACACCAATTCCCTTTTCGATCTTATGAGATAACTGGTACCATCCACTTTGCCTGCCATTGCCCGGCCCGGTGATCACGGGCGCTGATAATAGCCGAATTGCGATACTCTCGAACAGCATGAACAGAAATAAGCTCAATCTGCTATAATGTTCCTTACCTAATAATGCAGGTGAACAGGGACATTCACTTGATATGAAGTGAGGAGATGCTACTATGGCAGAGCAGCAGGATCAGGCTAAACGTGAACAAATACTGGCAACCATTGAAACCGAAGGTGTACGCTTCGTCAATCTGGAATTTACCGATGTAGTCGGCATGGCAAAATGTGTAACTATACCCGTCGAACAGATTCCCGATTGTCTGATACATGGAAAATGGTTTGATGGGTCGGCAATAGAAGCATTTGCGCGCGTCGCTGAAAGTGATATGTACCTCTTTCCTGATCTGGATACATTTGCTGTTCTGCCGGCTAAGGTGCGTCCACAGGCGATAACACCAGTAATGCTTGCTGAGCCGAATGACCAGTTTTTCGAAGAAGGAGCCGTCGCTCGTATCATCTGTGACGTGCGTACACCCAATGGCGAACGTTTTGACGGCGATCCACGCGCCACGCTCTTACACGCCTTGGAAGTAGCTCACTCCATGGGGTATAACTTTCAGGTAGCCCCCGAATTAGAGTTTTTTCTCTTGCATCTTGATGGCAAAATCCCCACGCCACTCCCACATGATCGTGGTAGCTACTTTGATCTCTCGACCGACCTGGCTGCTACAGTACGTCGTCAGATGGTACTGGCGCTTCAACAGATGGGGATCAGGATCGAAGCCAGTCACCACGAAGTCGCTGCGGGTCAGCACGAACTTGATTTCGAAATGGCAGATGCCTTGCATATTGCCGATGGTTTGATGACGGCAAAGTATATTCTCAAGGCAATCGCGGCAGAGCATGACCTTTATGCGACCTTCTTACCCAAGCCATTCTACGGAGTCAATGGCTCAGGAATGCACACTCACCAGCAATTAATTAGCCGTGCAACAGGGCAAAATGCCTTTGTTGATGAACATGGTGAATATGGAC
>WNGD01006634.1_pt1 | contig 19618 bp, 21 predicted proteins | sample 5400671 | NCBI WGS metagenome assembly WNGD01 (sample SAMN13153369, study PRJNA577476) | soil metagenome | isolation source: 40 cm soil or saprolite under grassland replicate 2 | place: USA:California | collected 2016-06-15 | reverse complement strand
CCCCCAGGGGCCAAAGGGCGATCCTGGCACCAGCATCGGCTCGCTCGAGCAGCTCAACGGCCTCGCCTGCCGGACGGGTGGACGCGACGGCACCGTCGCTCTGACCTACGACGCGTCGGCTCACGCCGTCTTCACGTGCACGGCGACGCCAACCGATTCGGCTGTTCGAGTCAACGAGCTCGCCACGGGGACGAGCGCTTCCGCGACTGACGAGTTTGTCGAGCTCTTCAACGCAGGCGCGGCTCCGGCCGACCTCAGTGGCTACAAGCTCGTCTATCGCTCGGGCGCGGGAAGCAGCGACGTTTCCCTGGCGACGATCCCGGACGGAACGACGTTGGCCCCCGGCGCCTTCTACCTCTTCGGCGGCAGCGGGTATGCGGGCGCGAACATCCCGAACCAAGCGTTTTCAGCCGGGATAGCTGCAACGGCCGGCGGCGTCGGCGTGCGCAACGCCGCGGGCACGCTCGTCGACTCGGTCGGGTACGGCACCGCCACGAACATGCTGGTCGAGACCCGACCAGCGCCGGCGCCGCCGACGACCGCGGCTCCTGGCTCGAGCGACATCCGGCTCCCTGACGGCACGGACACGAACGACAACGGGGCCGACTTCACGATCACGGCGGCGCCGACCCCGGGAGCGCCGAATGCTGCCGGTTAGCCGGCTACCTCGGCCTTGCGCAGGCCGCGGAGAGCCCAGAAAGAGAACGCGGCCGCGAGCGCCAGCGCCGCCCCGAACGCGGCCGCCACCTCGGTCGGCGAGCCGGCGAGAAAGCCACGACCCGCCTCGAGCACGCGGGTGAGCGGGTTGACCGTCGCAATGCCGTGGATCCAGCCCGACAGAAGCGCCAGCGGCACGTAGACGGGCGCAAAGAAGAGAACCAGGAAGACCGGGAACTGCATGATCGGGCCGGCTTGCATCGTCCGCAGCCGCATGGCGACGCCGGCCGCCCACAGCAGCGCGGCCGCGTTGACGATCAGGGCGAGCGTGTAGAGCCCGAACAAGTCGACCCCGCTTCCACCGACGTTCATCCCGGCCGCGAGCGCGACCGTCGTCAAGACCGCCGCGGTCACCAACCAGCGAAGGAGCGCTGCAACCGCGTAGCCCAGCAGGATCCCGGTCCTGCTCGGCGCTGTGAGCAGCAAGCGACGCGCAAAGCCGCTCTCGAAATCGCGGGCGATCCCGAAGCCGGTGAAAACACCCCCAAAGGCCGCCGACTGAAGCAGCACGAAGACGAACTGGAATGCTGTGTAGCCCTCTGCATAATCGAACCCGGGCACATCTTGAACACGCGACAGACCGCCGGCGAACGCGACGAAGAAGAAGAGCGGGAAGACGATCGAGGGAACGAAAAGCGATGGGTTCGTGAAGACGTTGTGCAGCGTTCGCCAGGCCACGCCGCGCGCCACAGCAAGCGTTCTCACGTCCGTGCCATCCTGACCCGCAGCGCCCAACTCGCCAGCGCGAGCGCGATGACGGCAATCGCCGTAGCGATCCCGAAACCGAGCACCAGCGCCTTTGTATCCCACCCCACGATGATCAGGCTCCTCACGCACTCGATCAGGTAGGAGACCGGGTTGAGGGTCGCGACATCGCGGAACCAGGTCGTCGAGATCAAGTTGCGCGGGATGTTCATCGACGAGAGGAAGAGGAAGACGAAGAAGGCCGGGAAGAGGCTCTGCACTGCCTCGCCCGACCCGGTGCGAAGCGCCGCGAAGGCGCCGAGGGCCCCGAATCCGAGTGTCACGAGCAGGGCAAAGACAAAAAGCACCACCACTCCGAGCGGTCCTGAGGCGAGCCGGACGCCGACCAGCAAACCGACCGTCAGATAGACGACGGCCTGCGCGACGCCTAACGCCATGACCCCGCCGAGCTGTCCGCCGAGCAGCGCGATCCCCCGCATCGGCGTCAGTGAGAGGCGACTCAGGAAACCTGTCTGGATGTCGCGCGCGAGATCGGTACCGGCGTTCATCGTCGCGAACAGAGCTCCCTGAATGAACGGCACCGCCAGCGCGAAGGCGAAGAAGGAGCTGGTCGGAAAGCCGGGGAGGTGCGTTTCCGCCTTCAGTCCGCCGGAGTTGACGGCCAGCAGCATCATCGGGAAGACAAGCGGGGCGACGACGTTTGCCGGCTGGCGGATCGTGCGGACGACCGAGCGGCGAGCGAGCAGGAAGACCTGATCCGCGAGAACGTTCACACCGGTTCGGCGGCCAGCTCGCCACGCGCCGGCTCGCCCTCGTCATCGTCGCCATCGTCGTCGGATCCTTCGAGCGAGCGACCAGTCTTCGCGAGAAAGACGTCGTCGAGCGAGGGCTGGTGCAGCTGCAGGTTCTCGACCTTGATCGCAGCACTGTCGAGCGCCCGCACGACGTCCACGAGGTCGGCCTCACCGGCGCGAAGACGAACCGCGACGCCCTTCGTCGAGCCGCAGGGATCGCCGAAGCGAGCGAGGATCTCGGCCACGCGGCTTGCGTCCTCCGGATCCGCCGGGATCGCCTCCACGGTCGGGCGGCCAACCTGGGCCTTCAGCTCCGCGGTCGTGCCCTCGGCCACGATGTGGCCGTGATCGATGATCCCGACGCGGTCGGCGAGCACGTCCGCCTCCTCGAGGTACTGGGTGGTCAGGAAAACGGTGACCTTGTCCTCGTGCGCGAGCCGGGCAACCTCTTCCCAGAGTGCGCTTCGGCTCTGGATGTCGAGACCGGTCGTCGGCTCGTCGAGGAAGAGCACGGTCGGCCTGTGCACGAGCGCCATCGCGAGATCGAGCCTGCGCTTCATCCCGCCCGAGTAACCCCGCACCTTGCGGTCGGCAGCGTGCGTCAGCCCCACGCGGGCAATCAGCTCGTCGGCGCGCTGCTTCCGCTCGGCGCGCGGAAGCGCTTGTAGGGACGCCTGCAGACGAAGATGCTCGCGCCCTGTGAGCAGCGGGTCGAGCGCCGCCTCTTGCAGAGCGGCGCCGATCGCGGCGCGCACGTGCGAGCCTTCGGAGACGACGTCGTAGCCGGCGACGCGAGCCGAGCCCGAAGTGGGCGGCAGCAGGGTCGTCAGCATGTGAACCGTCGTCGACTTGCCCGCGCCGTTCGGCCCCAGGAAGCCGTAGATCTCTCCCGGCGCGACCGCGAGGTCGATCGAATCGACGGCGCGCGGGCCATTCTTGAACTCCCTGACGAGCTCGGTTGCCTCAATCGCGTAATCGCTCACCGGCGCACAAGCCTACCCAAATGCTTGAGGTTGTCAAATACCTACTGGTTCAAGTAAGATGCCGCCCGTGGCGGTGCAAGTGAAGACGACGCTCAGCCCGGCCCACGAGGCGCAGAAGTTCTTCTTCGAGCTCGGGATGGTCCAGCGGACGAAGGTCGGAGCCGAGCTCAGCGCGCTTGGGCTGAGCTTCGCGCAGGCCCACGCCCTACGCCTGCTCGATCCCGACGAGCCGATGCCGATGAGCGCGCTTGCCGAGCGCCTCTTTTGCGATGCCTCCAACGTCACCGGGATCGCCGATCGTCTCGAGGTACGCGGCCTCGTCAGCCGGCAGAGCTACGCAGGCGATCGCCGCGTGAAGGCGCTGACGATCACCCCGAGCGGAATGAAGCTTCGCGACCAGGTGATGGAGCTGATGAGCCAGCCGCCCGAGGCGATCGCAGCGCTTTCGGAAGCCGACCAGCGTGCTCTGCGAGACATCCTTGCTAGGGCGGTCGGGCATCTTCACGCTGCCGACTAGACTCAACCTTTAGGGGGACGCGGCCGACCGCGTGATCGCCGATAAAGAGAGCCGACGGAACGGCGTATCCGTCCCTGCGGCGAATGAGTCTTCAATCTGCATCAGTCCCTCTCACCGAGGGTCCCCCGAGCCCTCCTGGTAGGGAAGGCGCTGAGTTGCACGAGGCGCCCGCTCCGAGCCAACCGGCTCCCCTGCGGCCTCCGCCCGAGGCCGAGCTCGTCGAGGCCGGCAAGCTGTCGATGGGTCAGCTCGCGCAGGCGCATCGAGACCGGCTCGAGACCGGCAAGCAGGTGCTCGACATCATCGCCGAGCGTGGCTGGGTCGCCGCCAGCGAGGTAGCGGAGCTCCGCGAGGCGTACGGAATCGCAGCCCCTCCCCTGCCTACCACGCAGCCCGCAGCCGACTCGCCCCCCGAGACCGGGGCTCCCCCTCCGGCGGCGTGTTACAAGATTGCGATCCGACTGACAAACGGCGACCTGATCACTGCCGGCGAGACCGAAGGCTCGGACAAGGCGGCAGCTCTCGGTCACGCCGTCGTCGCAGACCTGACGGACGACACCGGCGAGTGGCCGTTTTTCGGCGGTAGGTTCATCAACCCTGAGACGATCGTCTCGGTCGACCTGCTTCCAGACGACTCGAGCGTCTGAGGCCATCGTCAGGTCGGGCAAGTCCGCCCCGTCCCGATCCAAGAACCGGGTTGAGACGGCCGAGCGGGCCAAGCCAGCACGGCCTCTAGAACGGCACCGCAAGCGGTGCCTCGGCGGCAGGTTCATCAATCCCGAGACGATCGTCTCGGTCGACCTGCTTCCCGAAGACCCAGCCGTCTAAAGACCTATCTGACCCTCTCCCTGTTCGCTCGGGCTCAAGCCCAAACTGCTGCCGTTAACTTGGTTAACGGTTTTTGCTACCGTTAACTTGGTTAACGGTTTATGCCAGCACTAGCAACAGCCACTGATCCCGTCACGGTCGCGAACCGCCTTCGGCCGGTTCTCTTGAAGCTCAACCGCCATCTTCGCCGGGAGATTCACTCGCTCGGCGTGACCGGCGGCCAGGCTTCGCTCCTCTTCACGATTCAGCGCCAGCCGGGGATCGGCGTCCGCGAACTGGCGGCCCTCGAGCGGATGTCTGCGGCAGGGATGTCGAAGTACGTCGGCCGGCTCGAGGCAGGAGGGCTGATCGTCCGCGAGCCCTCCGACGAAGATCGCCGACGGATCGGCCTACGCGTCTCGCCGGAGGGCGAGCGTGTGCTCCGCTCCGTCAAGTCGCGCCGAACGGCGTGGCTCGCCGCCCGGCTGAAGGAGCTTTCCGAGGCGGAGCTCGAGACCGTTGATGCCGCGATCGAATCGCTGCAAGAGCTGATCGACGAGTGACAGCCGCTCTGCGGACGATCAACCGGCGCGCGTTCGCGAGCCTGCGTATGCACCGGAACTACCGGCTCTACTTCCTCGGCCAGGCAATCTCGCAGAGCGGGACGTGGATCGACAAGGTTGCCCAGGCCTGGCTCGTGCTCGCGCTGACGCACTCCGCGTTCGCAGTCGGCCTGCTCGCCGCCTGCCAGTTCGTCCCGTTCAGCGTCTTCGGGCTGATGGCAGGTGTGATCGTCGACCGGCTCGATACCTGGCGCACGGTCGTTGTCACGCAAGCGATCAGGATGGTGATCGCATCGACTCTCGCTGGCGTCGTCCTGGCCGGCGTCGTTCAGGTCTGGATGGTCTATGTGCTGGCCGTTCTGACCGGGATCGTGCTCGTGCTCGATGCGCCGTCGCGCCAGCAGCTGACCTTCAAGATGGTCGGCCGCGACGAGCTGCCGAACGCGGTCGCGCTCAACTCGTCGCTCTTCAACGCCGCGCGAATCGTCGGGCCCGGAATTGGCGGCCTCCTGATCGCGGCCTTCGGCGTCGGCCCGGCCTTCGCGATCAACGCGGCGAGCTTCGTCGCCGTGCTGGCCGGCCTGCTGATGATGGACACGAGCAATCTCGTCGCGTTCGCGCCGCGCGAGCACCTGCCGACCCTGTTCGGCAGTCTGCGCGAGGGGATCTTCTACGCGCGGAAAAGCGCACACGTCCGGCTGGTCCTGACGATGCTGGTCGCGATCTCCACCATCGCGATGAACTTCAACGTGCTGCTGCCTGTTCTCGCCAGACAGACCCTGGCATCCGGCCCCGGCGTCTTCGGCCTGATCGCCGGCTGCTTCGGGGCGGGAGCGCTGGTCGGAGGACTGCTCTCGGCGGCGCTGTCGCGCGCGAGCTGGAAGGCGATCGTCGCAGGCGCCGGGGGGCTCGGGATAGCCGAGCTCGTGCTCGCGCCGCTGCACTCGCTAGGCCCAGCGATCGTGCTTCTCTTCCTGGTCGGCGTCTTCTTCACGCTCTACACCGCGAACTCGAACGCCGTGCTCCAGCTCCGCGCCCCGGATCACCTCCGGGGGCGGGTGATTGGCTTCTACTACTTCGCCTTCAACGGGCTCGCCCCGTTGGGCGGGATCCTGGCGGGCTGGCTTGCCGCGACGGGCGGAACCGAGCTCGCATTCGCCGTCGCCGGCGCCGTCACGGCGCTCGTGGCGTTGATGGCGCTGCCCCAACTTCCGCGTGTTCGGGCGGAAACCGCCTGAGCTCGCCGTCGCAAGCGGGCCTTTTTACTTTCGTCTTACATGATCGCCAACGAAGTTTGATCCTGGCCGCGACAATAAGACCGTGACGAGGCGAGGTCTCAAAATTGCTGTGCTCGCGTGTGCTGTCGTTCTGGCAGCCCCAGCCCTCGGCGCCGGGGTGCTTCCGGCCGCCACCAGCGCCAACCTGATCGGCCCAAAGATGGTTCGCGCCGAAATCCTCGTCATCAAAGGGGATGGCACGACGCAGGACTGGCGGCTCGACCGCGGCAAGCTTGTCAAACGCTATGCCGCGGGCTCGCTCATCCTGCTCGAGCGCGACGGCACGAAGACGACGATCAAGGTCGCGTCGAGTGCGCGCGTGACCCTCAACGGGAACTCCAAGCCCGTCAACGTTCGGCGACTAAGAGCAGGGATGCAGATCGCGGTTGCGCACGTCGGCGACCTCCCGGCTGACCGCGCATATGCCGCCACCACCGGCAAGCCGGCCCCGAAGTGGCCGGCCTCGACAATCCCGCTCCTCCTCGGGAACAAGCTCCTGCGGGGCGAGATCTACCTCCAGGACACGACCCAGCACGACTACCGCCTGGATCGCGGCCGGATCAAGCAGGTCGGTCTGACGAACCTCGTTCTTCACGAGGGCGACGGGACGGATGTGACGATCGACGTCTCGCCGACCGCTCACGTGAAGCTGAACGGCCAGAATGCAAGCTTCGTCCAGCTGCGAAAGGGCATGATGGCTACGACGATCCGCGACGGCGACAAACCGGCCGAACAGATTTTCGCAACCGGCGGCAAGTGAACGCCAAGCCCGTCCCGAACGGGAGCCAGGGAGGCACCGTCTTGCTCGTAGAGGACGAGCACTCGATCGGCTCAATGACGCGCGGCTATCTCGAACGGAACGGCTACCGGGTGGTCTGGGTGCGGTCCGGCGAGGAGGGGCTAGCCGAGCTCGGCCGGCACCAGGTACGGATCGTCATTCTCGACATCCGCCTCCCCGGGATCGACGGGTTCGACGTCGCTCGCACGATCCGCACACGCTCGGACGTCCCGATCCTGATGCTGACCGCGCGCGACGAAGAGCCCGACCGCGTCGCCGGCCTCGAGCTCGGCGCCGACGACTATCTGACGAAACCGTTCTCGCCGCGTGAGCTCGTCGCCAGGATGAAGGCAGTGCTCCGCCGGACCGACGGTCGAGGTGCCGAAGAGGTGCTCACGCTCGCGGACGTCGAGCTGAACCGGAACGCACGAGAGGTGGCCGTCGACGGCCAGGTTGTCGAGCTGACGACGAAGGAATTCGACCTGCTCGCGACTCTCCTCGAGAACCCCGGGATCGTCGTCAGCCGCGACCAGCTTCTCGACCGGGTCTGGGGAATGACCTATCCCGGCGGCACCCGGACGGTTGATGTTCACGTCGCTCAGCTCCGCCGCAAGCTCGGCAGGCCTCAACTCATCCGTACCGTCCGCGGAGCCGGGTACAAGACCGTACGGCCGTGAGGCACCCCCGCTCGCTGCGGACGAACCTGTTCGTGGCAATCGTGCTCGTCGTCGCGCTCTCGATAGGCCTGATGCTCGTCGTCGGCGCCCTACTGACGCGCCGGCAGGTCGAGCACGCCACGCTGGAAGGGCTCGCGCATCAGGCCGATGTGCTGACCGCTCGCGAGGTGATTGCCATTGCGCCCCTTGCGCATCTGAAGCCACTGAACCAGACAGTGCTCAAGAAGCAGCAAGAGCAGGCAGTCGGCATCAACAACCTGCGGCGGCCGACGCCTTACCTGCCTGGCGACCTCCTCGGACGCGTCCGGAACGGCGAGGACGTCAACGGGACGGTCAGAATTCACGGCACCGAGTACTTCATCGCCGCGCGGAAGATCGGACGGAAGGCACTCGTTCTCCTGCGGCCTAGAAGCCGAGGCAACAGCGCCTTTTACCCTTTCTTCGTCGGCCTGCTGATCGCGGCCGGGGCCGGAATCGCACTCGCGGCGCTCGCTGCATTCCTGCTCGCGCGCCGAATCGCCCGGCCGGTGCGACGGGTGGTCGATGCGACCCGCCATCTGGCCGAGGAGCGCGACCCCGAGCCCGTGCCGATCGAAGGCGCGTACGAGATCGCCAGCCTCGCGCGCGCCTTCAACGAGATGGCGGAGCAGCTCGCGCGGGCGCGCGCTGCCGAAAAACAGTTCTTGCTCTCGGTCAGCCACGAGCTGAAGACGCCGCTGACTGCGATTCGCGGCTATGCCGAGGGGGTCGCAGACGGCGCCTTCGACATGGATGAAGCGGTGGCGACAATCTCGATCGAGGCCGCACGGCTCGAGCGGCTTGTCCGAGACCTGCTCGACCTCGCGCGAATGAACCGCACCGACTTCTCGATCCATCGGGAAGAAATCGACCTCGCCACGATCGCCCGTGAAGCAGTCCGTCGCTACGAAGGGCAGGCGCGCGACTTCGGCGTCAGGCTCGAGGCGTTCGCGCCCGAGCCCTCGCCCGCGATCGGCGACCCGGACCGGATTCTGCAGGTTGCCTCGAACCTGGTCGAGAATGCACTCCGTCTCACTCCCCGCGACGGTGTCGTTCGCGTATCCGCCGAGCCGCGCCTGCTTGTCGTCGAAGACACGGGGCCAGGTTTGAGCCAGGAGGATCTGCCGCGCGCGTTCGAGCGCTTCTACCTCTACTCCCGCTACGCCTCGGACCGCCCGGTCGGGACGGGCCTCGGCCTCTCGATCGTCAAAGAGCTGACGCAAGGAATGGGCGGATCGGTCGAGGTGGAGACGACACCCGGTCGCGGGACGCGATTCACCGTTCGCCTCCCCGGTACGGACGGCGATGCTTTTACGGACGGATTGCCGGCCGCGAATGAGAGCCTCGCGCCGGCGGGCGCTGAGTCCGACCAAGAGGCTCTCCGGTGAAGCTCAGAAGCTGCGAAGTCGCGGCATAGCCCGCCCGCTGAGGCGGGCTTTGCCTCGCTAGGCTCAGCGCGTGGCGGGGGAAGAGCGGCGGCAGCCGTACAACATCACGCTGGCGATCCTGACGGTCGCGGGAACGGCCTACGCGCTGCAGCAGACGATGGTGATTCCAGCGCTGCCGACGCTCCAGCGGGAGCTGCACACGACGACGACCTGGGTCACCTGGGTGCTGACGATGCTCCTGCTCGTGGCCTCGGTCAGCACTCCGATTCTCGGCAAGCTCGGCGACCAGTACGGCAAGGAACGGTTACTAGTCATCTCGCTCGCGCTTTTCTTCGTCGGCTGCGTGGGCGCCGCGGCGGCGTGGAACATCTGGGCGCTGATTTTCTTCCGCGCCTTCCAGGGGCTCGGGGCGGCGGTGTTTCCTCTGAGCTTCGGAATCATCCGCGACGAGTTCCCACCGGAGAAGGTCGGGGTCGGAATCGGCCTGATCTCGGCCGTCTTCGGAGTCGGCGGCGGCTTGGGAATCGTCCTCTCGGGCCTGATCGTCGACAACCTCTCGTGGCGCTGGCTGTTCATCTTCGGCGCGATCCCGGTCGCGCTCGCGGCGGTGCTCGTCGATCGGTTCGTGCCCGAGTCGCCGATCAAGACGCCCTCTCGGGTGGATTTCCTCGGCGCCACGTTGTTGTCCGTGGGGCTGATCTTCCTGCTGCTGGCGCTGACCGAGGGCGAGAGCTGGGGCTGGATGTCGGCGCGAGTCGACGGCCTCTTCGTCGGGGCAGCGGTTTTCCTGGCGCTATGGGTCTTGGCCGAGCTGCGGGTGCCCGAGCCGATGGTCGACATGCACGTCTTCGTCCAGCGGCAGGTGCTGTTCACGAACATCTGCGCGCTGATCACGGGCTTCGCGATGTTCGGGACGTTCGTGCTGATCCCGAACTTCGTGGAGACGCCGCGCGGTCTGGCAGCCGACACGGCGGGGCTCGTGCACTACGGCTTCGACGCGACCGCGACGAAGGCCGGACTCTACCTGTTGCCGAGCTCGATCACGCTGCTCTTCGCCGGCCCCGCAGCCGGGGTGATCGGCCGACGGACGGGCTCGAAGTGGCCGCTTGCCGCCGGAATGCTGCTCTCCGGAATCTCGGCCGGGATGCTCGCGCTCTGGAACAGCCAAACGTGGGAGATCCTGGCGGCGCTGGCGGTGCTCGGCATCGGCGTCGGCTTCGCCTTCGCTGCCATGGCGACCTTGATCACCGAAGCGGTGAGGCCCACCGAGACCGGGATCGCGACCGGCATCAACACAGTCATGCGGACGGTCGGCGGCGTGATCGGCGGCGAGGTCGGCGCTGCGATCCTGACCGCGCATCTAATCCCCGGCACGAACGTCCCGTCGCTGCGCGGTTACGAAGTCGCTTTCGCGATCGCCGCGGCAGCCGCGTTCGTAGGCGTCGCCGCGGCCGTGCTCGTGACGCCGAGGCGCGAGCGGCTCGTCGTTGCTGCCGAGACTCCGGACTGAGCGCGAAGAGAGCAGCGCTTGACGCCAACACTCTGCGCTCGTACCTTCGGTCGGGGTGACGCGCACAGTGGTCTGTATCTCTCATGCGTCCGGCGCGGGCGGGGAAGAAGTCGGGCGACTTGTCGCCGAGCGCCTCGGCTTTCTCTGCGTGGATGAGGAGATCGTCGCGAGGGCGGCGGTCAAGGGAGGGATCAACGCGGCAGAGGTTGCAGACGAGGAGCTTCGGTCCGGCGAGGAGCTGAGCAGTGACGACATCCAGGCACTGATCCGCGAGACGATCGAACAGACGGCGGCGCGGGGAAACGCCGTCATCGTCGCGCATGCTGCCTCCCATGCCATAAGTCCCGGACCCGCGGTCTTGCGCGTCCTCGTCACGGCCTCGCCTCATACGCGTGCAGCACGTCTCACTGGCGCGGAGGGACTCGACCAAGCGGGCACTGCTCGTGTCCTCAAGGATTCGGATGCGGGCAGAGCCGACTACCTGAAGCGGTTCTACGACGTCGGCGAAGAGTTGCCGACGCACTACGACCTGGTCTTCAACACGGACACCCTGTCGATCGAGCGGGTGGCCGAACTTGTCGCTCAGGCCGCTACGGCCTAATTGCGCAACCTCGACCCTTCCGTTCGGCGGCTAGCGAGACAATCTGGCAAGCTCGGGCGGCGCCCAGTGGCTTCCCTTCCCGACAAGCTCGATCTCGCGCTCGTCAAGCGCTTACGCGAGGTCGTCGGCGGCCGGCCGGCGACCGAGAGCGAGCTGCGCACGCTGGCGGATCAGGCCGGCGGTTGGGCGCTTGCGACCGAGGCGCAGCTCCGCGCGGCGGAGCGGCGGCTCGCGAAGCTGAACGCCGACCCGACGAGCGAGCTCAGCGAGATGGCGACCGAGATCCGCCGGGTCGAGACCCTGTCCGGCGAGCTGGAGGAGGCCCGGTGGCTCGTCGCAGGGTTGGAACGCAGAACACGCGAGTTGCGGACAGCGTGGCTCAAGTACCACGCCGACTCGGCACCGCCTCTCTGACTCAGCGCCCGGCCGAATGTAACGAAGCTGAAAAAGGGTGGACGCGCGACGCGCGCAACCTGCACACTGAGTCCATGGACAGGATCGTCAATCCACGTTTCGCGCCGCTCGTGCTGCTGCTCGCGGCGACGGTTTCCGGCAGCGCGGCCCTCGGAAGTTGGCTGCCCTTGCTCGGCACGCTTCCGTGGCTCGTGGCGATCGCCTGGTTCGGCTCGCGAGACACCGGCCCCGGCCGCGAGTTCCCGTCGGCGGCGGAAACCGCGCGCGAGCGGCTCTGGACGCACTGAGCCGGGGCCTCGGCCGGCGCTTCATCGCACGGCAGACCTGCTGAAGACGCGGATCGAAGCCGCAGTCAGCAGCAACGCGAAGCTGCCGACGACCGCCAGGCTGAGCGCGGCCATCGCGGTCGGGTCGCCCAGACCCCAGATCGCGTGCAGTCCCGTGCTGTCCTGGAGTAGCCCGTAGCGCATCAGGGCGAGCCCGTGCGTGAGCGGCAGGAACTTCGCCACCCATGTCAAGAAGCCCGGCAGCGCGGTGATCGGGAAGAGGGCGCCGGCCAGGAACCACGGGAGGATCGCGATCGCCGGGACGCGGGCGATGTACTCCTCCTGTCGCGGGACGCGGTTGGCGAGGATCTCGGCCAGCCCGTACATGCCGACGGTGAACAGGACGGCCGCACCGACGAACCAGAGGACCCCGGTACCGGTTGCGTCGAAGTGAATTCCGCGCCCGACCGCCACTGCGATCAGCACGCCCACCTGCAGCGCCGTGATCGCGAGAGCGACGATCAGGTTGCCGATCACGAGCAGGCCTCGTGGTATCGGCGCGGTGAGCAGCTCGGGCTGCGCGCCGCTGATCCGGTCGACGATCACGCTCAGCCCTGAGAACATCGTGTTGAGCGGGATCAGCAGGCCAACCGTCCCGATCGCGACGAAGGACTCGTAGCTCGCGTCGGCGTGTAGCGCCGTCTTCAGAGCCGGCGCTATCACGAGCGCGAACATGATCGGGGTCAGGAGCGGCACGAACAGCTCGCGCGGGGTACGCGCAGTCAGCTGGAAGCGACGGCGCGCGAGGGTTGCGAGCGGGCCCAGCGCGCGAGGGCGCGGGCGGGGGACCTGGATTGCGATTTCAGCGGTGGACATCGGTTCTCCTTTCGGTTCAGGCGGCTGCGGCGAGCGAATCGCCGGTGAGCCTCAGGTAGACGTCGTCGAGCGTGGGCTCGCGGGCGCTGATCGCCCCGGCAAACCCGAGCTCGTGGATGACGGCGATCGCCTCGCCGGAGCTGTGCTGATGCAGCGGCACCGTCACCCGGGAGCCGACCGCGAACGCGTCTTCGCCGGCGACGCCGCGGTCGCGCAGGGAGGCGAGCGCCGAGTTGACACTGCCCTCGACGCGAATCTCCACCAGTTGCCCGCCAAGGCCGGCGAGCAAGGTCGCGGGAGTGTCGAGCGCGACGATCCGGCCGGCGTGCATGATTGCGACGCGATCGCAGAGCAGCTCCGCCTCCTCGAGGTAGTGGGTGGTCAGCAGGACGGTCAGCTCGCTCCGGCTGCGCAGGCCGGCGATCACCTCGAGCAGCTCGGCCCGAATGCGCGGGTCGAGGCCAACCGTCGGCTCGTCGAGGAAGAGCACGCGTGGGTGCGAGACAAGGGCGCGGGCGATCTCGAGTCGGCGGCGCTGGCCGCCGCTGTAGGTACCTGCCGGACGATCGATCAGGTCGGCGAGGCCGAAGGTGCCGGCGAGCTCTTCGATCCATGCCTCGGCCTCACGCGGCTCGACGCCCCAGAGTCGAGCGTGGATCTCGAGGTTCCGGCGGCCGGTTAGCGAGCGGTCGACGACCGGCTCCTGGAAGACGACGCTGCTCACGCGCCGCGCGGCGAGCGGCTGCTCGGCGACGTCGAAGCCCGCAAGGCGCGCGCTGCCGGCCGTCGGCTCGATCGTCGTCGTCAGCATCCCGACCGTGGTCGACTTGCCGGCCCCGTTCGGGCCCAGCAGTCCGAAGACCTCGCCGGCCGCGACCTCGAAGTCGAGGCCTCTCACGGCCTCGACGTCGCCCGGATAGGTCTTGCTGAGGTTGGTCACTTCGATTGCGTTCATTGCGCTCCCTTCGGGCAGTCACAACTGCCGCGTTTCGTTCGTCAGGGAGATGACGGATTCGAACGCGGAGATGTGACGTGACCCGAAGCGACTGGCAAACCGAGGAGTTCGAGCGCAACCGGCAGCACCTGCAGTCGGTGGCGTATCGCATGCTCGGCTCGAGAAGCGAGGCCGAAGACGCCGTGCAGGAAGCGTGGCTACGGCTCTCGCGCTCCGACACCCACGCGGTCGAGAACCTCGCCGCCTGGCTCACGACCGTCGTCGCGCGCGTCTCCCTGGACATGCTGCGCTCCCGCCGGTCGCGCCGAGAGGACTACGTCTCCCTGCCGGAACCGATCGTCACGATCGAGAACGGCCCCGAGGACGAGGCTGTGCTGGCGGACTCGGTCGGGCTGGCGCTATTGGTGGTGCTGGACACGCTGACCCCGGCCGAGCGGCTCGCGTTTGTCCTGCACGACATGTTCGGGATGCCGTTCGAGGAGATCGCCCCGATCGTCGACCGCTCCGAGGCGGCAACGCGCCAGCTCGCGAGCCGTGCCCGGCGGCGAGTACGGGGCGCGACGCCACGCACGGATCCGGACCTGCGCGTGCAACGGCGGGTCGTGGACGCCTTTCTCGCCGCCTCGCGAGCCGGCGACTTCGAGGCGCTGCTGAAGGTCCTAGACCCGGACGTCGTCTTCCGAGCAGACAGGGGCCCGCGAGGAGTCCGAGTGCCTATCACCGGCGCCAAAGAGGTTGCGCAAACGATCCTGGCGCGGGGCTCCCGTTTCGCCCCCTACGCACGGTCGGCGATCGTCAATGGCAACGCGGGCGTGATCGTCGTCCCAGGCAACAGGCCGATCGCGGTCGTCAGCTTCAGCGTCGCCGGCGGCCGCATCGTCGAGATCGACCTGGTGGCCGATCCGGCGAAGCTGCGCGGATTGGGCTAGGCGCTGGCGTCAACCAGAGGGCTACTGCGGACTCCGCCCTGAGAGAAGCGTTCACCCGCAAAACCGCGTGCCACGGCTGCTCAATCGGCTTCTCTGCCCTGCCCGAAGGGTGTCTTTCGCAGCACGGCGCCCGATAATCGCCGCGTCGGCGAGCGCTGGGTCGACCTCGACGGCACGCGGCTGTTCCTGCGGTCCTGGCGCTCGACCGGTTCGCCGAAGACGTTCCCCAGGCCGAACTCCATCGAGTCACGGGAGCGGGCCACGACGTCCTCGCGGACGGCGGGCCTGCCCTCGTCGGACAGGTCGCCGACTGGCTCAGGGAGAACGGCTGAGGACTCAGGCCGCGGCCGGCACCTCCGCGTGCTTCGTCGCCCAATCCAGCGCGTCGTCGGCCACGCCTTCCCAGCCGTCCTGGGCGAACGTGTAGTGCGAGCGATCCGGGTATTCCTTCAGCCCGGTCGGTGACTGCGCCTTCCGCTGGATCTTGTACGTGTTCTTCGTCACCGCCGCGGGGACGGTGTGGTCCTTGCCGTTCGCCTGCAGGAGCAGCGGCGCACGTTTGCCGTTCTTCGGGTGCACCGCAGCCGGGGAGCCCGGGGTGAAGTTCGAAAAGGCGGCCTGGAAAAGGACGCGTCCCGGGCCGGGGATCGCCAAGCGGTCGTAGGCCCGCTGCGAGTCCTCCACGCTGAGTAGGTTCCCGAAGCCGTAGCGGAACTCATCCGGCGTCAGGGTCACGGCCTTGTTTCTGTTGGCCGGGTTCTTCAAGGCGACCGACGCGACCTTCAGAGCCGAGAACGGCAGCGCGAGGATGCCCTTGATCGGCGCGGGTGAGATTCCGACGCCGGCGGCGCCAAGGCCGCGGTCGAGCAAGACCTGCGTGATCAGCCCGCCGAAGGAGTGCCCCATGATGATCGGCGGCTTGTCGAGCTCGCGAACGATTCTCTCGTAGTGGTCGGCGATTTCCTTGATGCCGAGCCGTTCGTACGGAGTCGTGTTGTGGCGCACCTGCTCGATGTCGCCCTCCATGCCTGGCCACGAGGGCGCGAGGACGTTGAAGCCCTTGCTCTTGTAGTGGTCGATCCACTTCTCCCAGCTGAGCGGCGTCAGCCAGAGGCCATGAATCAGGACGATCGTGTCGGCGCTGGATGCGGCATCGGTTGCCATCGGGTCCTCCTGCTGTCGAGGCAGAGCACGCTAAGAACGCTCGGTAGCCCCGACCCTATTCCCGTCGGCCTCGTCTTTCTAGTCAGTCCGCGCCGGGAGCGGCCCGCTGCGCGGCCAGCACCTCGCGCGCTTCGTCGGCGTCCTCGCCGCGAACCACGATCTCGCGCCAGCCGCCCGAGGGCCAGCCGTCGTTCGCGCCGGCAGAGAAGTTCGTCGGGCGGTCGAGGCACCGGATCCCGACGTTCCGGAGAATGCCGCAGATCAGGCCGGCCTCCATCGTCGTCGGGACGCTTTCGATGACTACGAGATCGTCCACGTATCGCCCGTCGCGAGGAGCGCGCCGAGCTTGCCCTCCTTCTGCTCGCGCGCCGACTGAAGTTGGTCGTCCATCAGCTGGTCGTAGACCGGCCGTTCGATATCTCTGAAGATTCCGATCGGCGTCGCGCCCACGGTGTCTCGCGTCAATCGCGAGAGCGCGAATGCGGGCGACGCCTCGGGATGATGCGCGTCCCAGACGAGCGCGTCGCCGTCGTCGTCGAAGACCTCGGCCGAGCCGTCGCCTCGCAGCCGCACGCCACGTTCACCGTCAGGACCGAACCTGACCGGCTCACCGTGCTGGAGGTAGATCCGGTTCTCCTTGTCCTCACGGACGAAGTCGAAGGCCTTGTCGTTGAAGATGTTGCAGTTCTGGAAGATCTCGACGAAGGCGCTGCCCTTGTGGTGCGCGGCCCCGCGGAGCACCTCGGTGAGCTGCGCGCGGTCGGTGTCGATCGCCCGCGCCACGAAGGTGGCCTCGGCGCCGAGCGCGAGCGAAATCGGGTTGAACGGCCAATCGAGCGACCCCATCGGCGTCGACTTCGTCACCTTACCGCGCGGGCTGGTCGGGGAGTACTGGCCCTTGGTGAGCCCGTAGATCTCGTTGTTGAACAGTAGGATCTTGATGTTCACGTTGCGGCGCAGCGCGTGGATCAGGTGGTTGCCGCCGATCGAAAGCGCATCACCGTCCCCGGTCACGACCCAGACGAAGAGATCGGGCCGCGACACCGAGAGGCCCGTCGCGATCGCCGGCGCGCGGCCGTGGATCGAGTGGATTCCGTAGGTCTCCATGTAATACGGAAAGCGCGCGGCGCAGCCGATTCCGGAGACGAAGACGATCCGCTCCTTCGGGATCTCGAGCTCGGGCATGAAGCCTTGGAGCGCAGCGAGGATCGCGTAGTCGCCGCAGCCCGGGCACCACCGGACCTCCTGGTCGGTCTTGTAATCCTTCGCGGTCAGCTTGGGCTGGGTGCCGTTGCCGTTCGCCTTGGCCATCACCCGCCAGAATAGCCCTCATGTCCGAGCAGACCGGCGGCACCTTGACCTTCCTCTTCACCGACGTCGAAGGCTCCACGCGGCTGCTCCGGGAGTTCGGCGATGACTATCCGGCGGTTCAGGCACGGCAGCAAAGTGTCTTGTGCGCGGCGTTCCTCGATCACGAAGGTCGTGTCGTCGACTCTCAGGGTGACTCCTTTTTCGTCGCCTTCACGCGGCCGCGCGACGCGGTTCTCGCTGCGGTCGCGGCACAACGAGCGCTGGGGACCGAGCGGTGGCCTCCGCCGATCGAGGTTCGGGTCCGAATGGGGATCCACTCTGGGCCGGTCGAACTCGCCGGCGAACGGTACGTCGGGCTTGCGGTGCACCGCGCGGCGCGGATTTGCGCGGCCGGCCACGGCGGGCAGGTTCTCCTCTCACACGCCTCGGTCGCACTCCTGGAGGACGAGGAGCACGCGCTTTCCGGGGTGATCGCGCCGCGGCTTGCAGCCGAGTTCCCGCCGCCGCGCGCCGCTGCGCCGTCCGCACTCCCGGCCGTTCGCGCCTCTGATGCCGACCGGGAGCGGGCGGTGTCGGCCCTCCGGGAGCACACGGCGGCTGGGCGTCTGACCCTCGAAGAGTTTTCGCAGCGTGCAGAGGCCGCCTACGCGGCAAGGACCTTCGAGGAGCTGGATCCGATCGGGCGAGACCTGCCGGCTGGTCCGACCGCCGAGCAGCGGCGCCGACCGAAGCACTTCACGGCAGCCGTCCTCGCGAACACCGTGCGAACCGGCCGCTGGCGATTGCCGTGGCTCGGCTTCGCCCTCGTTTTGCTCGGAGACGTAGATCTCGATCTGAGGCAGGCCGAGCTCGAGGACTCGGTGACGACGATCACTGCGATCGTTCTGCTCGGAAACATCGACGTCTACGTCCCGGAAGGCATCGAGGTCGACTTCGGCGGACTCGGAATCTTCGGCCACCGGCGGGAGTTTGGCCGCGACGTTCCGGCAGTTCCCGGAACGCCGCTCGTGCGTGTGAGGATCTTCTCGCTATTCGGCACAGCCGACCTGTGGCGCGTCCCGGCGGCGTGGGTCGGCCGGTCGTTCCGCGAGGTGATCAAGGCGCTTCGCGGTGGGCCGCAGGGGGAGCTGCCTCCGCCTGAAGGTGAAGCCGATACCTAGAAGCTTTTGGAACATCCCTAGCTCACAACATCGCTTCGATCGCTTCCTGCACCTCGCCGGCCCGGAAGGGTAGGCCACGGACGAGGTTGAAGCCGGCCGCGTCGACGAGGTACTCGGCGCGGATCAGCTTGCGCAGCTGGCCGAGGTTGATTTCCGGGATCAGCACCTTCTCGTAGGCGCCGACGACCTCGCCGGTGTTGGCCGGAAACGGGTTGAGGTAGCGCAGGTGGGCGTGCGCGACCTTGCGACCGTCGCCGCGAGCGCGGCGGACGCCGGCGGCGACCGGCCCGTACGTCCCACCCCAGGAGAGCACGAGCAGCTCGGCGCCGTCCGGGTCGTCGACCTCGAGCTCGGGAATGTCCGAGGCGATTCCGGCGACCTTCTGAGCGCGGAGGCGCGTCATCAGGTCGTGGTTCTCGGGGTCGTAGTCGACGTTCCCGGTCAGGTCCTGCTTCTCGAGCCCGCCGATCCGGTGCTCCAGGCCGGGTGTGCCGGGGATCGCCCACGGCCGTGCGAGCGTCTCGTCGTCGCGGGCGTACGGCTGAAAGTCGCCCTCGGGCGCCTCGGTCGTGAAGCCCGCATCGATCGCGGCGATCGCGTCCACGTCCGGAAGCAACCACGGCTCGGAGCCGTTCGCCAGATAGGCGTCGGAGAGCAGGTACACAGGTGTCCGGTACTTGAGGGCGATCCGCGCGGCCTCGATCGCTGCCTCGAAGCACTGCGCCGGCGTCGAAGCGGCGAGGACCGGCACCGGCGATTCGGAGTTGCGGCCGAAGAGAACCATCAGCAGGTCGGCCTGCTCCGGCTTCGTCGGCATGCCGGTCGAGGGGCCGGCGCGCTGGATGTCGACGATGATCAGCGGCAGCTCGAGCGTGATCCCGAGGCCGATCGTCTCCTGCTTGAGCACGATCCCAGGGCCGCTCGACGTCGAGACACCGAGCGCACCGCCGAAACTCGCGCCGAGCGCCGCACCGACGGCCGCGATCTCGTCTTCCGCCTGGAACGTGCGGACGCCGAAGTTCTTGTGCCGCGCGAGCTCCTCGAGCACCGCCGACGCCGGCGTGATCGGATACGCGCCGAGGAAGAGCGGCAGACCGGACTTCACCGACGCGGCGATGAGTCCGTACGCGAGCGCCTGGTTGCCGGTGATGTTCCTGTAGAGCCCGGGCCTGAGCGCAGCCGGCTTGACCTCGTACTGCACGGCGAAC
>WNGD01002543.1_pt1 | contig 19633 bp, 12 predicted proteins | sample 5400671 | NCBI WGS metagenome assembly WNGD01 (sample SAMN13153369, study PRJNA577476) | soil metagenome | isolation source: 40 cm soil or saprolite under grassland replicate 2 | place: USA:California | collected 2016-06-15 | reverse complement strand
CAAACGAGATACCACGTTTTGTTGAAGTACTTATGGCAGGGAATGATTTTGCCAAAGGCTCGCGGTTTAAAAAAGGTGGAGGTAGTCACGATATTTCACCCTTACGTAGTGCAGGTAACTTCGGATTGAGTCGACTAGTCAATTTGTTTTTCCAGGCACGTTTCAGCGATTTGTGCTACGGCTACAACGCCTTCTGGAAACACTGTCTTGACTATTTAGAAATCGATAGTGACGGTTTCGAAGTAGAGACACTGATTAATATACGTATGCACCAGGCTCGCCTCAAAATTGAAGAGGTTCCTAGCTTTGAGTACCAGCGCATTCATGGTGAGAGCAAACTGCACACATTCAGAGACGGTTGGCGGGTGCTTAAGACGATAATGAGAGAGCGCGGTAGAAAGAGCTCAACTCCACTACAATTACCTCATCTTACAAGGACGTTCAACATAGAGGAGAAACCCTCAACGCCTGAGGAAATAGTCCTGTAATCATTGACCGGTATGGCACTCATCATGTAGATTGCCTAAAGAAATGAATGGAAGATGTCTGAGACAATACACGATATCTCTGTAATTATCTGTGCTTATACCGAAGATCGTTGGAATGATCTCATTTCAGCGGTGGAGTCGGTGCGACAGCAAACATTACCAGCCACCGAAATAATAATAGTAATTGACCATAATCCTGATTTACTAAAACGGGTACAGGATCAAATACAAGATGTGATTGTGATAGAGAATACAGGAGCAAGTGGACTTTCAGATGCACGGAATAGCGGCATCGCTGTATCCAGTAGCCATATAATTGTTTTCCTTGATGACGATGCCGTGGCAACACCAGATTGGTTGAGGCTTCTCAACAAAGTCTTCTCTGATCCTCAAGTGCTAGGTGCCGGTGGCCCGGTTTTGCCGCTCTGGTCGAATACTGAACCCGCCTGGTTGCCTGAAGAGTTTCGCTGGGTAGTCGGTTGCACTTATCGAGGAATGCCTCAAACCGCCCAAATGATACGGAATCCAATTGGCGCTAATATCTCCTTCCGGAGAGAGGTTTTCGATACCGTAGGCGGTTTCCGTAGTGAAATTGGGCGCATAGGAACAAGACCGCTTGGCTGTGAAGAAACGGAGCTGTGTATCCGAGCTCGTAAGTGCTGGCCTCAAAGAGGTTTTCTGTATCAGCCAGAAGCCTTGGTGTTTCATCGCGTACCGGCTAGCCGCACATCCTGGCGCTACTTCTTTTCTCGCTGCTATTCGGAGGGCCTATCGAAAGCCCTCGTATCCCGGTATGTAGGTATAAAAGACAGCCTTACATCTGAGCGTGTCTACACTTTCCGAACCTTGCCACAAGGAGTTATTCGCGGCTTAATTGATGGTCTCTTTCATCGTGACCTTGGTGGATTCGCGCGAGCAGCGGCCATTATCACTGGATTAGTAGTAACAACGTCTGGTTATTTATCAGGCAGCGCTATTTTACGGATTTCAAAATCTAAAAGGGAATTTGTCACGGGAGTAGTTATTCGTCGCAATTCTGAAGCATCCCCATCTCTCAACACTCGAACTGGGTCTTGAGATGATAGGAACTACCAGGAAATTTCACTCATTTGAGAGAGATTACACTATGAGATTTGCCCATACTCAAATGAAAAAAGTACCTATTCTTATGTACCATAGTATTTCAGGCAATGCCAGTTCAAAGTTTAGGCAATTCACGGTTTCTCCAGCGTTGTTTGCTGAACAGATGGCGTATCTTCACCAGCAAGCATATACCCCTATAACCGTCACACAGTACGTAAGAGCACAATTTCAAAGAGAGACCGAACTACCTGAACATCCCATCGTTTTGACGTTTGACGACGGGTTTGCTGATTTCTTAACTGCTGCCTTGCCAGTACTCACGCAGTACAACTTTGCAGCCACACTTTATGTTTCTACCGCGTTTGTCGGTGGGACAAGCTACTGGTTGCGACATGAGAAGGAAACTGGCCGCTTGATGCTCACATGGAAACAATTGGTCGAAATCAGCTCCTATGGTATAGAGTGTGGAGCGCATAGTCATAACCATCGCCAACTCGATACACTTCCCAACCCGGCTGCATGGGACGAAATTATGCAAAGTAAAAAACTCCTGGAGGATCACCTGCGACAGGAGGTTTTCAGTTTCGCTTATCCTTTCGGGTATCAAAGTGCCCAAGTACGACAGTTGGTCCGAGAAGCAGGTTATACTTCAGCCTGCGCTGTCAAGCATCAAATGAGTTCAGAGAATGATGAGGCTTTTTCCTTAGCACGCCTTATGGTCAGTGCGGATACTAACATGGAAGAGTATGTAGCATTGCTTACGGGTCGTAGTTCGTCACCTGCAACAGCAGTATATAAAATATACGCTCGCACTCGAACTCCTGTGTGGCAGCTCGTCCGCCGTTGTGCCGCTTCAGTAACGCTGTATCTACGGGAAAGGCGGTTAGCATGAAATTAGAAACAGAACGAGACATTTCCGTAGTAATTTGTGCGTACACAGAAGAACGCTGGCACGACCTTGTTGCAGCTGTGGAATCAATCCAACGACAGACCACTTCACCTCGCGAAATCATTCTGGTAATTGATCACAACGTGCGATTATTCGAACGTGCGCGAAAACAAATATCTGGTGTCGTGGTCATAGAGAATAATGAGCCCAAAGGGTTATCTGGCGCACGAAACAGCGGGATAGCTCTTTCGCAGGGAACTCTTATCGCCTTTCTCGATGATGATGCGATAGCAGAGCCTGATTGGTTAGAACGATTAGGCCATTGTTGTCAAGATCCGCAAGTCTTAGGCGTGGGTGGAATAGTGGAACCACTCTGGTCAAGCAAGCGTCCTACATGGTTTCCAGATGAATTCTACTGGGTTGTCGGTTGCACCCATCAGAATCCATCTGATACGCCAGTGACAGTGCGAAACCCATACGGTGGCTGCACATGTATTCGACGAGAAGTGTTTGAGGTGGTGGGGGGGTTTAGAAATGGGATTGGACGCGTTGGGAGCTATCCAATGGGAGGCGAGGAAACAGAATTATGCATTAGAGCAGCGCAGCATTGGCCTGACAAAGTCTTCCTCTGCGTTCCTAATGCAAGGATTCACCACCGTATTTCCTCTTACCGTGTCAGCTGGCGCTATTTCCGGTTACGCTGCTACGCTGAAGGTCTCTCGAAGGCGGCCGTGACCAGATATGTGGGTGCAAAAGATAGTCTCTCAACTGAACGATCATACACATGCCAAATCTTGCCCAGAGGAATTCTGCGTGGCATTTTAGATGCACTCCTTTGCCTTGACCTGACCGGCTTGCTGCGTGCAGGAGCTATTGCCAGCGGGCTAATGATGACAATAGCAGGCTACATTGTAGGGACTATTTCTCACTTTGCTATCCCGTACAAAGAAGAAGATACCAATATCAGCCCTAATTTCAAACGGCTACCGCATCTGAGTAGCGAGGAACGAGATCTTACGAAGCCTGTAAGAAATGCGTGAGATTCAGAAAACATATTCGCTTATCAAAGCATTTGAGCTCTCCGCCTGGGGAAAAGGAAAACTAGTACAGTGAAAATATTGCTTCGGTGGGCTAAAGATAATAGCATCATATTAGCCAATGCCGGATCATTAGTCGGTACAATGGCAGTAACGTCGGTTCTTGGGTTCGCTTATTGGTGGTTAGCAGCGCGGCGGTTCCCGCCGGAAGCTGTAGGTCTTGCCTCAGCAGCCATCTCGGCTATGACGCTGCTAGGGACTTTTGGCATCTTGGGATTGGGTACCCTGTTGCTTGGCGAGTTACCGCGCCAGCGGGGCAAAGAAGTCTCGCTCATCAGCGCGGCGCTAATTCTGGTTGGGGGAGTGGGGTGTTGTTTGGGTATCATCTTTGCAGTTGTTGCGCCGCACATATCAACGAGCTTTCAGGTCCTGGGAGCAAGTTTCATAAATATAGCGCTTTTCGCAGTTGGCGTCAGTCTCACCGCAATCACGTTAGTCCTTGACCAGGCGCTTATCGGTCTGTTGCGAGGCGGGCTGCAACTCTGGCGAAACACGCTTTTTGCCGGAGTAAAACTTGTTGCACTTTTTGTAGCAGTCCTTTGGTTGTCGCATGTAACGGGGCTGACAATCTATGCGACATGGATAATCGGCAATATATTCTCATTGGCAACTCTAGCTGGATTTGTGATAGTGAAGCGGGGCTGGCCGGGAAGAAACTACCTGCCGCAATGGGGATTGCTACGGAAACTGGGTCCTGCAGCTCTAAAGCATCATGCACTCAATATCACGCTTGATGCTCCATCCCTCATCCTACCAGTGCTCGTCACCGTACTGCTTTCTGCGACGGTGAATGCCTGGTTTTTCGTCTCCTGGACCTTAGCGGGTATTGCAAATATGATCTCAGTTGCCCTCGCTACGACACTCTATGCAGTAAGTTCTGCACAGCCCTCTATGTTAGCACGCAAGCTTCGCCTGACGTTGAGCCTTGCGTTCGTGGCATGTGTTTTGGCAAATTGTGTGTTGCTGCTGGGAGCTAGCCAGGTGTTGGGGCTGTTCGGCCATAGCTACTCCGAACAGGCAGCCTGGAGCCTTCGCATCTTGTCGCTCGAATCTTTTCCCTTTATTGTCAAGAATCACTACGTAGCAATATCACGAATACACAATCGAGTAGCACGTACCACACTGCTGACAATAGCTACCGGCCTCTTTGAGTTAGGAGGAGCAGCACTAGGCGCGCGTCTTGGCGGTTTAAATGGGCTGAGTCTTGGTTGGTTCGCAGCAATGTGTGTTGAAGCAATGTTCATGTCTCGTACAGTGTACAAGGCCACCCAGTTCGTGCAAACATCTCCGCAAGTATCGATAGAAGAGAACTCTATGGCGGAGCAAGCAGTTTGGCTCATAGATACTTTTGTGCTGGCAGCAACAAGACCAGTCATTGCGGGGGAAGGCATAGATATTTATCAGAGGCGTTTACAGCGAGATGAGAGGAAGAGTATCAGCAGGCACCCCAACAACGGCAAACTGCGCCTGAAGCCTACTCGACTGGAACGATTCTCACACTCCGACGACATTGCGGTGAAGCGTCAATTTAAGCAAATCACCCCTTAGTGGAAAAGATCTACGAGTACTTTATAACTGGAGAGAACTAAATATCGGATCCCTATGAACCAATTTGTAGGCAAACAGAAAGATGTGACCATGACTACGTTATCCCTGGATAGCGGCTCATCGAACCAAAACGAAGCTGAAGGCCTCTTGACCCGCGCTGCCCAACAAAACTTTCAAAAGCAAACAATCGCTATCACTGCGACCTTCACAGCCGAGCTAGTGGAGGAATCGCTTACATATTGGATGCAAGAACTTGCCCTGCCTTCTACCATTACTTTTGCACCTTATAATCAGCTCTTTCAGCAACTATTTGATCCAACGAGTCTTCTTTCCAAGAATCAGCGGGGGATCAATGTGATCCTACTCCGCTTTGAAGATTGGCAACGCTTTGGAACAGATGCTCAACAGAGTAAGATGGCCGAGGAGAAGATTGAACGTTATGTACTTGAACTTACACAAGCATTACAGATGGTAGCAAAACGTTCATCTACCCCATACCTGGTCTGTGTCTGTCCTGCCTCACCTGAGGTAGATGCTGATGCCCAACGGCAGGCTCTCTTTGCCCGTGTGGAAGATCGAATGGCTAAAGACCTGGCAGCGATAGGCGGTGTCTACCTGATAAAAAGCACAGAGGTGATTAGAGCATACCCGGTATCGCAGATCTACGATCCGTACGGAGACAAAGTAGGGCATGTGCCTTTCACCCGTCTCTTCTTTGCTGCTTTGGGCACACTTATCGCCCGTAAAATTTACGCGCTACTTAGTACCCCCTATAAAGTGATTGTCGTTGACTGCGATCAGACGCTGTGGCAAGGCGTTTGCGGCGAGGATGGAGCACTTGGAGTTGTCATTGATACGCCCAGGCTACACCTCCAAGAGTTTCTCGTGGCTCAGCAGACGGTTGGAATGCTTCTGTGCCTGTGTAGTAAAAATAATGAGCAAGATGTGTTCGATGTCTTTGCCTACCATCCCCAAATGGGGATTAAGCGCGAACATCTAGTTGCATGGCGCATCAACTGGCAACCGAAGTCTCAAAATCTACGTTCCCTCGCTGAGGAATTGCAACTTTCATTGGAGAGCATCATCTTCATAGATGATAACCCGTTGGAATGTGTTGAAGTTCAGACCAGTTGTCCTGAAGTGCTCACCTTACCCTTGCCTCAGGATCTTAGTCGCTTGCCCCACATACTTCAGCACTTTTGGGCATTTGATCATCTAGGGGCTACAACTGAAGATAAGAAACGAACTGAGCTCTATATGCAACAACTCCAACGGCAGGAGTTCCAGAAGGTATCTTCTACCCTGAAGGATTTTCTGGAAGGCCTGGAGTTACATGTACGGATTGCTCCTATGAAAGAGGCTCAGCTAGACCGGGTGGCGCAGTTAACACAGCGCACCAACCAGTTCAATTGCACCACGATCCGCCGCACTGAGAGCGAGATTCGGCAGTTCTGTCAGGCGGACAAAGGCAGCAGAGGAGAGTCTCTGGTTGTAGAGGTCAGTGATCGCTTTGGGGACTACGGCCTGGTTGGGGCAATCTTGTTCGCCGTAAAATCGCAGGAGATTGAGGTGGATACCTTCTTATTGAGTTGTCGTGCTCTGGGACGGGGTGTGGAGCATCAGATGTTGGCTAAACTCGGCGAGATTGCGCACGAGCGAGGAGTGGGTCGAGTGTTTATTCCTTTTATTCCTACCTCAAAAAATGCTCCGGCACGCGAATTCCTGGAGGGGATTGAAGTCGCCTCCAAGCTGTTTCATAGCGACAGGGAGGGTTTTAGCTTTGCCACTGAGGCTTTGATCGGGCTTGTATACACTCCGCCTGCTGAGAAATTAGAGGTTCCTGGCGGAGTACTGAGCAACAAATCCGACGATGTAGTCGCTGCTGCGGCTGTATCGACTTCGGGTACGAAGACCGAAGCAAAAAGCATTCCCTTGCTCCGAATTGCCACCGAACTGAGTACAGCCGAGCAGGTGCTACAGGCAGTAGCTGCGCAACGGCATCAGCATCCCGGAGGACACCAGCAAGTAGCCCTACCGCGGACGAGGATCGAGGAGCAACTGGTTGAGATCTGGGCGGAAGTGCTCAAACTAGATCGGGTGGGCATCCATGATGACTTCTTCGCGTTGGGCGGTAGCTCCCTTTACGCCACACAAATCGCTTCGCGTCTCTATACGAGCCTGCAAATAGAAGTACCCCTGCGTAGCTTTTTCGAAGCTCCTACGGTTGCTCGATTAGCCGAGATCATCACGCAGATGCAAGCGAGTGGAGCTATAGATCACATGCCCGCACTTCGTGCGCGCTCAAGAGAAGCACATCGAGTGCAAAAATCCTCTGCGGTACCAGTGTGGGGGAGCATTAGTTCTCATAATCAGCGAGGAGAAGAATAAGACCATGACTACATCGTCCGTATCTAACCCGTTATTGACCCAAGATTTGTACATGTTTCCCGCCTCGCTTACCCAGCAATCTCTCTGGTTCATCGATCAGTTGGAGCCACAGAGTGCTGCCTACAATATCCCGGCTTGTCTCCGCATAAGCACTCCACTCGACGTGCAGACCCTCGAGAGGAGCATCAATGCGCTCATCCAGCGTCACGAAATCCTCCGTACTACCTTTGTAGCGGAGGATGGACAGCCAATGCAGGTGATTACCTCAGACCTCGTGCTCCCTTTGCCAGTGATAGACCTATCTCCCCTTCCCAAGGCCGAACGGAAAGTCGAGGCACTTCGCTTGGCGCGAGACGAGGCACAACGCCCTTTCGATCTGGCACAGGGCCCACTTCTGCGAATCCTGTTATTGCACTTGGAAGCGGAGGAGAATATATTGCTCCTGACCATGCATCACATCATCTCCGATAGATGGTCTCTGGGTATATTCTTCCAGGAACTAGCCATCCTATACAAGGCCTTTTCAACTGGCCAGTTCTCGCCATTGCCGGAGTTGCCCATCCAGTATGCGGATTTTGCCGAATGGCAACGAGAAGTGCTGCAAGAAGATTTCCTCGTCGAAGACTTAGCCTATTGGAAGCAGCATCTGGCTGGCAGTCCCGCTGGCCTGGATTTGCCCTCTGAACAGCCGCGATTGCTGATGCCGACCTCGCAAGGCTCAGTGTATCGGACTAGGTTGCCCAAGGCACTGAGCGATACCTTGAAGGAATTGAGCCGGCAGCAAGAGGTGACCCTGTACATGACCCTTGTCGCGGCCTTTCAGACCTTGCTTTATCGCTCCACGGGACAGGACGATCTGGTGATCGGAACTGTCACTGCGGGCCGCACGCGAGCCGAAACTGAGGCGCTAATCGGCTTTTTTGCCAACACGCAGGTGCTACGCACCGACCTATCTGGTAACCCCTCCTTTGATGAACTGCTGAGACGAGTGCGCGAGGTAATCCTGAAGGCTCAGGCTCATCAGCAGTTGCCCTTTGAGTACCTGGTCAAGGAACTGCATCCAACTCGCTCGTTGGGGCAGAATCCACTCTTCCAGGTGATGCTAGTACTGGAACCTCCTTTGCCTGCCCTGCCATTGGGTTGGGTAGTGACTCAAATGGAGGTCGAGACAGGTACCTCCAAGTTCGACCTGACTCTTGAACTCGAGGACTGTCCAGAAGGTCTCATGTGTCACTTCGAATACAGCGCTGACTTGTTTAATGCACCCACTATTGCTCGCTTGGCGGGGCACTGGCAGACGCTTTTAGAGGGGATCGTGGTCGATCCGACCCGGCGTCTCTCCGAGTTACCCCTCTTGACTGATAAGGAATATCTCCAGATCATAGTAGCATGGAACGCTAACCACACTGAATATCCCAAAGATATGTGTGTTCATCAACTCTTTGAGGCCCAGGTAGAACGCACCCCCAATACGGTAGCAGTGGTCTTCCAGGGAGAACAGTTGACATACCGAGGGCTCAATACCAGGGCAAATCAACTGGCACACTACCTGCGGCAGCTAGCTATGGGACCAGAGGTGCTGGTCGGTATCTGCGTAGAACGTTCCTTAGACATGCTAGTAGGGTTACTGGGTATTCTCAAGGCCGGGGGGGCCTATGTGCCGCTCGACCCTGCGTTCCCAGCCGAGCGCCTGGCTTTCATGCTGGAGGACGCCCAAGTTCCCGTGCTGGTCACCCAGCAGCATCTGCTCACGCAACTGCCCGCTCATCGTAACAAAGTCGTCTGCCTGGACACCGATGCGGCAGTGCTCGCCCAGCAGAGCGAGGCCAATTTACTCTCCACAGCCACTTCCGATCACTTGGCCTACGTCATTTATACCTCGGGATCCACCGGCCGGCCTAAGGGTGTGCAGATTCTGCACCGTGCCGTGGTCAACTTCTTGCTATCCATGCGCGAACAACCGGGACTGACGGCGCAGGATACCCTGCTGGCTATCACCACTTTATCTTTTGACATTGCGGCACTTGAACTTTTCCTCCCCCTGATAGTTGGGGCGCGCGTGATCGTGGCCAGCCGGGAAACTGCTGCAGATGGGGCAGCTTTGGCGGAGACATTGACCCAGGCTCGTGTGACCGTGATGCAGGCTACACCGATCACCTGGCGTATGTTGCTTGCAGCAGGTTGGCAAGGGAACCCTGATCTGAAGATCCTATGTGGTGGGGAAGCCCTCCCGTTAGATCTGGCGCATCAGTTACTGTCCAGGGCAGCCTCCCTCTGGAACCTGTATGGGCCTACAGAGACGACAATCTGGTCCACCCTCTGCAAGATCGAACCTGGGGATGATGTAGTGTCTATTGGGCGACCGATTGCTAACACCCAAATCTACCTGCTTGACACGCATTTGCAACTGGTACCGGTAGGGGTGTCCGGCGAACTTTTCATAGGAGGGGATGGCCTGGCTCGCGGTTACTTGAACCGCCCCGAGTTAACGGCTGAGCGATTTATCCCTCATCCGTTCAGTAACGAGCCTGGAGCTTGCCTGTACAGGACGGGGGACCTGGCTCGCTACCGGCCGGACGGAACCATCGAGCATTTAGGTCGCCTGGACTTCCAGGTCAAGCTACGTGGTTTCCGTATTGAGCTAGGCGAGATCGAGACGGTGCTCAGTCAACATCCTGGGGTGCGCCTGGCAGTGGTCATTGCCCGTGAGGATATACCTGGTGACAAGCGCCTCGTGGCCTACCTGGTCGCCACCCAGGCGCCTGCGCCCGCGATCAGTGAACTGCGAAGCTTCTTGCAGGAACAGTTGCCTGAATACATGCTGCCCTCGGCTTTCGTGTTCCTAGAGGCCTTTCCGCAGACACCCAACGGCAAGGTGGACCGCCTTGCGCTGCCAGCACCTAAACACACGCGACCTGAGCTACAGGAGGACTTCGTAGCGCCCCGTACTTCGGTCGAAGAGGCGGTGAGAGGCATTTGGTTGCAGATCCTCAAAATCGAGCAGATTGGCATCCACGATGACTTCTTCGAGTTGGGCGGAGATTCCCTGATGGCTATGCAAATGATTTCGCGTCTTCGTAGGGTCTTACAGATAGAGCTGCCTCTGGCTCGCGTCTTCGAGGCTCGTACTATTGCCAAACTATCTAAGATAATCGAGCAGGTGAAAGCTGGTGATGCTCAGCGAAAGTTGCCTTCTGTTCTTCCAACACAGAATAGCAGTAGTTCTCAAGGTGAGAACCATGGGCCAACTATAGAACAAGTAGTCAACGCTCTGCAGAGCCAGGAACGAGAAGGTTCCGAAACTGTCATTACGGCAGTTCAGACCGTGGGCTCCAAGCGACCTTTCTTCTTTTTGCATGGAGATTTTCGCCGTGGCGCTTTCTACTGCTTTCCCTTAGCGCGTGATCTGGGATCAGACCAACCATTTTACGCATTGGAACCATATAGTTTTGATGGTTTACAGGTCCCACCCACGTTAGAAGCTATGGCCGCTGCTCACATTAAGTCGCTGCGTATCATGCAGCCAGAGGGTCCGTACCTTCTAGGTGGTTATTGCAATGGAGGGCTTGTGGCGTATGAAATGGCCCGGCAACTTCATGCCGAAGGACAGGCAGTTGACCTGCTGGTGTTGATAAACCCTGGCACTATCTCCCATCTGCTAGGAATTCGCCGTGTCATCAATCGCCTGGGTCACCTGATGCGACTCAGTGAGAGTAAGCAAGTGTATTGGTTTCTCTGGCTGCAGCACATGTATAAATACCTTCAACACGAGTATAGATATCTGCGCTTTCCCCACTATAGGAGATGGACGACTGAACTCGTTTCCCAGCGAGTAAGCCCGAAAGAAAGTGCCATTCTGACGTTGAAGGAACTACATGAACATAAGCTCGAACAGGATGCAGAGCATCTGGAAACTGACGGACAGATTGGGCCTGGGGGTAGAGGTAACAGAGCGGGTTTCGCACTTCCTAAGTTCGATGCGATTTTCCCAGAGCCGATTTTCCCAGCGGCGGAGGCTCTCCACCAGGACTATGAGTTTCAGTTTTTCTGGACTGCTTCAGAGTACGTACCGGGCCTTTATCCCGGCAAGAGTACGTTCTTTTTCACACGAGACACCGAAGAGCACGGCCTGGATGCAAAATGGCGTCAAGTAGCTGCAGCGAAAGGCAAAGAAGTAGAGGTCCATCGTATTGCTGGCCGGCATAGCACCTGTAAGACGATACATGTACATGATTTGACTGAACATTTACGTATGTGCCTTGACAAGGTAAGTGGCTGAATCGGGGGGAAGCGATGCATTTTTACGGTCAGAGTGACCTGTATATCTCTTCTGAAAAAGGCTTTTTTTATGATCGGTGGCGAATGTGAGTTCATGAGTGGCTCCCCTGAAAAAAGGGTGCGCAATCCATTTAAAGTGGCTCTGTTAGAACCAGACGCTCCAGCAGAGCCACATAAAAGAAGGAGATACTATCGATGACGAACAACACTCAGCGCGTTTCAGAACTTTCCTTTTTATCCTCTGCTAAACGAGAAAATACAGTGGCAGACAAAAGCAATGGAACGACCAAACAGATGGACTTCAGTTTGTTTTACTTTGCAAACGCAGATGGTGGTGAGTCTTCCGAGAAATATAAATTACTCATCGAGGGCGCAAAGTTCGCGGATACACATGGCTTTGCAGCAGTATGGACGCCTGAGCGGCATTTCCATGAATTCGGAGGCTTGTATCCCAACCCCTCAGTCACCAGTGCGGCTCTTGCCACAGTGACAGAACGCATTCAGATCAGGGCCGGAAGTGTTGTTTTGCCGCTTCATGACCCGCTGCTCGTTGCCGAAGAATGGGCGGTTGTCGATAACTTATCGCATGGTAGAGTAGCCATCTCGTTTGCATCTGGTTGGCACGCGAACGATTTTGTCATCGCACCGGAGAACTATGCACATCGTAAAGAGATCATGCTGCGTGGGATCGAGACCGTGCGCAGGCTCTGGAGGGGTGAGAAGGTTCGGCGTCGTGATGGCAACGGAACCGAGTTAGAGGTGAGAATCCTTCCGCGTCCAATCCAGCGTGAGTTACCTATCTGGGTGACAGCCGCTGGCAGTCCGGAAACATTCCGCTCGGCTGGCGAAGTTGGTGCCAACCTGCTCACTCACTTACTGAATCAAAGTATCGAACAGTTGGCGGAAAAAATTGCGATCTACCGAAGTGCATGGAGAGAGCATGGGCATGGTCCTGGAACGGGACATGTGACGCTCATGATACATACATTCGTTGGGAGCAGTGTTGACGAAGTCCGCGAGAAAGTACGGAGGCCTTTCAGCGATTATCTGCGAAGCTCCGTCGAATTATGGCTTGCTCGTAGCCCAGGCCAGGAGATCGGAGATTTTACCGAAGAAGAGCTTGCAGACCTCGTGTCTTACGCCTTCGACCGTTACTTTGAGACAAGTGGGCTTTTTGGAACACCGAACACGTGCCTTGAGATGATAGATCGCCTGAAGTTAATCGGTGTGGATGAACTTGCATGCTTGATTGATTTTGGCGTTGATTTCGACTCGACAATAGCCAGCCTGCGGTATTTGGACAAGGTAAGGGAACTCACTAATACAAGCAGTGGGCGTGTGAAGGGTGAGACCCAGAGTTTTACAAGCAGTTAGCCCACCTGACAAGGAGGAATACAATGGCTATTGAAAAAGAGTTCTTTCGGCAAGTGATGGGGCGCTTTGCAACAGGTGTCACTGTAGTAACGGCGAAGAGCCAGGAGACATTGGTGGGTCTGACGGTTAATGCGTTCTGCTCTGTTTCGCTCAATCCGCCACTGATACTCATCTGCGTAGACCTCACCAGCACTACACATCCGGTTATCCGTGAAAGTGGAGTATTTGCTGTCAATATACTCACAGATAATCAGGAGTGTCTCTCACGTTGTTTTGCGACCGCTTCAGCGGAACGCTATGAATGTTTCTGCCATGCCAGGTATCATGTTGCGGCAACAGGAGCGCCCATCATTGACGACACCCTCGCCTTTATTGATGCCCGAGTGGTGGCAGAGTATCCAGGTGGGGATCACGTGATCTTCCTGGGTCAAGTGGAAGCAATGGGTGTCGCTGGTCAGGTGGTCTTTGCTCGCGAGGCAGATAGGGAGCACATCAAGGTAGTAGAGTATGGAAGTAACTGCACCCAGAAGGCTCCTCTTGCTTACTACCTCGGACAATATCGTCACCTCTCCAGTAGTTATCAAAAGCCCAGTCTTCCTGTCCCCGCAGTATATATTCACCAAGAGGTAAAAGCCACTTGATGGATGCTGCACTGTTGTTCACGAAGATAACATCAGAGTATAGATAAGCGGAAGGTACCATAATAGTGAGTAATCTTGTAAATAAACTTCAAAATTCCAGTTATGAATTGCCAGGGGCAGATAACACTTTCATAGTTACAGATTCACAATTCGCGACGCCTAATCTGATGTGTGATGTGCTTGTGCTTAACGCCAGGTTACGGCAATCACTGGTTACTGTGCGGTCTCTTGGCAGCCGAGGGCTACGGGTGGGTGCACTGGAGACTCTTGATGAGCTCCCTGCTCCTACCTTCTCGTCACACTGGTGTCAATACAAGGCCATTTGCCCAGCTCATGAGGACACAAAGGACTATCTGGCGTTTCTGGAGCAGGTCCTCGACATTACTGGCGCCCGCGTGCTGATCGCCTGCTCGGATGGGACGATAGAAATGATACGGAGGCATCGAGAGCGACTGGAGCAGCGTGTGCGGGTAGCCCTGGCTCAGGAACCTGCTCTGGTTATCGCGGTCAACAAAGAGCGCACGCTGGAAATTGCCAGCCGCCTGGGTCTGGGGGTGCCGCGTGCGGTTACCGTTGGGGAGGTGAGTGAGGTAGGAGCGGCACTGCGTGAGATCGGGCTGCCAGCGGTGGTCAAGCCAGTAGAGTCGTGGGTGGGAGATGAACAACAGGGAGCCAGGATTATCTCCCAGTTGGTGACGACGCCTGAGGAGGCGCGGCAAGCGGTTGAGGACTTAACCCGGTATGGGGGAAAGACCCTGTTCCAGCAGTTCATCCCCGGCAGACGTGAGTCCTTGAGTTTCCTGTATGTGCATGGGCAAATGTATGCGCGTTTTGCCCAGTGGGCCAAACGCACCGACCCACCGCTGGGAGGGACAATTGTGGTGCGGCAGAGCATTGCCATGCCGCAGGACGTCGGTGAGCAAGGGGAACGGTTAGTGCGAGAAATCGAGTTGGAGGGCTACTCCGAAATAGAGTACCGGCGCGATAACGAGGGACATCCCTACCTGATGGAGATCAATCCGCGCCTCAATGCCTCGGTGGAAGTAGCAGTGCGAGCTGGGATAGATTTCCCCTATCTGCTCTATCAATGGGCCAACGGGGAGCGCATCGATATCGTGGAGGGCTATCGAACTGGTGTGTGGATGCGCCATCTAGGAGGCGATATCTCCACCACTCTTGCCTCGGTACGACAGCGTGGCAGACCAGGAGTGACGCCACCGGCCAAAGCGATTGGAGAGTTCTGCGCATCGTTCTTCGTTCCCATGGGCTATGACTATCTGGATTGGAGGGATCCTCGTCCGCTGTGGACAGCGGCAGTTGGGTTTCCTCGCGGGCTCTGGCGACAGGCAAAAGTGAGTTTATCGCAGAAAAGAAAGAGATCCTAGATACTATGAAAGCAATGTCTGAACATTATAATTCCTCACTCACTATTGCCTATAGTGACATCTGCGCGGCAGCCGAACGTTTACACGGCCATGTACATCGTACACCCATACAGCATGCACACAGCTTCAATGCGGATGCTGGAATGATGACCTGGTTCAAATGCGAGCAGTTTCAGCGTAGTGGGACGTTCAAGTTCCGTGGCGCCTACAACAAAATCGCTTCACTCGGTCCAGAAGAGCGAATACGCGGCATTATAACATGCTCTTCAGGCAATCATGCACAAGCTGTGGCTCTCTGTGCTCAGACCTTCCGAGTATCAGCCGTATGTTGTATGCCTATAGATGCACCTGCAGTGAAGATCGCAGCGACTAAGAGCTATGGCGCTGAGGTCATCCACTACGATCGGCTAACGCAAGATCGCGAAACTCTGACCAATGCGTTGGCTGAAGAACGTGGAATGATTTACGTTCCATCGTCCAACGATCCAGCCATTATCGCAGGGCAGGGTACTGCTACCCTTGAATTCCTGGAGGAGGTACCTGACCTGGACATACTGGCAGTGCCAGTGGGCGGAGGTGGGCTGGCCGCCGGCACGGGTATCGTTGCTCATGCGAAGCGCCCTGGCATCCGCGTCATCGGGGTAGAGACGGAATCAGCTAATCATGCCTATCTCTCGCTCCAACATGGTGAGCGTGTTCGTATCTCCCCACCAGATACCATTGCCGATGGCCTGTGTACGGCAACACTAGGAGACCTTACCTGGCCCATAATCCAGCAGACCATGGATGAGGTAGTGCTGGTCAGTGAGGAAGAGGTGTGTGAAGCAATGCGCTTTCTACTGTTCCGACTCAAGCTTGTGGTAGAGCCAACGGGCGCAGTGGTTGCTGCTGCAATACTCACAGGCAAGTTACGTCGCTACGGTAAGAAGGTTGGCGCAATTCTTTCCGGGGGTAATATTGCAGTGGAAGTGTTGCGCGAAGTTTTGGCTGATAAACAAGAGATTAGTGCAGTAACAAAATGAACGTGTTATCGGAAGCGCCGGATGAATCCACTGTCACAATTGGTAGAGAATAGTAATGCAGCGTGTGATGGATGCAGAGAAGCGAAAAGTGGGACGCGCAAAGAAGGAGGTGACAGTTCATGTATAGGCGAGTGGAGATGTTGATTGCAGCATGCTTCTACTATAGTGGACTGGTGAAGTTTGCCTGCTGGTGGACAAGGAGATCGAGAAAGTTAGTTATCCTCTGCTATCATCATGCGACTGGAGGAGACCTGCGACAGCATATGCTCTATCTAAGGCGACACTATCGTGTGCTCCATCTTGAGGCTGCACTGGAAGAACTTTACACGCCGTACAAAAGCAGGTCACAACAGAGAGATCAACGCACGCCGCTTGTGATGGCCTTCGACGATGGGTACCATGATCATTATACACATGGAGCTGCGCTCGCGAGTGAGTTGCAGGTTCCTATTACCATCTTTCTGGTTCCAGGCTATATTGAAAGCGGAAGCCGGTTCTGGTGGCATGAGGGTGATTTCCTTGCTTACCATGCGCAGGTGAACGAAGCAACCCTGGAAGGGCAGACTTATCATCTGGACATATTAGAGGAACGCAAAGCACTGGCAAACGCAATTGATTCTCGCGTTCGTCATTCCACGTCGGTTGCTGAACGTGAGGAGTTTCTAATCTCTGTTCGTAAGACGCTGGCTGTGCCTTCAGCCATACCTGTCGAAGACGAAGAAATGGCTACATTACCACTCAGTTGGGATGAAGTGCAGGAGATGGAGAAGAGCGAGTGGGTCTCGTTCGGTGCGCATACTATGCACCATCCCATTCTGGCATATCTGGCTAACCCTGCAGAGGTGCAATACGAGGTAAGCGAGTGCCGTGACGTGCTGGAGAGGCAATTAGGGCATCCAGTGCGTACTTTTGCCTATCCTGTCGGCAAGCATGAGCACATTGGAGAAAATGGACTTCATGCTGTGCAGGAAGCAGGATACGACTGGGCGCTAATTACAATTCATGGTTTCAATACTCTGCAGACGGACCCGCATCTCCTTCACCGCATCGTAGTTGATGTAGACCAACATTGGCTGATGATAGCCGCAAAAGCTTCTGGTGCGTGGGATTTTTGTTTGCGCCTATGCCGGATGCCAATAACTCTCATGGGGAATATCTTTCGGCAGAATAGTAATTACAGTAAGGACGGGTAGTAAGATGTTAGAGGCGGCACAAAATATTTCTGTTGTAATTTGTGCGTACACAGAGGAACGCTGGAATGAACTTATTGTAGCGGTGGAATCAATTCGACTTCGCGCTATTCACCCTACCCAGAGGAGTGGCTCGCGGTTTGTTGGACGGACTTTTTCGGCTCGATCCAGCAGGTTTCCTCAGGGCAGGAGCTATCATAACCGGACTTGCGATTGCAACAGTAGGTTATGTGGTGGGAAGTATTTCTCAATATGCGGTCACTCACAGGGATGTGCAGCAAAGGATATACGACAAGAGTACTATTCTTGAGGATGAGTTGATATAACACCACGTGTTGGTACGTTCTAGTTTCCAGTGATATTTAAAGCCAACCCCTTTGCAGGGGTTTTATCAGTTACCCAATTTAGAAGAAATTAAGGTAGTTACATATGGCAATAAATCAGATCCCACGCGCACTTCTCACGAGGGTGGGGCTGAAAGGCGAATATAGATCTTCAGAACAGTTGAAAGAGCATTATGAAATAGAGAAGGCGCTGGCAACCAGGTTGCGTGAATCCTCCCGCGAGGAGAGGAGAACTCTTTATGCTTCGCTTTATGACGAACTTTTTCAGCGAGTACCGACCTTAACCGCACAACCAGAATGGCAAGTTTCTTCTCAAAATACGACCATAATGACATCCCCGCAATGGCGATTTCTTCGTCGCTTTTTGCGCGAAGATGCTGTGTTCTTAGAAATTGGAGCAGGAGATTGTGCGGCATCACTTGCAGCAACCAGGTTTGTAAAGAAAGTCTATGCGCTGGAAGTATCCGAAGAAATTACAAAGAGCTTGACAGGCCCGAAGAACTTTGAACTTATGCTGTTTGATGGATGCGCTATCCCTTTGCCTGCTGAGAGTGTGAGCATTGCTTACAGCCACCAGGTCATGGAACATCTACATCCCGATGATGCTTTAGAACAACTTACGAATATATACAAGACACTGACGAAACAAGGAATCTATATTTGTGTGACACCAAATCGGCTTAGCGGTCCTCATGATATTTCGAATCGTTTTGATGTAGTTGCAACAGGATTCCATCTAAAGGAATACACCAATACAGAGTTGAGCAATCTCTTTAATCAGGCCGGGTTCTCAAAAGTGAGGGTATATGCTGGTGCATTAGGAATGTATATGAGATGCCCTCTATTCTTGCTACGACTCCTGGAAGGCTTGCTAGACAGATTACCGCACAGGTCTGGTAGAGTAATAGCCCGCCTGTCACTTTTATTCAACATTCGACTCGTCGGGGTAAAAAAGTAGAAAGGGAGGGCTGATGACGACAGGAGAAATCGGCACCAATTATATAGGGGGTATTGAGACGCATGTCCATGAAGTTGGCCGTCGTCTTGCGCGCAGGGGAACCAATGTCACGATACTTACAACTGCACCACATACCTCAGCTACTCCCTTTCTTGAAGAGGAGGAGATCGAGGGAATGCGCGTTGTTCGTGTTCGAGCCTGGCCCCCGCAGCGTGACTACTACATCGCCCCGAAGGTGTTTTCCCTTGTCAAATCTGGCTCATGGGATCTTGTTCATTGCCAGGGATGCCATACATTCGTTCCACCATTAGCAATGCTTGCAGCCAGGGAAGCGAAGATCCCATATATTCTCACGTTCCATACAGGGGGGCACTCATCAAGTTTTCGTAACAGGATAAGAGGCATGCAATGGAAAATGCTCTATCCGCTCCTGGCCGGCGCATCAAGATTGATAGGTGTATCACGTTACGAGGCTGACTACTTTCGCGAACTGTTACATCTTCCTCCAAAACAGTTTGCAGTTATCCCTAATGGTTCTTCGTTACCAGTTTTGAAGAGCCTCTCTTTAAGCATTCAGGCTCAAACGCTTATTGTCTCTGTTGGAAGATTAGAACGATACAAAGGGCACCAGCGTTTGATCACCGCGCTTCCGAGAATTCGCGAGTGGCGTTCTGATGCACGTTTACTTATTTTAGGGGCGGGCCCTTACGAAGCAGCGCTGCGTGAATTGGCGCAGAGAACAGGCGTAGCTGAGCACGTTGAAATCCGTTCGATCCCAGCCAGCGATCGCCAGGCGATGACGGAGATTGTTTCACAGGCAGCATTAGTAGCTTTGTTGAGCGAGTACGAAGCACACCCTATAGCAGTGATGGAGGCGCTTGCTCTTCAACGCCCGGTGCTGGTTACAGATACATCTGGATTCAAAGAACTGGCCGAACAGGGGCTTGT
>WNGD01007288.1_pt1 | contig 19638 bp, 18 predicted proteins | sample 5400671 | NCBI WGS metagenome assembly WNGD01 (sample SAMN13153369, study PRJNA577476) | soil metagenome | isolation source: 40 cm soil or saprolite under grassland replicate 2 | place: USA:California | collected 2016-06-15 | reverse complement strand
ACTGGCACGGCCGTTGAACTCAGCTTAACCCAGGGTAATTTCCAGGCCAATGTCCATGGCCGGAAACAACTAAGGTAGCTGACCGGCGGGCGGGTGCGAACGTACCGCGCCGATACGGGTGCGATAATCGGTGCAGATGCGCGTTCGTGGTAGGAGATCTGCTCCGATTGACTACGATGAGTGCCCATAACATGGCCACCTGTAGCAGCTTTGCCCGCATCGGTCACTGGCGCCCCGCGCCCCGCGGATCGGCCCACAGGCGCCGCTGGAATCTGACACCATTCTTTTCCTGAACGCCGCGCCGTGGGGTGGACGATGACCGAGGTGAGTAGTAGCGACTTTTCCGTCGTCGTCTACCGGGAAGACGACGTTTGGGAAGCCGAGGTCTTGCCCGCCGCGTTCGCCGGGCACCTGGATAGCCTCATCCAAGCCCTCCGGCAGCAGCCGAGCAGGGGCGGTACCATCGGTCTCGCGGCGGTCGGCGACGATTTCTTCGTGGCACTCCGGGTGATCGGCAGGCAGGTGTCGGTCTTTCTCTCCGACCTCACCGCGTCGGTCGACTGGCCGCTGGCCCGCCAGGTACTCGACTATCTGGACATTCCCGTCCCGCACGATGAAGACCTTGACCAGGTACTCCCGGTCGGCGACCTGTCCATCTTCGCCGACCTCGGCGTTGACGAGATGGAACTCGGCGCGCTTGCCGGCGACCTCGACCTGTTCCCTGATGAGGTGCTGGCGAGCATCGCCAGGAGGCTCGGCTTCGGCCCGGCCCTCGAGCGTGCGCTTGACGTGGCCATCGGCCCGGTGAGCTGACCGAGGCCGAGGCCATGACCACCGGCTACCTCGCGTCCTTCGAGCCCGCCATGCGGATGGCGATCGAGCAGGCGGTGGCCGCGAGCGGCACCGACGTGCCGGTCGGCGCGGTGATCCTGGACGCGGCCGGCTCGGTCATCGCCAGCGGCAGCAATCGGCGCGAGGCCGACGGCGATCCGACGGCGCATGCCGAGATCGTCGCGATCCGCGCGGCGGCGCGCGCGGTTGGCAGCTGGCGGCTGGCCGGGTGCTCGCTGGTCGTCACCCTAGAGCCGTGCACCATGTGCGCGGGGGCGGTCCTCGCGGCCAGGCTGGGCCGGCTGGTGTACGGCGCAGCCGATCCGCGGGCCGGCGCCGCCGGATCACGGTGGGACGTGCTGCATGACCGCGGGCTCGGCGGCGACGTCGAAGTGGTCGGCGGCGTGCTTGCCGATGACTGCGGCGCGCTGCTGCGTGAGTTCTTCCAGCGGCTCAGGAACTCCGGTGAGGGCCGCACCGTATGAGCAGTGCCAGACTCGGCAGGCCGGAGCGCTGGCTGACCCGCGCTGGCTGCCCCGGTCGGGTAGGCTCAGCGGCGGTGGAGTCGCCTAGTGGCCGAGGGCGCACGCCTCGAAAGCGTGTGAGGGGGCAACCCCTCCGTGGGTTCAAATCCCACCTCCACCGCCATCGCAACCAGCACAGCGCACCCAGCACAGCGCACCCAGCACGGAGCCGGGGGGCTCCGCGCTGACCGCGGCCCCGCACGCTGGCGCCGCAGCCTGAAATAGAACCGGCCGGTTTCCGGGGGAGTCCAGTGCCAGGGCCGCAGAGCACGGCGTTCTTCTTACTTCTGCTGGCGGTCTTCGCGGGCCTGACATGGTGGCTGGCCATCGCCAGGAAGCTGGGCTGCCGCGTCGTCGCCCGCTACCGCCAGGTCCGGGCAGGCATCATCGCCGGTGGCTCGTTAATCCAGTTCAAGGACCCGTGCGTGCAGCACGAGCCGCTGGTGCAGCGCGGCGCGCAGCGCCCGGTGCAGCCCGTCTTCCAGATAGAGTTCTCCCCGCCAGCGGATGACATGGGGGAAGAGGTCACCGTAGAACGTCGAGTCCTGAGCCAGCACCTGCTGCAGGTCGAGCACGTTCTTCGTGGTGATGAGCTGGTCGAGCCGCACGGGACGGGGCGGTATCTCGGCCCACTCGCGAGAACTCCGCGCATGATCGGGATAGGGCCGTCCCTCTCCGACCTGCTTGAAGATCACATAGCGCAGTCTAGATGAGGAAAGCAAGGACCGCCGGGGCGAGCCTCGTGCGGCTGGCCGGCCTGGCCGCGGCTGGCCGGCCCGCCTGCTGGCAAAGGGTTTCCGGCGCCGCGGGCGACCTGCTGAATAGGCCCAGCTCGCAGGGCATGCCGCTGCCGATCGGGACGTCATTGGCCGTCTCCTCCGGAGCCGGGCGTGCGCGAAGCGGCAACATCTCGTTGCCGCGCTGTTACGCTCAGCCATCGTGCAGTCGCTGTCAGGCAGGGTTCAATCCCGGGAGGGTGCTCACCACGATGTGGCTGACTAGTGTCGATCCGGCCACCCGCAGTCCGGACATCGTCGCCTATCGTGGCGCGGTCTCCGATCTCTTAGCAGAGATCGCCTGTCGCGGCGGGGTGCATGATCCGGCTGCCGCCGGTGTGGTGCTGGCTGAGCGGCTGCGGGAGCCCGACTTCGCCGCGGTGCTTTCCGCTACGCCGAACGGGCTGGCCGGCTCGGTCCGGCAGCTCGCCGCGGAGGTCCGGAGCTTCCGGCCCAGTGCCCGGAGCTCGGCGGCCGACTTGCTCGCGCTCATCCGCATCTACCTGTTCGCGCAGATCGACGCGATGTGGTGGGGCCGCATGCCGATGTATCTCACCGACGGCGCCGTGCTCGACGCTGCCGAGCTCGTCGATCTCGAGCCGCTGCGCCGGGCCGGGTGCCTGGGATTCCGCTACCGGCGCCAGGCTGACGCGCTGCTCACCCGGGCTGCCCGCTCGGCGGAGCGGCGCGCGCTGCCGGACCGGACCCCGCGCACCGCCGGCCTGCGGTTCTCTCGTACCCGGCCGGAGGCGGCTGCGCTGCTCAATCGGCTCGCGGCTGCGTTCGCGGAGATTGCGCCGCCGGGCACTCCCCCGCTCTGGGTGACCAGCCTGGTGCGCAGTGTCGCGCACCAGCGGCACTTGCGCAGGCTCGGCTATTCGGCCGTGCTGCCCAGCTCGCATTGCGCCGGCTACGCCATGGACATCGAGATCTCCTGGTTCCGGCGGTTCGACGCGCACCGGGCCCTGCAGGCACTGCTGCTCGACCGGCAGGGCGTGGGAGAAATCAATGTCATCGACGAGGGCCAGGCCTGGCATGTGTGCATCAGCCCGGCCGCGACAGTCGGCCTGCGCCGCGCCTTCGATGTCGAGATAGGCGGCTGAGCCACTATGTGCGGCATTGCACTCATCCTCGGACCCGGTGCCGACGTCCTGGCGTTCCGGCGGATGCTGGCGGCCCTCGCGCACCGCGGTGAGACGGAGGAGGTCCTGTGCGCGGACGACCTGCTCGCCGGGACGCAGCGGCTGCGGGTCGTGGACCGGCGGCGCGCCGTCCAGCCATGGGTATCGCCAGACGGCCGGTGGGTGCTCTGCTTCAACGGCGAGATCTTCAATCACCGTGAGCTTCGCGCCGAGCTTGCCGTGCTCGGCCGCGGCTTCGGCACCGCCAGCGATACCGAGGTCCTGCTCACCGCGTTCATGCAGTGGGGCGAGAACGCGGTTACCCGGCTACGAGGCGAGTTCGCCTTCGCGATAGCCGACCGCGCGAGCGGCTCCGTCTACCTGGCCAGGGATCCGCTCGGGGTGAAGCCGCTGTACTGGTCACGCAGCGACGGCTGCCTGCTGGTTGCCTCCGAGGTGAAGGCCCTGGTGCCGTCGGGGGGACCAGTCAGGGAGATAGCGCCAGGGCAGCACGGCTGGGCCGAGCCCGCGGCCGGGCCCGACCTCGTGCCGTACGCCGACCTGGCGCGGGCCGGGCAGGATCAGCCGCCGATCGAGGATCCGGCCACGGCGGCCAAGCTGGTCCGCGCCGCGTTCGAGGACAGCGTCAGGGTGCGGGTGGACACCGACCTGACCGTCGGGGTCATCCTTTCCGGCGGGCTCGACAGCTCGCTTGTGCTGCTGCATGCCCAGGACATGCATCCCGATTGCGTCGCCCTGACGATCGGCGCGCCCGGCAGCGAGGACGTGGCCCATGCCCGGCGGCTGACCGCGGAGTTCGGCATCCCGCACGAGGTGATCGAGCTGCATCCGGGCGACCTGCATCGCGGCGACATCCGGGAGGCGATCCGGCTGTCCGAGCTGACCGAATACGGCGACATCATCAACGCGGTGGTGTCCGTGCCGCTGTTTCGCCGCGTGCACGAGCTTGGCATCAAGGTCGTGCTCACCGGTGACGGCTCGGATGAGCTGTTCGGCGGCTATCCCATGTACGAGCGGGCCGGAACGGCGGGCGCCAGGCGGCTGTTCCAGCACAAGATCGGCAGCCTGTGCCGGACCGAGTTGCAGCGCGTCGACCGCACGAGCATGGCCTGCGGAGTCGAGGCGCGAGTGCCGTTTCTTGACCTGCCACTTGTCGAACTTGCCATGCGCCTGCCGATGGACCTCAAGGTCCGGGACGGGCAGGAGAAGTGGATCCTGCGCGAGGCGTTCGCCGGGCTGCTCCCCGGCTACATCCGCAACCGGCCGAAGAGCCCGATGTCACATTCGTCCGGCCTGCACGAGCGCGCCCGGCTGTACCGTCCGCTGTTCGCCCGAATTCACCGTTCTTTCGGCTATGACCTGCTGGAGCCGGTGCAGCGGGACTTCTCGGCCGTGCTCGAGCAATGCGGCCACGACCTGGACAAGGCCATCGCCGAGCGGGCTGCCCGGCCGGATTACCGCCTGCGCGAGCACGCTCGCGACCTGGCCGGCGCGGTCCGCTGGAACGCCGCCCCCGCGGCCCGGCGGCTGGTCCGGGCCGGCCGGCGCTGAGCCTGCCGCACGGCCCGGCGCCGTAGTCAGCCGACGTGTCACCGCGCCCCGGCCCGCAGTGGGGTGCGCGCCTCCGAAATGCGCGCATGCGCGCGATCGCGCGACGCCAATGCGGCGCCGGCCAGGTCCGGCCGCACCGCGCTAGCCAGTTCCGGCCGGGCATCCGGGTGCTTGATAACAAGCCACATCGGGATGCCCGCGATGGCGAGGACGACCAGGACGCCCAATGGGATGTTCAGCCATACCCAGCTCATGCTCTGACTCCTCCATTCGATCCGGTCGGCTTCTTCCGGCCGGCTGTTACTGACAGGCTCGCTGGCCGCCTTCTGCCAGCGGTTGGCAGACCTTCTGCGGCGGCTCTGAAGTTCCGGGCTGCGCGGCGGGCGCGGCTACACTCCCTTGGGCGCGAGCGCGCTCGCGCCCAAGGGACCCCAGGGGGAGCAGTAATGAACAGGGTCGTGACCGGATACGACGAGAGCGGCAACCCGGCGATCATCCGGCAGGGCGAGCCGCCGACAGTGATCCATGCCGGCCGGTACGTGACGACGGAACTCTGGGTGACGGACACCACGCCGCCCCGGGCGGCTGATACCGACATGTCTACTCGCGAGTGGCGGCTGGAGCCGCCGTCGGCCGGCACGTGCTTCCGGATCGTCGAGATCGCGCCGGCGGGCGATGAGGACGAGCAAGACGACGACCAGTCCGGCGGCGACGGCGCTGGCCCGGCTGACCGCGATGACGCGCCCGACGCGGGGCACGAGGGCTTTCAGGACGCGCACGCGACCGACACGCTGGACTACGTCACGGTGCTGCGCGGGGAGGTAGTGCTGGTGGTCGGCGGCACCGAGGTTACCCTCCGGCCAGGGGACTCGGTTGTCCAGCAGCCAGGCGTGCCGCACGACTGGCAGAATCGCTCGGCCGAGCGGGCCGTCATGGTCGGCGTCCTGCTCAGCGCCCGGTAGCGGGCACGCCAGGCGGGTACCGGCCGGGCCTGGCTACCGGGCGATGAGCACGATCCAGACCGGGCCGCGCGCGAAGGTCATCGGCCGCCCGGCGGCCGTGCTGAAGGTAGTGCCGTCGCCGGGCAGCGGACGGGACCAGCGGACGTTCCAGAACCTGCCATCGCGCAGCACGATGGCAGTCCCCGATCCGATGCTCTGCGCGTAGGGCGAGGGGACGCCCACGCGGTGGAAGCGCGAGGGCCGCACCGTGGTGTACTGAATAACCACCGTGGCCGCGCTGAGCTGGCCGTCTTCAGTGCCAGTCGCAGGCGAGCCATCCATCCACACCAGCCAGCGGTGCTTCGCCGCAGACCAGCGGAATGCGAACGACGCGGCCTGATAGGCGACCGAGCGCGATTTGGTGACGCGGCCGCCCGCCGGGGCTGGCCCGAACCTGAAGCCGATGCCGTGCGCCTTGCTCGCCCCGTGCGCCTCGGCCAGCAATTGGCGAGTGTGGGCGTAGAGGTTGTGCGGGGCGAACCTGCCCGGGTCTCGGTAATACCCCCCGGCCAGCCCCTCGTAGAGGTCGACGATCCGCGCCCTGTGCACCAGCGGGAGCAGGCGGGGGTCGGCGCCGGAATAGGCAAAGGCAGGCCGGCCGAACTGCCGCAGCAGCTCGATGTCATCCTCCCGGCTGCTCCGGACCGAGCCGATCACGGGCGGGAAATGCGAGGAGAACACGGCCATAAGGCGGCTGAGCCCGCCTTCAACTGGCAGCACGTAAACAATGTCGGCGCGGGTCAGCCCGGTCTGGGGCCGGGCCGGCGCCAGGTTGTCGATCTTCACGATCAGGACCGGTCCGAGTTTCCGCACCGGCTCCCCGGTGAAGGGAGACAAGGTTGCCGCCTGCGCTGGCGACGGCGAGGGCCCGGGCTGGCCCGGCAGCGGCGCTGATCCGCCGGTGAACAGCGCGATCCCGCCGATGACGAGCCCGGCCGCGGCGAGCCCGGCCGCCACCGCGATCACGATCTTCCGGCGATCCCATACCATCACGCCATCCCAGCGGTAACGGGCAGGATCACGGCCGCGCCACGCCGCTGCCGGAGCCGAGTTGCGCGAATGGCGGCTGGGCTGGTTCGTCAGGCACGGCCGTAGACCGGCAGGTGGGCTCCGCTGATCGGGGCGGCCTCGGCGCTGCACAGGAAGTGAACGGTCTCGGCGATCTCATCAGGCCGTACCCAGCGGGCGGTGTCGGCACCGGGCTGGGCGGCCCGGTTGGCCGGGGTGTCGATGACGCTTGGCAAGATCGCATTGATGCGGATGCCCTCTCCGCCGTACTCGGCGGCCAGCGCATCGACGAACGCGAGCACGGCGGCCTTCGCCACCACGTAGCCCGCCGCCCCGCTGAACGGTCGCTTCGCGGCGCGGCTCGACACGCAGACGATCGCCCCCCGGCCGCCGGCCAGCAGGTGCGGGATCGCCGCCTGCGAGACAAGGTAGGTCGGGCGGAGATTGAGCCGCAGCTGTGCCTCGAAATCCGCAACGGGCGTCTCATGCACCCGCCCGCCAGCGGCGAAGCCGCCGACCAGATTGACCACCGCCGCTAGCGGCTCGCCCCGGTACGAGGTCGCGGCCTGCAGGCAGCGGGCCACCGACGCCGGGTCGAACAGATCGGCCTCGACCAGCTCGAGCCGCGGGTGCCGCTCCACCCGGTCTAGCTCCGCCGGGACGAGCCAGGGCACCACGACGCGCCAGCCGCCACCGAGGAACCGCTTCGTCACCGCGGTACCGAGACCGCCGGTGCCACCGGTGATAAGAGCCGTAGCATCCATCGAGCCCCTCCCGCCAAGCCTCCGCGATCCGGCCAGTTCATCATCGCGTACCTGGCTGCCTGCCCGCGGCCGGTCTATCTGTAGCCGTTCGATCTGGAAGCTGAGGCTCGGCGCTGAAGGTCGACCGCGACGAGACGTAGCTCGCTGGTGTAGCGGCGGCCATGCTGATCCTCCAGCCAGCAGTCCTCAGGTCCGGGAAGCATCTCGGTGAACCGGACCGGCCGGTTGGGAATCTCGGCAGCGGCCCGCCGGGCGCTTGGTGCTGCGGTCATCTTCAGCCCTCGTTCCATTCGATATGTGCTCTGCTCAGGGAGACGATCCTTTGCTTGCCTGCCCAGCGCCCCTGCGGAATGGTGGGATGGTTGCGGGAGACGTAGATGGAATAGGTGCCGCTGCGCGGTGGCATTGCCCGCGCCGGGTTCCGCCGTGATCGAAAAGCAGCCGGGCTCTGCGCCCGGCGGGAACGTCTGGACCAACTCGATCTGGCGCCCGTCGAGCCAATTGCCAGCCAGCGAACTCCAGGCGTCCCGCTCTCACCGCCCTTGCCGGGCTGCCCGGGGCGGACATGCTGGACATCAGCGAGCAGTCGGTGATCAGCGCGCTCGTGCAGGCGGTCGCGCGAACCGGAGCACAGAGCAAGCAAAGCGGAAGCCCGCCCCTTCTTCAGGGGCGGGCCTTCCGCATGTTGCTGTGTGTAGTTAACCGACCGAGCTCAGGAAAGAACTGGTCGGGGTGCCGAGACCGGTCACGTCGTCCCAGCCCGGCGTCGTCTTCAGGCTAAGGGTCTGATTCATCGTGCGGAGCCGGTAGCTCAGGCCGTCGCTCGCGTCGACGCCGTTGTTGAAGTTCGTCCGCACGACCGCCACCGTCGAGCCCGGGCTCACGATATCGGTGTAGGCGGACGAGCCGGCCAGGCTGTAGAAGAGCGGGTTCGCGAATCCGTGGGGGGTCCCGGCGGCCTGGTCGGCGAGCGCCATGATCCCTGCGATGATCGGCGACGACAGGCTCGTTCCGCCGATCCGGTACTCGGAGTACTTGACCGAGCCGTCGGGGAACGTCTGCGTCTCGCCGACGATGTAGCCGGTGTTCGGGTCGCCGAAGGCCGAGATGTCCGGAACCGCTCTGCCGGTGCGGCCTTGTGCCTGGAATACGGAGGTAGGGACCACGCCTTGCTGATAGCTCGGCTCAGCGAACAGACGGCTCACCCCGCCCCCCGAGCCGTAGAGCCAGTCCCCTGGTGGCGTGGGGCTCCAGTCGGTGCCCGTCCACGAGGACGTGAACGTTCCCCAGCCAGTCTCGAACAGGTAGTTGTTGGCGGCCCCGACTGCCAGGCTCGTCCCGCCGACCGCTGTCACGAACGGGCTCGAGGCCGGCCAGTCGGTTGTGGTGGTGCCCTCGACGAGGGATTCGTCGCTGTTGTCGCCCGAGGAGAAGTAGACCCCTATCCCCTCGGCGACGCCTTGGAGGATCGTTTCCTCCTGCGGGAGGACGTAACCGGGAGGAAGCAGCTCGGTCGGGAACCCGTAGGAGTTCGTCACGATCTGGGCGGCTCGGCGGTCCACCACGTAGTTGAGCGCCGCATCGAGGTCCTGGAAGGCGTTGGGCGCCCCGACGTATACGATCTTCGCTGCCGGCGCCATTCCGTGCACCGCCTCGACGTCGAGGGTCTCTTCCCCGTACCAGCCCTGCGGATCCTGCCGCAGGCCCTTCTCCGGGTGGTTGTAGGTGCCGGGCGCCACAACCTGAGTGAACTGGTTCGCGGTGAACGCGGGAAGCCCGCGGTTGGTCGACCACTGGTTGGCGTCCTGGACGATCGTCGGCGCGGCGAAGGCGTCGATGATCGCCACGGTCTGGCCGGCGCCGTCGTAGCCGGAGATGCCGTACGCGCCCTTGACCTGGGCCGGGGTGTAGCCGCAGGGCGCGTAGGGAAGCGTTCCCGCCCCGTACGGGTTCGTGAAGCCGGTCGCCTGCTTCTCGCCCCAGTAGGTCGAGCACGGCGTGCCCGTGACGAACGCGGCCGGCGGCGGCGCGTCACCTGTCGTGTGGTTGGTGTGCACGAACTGTGCGCTATCGTCCAAGCCGATAACGCCACTCACGATCGTGGCTAGGGAACTGGGGATCGACAGGTTCGTGGACGGTGACCGCACGGTCAGGCCGTTCGCCTTATACATGTTGAACGTCGTTCCGAAGGCAGTGGCAGCCTGGGCAAGCGTGCCCTCCGCCGAGACGTAGTGATGGTTCGCGGGCGTGTAGACGATCTTGAATCCCTGGCTGACCAGCCAGGACTTGACCGCACCCACGCTTGATGCGGTGGGCGCGAACTGGCTGCGGAACTGCGCGGGGCTCAGGTAATGGCCGTAGGAGGAGTTCGCTGGATCCGACACGGCCTGGGCGAGCGCCTGGACGGCAGCATCATCCTGCCAACCGAGATAGACGCGGAACCCCACATTTTGGCTCGGGTCGGCGGGACCCACGAGGTTCTTAGAGTTCGCCCAAGACGGCTTGCTGCCCGCCAGTGCGCTGTTCCCCTGGCTAGCTTGCGCAGCAGTTAAGCCGGGCACAGCCAGGATCGCGACTGTTACCGCGGCCACGAAGGTTGATCGAAGCATGTCCCCTCCCTTTCGTCGGTCATGGCTTGATGATGGTCGCGCAGTACGTCGAGCCGGCGCCGAACGGCCCCCCGCACTGGGTGGTCTGGGCGAACTGGTTTGCCTGCCCGTGTACTGGTTCACCTCGGCTTTACCGCCGAGGTCGCTGACCACGGCCCACACTTTCCCCCTCCGGTCGGTCTAGCCGAGGAAGCGGTACTTGAGATGCCCGGGCCACGGGTCGCCCACCCAGCCGTGGCCCTCCCCAGACCATCACCGGCTTGTCCTAGGAAGGGACCTTACGGGACCGCGGTGTCGACGGCAACCAGGGCTGAGAACCTAGAAACCACCTGGGCGGCGTCTGGCCGTGGCTTAGGAGCAGCCTTGGACGCTTGCCATCAGGGCCGATGGCAAGCGACGGAATCTCGGCGGTCAGCTCGCGCGCACTCGGCGAGCTGACCGTCTCACTCGTCACCGCCCGCCCCGGGCTGCTCGCCTTGTACGGCGTCGGCCCTGACAGCGCCGCCATGCTGCTGGCCGCCGCCGGGGGACGACCCCGGGCGGCTGCGTTTCCGTGGTTCCGATTGATGGCTGTTAGCTGGCAGACCCGGCTGGTCGCCCGTACCCCCGCTGAAAGTGGCAAACGGCACCTGGAAGTATGCGTCGGCGTGGCACGGCCGGATGAGTGTGGCCCAGGCCGACGTACCTAAGGGACATTGCGCCTGGCCAGGGTGGCGCAGGCCAGATTTCGACCGATTTATGATGATATGTGCAATGAATGAGACTGCGATGAGACTACGCAGCTTTGCAGGGTCGGGCAAGGGCGCATAACGGCCTGGTGTATTGCCTGGTCAGAGGTGGCGGAGGATAGGAGATTCGAACTCCTGAGGGGTTGCCCCCAACACGCTTTCCAAGCGTGCGCCCTAGGCCACTAGGCGAATCCTCCGTCGGCCAGCCTACCGACCTCCGGCCGGTGCCGGACGCCGTGGGCGGGAACCGGGACAGCCGCGCCCGGCGGCTGGCTAGACTGAGACACAGACCCCTCGCACGGCGTTTATCCCGCCAACTCCCCCAGGGCCGGAAGGCAGCAAGGGTACGCGGGCTCTGGCGGGTGTGCGGGGGGTCCTTCCGTCCTGGTAAAGATGAGGTCATGGCAGGCGACGTCCCCAGTCCCGCCCCGGTGGATTCAGCAGCGCCCGGGGCCCCCGGAATCCGGCTGGCGCTGTACCGGAAGTACCGGCCGGCCACCTTCGCCGAGCTCAAGGGGCAGGATCACGTCACGGAACCGCTCCGGCAGGCGCTGCGCAGCGGCCGGGTCAACCATGCCTACTTGTTCAGCGGCCCGCGCGGCTGCGGCAAGACCTCCAGCGCCAGGATCCTGGCGCGCTCGCTGAACTGCGAGCAGGGCCCGACCCCCGACCCGTGCGGCAGGTGCGCATCCTGCATCGCGCTGGCGCCGGCCGGGCCTGGCAGCATCGACGTGATCGAGATCGACGCAGCGTCGCATGGCGGCGTGGACGATGCCAGGGACCTGCGCGAGCGCGCCTTCTACGCGCCGGTATCCGCCCGCTTCAAGGTCTACATCATCGACGAGGCCCACATGGTGACCGGCGGCGGGTTCAACGCCCTGCTCAAGCTGGTCGAGGAGCCGCCGCCGCACCTGAAGTTCGTCTTTGCCACGACAGAGCCGGAGAAGGTCATCCCGACCATCAGGTCCCGGACCCATCACTACCCGTTCCGGCTCGTGCCGCCCGGCGTGCTGCGGGAACTGCTGGCGGAGATACTCGCCAGCGAGGGGGTCGCGTACGAGCCTGCCGTGCTGCCGGTCGTGGTCCGGGCCGGCGCGGGCTCGGCCCGTGACTCGCTGTCCATTCTTGACCAGCTACTCGCGGGATCGGGCGAGGAGGGACTCACCTACGAGCGGGCGATTGCCCTGCTCGGCCACACCGATGCGGGCCTGCTCGACGAGGTCACCGACGCGTTCGCGGCCGGTGACGGCGCGGCGATCTTCCGCGCCGTTGACCGCGTGATCGAGGGCGGCCACGAGCCGCGCCGGTTCGCCGGCGACCTGCTTGACCGGCTGCGCGACCTGATCGTGCTGGCTGCCGTGCCGGACGCAGGGGAAACGGGTCTGCTGGATGCGCCGGCCGACCGGCTCGAGCGGATGCGCAATCAGGCGGGAGAGTTCGGCCAGGCGCGCCTGACCAGGGCCGCCGAGGTCATCAACGCAGGGCTGGTCGAGATGCGCGGCGCGACGTCGCCGAGGCTGCTGCTCGAGCTGATGTGCGCCCAGGTGCTGCTGCCCGCCGCGGCGACGGGCGAGCGGGCGATGATGGCGCGGCTCGAAGCGCTGGAGCACAAGCTCGCGACCGGGGCCGGCCTCGGCGCAGCCGGTCACGGCCAGCCCGCCGCGGCGAACCCGGGTGCCGGGGCGGCGCCCGAGCGCAGGCCCGGCCGCGGGGCTCAGGAAGCCGCCGCCCGGCCAGCAGGCACTGCCCGGCCAGCAGGCACTGCCCGGCGGGCCGCTGCCGGGCAGCAGGCCGAAGACGCGTCCCGGACCGCCGACAGCCCGCCTGCTGCCGGCGGCCCGCCTGGGACCGACAGCCGGCAAGCTGGGAGCGAGGCCGGGGATGCGCCCGGGGCCGAGCCCGCCGCGGTTGCGGCCGGCGCGTCCGCTCGGCGTGGCCCGCGGAAAGAGGCCGCGAGCCAGCCGGCCAGCACAGGCGGCGGCCCCGAATCGATCGGCGATCGCTGGCCAGAGATTCTCGAAGCAGTCAGGCGTGAGCGCAAGGTCGCCTGGATACTGCTCGGCAACGCCACCGTGGACTCGATCAGCGACGGCGTGCTGACCCTGAGGTTCGCCAGGGAAGGCGAGGCGAAGGGCTTCACCGGCAGCGGCTGCGACCAGGATCTGTCCCGGGTGCTGCAGGCCATGTTCGGCACCGCTCCGCAGATCAGGACGACCGCAGCCGGATCAGCCGGATCGGGCAATCCGTCTGGCTACGCCGCCGGATCGTCCGGCTACGCCGGAGCCTCGCCCGCCCCTACCCGGCCTGACCGCGGCGGCCCGCAGGGCCAGCAGGCAGCAGCCAGCAGGCCGGCCCAGGGCCAGGCGGAGCCGCCCCGGCGGCAGCGGCGGCCCGCCAGGTCCGACGATGACTTTCCTGAGGACCCCGAGCCCGACGACGCGCCGGGCGGCCAGCGCAACGGCAGCGACTCGCTGACCGGCATGGACCTCATCGAGCGCGAGCTCGGCGGCAAGGTCATCGAGGAACTCGGCGGCTAGGGCATGGCCTGCTGCGCGTCCGCCGGACGGGCGCCTCGCTGCGTTGTCGTCGTCGCCCATAGAACCACTATGGGCTCCTCCTCCGCCTTGCGAGCCATCCCGCCGGCGGCCGCTCGCGACGGCATAGATCTACGGGACACGCCCTGGCGCTGCGCGGCCGCCGCCCCTGGGACGGGCATCTCGTCGAAGGAATGGCGCTCATGATCGCGGGGATTTCTCGGCGCGGTGACTGAGAAATCCCCGCGATCATGAAGAAGGGGGATGGCCCGACGGTGGTGCGATGATGCCAGCTGGTCCCCGGCAGGCTTAGGCTCGGAGGCGACAGGCGGTTGCCGTCGCGCTACCCGGCGGGCGGTGATTCGCAATCTCGCCGCGAAGGCGATGACAGCGATGGGGAGCAACGTGGATCCTGGCGGTCAGCTGGACATGCAGCAACTGCTTGCCGCGGCGCAGCAGATGCAGGAACAGCTCCTGAACGCGCAGGAGGAGCTGGCCGACGCGGAGGTGGAGGGCTCGGCAGGCGGCGGTCTCGTGAAGGCCATCGTCAACGGGCAGGGCGAGCTGGTGGACCTCACCATCGGCGCTGCCGCCATCGATCCCGCCAGCCCGGAAGAGTCCGCGCAGACGGTGGCTGACCTGGTGCTCGCCGCGGTCCGCGATGCGAACCGCGCGGCTGGTGAACTACAGCAGCAGAAGATGGGCCCCTTCGCGGCCGGCTTCGGCGGCGCGCCAGGCGGCGAGTCTGGCCTGCCCGGATTCCCCGGCCTGCCCGGCCTCGCCGGGCCAGACACCGGGCCAGATACCGGACCGGGTGCCGGGCCGGGCGCAGGTTCCGCGGGCGGGCCCTGAGGTGTACGAAGGCGTTGTCCAGAGCCTCATCGACGAACTCGGCCAGCTCCCGGGCGTCGGCCCGAAGGGCGCGCAGCGGATCGCGTTCCACCTGCTGACGGCCGACCCGGCGGACGTTCGCCGCCTCGCGGCCGTGCTGCTTGAGGTAATAGAGCGGGTGAAGTTCTGCCGCATCTGCGCCAACGTGGCCGAGGAAGACGAGTGCCGCATTTGCCGGGACCAGCGGCGCGATCCGGCGGTGATCTGCGTGGTGGAAGAGCCGAAGGACGTCGCGGCGATTGAGAAGATCCGCGAGTTCCGCGGCCGCTACCATGTCCTCGGCGGCGCGATCAGCCCCATCGACGGGGTCGGTCCGGAAGATCTGCGGATCAAGGAGCTGCTGACGCGGCTGGCCGACGGCACCGTTACCGAGCTGATCCTCGCCACCGACCCTAACCTCGAGGGCGAGGCTACGGCGACGTACCTGGCGCGGCTGATCAAGCCCCTCGGGATACGGGTGACCAGGCCCGCGAGCGGCCTGCCGGTTGGCGGCGAGCTTGAGTATGCGGACGAGGTCACCCTCGGACGCGCATTCGAAGGACGGAGGCTGATCGATGTCTAGGGCACCGGACCCGGAACTGCCGCGAGTGCGGGGCGGGTTATGGTGAGCGCCGGCGAGGATCAGGATACGGCCGCCAGGCCGGGCGAGGACTGGCGTCCGCTCGCGAACCAGATCGCCAGGAACGCGCAGGACTATCTGGACGGAATGGCCGCGCTGGCCAGGGGCGAAGGCGGCGAGGAAACCGTCCCGCTGCTGCTGCTTGAGGTGGCCCAGATCCTGCTGGCCGGGGCAAAGCTCGGCGCTAGCAAGGACGTCATCCTGCCGGGCAACTGGGAGCCTGACGTCGGTGCCGATCCCGATCTTGACCTGCTGCGCACCGGCCTCGCTGCCCGGCTGCTTGACTGCGACGAGTATGCGGAGCTCTTCGATCCCTACTCGGACACCCGGGCAACTCCGTTCCGGCTGTCCGATGATCTCGCCGCGGTCGCGGCTGACCTTATTCACGGGCTCAAGCACTACGAGGCGGGCCGCTCTTCCGAGGCGCTGTGGTGGTGGCAGTACTCGTACGTGAACCACTGGGGCCTGCACGGCGGCGCGGCCCTGCGGGCGCTGCACGCCGTCGTCGCGCATGCCCGGCTGGACGTCGCGGAGGAGAGCACCACCGGCTGACCACCCGCTCCCCGCGAAGCCGCCGGCCAGGACAGGCCGGCCCGGTGCGGCAACCCGCTGGATAGACTCAAGCCGACTCCAGCCAGCAGCCTTACCGAAGGAGCGGCGGCCCTGTGGCCCTGGTCGTACAGAAGTACGGTGGATCCTCGGTAGCCGACGCCGACGGCATCAAGCGCGTTGCGCAGCGCATCGTCGCGACGCGCAAGGCCGGCGACGCCGTGGTCGTGGTGGTGTCGGCCATGGGCGATACCACCGATGAGCTGCGCGATCTGGCCAACCAGGTGTCCCCGCTGCCGCCCGGCCGCGAACTCGACATGCTGCTGACCGCCGGGGAGCGGATAGCGATGGCGCTACTGGCCATGGCCATCGCCAATCTCGGCCTGGAGGGCCGCTCGTTCACCGGCTCGCAGGCCGGCGTGATCACCGACTCCGCGCACGGCAAGGCTCGCATCATCGACGTGACGCCCGGCCGGATCCAGCTCGCCCTAGATGCTGGCGCCATCCCCATCGTGGCCGGCTTCCAGGGCGTGTCGCAGGACACCAAGGACATCACCACGCTCGGTCGCGGCGCCTCTGACACCACGGCGGTCGCGCTCGCGGCGGCCCTGGATGCCGATGTGTGCGAGATCTATACCGACGTGGACGGCGTCTTCACCGCTGACCCGCGGATCGTGCCCGGTGCCCGGCGCATCCCGCGGATCTCCTATGACGAGATGCTGGAGATGGCCGCCTGCGGCGCGAAGGTGCTGATGCTGCGCTGCGTTGAGTACGCGCGACGGTACGGCATCCCGATTCATGTGCGCTCGTCATTCAGCAACAGAAAAGGCACCTGGGTTAGCGACGCGGCACGGGAGACGGAGGGCGAGGAAGTGGAGCAGGCGATCATCTCCGGTGTTGCCCATGACCGGAGCGAGGCGAAGATCACTGTCGTGGGCGTGCCGGACAAGGTTGGCGAAGCGGCCAGGATCTTCCGCGTGATCGCCGCTGCCGCGATCAATATAGACATGATTGTGCAGAACGTCTCGGCCGCCGCGACCGGCCGCACCGACATCTCGTTCACGCTGCCGCGCGAGGACGGCCAGGCGGCGATGACATCGCTGCGGAAACTGCAGGACGAGGTGGGCTTCGAGTCGCTGCTTTACAACGACAGGATCGGCAAGGTCTCGGTCGTCGGGGCCGGGATGCGCTCCCATCCCGGGGTCAGCGCCACCTTCTTCGGCGCGCTGGCCGCGGCGGGGGTGAACATCGAGATGATCTCGACATCGGAGATCCGCATCTCGGTCGTGGTCGACGAGAACGATGTCGGCGTAGCCGTGCACGCCGCGCACACGGCGTTCGACCTCGGGGCAGGCCAGGAGACGGCCGTCGTCTACGGCGGGACCGGGCGGTGACCGGCGGGCAGCGGGATGGCGGCCAGCTGACCGGCGAACGGCGGGATGGCGGCCGGCGGGCCGCCAGGCCGGCGGCGGGCCGGCCGGGCGGCCCGGTGCTTGCCGTGGTAGGCGCCACCGGTGCCGTCGGCACGGTCATGCTCGACATCCTGTCGACCAGGGACGACGTCTGGGGCGAGATAAGGCTGGTCGCCTCGCCGCGGTCGGCAGGCAGGCGGCTGCGGGTCCGCGGCGTACAGACCGAGGTCCTCGGGCTGGCCCCGGAGGTTTTCGATGGCGTCGACCTGGCCATGTTCGATGTGCCGGACGAGGTGTCGGTCACCTGGGCGCCGGTCGCCGCTGAGCGCGGTGTGGTGGTCATCGACAAGTCCGGGGCGTTCCGGATGGACCCGCAGGTTCCCCTCGTCGTGCCCGAGATCAATCCCGGCCAGGCCGCGATCAGGCCCAAGGGAATCATCGCGGTGCCGAACTGCACCACGCTTTCGCTGATCGTGCCGATGGCGGCGCTGCACCGGGCATTCGGCCTGCGCGAGCTGGTCGTCGCCTCGTACCAGGCGGCGTCGGGGGCCGGCCAGGCAGGCGTCGAGGCGCTCTATGACCAGCTGGGCAAGGTGTCAGGGAACCGGGCCATCGGGCAGCGGGCGGGCGACCTGCGCGGCGTGCTCGGCGACCTCCGGCCGTTCACGGCGCCCCTCGTGCTCAACGTGGTGCCCTGGGCCGGCTCACTCCGGGATGAGGGCTGGTCGTCGGAAGAGCTGAAGATCCGTGACGAGTCGCGCAAGATCCTCGGCATGCCGGACCTGAAGGTGTCGGCGACCTGCGTGCGGGTACCCGTGGTGACCACCCACTCTGTCGCCGTGCACGCGGTCTTCGACCGCGACGTCACCCGCGGCGAGGCGCAGCGGGTGCTCAGCGGGACGCCCGGAGTCGTGCTGCTAGACGATCCGGCCGGCGCGGAATACCCGACGCCAGCGGACGTGGTCGGCACCGACCCCACCTGGGTGGGCAGGGTGCGGCAGAGCATGGACGACCCCGCGGCGCTCGACCTGTTCATCTGCGGCGACAACCTGCGCAAGGGCGCGGCACTGAACGCCGCCCAGATCGCCGAGCTGCTCGTCCCCGAGTTCGCGGCGCGCTAGCCGCCGCGCTAGGCGGCGCCGTCGCCCGCGGCGACCAGCCGGAAGTCGAACGGCACGTCGAAGAACGGCCCGGGCATCCCGAATCGCGCGATGGCCGCCGGGTCCGCCTGCCGGCTGAACGGCAGGATGAGCCCCGCCCGGACGCCGAAGGCGGCATCGCTGTCCAGGTACTCATCACCGGCTACGAACAGGTGCGTGGTCAGCGGCCGGTACCCGGCCGCGCGCACCTCGGCATGGATATGCGCGGGCCGCATCGGGCTCCGGTTCATCGCCCGCAGCAGCTCCCCGCCAGTGCCGTCTACCGGCACCGGGTAGCTGGCAGGCCGGACTGTCCTGATGAGATACGAGCCGTCATCGCCGGTCACCAGCAGCGCCCGGAGGTTCCCGGCGGGCTGCGCCTCATCCTGGACGTCATACAAGCCGAGGTCGTCGGACTGCCAGATGTCGATCGTGGCGCCGGCCACCGGTCGGCCGGCCGGGCCGGTGACCGTGCCGCGCAGCACCGTCCAGCCGCCACGATCCCATTCGGCGCCGGTGGCGATGATCGCGCCCATCTCGCGCGGCGGGGCAGCGGTGTGGAACGGCCCCTCGACCGTGCTCGGCGTGCCGGGCCCGTCGTTGCTCAGCTGGTCGACGAGCGAGGACAGCGCGAGTATGTCGGACAGCAGGATGAACTCGTGCCGGTCGCTGGTGCAGAGCTGGCCGGTCCTGGCCAGGAAGTCGAGGCCGTACCGCCACTCATCCGGCGTCGGCCTGGTTTCCCTGACGAACGCGTGCAGATGCCCGATAAGCGCGGTCAGCAGCTCGCGAGTGCGCGGGCTGTCGGCCCGCACCTGATCAAGAGCCCGGTCGGTGAGGCTGCTCGCCGCCGTCTCCCGTGCCGCAGCGTCCGTCATGGTCTGCTCCTTCCTGCCGCGGCCGCCCGGGCGGGACGCGCCTGCCTTGGATGCTAGGTCGGCCGCCAGTGAGCGCTGAGAGCGGGGCAAATCGGGTTGACCGCCGCGGTGTCGCCAACCTACGGTCGAGCCGATAAGCAAGACAGCCGGACCGAGGGCACGTCAAATTGTTAACGCGATATATCTTGACATCCGCCGACCACGTCCGATAATCAGGAAGAGCGGCCGCGTCCGATGAGTCCAGGAGCGCGGTCGCGTCCTATAACCAGGAAGACGGGCCGGGCCAGCCGCCCGTCGCTGACGTAGGGGATTCGATGAGCAGAGTCAAGGCGGTTGCGAGCCTGCCGAGCGGGCGCCGGGCGAAATGGTTCATCCTGGCTTTCTGGCTGATCGTGGTCGCGCTGGCCGGACCGCTGGCCGGCAAGCTAATGGGCGTGGAGAAGAACGACGCGTCGTCCTGGCTGCCGGCCAAGGCGGAATCCACCAAGGTACTCAACCTGCAGTCCACGTTCATTTCCCCCAACGTGTTCTCGGCGGTCGTGGTGTACGACCGTGCCTCCGGCCTGACCGCCGCCGACCGGGCCAAGGCCGCTGCCGACGCGCGCACGTTCGCCCGCCAGCCGGGCGTGCTGGCCAGCCAGGTGGCCGGGCCGATCCCGGCCAAGGACGGCCGGGCGATCGA
>WNGD01002381.1_pt1 | contig 19638 bp, 17 predicted proteins | sample 5400671 | NCBI WGS metagenome assembly WNGD01 (sample SAMN13153369, study PRJNA577476) | soil metagenome | isolation source: 40 cm soil or saprolite under grassland replicate 2 | place: USA:California | collected 2016-06-15 | reverse complement strand
AGGTCGGGGACCACGATCGGCTTGAGCTGCTTCGCCAGGTGGTCGATTTCGGCATTGGTCAGCGGAACGAACCCCCAGTTCTTCTCCCACGCCTGGTTGTACAGCGCCTTGACCAGCTCCACCTCTTCCTTGAAGCGCTTCATGTTGAGCGGGCGCAGGGTGATTCCCTTGCGCTGCGCGATGACGTTCACGGCCCGCGTGATGCGTTCGGGCGGGGGGCCGTCGGGGCTCGCGAACGCGATCAGATCCTTGGCTTTGGTGAAGCCGTAGCCCTGATGCAGGGCCACGTAGTATGGGGGGTTGTGCGGCATCATGATGGTGGGAGGAGTGTCGAACCCCTCGACCAGCAACCCACAATCGTCGTTGACCGATGGATTCATCGGTCCGCGCATCACCCCGAAGTCCTTGCCCGCGAGCCACCGGGCGGCCGCGTCGAACAGGGCGTTCGCCACCGCCTGCTCATCCACGCTCTCGAAGAAGCCGTAGAACCCCACGCGGTCCCCGTGTTCGCGGGTGTGCGCGTCGTTCTTGATGGCCGCGATGCGACCGACCACGCGGCCGTCCCGCTCGGCGATGAAGTACCGCGCTTCGGCATGCTCGAAGAAGGGATTCTTGCCCGGCGTGAGGAGGGTGCGGACATCCATCCGCAGCTGCGGCACCCAGAGCGGGTCGCCGCGGTGCAGGTCGTACGGAAAGCCGATGAACCGCTCCAGACCGCGCCCGTTCGTGACGGGCGCGATCTGCGGAGCGCTCAGATGACCCCCAGCTCTTTTCCCAGCCTGCCGAAGGTCTCCAGGGCGTAGTCGATCTGATCGGCCGTATGGGTGGCCATGACGCTGGTCCGTAGCCGGCACCGCGACGGCGGCAGCGCCGGCGGCACGACGGGATTGGTGAACACGCCGGCGTCGAACAGCTTGCGCCAGAAGAGCAGCGTCTTTTCGAATTCGCCGATCAGGAACGGGACGATCGGGGTCTCGGTCGTGCCGATGTCGAACCCCATCGACCGCAGGCCCTCTTGGAGCCGGCGCGCGTTTACCCAGAGACACTCCCGGCGCTCCGGCTCGCGCTGCATCACGTGCAGTGCGGCGAGCACGCCGGCGGTGTTGGAGGGCGGCAGCGCGGCCGTGAACATGAGTGGCCGTGCATTGTAGCGGAGAAACTCGATCACGCCCTCCGGACCGGCCACGAACCCGCCGATCGAGGCGAGCGACTTCGAGAAGGTACCTACGATCAGGTCCACCTCGTCGCTCATGCCGAAGTGCGCGGCTGTGCCGTCGCCCCGGGGTCCCAGCACGCCAACCGCGTGCGCGTCGTCGATGGCGAGGGCGGCGCCGTGCTTCTGCGCGAGCTTGAGGAGGTTCGGCACGTCGGCGATGTCTCCCTCCATCGAGTAGACGCCGTCGACGATGATCATGACGCCGGTGCCCGGCGGCACCTGCCGCAGCTTGCGCTCGAGGCCGACGAGGTCGCCATGGTTGAAGCGCACCGTCTCACCGAAGGACATCTTGGCGCCGTCCACGATCGAGGCGTGATCCAGCTTGTCCAGGAACACGACGTCCCCGCGGCCTACGAGCCCCGACACGATCCCCAGGTTCGCCTGGTAGCCGGTCGAAAACACCAGGCAGGCTTCCTTGCCGAAGAACTGAGCCAGCTCCGCTTCCAACTCCTGATGCAGGTCCAGGGTTCCGTTCAGGAGGCGGCTCCCCGTGCAGCCCGAGCCGTAACGATCGAGCGCGGCTTTGGCGGCGCCGAGCACCTCCGGGTGATGCGTGAGCCCCAGGTAGTTGTTGGAGCCCATCATGATCCGCTCTTTGCCCTCGATCACGACGACCGTGTCTTCGGACCGGGAGATCGGCTTGTACCACGCGTGAAGCCCGGACGCCTGGACCTCTCGCGCCTTGGGAAGGAAACTTCTGCACTTCTCGAACAACGCGATGTTTTGTAGGGTCTCGGTGTTCACGGGCCCCCAGGGCGGTGGATGGGAAAATTCAGCCCCAAGGGTAACGGTGAGGGGCTAAAACCGCAAGGCCACGAGAGATGCGCCCCGTCAGCGCGCCCGCCCGAGGACGCGTAAGTTGTAGGCCGCGCGTCCTTCGTCCTCGATCGGAGCCCCGTATGCATCGCCTGTCCGCGGCCCTCGTTCTCCTTAGCCTGAGCCTGTGCGGCCGGCCGGCGCCGGGGCAGGCACCGTACAGCTTGCGTTGGGGCGACGCGGTGTCGGTCTTCGCGGCCGGAGTCACTGCCTTCATCCCCGAGGCGATGAAGCTGCCGAAGGCCGCGCCATCGTGTGCGCCGTGCGATGCCACGTCGCTCCCGAGCATTGACCGGTCGGCTCTGCACACGTTCTCCGGATCGGCGGGTACCGCGAGCAGCGCGGTGCTTGTGGGGATGGTTGGGGTCGCAGGACTCGCGTCGCTGGACGGCGCGACTGCGGCGCAACGCCGCGGGCACGTTGCCGTATTCGCCAACTCGCTCGCCTGGACGTTCGCCGCGACCGACTGGATGAAGGTACTGGTGCGCCGTAAGCGGCCTGTGCTCTATACGTCCGGTGCCGTTGCGGCAGCGGCCGACCCTAACAGCCAGCGCTCGTTCCCGTCGGGACACGCATCGGTCGCATTCGCAACGGCGACGACGTACCTCATGATGGCCCGGCGCGAAGGGCTGCCCCACCGGACCCGCAACGCCGTGCTCCTTTATGTCGCGGCCGTCGGCGTGTCCGCCATGCGAGTGGCCGCCGGCAAGCACTTTCCGACCGACGTCATCGGCGGGGCGGCGCTCGGCACAGGCATCGGCTGGCTGGCGGCAAAGGTGCATCCGACCGAACCGTGACGGGGTCGAGTCAGCTTCCGCGGGTCATGCGGCTGCGCGACGTGGTGCTGTTCAACATCAGCGCGATCGTCGGGCTCCGCTGGCTCACTACGGCCGCGAGCCAATTCGGGCTCGCAAGCCTGGGGTTGTGGCTGCTCGCGATGGTGGTCTTCTTCCTGCCGTCGGCGATCGCCGTGGGCGAGCTCGCCGACATCGATCCGGGCGCAGGCGGGATCTACCGCTGGGTGCGACGCGCCTTCGGGCCCATGCATGGCTTCGTGGCGGGTTGGGGCTACTGGGTCAACAACCTGTTCTACTTCCCGTCGCTGCTCGTCACCACTGCGGCGATCGCCGCGTACGCCGCCGGCCCGCGCTTTGTGCACTTGAGCGACGACAACGTCTTCATCGCGCTGGTATCGCTCGTGGGGCTGTGGCTTGCGGTGGCCCTGAACGTCGTAGGCCTCCGAGTGGGTAAACGGCTGCAAAACCTGGGCGGGCACGGGACCTGGCTGCCGGGGCTCATTTTCGTGACGCTCGCGCTCTGGTCACTCATGGCGCACGGCAGCGCGACACCGGTCACCGCGCGCTCCCTCCTTCCCGCGAAGCTCGATCTGCAGTCCATCAACCTGTTCGCCACGATGACGTTTGCCTTCGCCGGTCTCGAGCTGGCACCCACGCTGGGGGACGAGATATACGATCCCGCCCGCACGCTGCGTCGCGGCATCGTCGTGTCCGGGCTCGCCGTTGTGGGGATGTACGTGCTCGGGACGGCGGCAATGCTCGTCGCGTTGCCGCATGAGACGGTGAGCATCACCAACGGCATGCCGCAGGCGACCGCCGCCCTGGTGGAGCGGCTCGGCGTAGGCTGGCTCGCGCCGGTGGCGGCGCTCGTCGCCATCCTGCTGGTGCTGGGGAACCTGGGGGGTGTGGGCGCCTGGCTCGCCGGCTCGGCGCGCCTGCCCTACGTCGCGGGGGTAGACGGTGCGTTGCCGGCGGCGTTCGGACGGATCCATCCGGAATGGCACACGCCGTACGTCGGGTTGCTGGTCCAGGGTGCGATTGCGACCGTATTCGTAGTCGCAAGTCTCGTCGGCACGACCGTGAAGAACGCTTACCTGGTGCTCACGCAGACGACCCTGGTGCTGTTCTTCATCCCCTATCTCTATCTGTTCCTCGCGTACTTGCGGCTGCGGCGCGAGCGCACTCTCAGCACGGCGGTCACGGGGTTGATCGGATCTGCCGCTGTCCTCTTCTCCATCGTGCTGGGCTTCGTCCCGCCGTCCGATGAGGCGCGCCCGTGGCTCTACGAAGCAAAAGTCGCGGGCGGCGTGATCGGATTCATGCTCCTTGGTGTACTACTCGCGGGTCGCCGTGTGAGACATGACACGCTCCCCCAGTAACTCGGTCCTTCCCCTCACGCTTCGAGGGTTTCCCGTGACGCCCCGTTCGCTCGTGATCGTCGCCGTGTGCTCCGCGCTGATCGTGCCCGCGCCGGCTCGTGCCCAGCAGGCACCGCCACCTCGCGTACGGCGCGAGATTCGGGGATTCGACTTCCGCAAGGACGGCGTGTGGCGCCGCCAGGCCCGGGCGGTGCGGGCCGCGCGGGCGCGCCTCTTGTCGCGGCGCAACTTCGGCGCCTTGAATGCCCCGATGGCGGCGGCCGGCGCGCCGCTCGCGTCCGGCCCCGCCGTGTCAGGCGTGCTCCGGGTCCCGGCGATTCTCTTCAAGTTCAAGAACACCCCCGCAGCGCAGCTGCGCACCACGACCCAGTACAACGACGTGCTGTTCGCGGCGTCCCCCACCGGCGCCTCCGCGGGGCGCCCGTATACGTACCGCAGCTACTACGAGCAGCTGTCGAACGGCCTCTTCAGCGTGCAGGGTCAGACCTACGGGTACGCCGCGCTCGACTCGAACGAAGTCACCTACACCGGCGTCGCGGGCACCTGCAATGGGAATCCGTACGGCAATACCAACTGTAACGGGCTGTTCAGCGATCAAGCGGTCGGTCGCATGCAGGGCGGGCTGCGGGAGGCGTTGCGCAAGCTCGACAACCAGGTCGACTGGACGCAGTACGACTTCGACGGGGACAGCGTCGTCGACCTCGTCGTTTTCATTCAGCCGGCGATGGACGGCGCTTGCGGCGGCACGACCAACAACCACCTCTGGTCGCACCGGTTCGTCCTGACGGGAGGATCGTACGCCACCCATTCCCGCGACGCTCTTGGTCGGCGCATTGTAGTGGCGGATTACACACTCCAGAGCGGGCTGGGGGGCGCCGACGGGTGCGACACCAGCCAGCTCATGCCCGTGGGGACCGTGGCGCATGAGACGGGTCATGGGTTTGGGCTGCCCGACTTGTACGACACCGACGGCACGAGCGAGGGCGTCGGGGAATACAGCCTCATGGGCAGCGGCAACTACACGTCGCCGTTCAGCCCCACGCGCATGGATGCGTGGTCGCTGAACGAGCTCGGTTGGGTGACCATCCTCCCGATCTCGACCAGCAACACGTACGGGGTCGGGGCGGCGCCCACTTCCGACACCGCGTTCTACCTGCCTGTGGGAGGGGCGAATCCCCGCGGCGAATACTTCCTGTTGGAGAACCGGCAGGGCGTACAGTCGGACAGTGCTATGACCCACTATCACTGCCAGGTGTGGTTTAACGTCGGGAGTCCGCCGCCCTGCGGGGGAGGACTGCTCATCTGGCACGTGGACTCGGCTCAATTGGTCGCCGGCGTGACTACTCCAGGTCCTAACAACGATTTCAACCATGTGAACGTGGGACCGATTCACGGTCTCGAAGTCATGCAGGCGGACACCCGCGGCAACCTCGATGCCGACCCGAACACCGCCTGCTCCGGTGCGGCGCCGGGGTGCTCCGACCGCGGTGACGCCGGCGACCTCTATCCCGGACCCACCGGCAACGTGGCGTTCACGCCCAACACGGTTCCGGCCGCCGTGCGCAACTCGGACGGGTTGCCCGCGGGGCTGGTGCTCGATCAGATCACGCAGCTCCCGGCCAGTCTGACGATGCAGTTCCGCTTGAGTTACCCCGTCTGGGTGGTGCGCGCGACGGACTCGGCCGCGGTCATCCAGTTCGATACCGCGACGTATCACAGGACATTCCACGTCTTCCGGGAGGTCCTCACGCCGAACTCGGTGCATAGCGTGGGCGTGGCAGATACGCAGTTCACGGCAGGCGGTCGCACGCGGCAAGTCTTCGTCTCCTGGTCTGGAGGGCAGCCGCGCAGCTTCATCTACACGGCGGGCGCCACACCGGAAACCCTCACCGTGACGCTGGCACGGTCGCACCAGGTTCATTACACGACCACCAGCGGCGGTACGATCGCCGGTACGGTCCCGAGCGACACGTTCGTGACCGAAAGCACGCCCGTGACCCTCACGGCAACCGGCACGGGTGCTGTGCGGACGTTCCAGGGTTGGGCGGGCGATACCGTCACTAAGAACCCGACCATCAGGCTGCCGATGACCCGGCCGTACGCGGTGCGGGCGGTGTTCCTCGAGCCCTTCAGCACCGCTCAGGTCGTCGCCCAGCTGCTCAACGGCTCGAGCACGCTCACTCCCGCGCAGCTCGCCGATCTCGACCAGTTGGGCAATAACAGCGGCGCCTTCGATCTGGGCGATTTTCTCGCCTGGGTGCAGGCGACCGGGGCGCCCCTCACGGCCCAGCAACGGGCGCTGGTGAGCGCGCTCAAACGGAAAGGAGCGTCTCGATGAAGCGGCTTGGGGAATGGCTGTTGGTCGCCCTGGCACTCGCTGTCGGGGCAGGGAGCTGTGACGGCGGCACCGGCCCGGTGGCGGGCCTGCTCACCGTCTCGCTTGCGACTCCCAACCCCGGCGCGGACGGTGCGATTCTGTTCAGCGTGTCGGGGCCGGCGGCGCTCACAAGCGTCACGGCCGGAGCGGGGCTTCGGGTATTCGCGCAGCCCCTCTCAACGCTGACCCGCGTTGCCGTCACCGGGACGTTGACGAACGGAGCGGTCGTCACGATCGGCGTCGCGGATACGCGGAAGGCGGCGCAGTACGCCGCGACCGTTCAAGACGTGGCGGCGCTGGACTTCCAGCTGCGCTCGCTCACCAGGTACTCCCTCACGGTTTCGCCGTAGCTTCGCAGTCGCCCCGCTGCTCCACGAAGGCCGGTGTGCCGTCCGGAAGCCGGAGCGCGAGCATCCCCGCGCGCCCGGCGTGCGTCGCCCACGTCGCGAAGGTGCGGGCGGCGGGATGGAGCTCCGGGCGGCGCACCACATAGAGCGTGTAGGGATTAGTGAGCGCGGTATCGGCGGCGAACAGGATGCGAGACGCCAGCCCGCGGAGCGTCGCGTACGTCGGGAGATCGGCGAGGGCGTAGGCCCCCCGTTCGTCGGCAAGGTGGAGGGTCGTAGCCTGGTCGGCCCCCGACTCGAGGTACCAGCCCGGGGCCGGCGTCACGCCAGCGGCGCGCCACAGGGCCAGCTCCTTCACGTGCGTTCCGGACGAGTCGCCGCGGGAAACAAACGGCGCGGTCGCAGCCGCGATGCGGCGGAACGCATCCACGGCCGTAGCGGCGGTGGCGACGCGCGCGGGGTCGGTCGCCGGCCCCACGACGGCGAACCGGCTGGCGGCAAGCGGGCATCGCAGCAGCGCGTGCCCGGGCCCGACGAGCAGCCGCTGTTCGAGCGCCGGCGCGTGGGTGATCACCACGTCCAGGTCGCCATTCGCGGCGGCGTGGAGGACCTGCCCTGACGGCGCAATTACGGTCGCCAGGGGAGGGGGGGCGGTCCAAAGCGACTCGAGCACGGCGAGGGCGCCCGACTGCTGGACCGTGTAAGTGGTGCCTAAGCGCAAGGGTTGAGGGCCTGCGTGACAGGCGAGGAGCAACCCGCCTGCGAGGGCAGCACGCTTCGGGTTCATGGCCACCATTGTAGCAAGACGCCGATGTAGACGCTGAGTCGCTGAGGCGCCGAGTGGATGTAAGGCACGAGCGCCTAGGAAGACCCTACAGTCTCGCTCCTCGGATCCACTCCGCGTCTTGGCAACTTGCCGTCTACTGTTCACTACCCGTCTATCGCCTCCATCCCTATTTTCGGTGAGGGGGCGGTAGCTCAGCTGGGAGAGCACCTGGTTTGCAACCAGGGGGTCGTGGGTTCGAATCCCATCCGCTCCATTCGACTTCCGACTCCATGTCCCCCGCCGACTGGCTGCCGTTTCTCACCGAGCTCGCCGATCGCGCTGACGAGCTCTCGCGGCGATGGTTTCGCGCCGCTGGACTCCGCGTGGCGGAGAAGGCGGATTTGAGCCCCGTCACGGAAGCGGATCAGGCGATCGAAGCGATGGCCCGAAGGCTGGTGCGCGAGAACCATCCCGAGCTGGGCGTCCTGGGCGAAGAGGAAGGCGAAGCGCCGGGGACCGCCGGGACCCGGCTCATTATCGATCCGATCGACGGCACACGGAACTTCGTGCGGGGCATTCCGGTGTTCGCGACCCTGGTCGCGATCGAAACCCGTGGCGAGGTGGTGGCGGGCGTCGCGAGCGCGCCCGCCTTGGGAGCGCGCTGGCACGCGGCGCGAGGCAGCGGGGCGTTCCGCGACGGGCAGCGCATTCGGGTGTCGCGCATCGCGTCGCTCGAGCACGCGACGCTGTTTCATGGCAACCTTGGCCCCGGCGAAGCGGGGCCACCGCCCGGGATCGCGGACCTCATCACGCGGGTCGAGCGCACACGCGGTTTCGGAGACTTCTATCAGCACATGCTGGTGGCGGAAGGAGCCGGGGAGGCCGCAATCGATCCCGTCGTGCAGCCGTGGGACATCGCGGCCCTCCAGGTCATCGTGGAGGAAGCTGGAGGCCGCGCGACCGACTTGAGCGGTGAGCGCTCGATCCGGGCGAAGAGCCTCCTCACTTCCAACGGGTTGCTCCAGGACTCGATATTGGCGATCCTCAGACCGTCATGATCGCCGAGCCGTCCGACCTCGACCCGCTGGATGACGAGGACTTTCCTCTCGGCGACGGGACTACCGAGACCGAAGTAGTCGTCGTCTGTCCCCATTGCGGCGAGGCGAACGAGCTCGGCCTCGACCCGGGCGGCGGCCCGGTCCAGGAGTACGTGGAAGATTGCCAGGTCTGCTGCCGGCCCTGGCGTGTGACGGTCCGCTACGGCCCCGACGGCAGCGCCGAGGTGTTTACGGAGCCGCTCGACGGCTGAATCTATTTTTTCGCCGCCTCGTAGCGTTTCGCCACTTCGGTCCAGTTCACCACATTCCACCACGCTGCGACGTAGTCCGGCCGCCGGTTCTGATACTTGAGGTAGTAGGCGTGCTCCCACACGTCGAGCCCGAGCACGGGGACCTTCCCGTCCATGAGCGGGCTGTCCTGGTTCGCGGTGCTGAAGACCTCGAGCTTGCCGCCCGCGACGGCGAGCCATGCCCAGCCGCTCCCGAATCGCGTCGTGCCGGCCGTGGACAGCTGCTCCTTGAACGGGGCGAAGCCGCCGAACGTTTTCTTGATCGCGTCGGCCAGTGCGCCGCTCGGCTCACCGCCCCCGTCCTTACCGGCCGGGGCCATGATGGTCCAGAACAGCGAGTGATTGTGATGGCCGCCGCCGTTGTTGCGGACCGCCGTGCGGATATCTTCCGGCACGCCGTTGATTCCGCGGAGCAGCTCTTCGACGGTCTTCTCATACAGCTCGGGATGCTTGTCCAGCGCCGCGTTCAGGTTGTTGACGTAGGCCTGATGGTGCTTGTCGTGATGAACCTGCATCGTCAGGGCGTCGATGTGCGGCTCGAGCGCGGCGTAGTCGTAGGGGAGCGAAGGTAGGGTGTGCTTCGTGAGTTTCTGCGTGGATGTGGTTGTGCCGGCCATGTTCCTCTCCTCGTTCGATAGGTTCCCGTACCGAGTCAACCCGCGACCCCGGGCGAAGGTTCCCGCTTGATTCCGTTTGGAGCGCCGATATCTTCCCGACCGGCAGCTCACGTCTCCGTCGCGGTCCCCTCACTGGGAGGCGCACGATGGCGCTGTTCTCCGACGCGGGAATCCAGTTCTTGTTCCGCTGGGTTCACTTCCTCTCCGGCATCACGTGGATCGGTCTGCTCTACTATTTCAACTTCGTGCAGGGTCCCTTCATGGCCGAGGCGGACGCGGCGACCAAGAGCGGCGCGACGCAGAAACTCGTGCCGCGCGCACTGTGGTGGTTCCGTTGGAGTGCGCTCGTCACGTTCTTGGCAGGTGTGGTCATCCTGGGTCTGCGGCGTGCCAGCTGGAGCGATCCCTGGGGCCTCACGATTCTCACGGGCGCGGCGTTCGGCACCGTGATGCTCGCCAACGTTTGGCGCGTGATCTGGCCCAATCAGAAAATCGTGATCGCCAATGCGGTGGCCATCGCGGGCGGGGGCCAGGCGAATGCCGCGGCGGCGGGGGCCGCGCGGCGCGCGTTTCTTGCCTCCCGCACCAACGTCGTGCTCTCGTTCCCCATGCTGTTCTTCATGGGCGCGGCGTCGCATTTCACGCTCCCCGCGGGCGGGAACCGCGGCCTCTGGGCCGTGGTACTGCTCGTGATTCTCGCGCTGCTCGAGATCAACGCGTTGGTGGGAACGACGGGGCCGACCAAGAAACCGATGGAGACGGTCCGCGGGGTGATCGTGACCGGAGTGGTGACGGCCCTGCTCGTCTACTGGATCGCTCTGGCCGTGCTGAGCCCGCCCGCCGGGCGCATGATGTGACGGCTGCGGCCTCGACGACCCTGCCTGTCGGGGCCGTGGCGCCCGATTTCACGCTGCCGTCCACCGCCGGGACGGACGTCACGCTGTCCGCCTTCCGCGGGCGGAGGCACGTACTACTCGCCTTCTTCCCGCTCGCGTTCACGAGCACCTGTACCGCTGAAAACTGTGCCTTCACTGAGGACTATGACGCGTTCGAGCGCGCCGACACGATCGTGCTCCCCATCAGCGTGGACTCGGTGCCGACGCTCAAGGAGTACAAGGCGAAGCACGCACTGCGCCAGGACCTGCTGAGCGACTTCAAGCGCGAGGTGAGCCGCGCGTACGGGGTGCTGCTCGAGGATCGGTTCTTCTCGAAGCGCGCGTATTTTCTGATCGATCAGCAGGGCCTCCTGCGCTGGCGCCACATCGAGGCGGAGCTCGGGGCCCGGCGCGACGACGCCGAGCTGCTCCGGCAGATCGCGGCGCTCTGAGCGGCGGCCTTCCATGAGACGCGTGATGCTCGGCGTTGCGGTGGTCGCGGCGGCGTGTGGCCCGACGGCGTTCGTCCCGCCGCCACCATCGCCACAGCGCGTCTACGGGATGAGCGAAGTAGACGAGCGACCGGAAATCGTGTTGACGCCGCCGCTGCGCTATCCCGCCGGAGGCCGCGATGGGGTGGTCGTGGTACGAGTGGTGATCGACAGCGCGGGAAACCCCGAGCCGGCGAGCGCCGTCGTCGTGCAGGGCTCCGATTCGACCCTCATCGCGGCCGCCCGGACACTCGTCATGCAAACGCTGTTCCGGCCGGGCCGCGTGCGGGGACGGGTCGTGCAGGCTCTGATCGAGGTACCGGTCGAATTCTCCGCCGCCTCGGTGCCCTCCGTGACCCTGCACATCGCCGGCGACGTGTATCGTGAAACCGAAGTGCAGGAGCGGCCCCAGCTGACCTCGGGGCCGCCCCTCACGTACCCCGCGCCCTTGCTCCTCTCTCGAATCAGCGGGCGGGTCGTCGTCGAGGCCGTGATCGACACGAGCGGCCGGGTGGAAGACGGAACGATGCGCGTGATCGAAAGCAGCGACGCACGGTTCAATCAGGCGGCGAAGGACTACGTCCGGGCGGCACGCTTTCGCCCGGCACGGATCGCGGGCCGTGCGGTGCGCGTGCGGCTCGACCTGCCGGTCGAGTTCAAACTGCCCACTCGGAACTAGACCTCGGTGGCGTCGGTCACCCTCCGCCGCCTCGCCAAGCGGTATGACCCCCACAGCCGGCCGGCGCTCGAGGAGGTGTCGCTCGAGGTGAGCGACGGCGAGTTCTTCGCGCTGGTCGGACCGTCCGGCTGCGGGAAGACCACCCTGCTGCGCTGCATCGCCGGGCTGGAGGAGCCGAGCGCCGGAGAAATTCTGCTCGACGGACGCGACGTCACCGGCCTCGACCCCGCGGCACGCGACATCGCGATGGTGTTCCAGACGTACGCGCTGTACCCCCACCTCACCGTGCGGCGCAACATCGCTTTCGGTCTGGAAGTGCGGCGCATGCCCGCCTCCGAGATCGCCCGTCGCGTGCAGCAGGCGGCGGATCGGTTGGGGCTCGGCACCCTGCTCGACCGCCGGCCGGGTGAGCTCTCGGTTGGCGAGCGGCAACGCGTCGCGCTGGGTCGCGCCCTGGTGCGCGAGCCCCACGTCTTCCTGCTCGATGAGCCCCTCTCCCACCTCGAGCCGAACCTGCGCATCGAGCTGCGCAGCGAGCTGCTCGAGCTGCACCGCGCCCTCCATACCACCGTCGTGTATGTGACCCACGATCAGGTCGAGGCTATGACGATGGGCCAGCGGATTGCCGTTCTCGAGGGGGGACGCCTCCGCCAGGTGGGCACCCCGGCCGAGCTGTATGGGCGGCCGGCTGACGTCTTCGTCGCCCGCTTCATCGGGAGCCCCGGGATGAACATCCTCACAGGCAGGGGAAGAGCGACGGGGGATGAAGGAGGCGTCGTGGACTGTGGCACGTGGTGTGTTCCCGTGCCGCTCGAGGGCTACGAAGGCGAGATCTACCTCGGCGTGCGGCCCGAGCATGTGAGCCTCGTCGCGCCGGATCAGGGCGTCGGAGCGGCCGAAGTGCGCGGCGTCGAACCGCTCGGTCCGGATACGATCGTCCGGCTCGACGCGGGCGGTCAGCCGGTGGCAGCGCGGCTGCACGGCATCCCGGACCTGCGACCCGGTGATCGGGTTGGTGTGAAGCTCGACCGCCGGCAGCTGCATCTGTTTAACGCGACGGGAGCGCGGCTACGGTGAGTCGCGTGTCGACCCTTGGTCTCGCGTGTTGGCTCGCGTGCTGGGGCTGCCGCGCCGAGCCGGGGGCGGGTGTCGTCCTCTTCCAGCGGGCCGACGACACTGCCGCGCAGCTCGAGAACGAGCTGCTCACACCGTATCGCGCGCGGCACCCGGGGCTGGACGTCGTGCAGCAGGCCACTGCCACTTCTCAGCCGGAGTACCGCCGCCTCCTGCTCGCAGCGACGGCGGGCGATACGCTCCCCGATGTGTTCCAGCTCGAGGATGTCGACCTGCCCGCGCTCGTGGACCGGGGACGAGCGCTCGACCTCGCTCCTTACCTCGCCCGCGTCGGCGTCGATCTCGCCCGCTACCACCCGGAGGTCCTTGCGATCTTCCGTCGCGGCGCAAGCGTGTACGCGCTCCCCAGAGGCTACGCACCGTTCATGGTCGCGTACAATCGGGACCTGTTGGATCGTGCGGCGATAGCGTATCCGACCGAGGACTGGACGTGGGACGAGTTCCTGCAGACGGCGCAGCGGCTCACTCGCGACCGCGATGGCGACGGCCGTATCGACCAGTGGGGCGTCGCCTTCGATCGGCGGCCGTCGTTCTGGCTGCCGTGGATCTGGGCGGGTGGCGGCGACGTGCTGTGTCCCGACGGGCGACGCGCCTCCGGGTGCCTCGATGCGCCCGCCACGATCGCGGCGATCCGCTGGTACGGAGGCTGGGTCACGCGCTGGGGCGTGGCGCCGCGCCCCCACGACGCGGACGACTCGGGCATTGAGATCGCCCGTCTGTTTGCCGCGGGCCGCGTGGCGTTCATGACGGTGGGCCCCGACGCTGTTCGTGACCTGCGGGCGTCGGTCGCGGCGGGCCGGCTGCGCGTGGGGTTCGCGCCCATCCCGCATCGTGCCGGCGTGCCGCCCGCGACCGTACTCGTCGCCACTGGATATGCGGTTCCGGCACGCACGCTTCGCCGCCGGGCCGCCGTAGAGCTCGCGGCCGATCTCACCGATTCGCTGGCCGACGCGGCACGCGGCGACGCGGGGATCGAGCTGCCGGCCGTGACCGCGGCCGCCCAGGGACTCGTGGCGGCCGATCCGCTCGGTTGGCAGGGCGCATTCCTGCGCGCCGCCGCGCACGGCCGGCCGGCGTGGGGGGCGCGCGTCGCGCAGTGGCGCGAGGTGGAAGTCGAGCTCACGGACTTGATGGAGCGCGTCACGGTGGGCGATGTCGATCCCGCGCGGGCGGCGCGTGCAACCGCCCGCGAGCTCGACCGGCAGCTGGGAACCACGCGATGACTGCACCGGCGCGGTGGCGCGCTGGCGCCCTCCTCGCGATGGCCGCGGGCGCCCTGCTGCCGCTCGCCCTGGCCAGGCGGGCGCGGAACGGTTACGAGCGCACGCTCGCGGCGCGCAACGCGACGACCACGGCCGCGTACCTCACGATCGTGACCCCCGTCGCGCGACGGGTGGGGGCCGGGTACGATCTCCCGCAGCTTCTCATCCGAGCCCGGGCCCTCGACGAGCTGCCAGGGTTCTCCGGACGATTCGAGATCTATTACGCGACCGCACCACTGCTACGCGCCACCGCTCCTCCGCTCGGCGCCGCGACGCTGCAGCGACTGCGGCGGGAGGCAGCCGTGCGTTGGACCGGCGAGGTGGCGCTCGCGCCCCTACTCGACCGCGATGGCTGGGACGTCATGGGTGGCGTCGCCGCCAGACCTGATGCGGGAATCTGGCCGGTGTCGCCGTGGTCGCTCGGTGCGTTGCTGCTCCTCCTGGTCGCGGGGATGCAAAGCCTGGGGGCGATCGGCAAACCGCGTCACGCGTGGCGGCAGAGCGTCGGGCCATACGGCGTCGTGGCCGTGCTGTTCGGCACGGCGGTGTTTGCCGACGTGCGGGGCGCCGCGGGCGACGCGACGGATCGCTGGCTGTACGACACGCGACTCTTGATGCAGGAAGCCGCGGCGCTGATCCCGGAGGTTCGCAGCGCACCCGCAGGCCTCACGACCCTGGCTCGGGGTGCCGAAATCGTCCCGGGAGACTCGGGGCCTAGCGCGGCGTGGCGCCGCGCCGCGGGCGGGGTTCCGCGCGCCGTCGTGGCCGTGCGTCTCGCGCCCGGGCGCTGGGTCGAGCTGCGGGCGAGGCCTGGGGAGGCCGGCACCGCCGTCTGGCTCCCGATCCTGCTCGGCTTGGCCGCACTGGGCCCGTTGGGCACTCTGTTGGCCGCGTGGAGCACCGCGACGGCCCCCCGCCCGCGTCGCGAAATGGTGGCCGCATGGGGATTCCTCGCCCCTTCCGCCCTCCACCTCGCCGCCTTCTGCTTCGTCCCGCTGCTCCTGGTGCTGTACGTCTCGGTGCACCGCTGGAGCCCTATCGAGCCGACGAAGGCGTTCGTCGCGCTCGGGAACTACAGCCACCTCATCCGGGACCCGCTCGTCTGGTCGGCGCTCGGCCGGACGCTGCTGTATGCGCTGTACGTGCCTGCGTCGATGGCGCTCGCGCTCGGCCTCGCGGTCATGATCGGAAGACGCGGGTCCGGCGCGCCGGCGCTGCGGGCAGTGTTCCTGCTGCCGTACGCTTCTTCCGTGGTCGCGGTCGCCCTCGTGTGGCAGTGGATGTACCACCCCGATTTCGGGTTGTTCAATCAATTGCTCACGCGCACCGGGCTCCGGCCGGTCAACTGGCTCGGGGATCCCACGACGGCGCTCCCCGCGGTGATGGTCGTATCCGTGTGGATCCACCTGGGCTACCAGGTGACGGTATTCCTCGCGGGGCTCCGGGCGATCCCCCAGACGTACCTCGACGCCGCCCGCGTGGACGGCGCGAACGCCTGGCAGCGCTTCTGGCGGGTGACGTTCCCGCTGCTTGCGCCCGTGACGGTGTTCGTGTTGGTGACCGGGATCATCGGCGCGTTCCAGGTGCTGACGCTCGTCATGGTGCTGACGGGCGGCGGGCCGCTCGGCGCCACCGATGTGATCGCGTATCGCATCTACCGGACCGCCTGGGAGCGACTGGAGTTCGGCGATGCGAGCGCGTTGGCGCTGCTCCTCTTCGCGGTCCTCTTCGCGGCGACGTGGGCTCAGCTCAGGCTGCTCGACCGGCGGGTGGAGCATGGCTGATCGGGCGGGAGGACGGGGCGCGCTGGGCAGACGGGTCAGCTACATGCTGGCGCTGCCGCTTGCGCTGGTCATGATCGCCCCTTTCCTCTATATGGTCGCCGCCGCGCTGATGAGCCAGCCGGACGCGCTGCGCCGTCCGGCTCTCGAAAACGTCGCCGCGGCGCTCGTGGCGCTGCCCGTCGGGCGCTTCCTGTTGAACAGCACGATCTTCTCGCTCGCGGTGGTGGCGGGGCAGGTACTGACGAGCGCTACCGCGGCGTACGCATTCGCGCGGCTCCGCTTCCCGGGCCGCGATCGGTTGTTTCTCGCGTACCTGTGCGCGCTGATGGCTCCCGGGGTTCTGCTCGCAATCCCGCGGTTTCTCCTCATCGACGCGCTCGGATGGGTGGACAGCTACCAGGGCCTGATCTCAACGGAGCTGGTGTCGGTCACCGGGATATTTCTCCTGCGTCAGTTCTTCCGCACGATCCCGCGCGACCTCGAGGACGCGGCCCGACTCGAGGGCGCGGGAGAGTGGACCATCTTCTGGCGGGTGATCGTGCCGCCGTCCCGGCCCGCCCTCGCCACGCTCGCCGTGCTCGCGTTCGCCGATCAGTGGAGGAGCTTTCTCTGGCCGCTCGTCGCCACACGCTCGAGCGCGATGCGGCCGGTCGAGGTGGGCATCGCGAACCTGGGAGGCATGTACCATGTGAGCTGGTCGTACCAGATGGCGAGTGCGGTAGCGGCCCTGATCCCGCTGATGGTGCTCTATTTCGTGGCGCAGAGGTACTTCATACGAGGTATCGAGCAGACAGCGGTGAGGTGAGCAGAACAGGTAAAAACTCTAGGTTTTGCCTTTCCTCGTTGGGGTCGTTGATTTGAAGTTCAACGCCCATCCGATATCCCGCCCGTCTCCGCCCGCCGGCCACTCCAGCAGCGCATGACCTGACTGAAGCCTCCGAACCGTGCACGGGACGTCGGCCTTGCAAACCCCCGGGCGTAACCCCTTCGGGACCGCAATCGTGACCGCGTAGGCCCGGGCATCGAGATTCGTGGACTTGGCCTTCAGCGTGCGGGTCGTCGCGTCCCAGCTCTCCTCGGCGACATCCACAGCTCCTTGCACGACGTGGCGCGTCGTGCCGATCACCTGGGGCCGGGCGGCGGCGGGACGGATCGCAATCGTGCGAGCGGCGCGCGGCTCGAGTGTGAGTGCCAGTCCGCCCTTCAGACTGGCCACGGGAGCGTCACGCCACACGTCGTAGGCGTCGAACATCGCTCCAGTGATCCCGAGCGTGGCGAGCGGCAGGGACACGTCCAGCGGCTCGGTTTCCCAGTTCACGACCACGACCGTCCACCAGCGTGGAGCGCCCTCGGCCACCCAGACACGCGGCGGGCGGCTGCGGCGCACGCTCCAGATGCCGCCGCTCCCCAGCACGCGCACGGCGACCACGTTTTCTCCACCCCAATTCAGCGTCTCCGACGGCACCCGATAGCGACGATAGGCCTGCGGGTCGCCGCGCCCGCCCAGGGACAGCTCGCCCGTTTGGCCGACCCTCATGCCGTTCACGAACGTCTCGTCCGCATCCGCGATCTTGCCGAGCTCCAGGAAGAGGTCCCGTCGGTCCGTCTTCGCGTCGCCTTGTTTCGGGAGCTGGAACCTCGTGCGGTACCACGCGAACCCCGCGTAATCGCGATGCCCGGCGTCGTCCCAGCGCTGTGGCACACGGATCGTTTCCCACGCTGCTTCGTCGAACCCGCGGGACCCGTAGCTGGGGTCGTCGCCCGTGCGGAAGCGCCACGGCCCGCCGATCGGGTAGACCGCGTCGCCGGCGACGATCGCCGGCGCGGTGTCGTGCTCGGCGACACCCGTTTCGATTGCGCCGCCGGCCACGGGGGCGACGGGGAGCGTGCGCTGCAGCAGCGGGAGACGATCGGGCGGGAGTTTGGGCAGGTTGTCGGCAAAGAGGGTGAGGCCTCCGGTGACCGCGACAATGGACGCCCACACTTCGGCGGCGGCCTGTGAAAGCGGAGGGCGCACCACCAGGCAGTCGGGATCGTTCAACCAGGTCGAGCGGTGGTAGAAGCTCCGCAGGCCCGCGGCCCGCACCGGCGGCTGGATGCCCGACCAGCTGGCATCGACATCCGGTCCGATCCGCATGCAGTTGACGAGGCCCACGGCGTGCTGCAGGGGCGCGCCGCCCGCGAGCAGGAACGCCTCGGTGCCGAGGCCGTCGCGTATCGCCCCCAACCCGGCGCGATACGCTTCCGCGTGGGTCAGGCCGCCGTAGTGCGTCGTGCCGACGGTGGCCCAGCGCAGCCGGTCAATGCGCACGTAGTCGTAGCCCCATTCCCGCACCACGCGGCGGGCGAGATCGAACAGCCACTGTTGCGCTTTGGGGTGCGCGCCGTCGAGCGCGTAGATCTTGCCGCCCCAGGCCTCGCGCGTCTCACACACCACGGGTCCGCTGGCATCGCGCAGCAGCCAGTCCGGCTGTGAGGCCGGAACGCCGGAGCCCTCCGCGACGCCGAACGGCGCCACCCACAGGCCCGCCTTGAAGCCCCGGGCGTGGATCTGGTCGGTCAGCCAGGCGTGGCCGTGCGGGAACCGGTCGTTCGTGTCCCATGCTCCCAGGGCTCGCTGGTAGCCGTCATCGAGCTCGATGTGGCGGAAGAACCGTCGGTCGAAATTCGCGGCGCTGAACTCCAGATTGGCGATCACATCCCCTTCGGCGATGGTACCGGGCCACTCGGACCGCGTGCACCACCCGGTCGGCGCGACGGCCTGTGCCAGGCGCTCCTGATCGACCGGCGAAGAGGGCACGAACAGCGCGCGCAGCGCCTCCAGGCCGTCGCCCTCCGGATGAAAGCACAGGCGCATGCGCGTGGCATCGCCTTCCGGGCGGAGCGGGCGCGCCGGGAGCCAGTCGCTCACCGCCTCGAGCCCGTCCCGCGACAGCTGCACGCGGGCGTTTCCTGGCTCGCCCGCGTCGAACGCGATCGCCAGCCCGCGGCTCCCACGGGTGAGCCCTAGGGCGGCGTGGCTGGCGAGCTCCTCAGCCTCTGGTGCCCCCACGACGACCACACGGCATGGGTCGGCCGAGTGCGCTCCGTTCACGAGCGCGACGAGGGGTCCATCTCCCGCCAGCAGCTCCGCGTGGGGGAGCTGGAAGAACCGCGCGCCCCGCACCGTCGGCAGAAAGCGGTCCGGGAAGATGGTGACCGTGACGGATGCCTGCGGCGTATCGGCGCCCCCGGCGGCCAGGAGCTCTGCTTCCACCCATACCCCAGCGGCTCGGCCGCGCACCACGACGGCGTCGCCGCCGGGCGGGCGGCGGTTTCCCACGGTGCTATCTTCCAGCTCCGCGAGGGTGAGCGGATGGTCCCCCACCCACGCCACGATCTCGGCGCCGCGGACGAGGGGAACGGGTGAGCCCTCGCCATAGTACCACAGCGACCAGCGATGGTGGTCGTCGAGCTCGAAGCGTAACCTCCCAATCCCCGCCACCCCCGATGGTGGAGGGCGGTGGAGGGCGGTGGAGGGCGGCACGATCAGCCCGCTGGAAACCCCTCCGGTGAGGAGAACGAACGTGCGTCGGTCCATGGTCACAATGTTGATAGGCCTGGCGGGTTTGTCTACGCCACTCGCCGCGCAGGAGACGCGCGGCGGCGGTTTGGTGACGTTCGGTCTCGCCTATACGGTCGGCAGCGGCTGGCAAATCCAAGGCTTCGACGTCGGGTACGGGCGCGGGATGCGCTCGGGACCGATTGCGG
>WNGD01002379.1_pt1 | contig 19640 bp, 14 predicted proteins | sample 5400671 | NCBI WGS metagenome assembly WNGD01 (sample SAMN13153369, study PRJNA577476) | soil metagenome | isolation source: 40 cm soil or saprolite under grassland replicate 2 | place: USA:California | collected 2016-06-15 | reverse complement strand
AACCAGCCGACAATGCTATAGAGAAACACCAGGGCGTAGCCGATCAAACCAACCACAGAGATAAACCGTGGAACGAGTCGGTACCGGAACAACATCCAGGTAAAGAGCAATCCACCCAGCCCGAGCATCAGTGCAGAAACTTCGGACAGGCCAAGGAATTTCGCCTGCTTGAGGACGTCGCCAAGAGTCAGAAACCACGAGTTCTGGGGCGCACCAGCCTCGAGGAACCCCTGGCTCAACGGGATCAGAAGCAACATAGCGACGATGCCGACCATCATGATGGTGCCCTCGATGATCCGGGTAGCCAGGTACCCGACCGCCAGGCGCTCTGCCTCACCGAGCAGGTCGAGAGCGCCCTCCAGATCGCCCTGGGCCCCCCGTATCCGCGCCATGGCAACGCACCAGCGATACGGGTTTTGCGGTAACCCGGCGAGCTCGCCAAGCTCCTTGCTTCGCAGCAGGTGCTGGGTGGCGGCATCCAGGTCGTTACGCTCACGGTAGAGCTCGCTCATTCCGACGTGCATGTCTGCCGCTCCCCGCAGTACAGGCGCGCCCTGCTCCGTGGCAAGCTGCAATCCCCGCTCATAGGTGCTCATTGCCTCGCGGAGACGACCTTGCGCAATCCGTATATCAGCCAGGGCGATGGCGCAACCGATTGCGTCAGAGAGGTGCCCGGCCTTCTGCACACTCGCCATGCCATCGGCATACGTCCGGTGCGCTGCCTCGAGATCCCCACTCGTCCAATATGCGAGTCCCAGGAGCGCCGCTGCCGCTCCGCGCGGGAGATGGTCGTCCTCAGGTACGAGGTCGAGCGCCCGCCGGGCGTATTTCACGGTGTCGGCCACATCGCCCAGAGCCTGGGCCTGTGCGGCACGGTACACGGCGATCGTACCCGGTAGACGGCGAAATTCCTCTTCGTCCACGATGACCATCTCAGCCGATGGGGCAGACGCAAGCTCACTCATGTCTGCCGTCGTGTCCAGCCACCGTTCGGCGTCCCGCAGTCGGGCCTCAACGCCCTCGAGCTCGCCGCTAAGCAGTAATGTCCCGGCATAGTGAACGCTGAGTATGGGCCTAGCGCGCACCAGCTGGTCGGGGAGGGCCTTGAGCCAGCCAAGCAACGTGGCCTCCTGTCGACTCCGGCGCATTTCCGGCACTGCCCGCTCGACCAGGTCCGCCGCTCGCTCGAAATCCTTGGCGGCGAGCGCGTGGCGGATCGCCTCGGCCGCCGAACCATGCTGCTCGTACCACTCACTGGCGCGCCGATGCAGCGTAGCTACCTGATTGGGTCGCTCCACCATCAAATGAGCAGAGAGCACTTCGGCAAAGAGGTGGTGATAGCGATACCAGCCGCGCTTGTCATCCAGCGGAACGACAAAGAAGTTGCCTCGCTCCAGAGCCTCCAACCGCGCGTTGCCTTCTTCCTGGCCGGTGACAGCATCGCACAGCGGGCCATGCAACCGGTCGAGAATGGCGGTCTGGAGTAAGAAACTGCGGACAGGTGCGGGCTGACGCTGCAGGACCTCTTCGACCAGAAAGTCCACGATGTAGCGGTGGTCTCCCGCGAATGCCCGGATGAACCCGGGAACATCCTGATGGCCCTGCATGGACAGCGCGGCTAATTGCAGGCCGGCAATCCAGCCTTCGGTGTGATCTTCCAGTGCGGCGATGTCTTCCGCCGAGAGGTTGAGGCCCATCACCTGGTTGAGAAATGCGGCGGCTTCGGAGGCGGTAAAACGCAAGTCGGCGGCGCGCAGTTCGGTCAAATGGCCCCGGGCGCGTAACCGGGCCAGGGGGAGCTGTGGATCCTCACGGGTGGCAATGACCAGGTGCATCTGCGGCGGCAGGTGCTCGACGAGAAAGGTGAGGGTAACGTCAACCGGTTTGGCATCAATCACGTGGTAGTCGTCCAGGATGAGGATGAAATTGTCGGGAATGGTGGTGATGTCATTGAGCAGGGTCGTCAGGATCGCTTCGGTTGGCGGTGGCTGAGAGGATTGGAGCACACCCACCACCCCTTCTCCAATAGGCGCCGCAATCGTCTGCAAAGCAGCGACGAGGTACGTCAGAAAGCGGGTGGGGTCGTTATCCCCTTCGTCCAGCGATAGCCAGGCGGTCGGTCGCTCGATTCCCTCGACCCATTCACTGACCAGCGTGGTTTTCCCAAAGCCAGCGGGGGCAGCGATGAGGGTCAGTTTGCGGTGCAGACCCTCGTTCAGCCGCTCGAGCAGGCGGGGGCGGTTGACCATGTTCGGCCGAGGCCGCGGGATATACAGTTTCGTGGCGAGAATGGGCGTCACCTTCTCTCTCCTCCAACGACTTCCCAGATCGTTTTTTCCACCCCGAAATGGAGCGACCCGCAATGTTGAACAGATCAATGCCTTCTACTGCCGGCGCGACCATCGGTATCTCTCCTGCACGAGCGGTAGATGAAGCGTTCCAACGGTCAGTCAGTCTGAGACGAAGGACGCAATTTTCAACACTCAAGAAAAGTATACCAGATGTGGAGCGGTTTGCCCAGGCACGTTCACTGAGAAGTCGCTCACTCTTCGCGTCAAGTGTTCACTTTTCACGTCATTTACTACTGCCGGAGCGTGAGGTGGCCTCGCACGTTGCTTTCCTCCAAGGCGGCCTCCGGCCCATCAGAAGAATTATGAGTGGATGTCAGAAAGGTCATCTTGACGAATGTATATTGAATATGATATATTGGATGCATGAAATCATCTACGCTGGAGAAAATTGACCGTATCCCATTACGGGAAAGTGTCTACCATCTTGTACAGCGAGCTATCGTCTCGGGTGAGTTGCCCCCAGGACAGCGTGTTCGCGATCTCGATCTCGCCGCGCAACTTGGCGTCAGCCGTACCCCTGTGCGTGAAGCGCTCCAACGACTCGAAGATGAGGGGTTGGTGGAAACGCTTCCGGGAGCATTGACGCGTATCATGCCCCTGGACACGCAAGTGGCACGAGAAGCCTTCCCAGTGGTCGCCGTATTGCACGCGCTGGCCACTCGCCTCGCTGTTGAAACGTTGACCGAGCAGGACTTTGCCTCACTTCGCCAGGCGAATGAGAGCTTAGTTGCTGCTCTGGAGGCCGAGGATGTGACACGTGCAGTCGAGGCTGACGATCGTTTTCATGACGTATTTGTTCGTGCATCTGCCAATAGCGAGATACAACACGCCTTGGATCGCCTCATGCCCAAAGTACGACGCCTGGAATACGCCCAGTTCAGTTCACGTGCTGGTCATACCTCAGTGCTACAGCACCAGGCCATTATCTCAGCGTGTGAGCAGAGGCTAGCAGTTCAGGCGGCATCTTTAACAGAGCAGAACTGGCTGACCCTTGGGCAGTTGATTGTTCAGTCCCTTGACGACAACCAGCAACGTTCGCCCAGGGTTGAGTGAGTATATGCATTCTCTTTACGACCCAACAGTTAGGATTTGAGGAACAAACTTATGCTCGAAGTACATGATCCAACCAATCAGTTTGAAGTCCATGACCCAGAAATGCTTGCTCAGGCAAGAGCTGTTCTGGATGCCTGCTCCTCTCCTCAAGAGATGCAGGAAGCCGTTCTTGCGGCTGTTGCCCGCAATGAAGAGTGGCGCGGGAAACGCTGTCTGAATCTCCTGGCTCCTGAAGCGCCAACCAGTCCGACGGTCAGGGCACTCCTCTCGGCCGAGGTAGGCACGCGTGCTGCTGAGGGACATATTGGCCCGGTGAACCGGTGGTTTGCAGGCACCAGGCATATTGATGAGATCGAAGCATTGTGTGTCGAACTCTTGAAAAAGGCGTTTCGTGCCCGCTATGCTGACCATCGACTGGTGGCGAGCATGATTGGCAATATGGCGGTCTATACAGCGCTGACCGAACCCGGTGACGTCATTATGAGCATTGCTCAACCCTTCGGGGGTCATTCCAGCAACCGTGTCGACGGGCCAGCAGGGGTACGTGGTTTGTATATCGTTGACATTCCGTTCGATCCGGTTGAACTAGAAGTTGACCTCGACCTATTTCGCAAAGTTGCCCCATTGGTACGCCCCAAGGTGGTCGCGTTGGGAGCCTCGATGACGCTGTTCCCATTTCCCATCCAGGCCATCCGAGACATTGTTGCAGAGTGGGGTGGGTATGTCTTCTTCGATGGAGCCCATCAACTGGGCTTAGTCGCTGGCGGACAATTTCAAGACCCTCTGCGCGAAGGTGCCGTGGTGATGACAGGATCAGCCGGAAAAACGTTTAGCGGGCCGCAGAGCGGGATCATGGTGTGGGATGACGTGCAACTGACAAGTCCTCTTACTCATGCAGTGTTCCCCGTGTTGGCGGCCACGCACCAGGTGAATCGTGTGGCGGCCCTGGCAGTATCAGCTGCCGAAATGATTGCTTATGGGAAAGCGTACATGGCTCAGATTGTGCGCAATGCCCAGGCACTTGGAGCAGCATTGGCTCGTCGTGGTATTCCTGTTCTCGGAGCACACAAGGGCTATACTGCCACCCATCAAGTCATTGCCGATGTACGTCAGTTTGGCGGTGGGTTGGAAGTCTCACAGCGACTGGCACGAGCCAACATCATCACGAACAAGAATTTGATCCCCGCTGACAAGCCAGAAGATTGGGATCATCCAAGCGGGCTCCGCCTGGGAACCACCGAAGTTACGCGTCTAGGAATGCATGAGACAGAGATGGAAACCATTGCAGATTTTATGGCACGTCTGCTCGTCGAGCAGGCAGCGCCAGAAGATGTGGTTGACGATGTCGTAGCGTTCAGGCAACCCTATCAAACCCTCTATTACTGTTTTGATCATGGTATGCCTGATGATCCCCATCTTCGATAAGGGGTGTATGAAATAGTTGTAGGCCAACGAGCGTAAGGAAAGGTGTAGGGGCCGATTGATCGCGGCCACCGCCGATTGATCGGCTCCAGGAAATCTGTCGGTGGGCCGCGATCAATCGGCCCCTACGGCCTATCCATTCCGCTTTTGCCACCCACTCTTGTTGGGTTAATTGCCAACAACCAATTCTTACATCCCGAGATAAGAAAGGAAGAGCATCTCAACCCTCGCATCTGGTATACTTATACTATTCGTGTGAGCGCAAAAGGATGATATCCAATCCGTTTGAGCAGTGGGTATGTGAGCAGCCGCGGCCCCGGGCGAGGGCCAGCCTCGCCCCTCTAGTTCCTGGAGGCAGCAACAGGATTTAATATGAATCAGCGCAAACGAGATTTGCGGTGCTACCAGCGGCTTTTGAGGGTCAGATACCTATCCTGAGAAGGAAATCAGCATGTCGCTATTTCATCGTAGGAACTTCCGAGAGCAGCACACCTGCTCTGCTCTCCTATCCATTGTCTTCCTCGTTAGCCTGATCCTGCCCACGATAGGGATGGCTCCGGTGCTTGCTATGCAGAGTACACCACCCCCACCATCTCCAAGCGGGCTCAGCGATCCTCGCGCATTGGAGACCTTTCTGGATGGTGTGATCAGCGTGCAGTTGACGGATAATCATATCCCTGGGGCGACTGTCGCCGTAGTTAAGGATGGCCGGCTGTTCTTCGCCAAGGGCTATGGCGATGCCGATCAGCAACTCGGCAAGCTGGTCAGCGCCAATACGACGCTCTTCCGAATTGGCTCAGTGAGTAAGCTCTTCACCTGGACAGCAGTGATGCAGCTCGCCGAGCAAGGCAAGGTGAACCTGCATGCCGATGTCAATACCTACCTCAAAACATTTCACATTCCGGCCACCTATCCCCAGCCGATCACCCTGGCTCATCTGTTGACGCATACGGCCGGGTTCGAAGACCGGGGAACTGGTAGCGTAGCACGCACGCCCAGCGATCTGGAGCCGCTGGGCCAGTGGTTGGCTGCGAATATTCCCGCGCGGGTGCGCCCTCCCGGTGAACTGACCGCCTATTCCAATTACGGTGCAGCGTTGGCTGGCTATATTGTGGAGCAGGTGTCGGGCATACCCTTTGAGCAGTATGTCGAGCAACACCTGTTCCAGCCACTGGGCATGCACCATAGCACGTTCCGTCAGCCCGTACCGGGTGACCTGGCGGCTGATCTTTCCCAGGGGTACACCTACACCAATGGAGTATATCGGCCCGATCCTTTCGAGGCTGTTCAGGTTGCTCCGGCTGGCTCTATGAGCGCAACGGCTACCGATATGGCCAATTTTATGATTGCACATCTACAGAACGGGCGCTTTGGCAACCAGCGCATCTTACAAGAAGCCACGGCGAAAGAGATGCATACGCAGCATTTCACCAATGATCCCCGCGTGCCCGGCATGGCCTATGGCTTCTATGAGCAGAACCTGAACAGCCAGCGCCTGCTTGTACACGCTGGAGACACGATCCTTTTCCACTCGTTGCTTGCCCTGCTGCCAGAGCACAATGTGGGAGTGTTCGTCTCCTACAATAGCGCGGGTGGAGGGTTAGCCCGCGACACCCTCTTGCAGGCGTTTCTGGATCACTACTACCCGGCACCCAAAGAGAACATCCCGCACCAGCCAGCAGGGTTTGCCGAACGTATCAGCCAGGTCAGCGGCAACTATTGGCCGACGCGGCGCAGCTACACCACCTATGAGAAGCTAGCAGCGTTGACCTCCACTGTCAGTGTCACCGATGGAGGGAACGGTCGCCTGTTGATCTCGGTCGGCGGCCAAACGTTGACGTTCGTGGAGGTTGCACCCTGGGTCTTTCACCAGGTCGATAAGCCACAGACGGTCGTCTTCCGCGCCGACCACAACGGGATGATCATGTTGATAGGCAGTATCCCTTTCGAGGCTTTCAACAAGGTGGCCTGGTACGATGCTCCCAACCTTCATATAGTGCTGATAGTAGTGTGTGTGCTGCTCTTCCTCTCGGCACTCCTGCTGTGGCCGCTTGGCTTCGTACGTAGGGCCATAAGGAGAGGTGTGCGCAGAAAGAAGTCTGGCCGGAATGCGGACCTTGAAGGTGCGCAGACACAACTCCCCGCTGAGCAGGGAAAGCATCCTGGCAAGCGTTTGGGTATCCTCCCCTTCCTGGCAAGCTGGCTGGCTGGTGTTCTCTGTGTGCTGAACCTGCTCTTCCTGATTGGGCTGTTGCTCACCGTCAGCAATCCGCTTAACCTTGCTTTTGGTGTGCCGCCAATACTCACAACGCTGTTTGCGCTGGCTCTCGTTTCTGCGGTCCTGACCGTTGGCGTTGTCGTCTCTACCATTCTGGCGTGGTGGGGGCATTTCTGGAGCACAGGGCGGCGCGTACACTACACCCTTGTAGCCCTGGCCGCGCTGGCGTTCGCCGTGGAACTGGTCTATTGGAACCTGCTCGGAATTCGAGTCTGAAACCTACTTCAACTTTACAAGGATGGCTTTAGGGGAGCGAGGCGAGTGATCAGCTGATTATGCCGAGATCAATGGAACCGCCACCAGCGCTAGAAGAATACCGATTGCTTGTATGCGCGTCACGCGCTCTCGCAACAGGAGTGCTGCCAGCAGCACCGTCGCTGCAGGATAGAGGGAGGAAAGAACAGCTGCGACATCGAGACGACCGACATGCGTAGCAAGGACGAAAAAAGCATTTCCGATGGCGTCCAGTACTCCTGCGAGCAACACAAGAGGAGCAACCGTCAACTCGGGCAGCACCTGCTGCTGCCGAATCCGCACCACGACCAGCAAAGATAGCACGGATGTGAAGCGTGCAACGGCCAGGGGCCAGAAGGTCGCATTGTGGTTCACACGGCTGATGAGGATGAAGAAGCAGCCAAATCCACAACCGGCCAGCAATGCCAGCCCGATTCCCTCTGGACGGCCTTTTGCCTGTTCTGGGCGTGATATCAGCCCTATCGCGAGCAGGGCCAGGACGAAGCCACCCAGTTGGAGCAGACTGGGCAGTCCTTCTGTGAATGCACTGAACAGGACGGGGAGGGAGGCAGTAAGCACTGCAGAAACGGGAGCGGCAATCCCCATACGTCCAATTGCCAGCGCAGTGTAGAACGATATCAGTCCTATGGCTCCGGCTAAACCGGCAAGTGCTCCCCAGACAATATCGGGTGGAGAAGGAAACGGCTCTTTCCAGAGCAGCGCAAGGACGACCAGCAGCACAAATCCAACCGCATAGGCGGCGGTAACGACGCTTGAGGCGTTGGCGCGGCGGGAGGCGAGTCCACCACTGAAATCGCCGCTCCCCCAGCTAAGGGAGGCGGCCAGGCCAAAGATGACGGTAGCAAAGGCGCGGCTCATGGTTGTACCTTTGAAAGAAGCTAATTCCTAAATGCCTAAAAAATCTGCCTTTCAGAGAGAAGGCTTAGAGGTGTATATTCTCAGAAACAACTTGCAAATGCAAGAGCCAAGTGGAGGCTCTCGCAAGAGCCATTCTCATTTCAGGGTCTTTGCACTTCTGAAATAGGACACAGCCTATCCACTCAGCATGGGCAAGCATGCTCACGCACTTACATGGAGATCATTTCGGGGGCATCCCCTTTTTTGTGCTGGATGCCCAACTGATCAGCAAACGGAGCCGACCACTGGTCATCGTGGGACCACCTGGTACGAAGAGCAGAGTGATGGCGGCGATGGAAATCTTCTTTCCTGGCTCCTCCCAAATCCAACAAACATTCTCGTCAGCATCACATCGGACTCCAGGTAGCAGGATCAGCCACCACTTGCTTTTCAGAGGCCATATCCTTGACTTCATGCGCGCCTCCGTTTTCAAAAGGAGGGAACCAGACATAGGGAATGCCTTTCCGGGAGGCATACCGCATTTGCTGCGCAATTTTGTCGGGGCCATGATACATCTCCACGTTCAAGCCGCGTTCACGCAATAGGTTCGCTGTACGAGCAACTTCCTCACGCCGCTCAGCACGAGGGAAAATGACCAGCACCTGCGTCGGGCATTTCGGACCTACCCGCAACCGCTTCTCTGACACAAGTTTGGCGAAGATGCGGGTCAATCCAAGAGACATCCCTACCCCTGGGAGCTTGCGCTTGATGAAAGTGCCTGCGAGATTGTCATAGCGCCCTCCCGAACAGATGCTGGGATAGGTAGGAAATTCGAGCAGTTTGCCCTCATAGACGGTACCCGTGTAGTAGTCGAAACCGCGGGCAATCGACAAGTCGGCCAGCAGTGTCCTGCTCGGCAGAGCATGGAGCGCATCGATGACGAACACGAGCTCTTCTAGCCCCTCGTCCAGCAGGTCCGATTCCACCCCCAGCGCTCGCACGCGCTCAACGAAGGAGAGATCGCTTGTGCTGATGCTGGCAAGGGCAAGGCAACGCAAGGCCACCTCACGCGGCAATGCCAGACTTGCTTGGAGCAAGGACACGACGCCCTCCTCTCCGATTTTGTCGAGTTTGTCTATTATGCGAATAGCTGAGACCGTATCCTCAATTCCTAAGCCCCTGAAGTACCCTTCGAGGATTTTGCGATTGCTGAACCGGATCTGGAAATCGCCCACCTGCAGGCGCGAGAGGATATCAAACATGATGGTAGGCATTTCTGCATCAAAATGCAGGGGGACCTGCCCGAGGTTGATGACGTCAATATCACATTGATAGAACTCGCGATACCGTCCTTCTTGTGGTCGCTCACCTCGCCATGCTCGTTGCATTTGGTAGCGTTTGAACGGGAACACGAGGTCATGGAAATGTTCTGCGACGTAGCGCGCCAAGGGAACCGTCAAATCGTAATGGAGACCCAAGCGTGGATCGCCTGCTTCGTCATCCATATGCAGCCGTTTGACCGCGTAAATTTCCTTGTCCGTCTCTCCTTTGACGAGGAGGGCCTCGATCTCTTCGACCGAGGGCGTTTCAATCGAGCAATACCCATAGCTTTCAAAGACGCGACGGATGTCATCCATCCACTTGAGTTCGACCAGGCGCTGCTCGGGCAACCATTCGGGGAACCCGCTCACAGATGACACGACAGACTCCTTCCCAATTCCTGTCATTTCTCTTCTCTTAGAGGCTGTGTGAAAAGGTCTGCATGCTTTTGGTAAAGCTGCTCCAATGGCTGACTTGGGAGAGCCACTCGAATTGCTTCTCAGGGCTTTACACACAGCCTCTTAGGGAGGCAAAGATGGACTCAGGCGTCATTGGGATCTGTGTCATACGCACGCCGACCGCGTCCCTGAGGGCATTGGCGATGGCTGCAGCTACCGGGACCACGGGCGGCTCACCCACTCCCTTGGCACCAAACGGGCCAAGCGCAGACGGCACCTCTACCAGCAGCGGCGTGATGGTGGGCACATCCTGACTCTGCGGCAGCGCATAGTCCATCAGCGTGGAAGTGAGCAACTGGCCACTCTCGTCGTAGGCCATCCCCTCCAATAGCGCCCAGCCAATGCCCTGGACCACACCGCCGTGGATCTGGCCCTCCACTTCTGCCGGGTTAATGGCACGGCCGACGTCCTGGGCCGCAATGTAGTCGAGCACGCGCACTTCGCCCGTCTCAGGATTAACAGCTACCTTCGCCAGGTGCGCGGCAAACGCCGGCGAGGAGACGCGATTGGCCGAGCGACCACGGCCATAGACTGGCTCGTAGGGAACGCCAAAGCCCATCGAGTTCGCAGCGATCTGCTGCAATGTAACATGCTTCTCAGGCACTCCCTTGACCATCACCTTCCCATCCAGCAGCTCCATGTCCTCGGCAGATGCCTCCAGCATCTCAGCCGCAATGGTGAAGACCTGCTTGCGCGCATCACGCGCTGCCGCCAGCACCGCTGAACCCACCGTATAGGTCGTCTTGCTGCCAGCAGAGAGGCCGCTATACGGCATCGCATCGGTGTTATCATGTGTCACGTTCACGGCTTCGGCTGGCAGGCTCAACTCCTCTGCGGCGATAAGTAGCAGTGAAGCATCTGAGCCGGAAAGATCGACGCTACCCACCACCACCGTAAATGTGCCATCTTGCTCCAGCCGGCAGAGGGCCGCGGCAGGCTCCGTTCCGCCCGGCCAGCCTGCGACGGCGACACCTATGCCAATCTTCCATCCCTTCAGCTCCTCAGGCGCTTCCTGCCTGGCCTGCTCGCGCTGCACCCACAACGGATGGTGCTGGATCTGCTCAAGACACTCCAGCAGGCCGATGCGCGGCCAGCGGCCATGCATAATATTCGGGTCACCCTCTTTGAGGGCATTGAGCTGACGGAACTGAAGCGGATCCATGCCAAGCTGCTGGCAGAGTTCCTGCACCGTCGATTCAAGTGCGAAGTACGCCTGCGGACCAGCAGGGGCGCGATAGGCGCCGGTACCGGGCTTGTTGGTCTGCACCACGTCGCAACGAATATGCATGTTGGGACAGCGATAGACGCCGGCGAAATGGAAGCCACTCAGCCAGGCAAGAGGATTAGGGTAGGCTCCCGAATCAAGAATCATCCTGGCCTGGATAGCAGTGAGTGTGCCGTCCCTCTTCGCACCCAGTTTGACGGTAATCACCGTTTGTGGCGCGGGGTTACCTGCCAGCAGATCTTCCTGGCGCGTGAAGATCAACTGTACCGGCTTGCGCAGCCGGTACGCCACTGCTGCTACCAGCGGCTCAACCAGTACCTCCTTCCCGCCAAATCCTCCGCCGATAGGCACCGACTCGACACGGATCTGTCGCTCAGGCATTTTGAGCATACTGGCGACTGCTGAGCGTACATTGAACAAACCCTGCGTGCTGGGCCAAATCACCAATTGGTGACCGGAGGGACTTGGCGCAACGGTGACCGATTGTGGCTCCATATAGGACTGGTGTACAGGATGGGTACGATAGCTGCATTCGACCACCACCTCAGCCTCGCGCAGACCAACCTCGATATCACCTATCCTCAGAGGTGGTGCCTGGTTGACATTCTGCGAAAGTTCCTCTTCCTCGCCTGGTGCTCCCTCTTGAGGGACAGCAACGTGTTCGCCTCCTCCGGCGGCTTCGATCTCCCTGCGAGATCGAGCCAGAGGCGAATCTGGCCGTATGGCAGCCTCAGGATCAAGGACAACAAGCAGCGGATCGTAGTCGACCTCCACGGCGTCGGCTCCATCCTCAGCGATAGCCTCCGTCTCGCCGACCACGATGGCAACAGGATGCCCGCACCACAATACTTCTTGCTGTGCCAGTGGGGATTGCGAACGGGAGAGCGGATCCGCCTGGGCCATTCCCAGCGTTTCGGCAGTAAAAACAGCCACGACTCCTGGCATGGACAGAGCAGCCGACGTATCGATGTTCAGAATACGTGCATGGGCATATGGACTAAGGACCAGGCGCGCATAAAGCATGCCTGGCAATGCCTGATCTCCTGCATAACGCGCACGCCCGGTCACTTTATCTGGTCCATCCTGGCGGGGGAGAGACGTGCCAACCAGAACAGGTTGCGCTCCTTGCATAATATGGAAAATTCCTCCTTTTTCAACTCAGAAACAATGCTTAAGCGTGACGGTCTAAGAGGTCACCCATCATCATTTCTAATGGTGGTTCACTAGAGGTCTCTACCTGCCAGTATGACATACGATCGTCGATCATGTCCACACATCTCCTCCGAAGCGAGGGATGTCCTTCTGTTTGAAACTTGGTAGAATGTGAATCATTTGTGATATTTTCACCGCTGAAATGTAATTGTACTGTGAGGTGCCAGTGCTATCATCTATGTAGATAATGACCTGGCGCACATGGCTTCTTGTGCGCTCGCCCTGCTGGTAGTGCAGAGCAAGCAGAGTAAACGGTGGGCGAAACCATGAGCGATGCGATTCTCGCCCTCAATGCACTAACGACCTCATCCGCAGGTGATCTGTTCTCAATCACCCTCGGGCAGATTTCCCCAACCATCGCCCCATCAGCCTGCGCTTGACGACCTCAACCAGTAAGAGATACGCCAACGTCGCTCCTGCAAGGAAAAGATAGTACAGACCGGGCAAGGGAACGAACTTGAGCGGTCCGGCAAGCGGGGTATACGGAATAATCAAGCCGAAAATGACAACCGCTATCACGCTAATCGTCAGCGGCTTACTCGGTCGACTGCGCAGTGGATTGCCCACAGTGCGAATAACGAATAACACCAGTGTCTGAGTGGCGAGCGATTCTACAAACCAGCCTGTATGGAAGAGCGCCTCGGAGGCTTGGAAAACCGCCAGCATCACAAAGAAGGTGAGGAAGTCAAAGATCGAACTTATCGGTCCGATGAATATCATGAAATCACGGATGAGCTTGATGTTCCAGCGTTGCGGTTTGTGTATATAAGAAGCATCCACGTTGTCGGTGGGTATCGTTACCTGAGAAAGGTCGTAGAGAAAGTTATTCAGCAGGATCTGTGTCGGCAGCATGGGCAAGAACGGCAAGAATACAAAGGCGCCAGCCATACTGAACATATTCCCGAAGTTTGAACTGGTTCCCATAAGCAGATACTTCATCACATTCCCGAATGCCTTACGCCCCTCAATGATGCCCTTATGAAGCACATCCAGACCTTGCTGTAGTAAGATGAGTTCCGCCGCCTCCTTTGCCACATCGACGGCACTCGCAACCGATATCCCAACATCGGCGGTATGCAGCGAAGGCGCATCATTGATGCCGTCACCCAGGTACCCAACCACGTGAAGGCGGCGCTTGAGTGCAAGGATGATGCGGTTCTTCTGCGCTGGGGAGACACGCGCAAAGACATTGGTGTTCTCAACCACATGGGTCAGGGCCGTATCATCGATGTGATCAAGCTCGTCACCCTGGACCATGTGATCTGTATTCAAACCGACTTGCGAGCAGATATGGCGAGTAACGAGTGCATTGTCACCTGTCAGAATCTTCACCTCTACCCCATCGCTACGGAGTGCTTCCAGCACCTTGGCTGCATCTTCCCTGGGAGGATCGAAGAATGCCAGGTAGCCGAGCAGGATCATGTCCTGCTCATCAATTGCGCGATAGACCTCAGGCTTCGGAGGCAAAGGCCGGTAGGCAACAGCTATAGTATAATATCCCTCAGCGCTGAGCTTCTGGTAGGTCTCTTTGCACGTTGCATGTGACTTTTCGTCCAGGGGAATGAATTGTCCATCTATTTCATACTTCGAGCACACTGGCAGTACACTCTCAGGTGCGCCTTTGCAAATCAAGAGTGGCTTTCCGTCCTGCTCCACGACCACTGAGAGCCGTCGTCGTTCGAAATCGAACGGAATTTCCCCCAGCTTGCGATAGGAACTCACATCAAGTTGATCGTGGTGTAGAATCGCAGCGTCGAGTGGACCTTTGATGCCTGTTTCATAAAAGCTATTAAGGTAGGCAAACACCAACACTCGCTTCGACGGCTCGCCTTGGGAATCGAAGCAGTCACTGAGCGCCATTTCCCCCGTGGTCAAGGTTCCGGTCTTATCGCTACAAAGGATATCAATGCTGCCGAAGTTTTGCATGGACTCCAGGTGCTTGACGATAACTTTCTGCCGTGCCATCCGCGCAGCCCCTTGTGCCAGGGTGATCGTCACGATCATCGGCAGAAACTCCGGGGTCAGTCCGACAGCCAGGGAAATGGCAAAAAGAGCCGATTCCAGTGTACTGTGATGGAAGATGATGCCGACAAGGAAGACGAAGAGCACCAGGAAGAAAACAGTCCTCGTAATCAGTAGACTGAAGGTTTTTACGCCACGTTCAAACTCAGTTTGTGGTGGACGTGTAGCAAGATGCGCTGCGATGTCACCGAAAGCCGTATTCCGACCTGTCGCGGTAACGACCGCCGTTGCAGATCCGCTCACAACGGAGGTACCGAGAAAGACGGCAGAGCGAACATCAGCCAGGTTCCCCGACGTTGACGCGCTGTCGTTCGCATCTTTTTCCACCGGCAAGGACTCTCCAGTCAGAGCAGCTTGCTGAACATGCAGGTAGACGGATTCGCTCAAGCGAGCATCGGCAGGCACAAGATCTCCTACAGTGAGACGAATGACATCACCAGGAACCAGTTCGCTGCGTGGAATCTCGACCCAGTTCCCGTCACGCAGAGCTGTCGCTGTTAGCGCTACTTGCTTGCGCAACCCCTCAACAGCACGCTGCGAACGGTGGGTCTGCAAGTAGTTAAGCGTGTTGCTGAGCAACACGATCAAAATAATAATACTCGCATCGACAACTTCACCGAAAACGGCAGAAACGATACTCGCAGCCAGCAAGATTATAACGAGTGGGTTCATAAACAAAAGTAAAAATTGCTTGAACCCTGTCAAACGCTGGACTGTGCCCAATTCGTTTGGGCCTACCTCGCTGAGCCTTCGACGAGCTTCCTCGCTGGTCAAACCTTTCTCAGAGGTATGTAACTGCTCGAAGAGCTGTTGCAAAGAGATTTGCTGAGTACCCTCTTTGCTAGTTGTTGATAGTGCCAGTGATCCTCTTTGCGAGGTCTGTGGCCCGACCGACTCCTGCATACTCTACTCCAATTCTCTGCAACTGGCCCCTACGGCACCGGATTAATGTGTTAACATTCGTGACGTACATGCTAGCCCCATGAGCATCTGTACTCGTGGCTATGCTGACGCTTTCAAAGAGGAAGTTTGCTCATGTCTTTATGATGCCATATGGTTCAATGCTTCAGCAAGCCGTAACGGCAGTTTGTTAAGGGAGGAAAGACGGATGACGAAACGACAACCAGCCACCCGGGACTGCAGCCGTCGAGGAGTATGCCCAGCAGGAGACAATTCAAAGCACAGGTCGGCAAACAGCGTGAGGGAAACGTCAATGAATTAGGAAGGAGTTGAAAGTCATGCAGGTTTTGCTTCTACTCTGGCAGATGCCGGAACAGGCGCACTAGCACACAGGCAATGGCTGGGCCAAACATGTTGAAGGTAATCGCTGATGGGATACCGAGCGTGTACTGTACGATTTCTATGATCCAACTGAGCGCAAAGGCAATGACGACATACCAGGCAATCCCTCGCCAGTCTACGCTGCGCCATTGCTGGTTCTTCTCTCTCGCAGGGGTTTCCATAGTCGTTTCCATGTTCGTGTACTCCTTGGTGCTTGCTTTTGACCTGGCGTCTAGTGTCACTGCACGACAGTGGTCAGAATCATGCCACGGAGGATCATGCAATAAAGGTGAAAGATGCCAGTCGTGTTTCACCTGGGTGCGCTGTCCTGGCATACAAACCAGCTTCTTCCCGGGCACGGCTCCTACTATGTCATCGTTCGGTCAAAGGTGCCACTACCAGCGTCGTACTCGATCTCACCTTGGCGGGCTAACCAAGCCGCTGTGACGTATAGGATCCCTCCCAACAACCACCATGGGTCCCAGAGAACGAGGTACCAGAAGAACCATTTCCCGTTCGCGGGGTCACTGATGACGCCGGTAACATGAAGCACGTCTGAGACCAGGCCAAGACCACCGTAGAGAGACATCCCCACACCCAGAACCCAGGCGACAGCGAGCAGCAGCTTGTGGGGAATCCTCCGACCCCAGAGCCGAACCAGCGCAAGCGCGATCAGCCCAACCAGGGCCTTGAGGATGCTAGCTCCCAGGTTGAGTGCGATCCACATTGGATTGCCGGGAGCAACTTCGACTTCGAGGGGATGCAAGCCGGTGCGCCCACCAGCGGCCCAGAAGAAGCTGAGTGCGGCGAACATGAATGCCCATCCACACGCCGAGTAGGCAGCCCACGCTGACCACCGCGACCGCAGGGTGGGCGAAGCTCGTGCCATGTCGTTAGATTCTTTCGTCATATCAGGTCTCCTTCTATTTTGAACGGCTTGCATAAAAGTATTACAGCTTCTCTAGTTTGGCTTGAGAAGCTGTTTTAGAGCTTTGGATGTTTTTGATTCCCTTAATCCTCAGATGCTAGTTATGAGTAAAATCATACTTCTTCTAGATTTTTGACCATGCGCTGGAGTACATCGATCACAGTCGTGTACTCTAGGTCAGTGATGCCTTGTATCGCTCGTCTTCTCACTTCACTTTGCAGCTGGAAGATGGTTTCGCGTTCGGTCTTGCCTGCGTCGGTCAGTTCCAATGCTGTCGCGTCACCATCGCCACGCTTCACCAGCCACCCTTCTTTTGCGAACCCGTCAAGGATCTCGTCTAACTGGTGTGCATCGATGAAGGTCTTCATGATGTTGAACACGTCCCTTCTGGTGATGGTGCCCGCCTCGTAGACGATGTTGAGGACCTGCCAACGGAAACGGGTGAAGCCATGGTCGCTGAGCACTTGATTGACATGCTTGGTAATGACCTCATCAGCATGCTTCAGCCAATAACCGATAGGTTGTTGCTTTGTGATGTCTCGCTGTGCCATATATGTACCTCCTTATAGCTCTCACGAGCTATACTTTAGTTCACGTGATGCTCCTCTTGTTTGCTCAAACGACGATGGCGTATCGCGCAGCGTGGCGATGAGTAATGCAACGAGTGCCAGAGCTGCTAAAGCGGAACTGGCTGCATGGAAGCCATCCCAGGCATCGCGCGTCTCGCGCCACTGCGCGGGTAAGGTCTCAGGCGTCCAGGTCATAATCTGTTGATTCAGCGGGTTGTTTCCGAACGCAAACAAGGCGAGCATGCCAACAAAACTGAGTGCGGCAACCAGCGTCAAGGCAAAGGCGGTTCGTCGCTCACGGAGCAGGTAGAGTAACACTCCTGTCGAGATCAGGCCGAGCACTTGGGCTATGCCACCTACAATGGCAAACCCGCCATAGAAGGTATGTTGCACGGACAGCCAGTCAGCCCCACTTAACATTTGTTTGCCAGGTATTTCCAGATCGTGTGTGACTGTGAGCCCCAAGGCCAGTGCAGCGCAGAAGAGACTCACGAAACGGGTCGTTTTTAGAAGCATATGTTCCCTCCTTACAGTGTATGCTTTGATGGAGACACGCAAAACGTGTGCGAGACCAAGCTGAGATGCATTCCGACAGTATTTAGCTGCCTGTTCATCGGGCGTTGCCCTCGCGGTAGTATACTACATGACCAGGTCAAGATCCGTTGCTCTGGAATCCACTCATCCATGGGGGTGCAGGGGGCTTTGCCCCCTGCCGGAGCGCGAGGTGTCCTCGCACATTGCTCTCCTCCCAGGCGGGCCGCAGGCCCGCCAGAAGAATTATGAGTGGATGTCTGCCGTTGCTCTGGTGATTCCCCACAAGCCTGCAAGATAGCAGACGAAGTGCCACGTTCAGCTTCAGCATATAGGTACAGCATATGCTGACAGTATGAATTGAGCCTTTGAAAAGGCTAAGATGAAACTGAGAAGGGTAGAAGGGATATTGAATTAATTATGCGTCCAAGCAGCGCGGTGGCGTTCTCCTGCTAGATCCTTTCTCTTTGAACCTCATAGAGAGGGTCCCTTTGTCACACGATGGGATCAGTACTCAAAACAAGATTGACGCCTTTCTGTTCCATGACGGCCAACTCCTCTTCGGCTATTGTGTCGAAGTCGATCGTGGGATGTTCGACTGAGGAGGTACAATCCTTTAGAATGTTCAACCGGCCAAGCAGTTCGGGCTGGTTGGCAAAATGATCTACGAGCTGCCTGGTACTTTCCAGGACACAATGCGATTTGGCCTCTCCTGCGATATACACCCTATCATGGTTCATGATTGCCTCGAGCAGGGGCACATTGAGGGCACTGCTCGCATCCTGCGGGTCGAAGACCTCTGCAGCGAAGATGCCGTAGTATTCCGTGCGTCGCGTCCGACCTTTGACGATATAGGTTGGCTGCGTCTTTCTTGCCGCGCTATGCCACGCGATGGCTTCGCTAATGGGGGCGTTCAGCATATGTCCCAGTGTTCCCTCCATCGTATGATAGGGCCAGATCATCAAGTCCTTCTTGGCCTTTTGCTTGAGCAGATGAACATAGTTGATAGACCAGTCCTGCTCGTCTGGAAAGATCGGCACCCAGACTTCCTTCATCACGTCCTCTTCAGTGAGGATCGTCAATGGCTCAGGATGCTCACCGGTCCTGGAATGCTTCCACCAGGTAGGATAAAAAATCTGAAGAGGCAGGTGGGTATCCAGTGACGCGTACACTGAAGTTATCTTGTCTGCGTTCATATAGAACCAGGCGAGGAAGCGTGCAATATCATCTTGCGCTCCTGGGACAGATAAGGTGCCGGTAGGATCAACAAAATCGTACTGGTCGTCGACGAGGACAACCGCTAGTGTATTTTGATCTTCGTCGGCTGTTCTCAAGCCGGCTTGCCACCCGGCTGCCGTAAATTCCTGCAGACGGGCAGGATACGCTGGCTCGTAAGCGTCTTGGACACTGAAGAGTAACGGTGCATTGGGTAGAGTTGTCATGAGAAGCTCCTCCTTTCAACTATCCAATCTTAAAGGGGTCCATGCCCAAAGAGGGAATGGATGTGATTGCTTTTGTTGACATGGTGGTGGAATCATACCACGCTAGCTCCTACTGAATGAAACATGTTCTATGAAGGATTGTAACATATTGATATTTCTTTGCATTTATGCTACTATTGCATTAATACAACTGTTATAACCATGCAAATGTTGAGGAAGGACACGTCATCAGTAACGACTATAACCACCAAATACTTGCCCAAAACCTCATTGAGTTTCGGCGAACACTCTGGCGCGAGATGGTCGTCAGCACCATCCGAGGCTCTAGCGACTTTGAAATGTCGTCGATCCAGTTTGTCACACTGCTCTTGCTCGTTAGCGAAGGAGAGCTGGCGATCAAACGTGTGGCCAATTTCCTCGGGCGCTCCGTATCCGCGACCAGTCGTATGCTCGATC
>WNGD01002740.1_pt1 | contig 19645 bp, 22 predicted proteins | sample 5400671 | NCBI WGS metagenome assembly WNGD01 (sample SAMN13153369, study PRJNA577476) | soil metagenome | isolation source: 40 cm soil or saprolite under grassland replicate 2 | place: USA:California | collected 2016-06-15 | reverse complement strand
GCCACCGTCTTAGCCGGGTTGTAGATGTGCACCTTCACGCCGTCGATGTCGTGCTCTTCAATCCCCTTGAGGCGAGCCTTCCCCGAAAACCGGACGATCCGGAGCGGTAGCTCTCGCTCGGCCGGCGCGCGCGCCTTGCGGTCGATCGCCAGCCACACCTCGGAGGGATTTTGCGTCGTCAGCTCGTGGAACCGCAGAGCCGAGAGGAGACAGACGACGCCGTGCGGGACTCGGGCCCCGACAGCCGCGAGCATCTCATGCTCGCTCGTCGCTGTGCCAGCCGCGACGTAGAGTCCCCGTCCCCGGCGCTCGAGGTCGCCGGCCGCGGTTAGGCGGCGGAGAGTTTCCCGCGACAGCCCGTGCGGCTCGAGATCGCGGGGCCGGAGAATCCCCCGTCGCTGGGCCAGGGTGAGGAGGCGGTCCCGGGCACCAGGGTGGGTTTTCCTAATGTGACGTTTTGTAGGCATATCGCAATATATGCCGACATTACGTCACACGCAAGGAAGGACCAAAAGCGGGCTTTCCGCGTTGCGTGCGTCAAAAGGCGAGCCACGGTCTCAGCGGGCGCGCTTCGGTTTCGACTCACGCTCCAGCAACTCGCCGGGGGTGAGGTCGAGCACGTCACACAAGGCGTCGAGCAGGTCGCCGTCGAGATATCGCACCCGTCCCTTGTTGCGTACGAGCCGGTAGAGCGTCGACGGACTGATCCGGCCGCGCGACCGCTGCGCGAGCGTGTAGGCCGTCAGCTCGTGCTCGGTCAACAACTCCGGTAGTCGAAGGCGCATACCCCCAAACATCTCTGGCTAGTGGCATGTCTCTGACGTGCCACAGTTGACACGTCTCACATGTAACACTATATTGAAGTTAAGAACGAGCCAGCCCGTTACCCCGCAAAGAGTCCCGGACTGGCTCGGTGCAACCCCGAAGGGCCGCGAGCACAAAGTAGTGTTTTGAGGCCCTTCGGACAACCCCGGAGGGACGATGTACGTACCGATCCATTCCCCACCAGCCCCCGCGCGTGTTCGGGAGCAGACGCAAACAAATGACACGCTGACCCTCGCTACTTGGCTGACCGCGCGAGAGCGGCAACAGGTAGAAGCCGCGAACTGCGGATGCCTCCGCTTCGTGCACCGGGACGCCGTAACAGCCCTCGGTCCCGACCTTGCCGGGGGCAGAGCTGACGCGGCGCTGCTCTCGGTGGCCCTGCTCGACCGGGATACTCAAGGCAGCGTCGCGGCACTTGTCCGCGGCTTCCCGGCCCACCTAGTGGCGGCGCTGGTGTCGGAGGCCCACGAGGCCCAGGTAGTGCCCGCCACGCTCGAACTCGGACGCGTTGGCGTTCGCGTCGTCCTCGACGTACGGAAGCCGGACGGGTGGTCGAATTTCCGCCGGACGCTCGACCCACGGAGGCAGGCGGACGGGTTCATGCGAACCGCGTTGACCGCGGTGCTGGCCGACGTTGGGGGCCAACAGGTGCCGTGCGCGCGTTTCTTCTGCGCGGCATTCGCTCCCCGCACGCGGAGCGCCAAACAGTTGGCCGCCGCGCTCGGAGTTCACCCGTCAACCCTGATGAGTCGTTTCTACCGTGCCGGGTTGCCGTCGCCCAAGACCTACGTCACGCACGTGCGCTTGCTGTGGGCGGCACATCTCGGCGAGTCCCCCGCGCTGAGCATCGGCGACATTGCCGACCGGCTCGAAGCGTCCTCCCCGCACAGCTTCGGGCGTACGGTGCGCTTGGTGCTGGCGCTGACGCCGACGGACTTCCGGCGCCGGTACAACGGGCCCGCCATGCTGGACCGGTTCCGTGACCAGCTGATCGCGCCCTACCGGGACAAGCTCCGCACGCTGGACCCGGTGGGAGACGCGGGCGCGGTCGGTGTCGGGGCCAGGCAGTACGGCCGCGCGGGCGGCCGGGAAGGGAGGGCCGCGTAATGACAAGCGCACCCTCCACCACTCGGCGCGCGAGTCAGCCCGCGTCGGTGAGTGCATCGACACAAGAGCCGGCGGTGACCGGCAATCCGGACTGTCCCAAGTGTGGCGGGCCGATGTGGGACAACCGGGACAGCAAGCGGAACCCCCGAGCCCCCGACTTCCGGTGTCGGAATCGGGTATGCGACGGCGTGCTCTGGCCCGGACAGCACCGCGCCGCGGTGCCCATTATCGGCCACACGGCGCGCGTCGCAGCATCGGGCAACGGCGGCGGCGACGCGAGCCGGAGGGACAGCCGGGGCAACCACGGTAACGGTGACGGACTGTCTGCGCTCCGGCGCTGCTACCTCGACGTGACCGAGTTCGTGCTGTCGCACGTGCGAGACGTGTACGAGCGGCACGGCGTGCGTTGGAGCGCTGGAGCGTTCGCGTCCATCACGGCGACGCTGTTCATTGCCGAAACCAAACCGGAGTTTTGGCGACAGGGTTACGGGAGCCAGCCGACGAGGGAGGGGCCATGACCTCCCCGCGCCCTACGCCCGAGGCTGCCCCCACCGTCGAGGTGGGGGCAGTTGCCGGAAATCGACCGGCGCGCCGACGGACGCGCAGGCTCCGCACGCTGCGACTGGTGCGGGAGGGACCATTTGCAGCACCGGAGAACTACCCGCGGGCTTCGGTCCCGATACGGACGCCGCGCGATGTGTTCGAGCGGATGGTGCCGTACGCCGAGCGTGAGCCGGTGGAGGTGTTTTGGCTGCTCGCGCTCGACGTACAACACCGGCTGATCGGTGGCGCGCCGGAGGCGATTACGCGCGGGATCCTCAACTCATCGCTAGTGCACCCGCGGGAAGTGTTCTGCGCGGCGATCGTGTCGCGGGCGGCATCGGTGATTCTCTGCCACAACCACCCGTCCGGCGATCCGACGCCATCGGCTGATGACAGGGCGGTAACGCGGCAGTTGGTTGACGCGGGGCGACTGTTGGACATTCCAGTCGATGACCACGTGATCGTTGGAAAGGAGGCGTACCTAAGTTTTGCGGAGGAGGGGTTGCTAGGGTGATGCGGCGGGCTGGGCGCTTCGGGCTCGACGGCTCGGGGCGCCCGGCTGGCGTGTGGAGTCGGTGTGGATATCTGGTGGTTGGGGTGGCGCAAGCTAGTGGGGAGATATATGGATATGCCTGACGAGCGCCTCGTTTGCGGAGAGCCGCATTCCGCCTTGAGACAGCGAGACCGTCGAGCTGGAGGTGCTCCAGGCTCTCTAGGACTGCGTTTACCGCGACTCTTCCTCGAGCTCCGCAACCACTCGTTCGAACTCGGCGGTGAGCAGTCCGGGCTCGAGTCGTGCGAAGGCGTCGGACAGCGCGCGGTAGTACCACAGGGTCGCGTCCTTCGGGGCGTTAAACCGCTCCCATACCCGCTCACCTACCGCGCGGTGGTCAGCTAGGATCGCGCGTGCGTTATGGAGCTTGTCGGCGAGCACGATCAGGCGTGCCTCTCGTGGCGCGTCGACGAGGTGCGCGAGGTAGCGCTCCTTACGCTCGCGCCAAGGCGGCTTGGGGTGGGTGTCGGCGTCGGTGCAGGCTTGGACGAGAGTAAGGACGCGATCGCCGAAGCGTGCCCGGATCGTGTCGCGGGTGTGCCCACCGTCGGGGTGATCCTCGATGGCGTCGTGGAGCAAGGCCGCGACCGCCTGATCTTCGTCGCCGCCCTGGTCAAGCACTGTGGCTGCGACAGCCATCAAGTGCGAGATGTACGGGATGTCCGTGCCTTTGCGGAGCTGACTACGGTGTAGCTCGGCGGCATAACGGAATGCGGCCACGAACCGGTCGGTGTCCATCGGCACGCAGCCCAATCTACCACCGTGCGAGGGCGGTCACGCGGATTGCGCCCTTAAACCGCCCTTGCCACATTGGGACCAGCCGCGGTGCGGCAGTGCCATCTCTGATTGCGGTGCCCATCTCTGATTGAGGTACTGCGCGACGACAACCGGATCACACCAGTTCTGGCCTGTGTCGCGCTGCGCGGAATCGGGCCAGCTGGACCAAATGTAACGTCGCCACATTGCACATCCTGCTACGACCTTATGCGTCGTGGCCAGTAGCTATGTTTCGACCGCCATTGCCTATGAGCCTGTTCAAGTCAAAACAACGCGTCGCCGACCACGGGGAGGTGTTCACCCCTCCGTGGTTGGTCGAGGCGATGCTCGAGCTCGTCAAGGACGAAACCGAGCGCATTGACTCCCGTTTTCTGGAGCCGGCGTGCGGGAGCGGGAACTTCCTCGCCAGGATCCTGCAGCGCAAGCTCGCCGCCGTCGAAGGCAAGTTCGGGAAGTCCGACTTCGAGAGGGGGCACTATGCGCTGCTCGCGCTGATGTGCATCTACGGTGTCGAGTTGCTGCCGGACAACATTGCGGAGTGCCGCGCGAATCTGCTAGAGATCCTCGCAGAGTACCTGAATGTGGATGAGTCGGACGAACTCTATCGAGCCGCGTCCTACGTGCTGTCGCAGAACCTCGTGCACGGCGACGCGCTGACGATGCGCACCCACGACGGCGGCCCGATCACCTTTGCCGAATGGGGCTACCTAGGCAAGGGAAGGTTCCAACGGCGCAATTTCCGCCTCGACACCCTCACCCAGTCGTCTGCCTTCAGCGCGGAGGGCTCGCTCTTCGCGCACCTCGGCAAGCACGAAATCTTCACGCCAGCGAGGACGTATCCGCCAGTAACGCTAGGCGAGCTCGCCGCCGTCACAGTTGGCGAGGCCGTATGAGCGTGCAGGCCGGCTTTGCGCTGCGCGGCCGCAACCCCGACGTTTTGACGTGCATCGCAAACCTTTCCAACGACGAGGTGTTCACGCCGCCCGAGTTCGCGAACCGGATGCTGGACACGCTGGCCGAGGCGTGGGCGACCGACAACGGCGGCGCGAACATCTGGACGGACAAGACGGTGCGGTTCCTGGACCCGGTGGCGAAGTCGGGCGTGTTCCTGCGGGAGATCACGTCGCGGCTCACCGAGGGACTGAAGGAGCAGATGCCGGACCTGCAGGCGCGCGTGGACCACATCCTGACGAAGCAGGTGTTTGGGATCGGGATCACGCATCTCACGAGCCTGCTGGCGCGCCGCAGTGTGTATTGCTCGAAGCACGCGAAGGGCGCTCACTCGATTGCGAAGACGTTTGCAAGTGATGATGGGAATGTCTGGTTCAGGCGACTTAAGCATTCGTGGGTGGACGGCCGTTGCAAGTACTGCGGCGCGCCAAAACAGACGCTGGACCGTGGTGAAGGGCTTGATACGCACGCGTACGCATTCATCCACACGGACAACATCAAGACTCGGGTCGCCGAGTTGTTTGGAGGCGATATGCAGTTCGACGTGATTATCGGGAACCCGCCGTATCAGATGACTGGCGGAGGCGGTGGGACGAACGACTCGCCGATCTACGATCTGTTCGTGCAACAAGCCATGCGATTGGAGCCCAGGTTCCTCAGCATGGTTATTCCCTCGAGATGGATGGCTGGTGGCCGCGGACTTGGCGAGTTCCGCGCCGCGTTTCTCGGTGACCGGCGCGTTCGCACCCTTGTTGACTATGAGAACGCGAAGGATGTGTTCCCCACCGTAGGGATTGGTGGGGGCATTTGTTACTTCCTCTGGGATCGCGACAACCCGGGACTGTGTGAGTGCGTCTATCACCGCAATGGCGTGCCCATCGGGCCGCATACGCGCGCCTTGGACGAGTTCGATGTCTTCGTGCGGGACAAGCGGTCGGTAGACATCCTCCACAAGGTAGTGGCGGCTGACGAGCGGCCATTCGAGGAGCTTGTCAGCGGGGATACACCGTTCGGCTTGGCGACGAACTTCTCGGACTATGCGCAGGACGCGGCGCCGAAGCGTGGGCAGGTTCGCCTCTATGCCAACGTCGGGACAAAGAGAGTCCGCGGTGCTATGGCGCGCGCGCTGATCACCAAAAACTCGCAGTTGATTGATGTTTGGAAGTTGTTTCTCCCGAAAACAGGCTCCGGCCGAGAGCGAGAGAGAAGCGGCGTGGACTTGGTGCTAAGCCCGCCAATACTTGGTGAACCGGGCTCCGTCTGCACCCAGACCTACCTCGTGGCCGGCCCGCTGAATTCGAAGGTCGAGGCAGAGAGCGTCGCGTCGTATCTGCGAACGCGACTTGCGCGGTTCCTCGTATCGCTTCGCAAGCCGGCCCAAGACGTTTTCCACGGCATGTACCGGTGGGTCCCAGTACAGCCATGGGATCGGACCTGGACCGATGCCGCCCTCTACAAGAAGTACGGCCTTACGAAAAACGAGAGTGCCTTCATCGAGAGCATGATTCGGCCTATGGGCGAGGGAGATGAGTAAGACCATCGAGGAGGTCCTCGCGCTGAAGCCGGACGGCCGCCCGCGCATGTACGCGTACTCGATCGACGACAAGGCGCACAAGGGTCTTCTTAAAGTCGGGCAAACTACCCGCGATGTGCGGCAGCGCGTCGCCGAGCAGCTCAAAACCGCCGCGATCAAGAACTTCAAGATCGAAATGGACGAACCCGCCGAGCGCGACGACGGCAAGATCATCACCGATTACCAGGTGCGCGCGGCGCTCGCCAAGAAGCGCTTCCAGAACACCGAACTGGAGTGGGTGCGGTGCACGGTAAAGGACGTAAAGACCGTCCTTACTGAGCTGCGCACCGGCAAGGCGTTCACCGGCACGCACCACGAGACGTTCGCGATGCGCCGTGAGCAAGTCGAGGCCGTGAACAAGACGCACGCCTACTTCCACTCCATCTGGAAGGAGGACATGCACGCGGTCCCGCGGTTCCTCTGGAACGCGAAGATGCGCTTCGGCAAGACCTTCACCACGTATCAACTTGCCAAGAAGCTCGGCGCCAAACGCGTGCTTGTGGTGACCTTCAAACCTGCCGTCGAAGATGCGTGGCAGACGGACCTCGAATCCCATGTGGACTTCGACGGATGGCAGTACGTCTCGCGCAGCTCGGATGGGGACCCGAGAAAGATCAACAGTAAGAAGCCCGCGGTCTGTTTCGGCTCCTTCCAGGACCTTCTCGGACGCGACGACGCTGGAAACATCAAGCCCAAGAACGAATGGATCCACAAGGTGAAGTGGGATCTCGTGGTCTTTGACGAATACCACTTCGGTGCGTGGCGAGAGACCGCGAAAGAGCTGTTCGAAGGCGAGGAGGATGCGGTCGCCAGGGAGGAGACCAAGCTCGAATACGCCGCAAGCCTGGAGAAGGTGAACGAAGACCTCGGCGTGCTCTCGGAGAAGGAGACGGAGTTTCTGCCAATCACGACCAAGGCGTATCTCTACCTCTCCGGCACGCCGTTCAAGGCGCTGGCCACGGGCGAGTTCATTGAGGAACAGATCTTTAACTGGACCTATACTGACGAACAGCGTGCCAAGGAGGAGTCCGCCGCCAAGAACCCCGGCAAATGGAATCCATATGGCGCGCTACCGCAGATGCGCCTGCTCACGTATCAGATGCCGGACGAGCTGGTGGCGATCGCGAGCGCCGGAGAGTTCGATGAGTTCGATCTCAACGAGTTCTTCGCCGCGTCCGGCACTGGCAAGGGCGCGCAGTTCAAGCACAAGAGCCATGTGCAGAAGTGGCTGGACATCATTCGAGGCTCGCACCTGCCGCAGGTCGTCGAAAACCTAAAGACCGGCACACGACCACCGTTTCCGTACTCGGACGTTCGGCTGCTGCCGTACCTCCAACACTCGTTCTGGTTCTTGCCGAACGTCGCGGCCTGTCACGCAATGGCGAACCTGATGGTCGAGAAGCACAACACGTTCTGGCGCGACTACAAGGTCGTCGTCGCCGCAGGTACGTCGGCAGGCATTGGGCTGGACGCCTTGCCGCCCGTGCGTTCGGCCATCGCGAGCGGATTCAAGACAAAAACGGTCACGCTTTCGTGTGGCAAGCTCGCGACGGGTGTGACCGTGCCGCAGTGGTCCGCGATCTTGATGCTCCGCAATCTCAAGTCGCCCGAAACCTACTTTCAGGCCGCGTTCCGCGTGCAGTCGCCGTGGTCCATCAAGAACCCCAACGGTGATAACCCGAACGAAGAGGACATCCTCAAGCCGGTATGCTTCGTGTTCGACTTCGCGCCCACGCGTGCGCTTCGGCAATTGTCCGAGTACGCTATCGGACTTTCGCCAAACGAGCCCAATCCGGAGAACGCCGTCAAAGATCTCGTGTCGTTCCTGCCCGTGCTGGCATATGACGGCGCTAACATGACGCAGATTGATGCTGGCGGCATCCTCGATATCGCGATGGCGGGCACCTCAGCCACGCTGCTGGCTCGCAAGTGGGAGTCCCCACTCCTCGTGAACGTGGACAACGACACCCTGCGCCGTATCCTGGATAATCCTGAGGCGATGGCGGCCGTGGAGCGCATCGAGGGCTGGCGGTCCCTCGGCGACAACATCATCGAGACCATCATCAACAAGAGCGAGAAGCTCAGGGAACTCAAGAACAAGGCCAAGGACGGCAAACTCACGGCGAAGGAGAAGAAGCAACTCACCGAGGAGGAGAAGGAGTACAAGTCCAAGCGCAAGCTCGTTCAGGAGAAGCTGATCAAATTCGCCACGCGCATTCCAGCGTTCATGTACCTGACCGACTTCCGCGAGAACACGCTGCAGGATGTGATCACCAAGCTGGAACCGGAGTTGTTTCTGGCCGTAACCGGTCTGACGGTGAAGGACTTCTACCTACTCGTCCGCCTCAAGGTGTTCAATACCGAGCAGATGAACCAGGCCGTCTTCGCCTTCCGTCGCTACGAAGACGCCTCGCTCCGCTACACGGGAATCGAGAGCCACGAGGGCCTGACCCACTACGGGCTCTACGACACCGTGGTAGCGAGGGAGTGAATGGCGGCGAGCGAGCTCCGGGCCGTGATCAACCCTATGCTGCACCTTCATCGAGAGCTGCAGGAAGTCCGTAAGGCACGCGCCAAACAGCTTGGGCTGAACGAGGAAGCCCTAGCCTTCTACGAAGCCGTAGCTGGCCACTTACGCCAGGCCGTCCGTGGCCTAGGAGCGAATCAGCGCGATAACGTCCTGCTCGGCAGCCCGCTGGATGCGGCGATGGCGGACCCGCGGTGGCGGGCTCGCGAGACGCTGGCCCGCGCCGGGACTTCCTGAGCTATTGCCTTTCGCCCTCCGGAAGCCACAGCAACGATTGCACCCGCCCGGTGTCCCCAACTCGGATGGCGCCGGGGAGGCGCGAGACGTCCAAGCCCGACACCCATGTCCGACGCCCAGGGCAACGTCAGGCGCCTCCTGCCAGACACCCGTTACGTCGCGCCCAATAAAGTCAAGCAGGCGGTGGATCCCGCCTAGTTGCGACGGTCGGGGCAGCAAATTTGTGAGGAGGGGCCGGCCCTGCGACAGTATTCAGAGTTCTTTCGCATGAATCGCCGTCGGGCGCTGCCGTGAAGTGGTCTTTCTCGGCTGCGCGGGCATTTCGACAATGCCAGCGGAGCTGGTTCTTTAAGACGTCCGTCGCGAACGGGCGTGCGAAAGACGAGCTCCGTCGGGAGGCCTATCTCCTGTCAAAGCTCCAGAGTGTCAGTGGTTGGCGCGGCGGCCTCGTGGACCGCATACTCAGCCGCGACCTTGTGGGTGCTCTTCGAGCGAGGCGGAAGGTTTCCAAGGCTGGCCTCCTTGCCATAGCAAAGTCCCAGTTCGATAGGGAGCTCGCGTTTGCCCTGGCGCATCGCATTCGTGAGGCAGGCTTCTCCCCCGGTGATGATGAGTGTGCTGCGGCGTTCCACGCGATCGAGTACGGACAGCCAGTGTCGGAGGAGGAAGTTGCGCAGGCATGGCACGACGTCGAGACCGCGATCGAGAATCTCTTCAAGATGGAGAGGGTGCGCGGGACGCTGAAGGCCGCGGCGTACCTTGTGGCACAGCGCTCCCTCCAGTTTGCGTTCGCTGGTGTGACAGTGGTGGCCGTGCCGGACGTGATTGCGTTCTACGACAGCGCGCCACCGCTCATCGTTGATTGGAAGGTACAGGTGACTGGATCGCGCGACTACCGCCTCCAGCTCGCCCTGTACGCTCTAGCACTGTCGCGATGCAAGCCTCATCGCGACTTCCCACCTTCGCTGTGCACGGTGACGCCGGAGGACATTCGACTGCTGGAAGCGCAGTTGCTAACCGGAGCCGAGCACGAGTACGTCCTCACGGCGGCCGACTTCGAGGAAATAGAGGATTACATCGCGGCGAGCGCGTCAGAGATGCTTGCCGCGAGAGCGGGCTTAGGTAACGGCGAGCTCCGGCCGGAAGATTTCGCTGTCACTCAGTGGCCTGATGTCTGTCAACGCTGCGGGTTTCGCAAGATCTGCTGGGAGGCTGTCGATGGGCGAGCTTGAGACGAACATCTACCCGATTCTCAACCTGAACGAGCTGTCGACCCGCTATCGGTTTGTGGACGTCGCTGGGCTTCACGCCGACCAGGCGGAGTACTTCCAGAACCGTCAGGCGCTGGAGCGAAAGCTGAGCTACGGGCTGAAGAGGCCAGTCCTCGTGGTCGAGCGAGGCGACAAGCCCTACTTGGTTGCCCCCGAGGATGTGACGATGCTTCCCTCGGAGGTAAACCTGGTCCGAACCGTCGTACAGCTTAGCCCGCAGGCCGACGTTCACGCACTCGACTACACTCGGCGCCGTCCTGAGGATGACGTGATCGCCCTGCGCTTCTTGCGGTTCCTGGTGCAGGCACCTCTTCGCGCGGATGGCCGCCTTTGGCAGCCAGGGGCAGGACGACCGTTCTTCGAGCGGACGCCAGCCCGCGCCGAGGGCGGGATCCACTGCTACCTTGGATTCGCGGTGCGTCCGGTCGTCACCCCCGACCGAGGAATCGGCCTCTGTGTGGACGTGACGAGCTGCTACGTTGGAGCCGATGCGCTCTCCGCGACGCTTACTCGCGATGAATTTGCAAAGAGTTGGAAGGGACGAAATTGTATCTATCGTTTCGGTGATGACTGGTATGAGGTCCATCTGCACGGCCTTGCTGACCGGAACGTCACGGGCTACCGATTCCTCAAAGGCAGCAGGACGTGGTCGCTGCTCGACTATGTCCTCGACCACGCAAGCCGGCCTCTGGCCTCCCACCTTGCGAACCTCGCCGAAGACGCGGCTGTTGTGCTGTACCTCGACAACCGTGGGAACGAACTGGGCGCGCCTACGCCGCTCTGCTACCCAGTGTTCCCGACGAGTAGCGAGCAGGTGGCGCGGCAGCACGACCGCTCAATCCTGGCACCGCAGGAAAGACGCAAGTTGACGCAGCAGTTCGCCAGCAGATTCCTGCATAGCCTCAAGTTCGGTGATACGCACCTGCGTGTCGCAGGAGAGCCGCTCCGAATTCCAGGGCGTATCTTTCCCTTGCCTGACCTCCAGTTCGGGAAAGGAGTCGTACTCTCCGCCCGTGGTACGAGCGGAGCGATTCAAGCGAAGGTTTCAGACTTCGGTAATCGGCGGCTCAACCTGCTGCGGGATCGCGCTGCTGGTTTCTTCACATCGGGGTCCCTTGACCGGCAGTATCTACTCCTCCCGCGGAGCGTCCACGATAGCTTCGGTGGCCGATTCCTCGAGGATTTCGCCGCAGTTGTCGACGAGTTCTTTCCCCAGGAAGGGGGCTACACGCCCACCCTGGTTCCATATGACGATAGGGGCAAGCGGACGTTCGTGCGTCAGGCCCTCGCGATTCGCGCAGCCGCCGAGGAGGGATGTAGGCAGCCCGGATATGCTCTTGTCATGGTGCACCGGCCGGTTGATCGCCGCGAGCGTGACGAGGACCAGCTGGCGGCGATGGTGGTGCGGGAACTTCGGGCGCAGTCGGATATCCGTGCGGCGGTCATCCACACCGACGTCCCCACGAGGGCCTACCAGGAGGAGCACGGCGAGGACGGACGAATTCGGTACCGTTGCCCGCCGGACCAGCGCCGCAGGCTCGCGGGTTACCTTCGCAACGTGGCCATCACAAAGGTCCTTCTCACGAACCAACGCTGGCCATTCGTCCTTTCGACGCCACTACATGTCGACGTGACAGTCGGGATCGACGTGAAGTACAACACTGCGGGTCTCCTCGTTGTCGGCCGTAACGGGAGCGAAATCCGTTCGGAGCTCCGCGAGTCTAGGCAGAAGGAACGCTTGCTCACACCGCAAATGGCGACGTACCTCGGAGATGTACTCCGTCGGGAAGCAGAAACCAGAGGAGGCCCGCTCGCCAGCTTTGTCGTCCAGCGGGACGGCCGGGCGCCGCCTTCCGAGGTCGAGGGGGTGCGCCAGGTCTTTCGAAGGCTCAGGTCTGACGGCCACCTGACAGCGGACGCGCGGTACGGTGTCCTCGAGATACCGAAGAGCTCACCCGTTCCGCTGCGCATGTATTACGTCAAACGGAGCGATCGCGAGGGGCTCGTGGTGCGTAACCCCCTGGTGGGGGCCGTCCACATCGTCGGCGAGCGAGAGGCATATGTCTGCAGTACAGGAGCTCCATTCTTGCGGCAGGGGACCGCGCATCCCCTCCACGTTTTCTTTGTCGACGGCACGCTCCCGTTCGAGCATTGCGTCGAGGACTTGTACGCTCTCACGACGCTGACATGGACACAACCAGAGGGGTGTACCCGCAATCCGATCACGATCAAACTGAACGACCGTATCCTGGCTCTGGAAGCAGGGGAGTATGATGTTGACGCCCTGGAGTTCGGCCGTGGGGCGGAGGACTCGAACGGTGAGGAGGTGGCATGAGTGACATCGGGGTGCACTCAAGCGTCTATCAACGCGTGCGTGACTATGGCCAACTGGTCGACGATGTGTTGCTCGGCTTGCGATCAGGGACCAGCTCCCTTGGCGACCCTTCCCGCCGGAAGCTTGGAGAACTGCTCGTGGGCCTTTCGGCCCCGTCCCCGCCCAATCTCCCTACTGCCTGGCTGAGAATGCTTATCGGAGGCGCGGACGTCCGCGCGCCTGGAGAATGGGCGACGGTTGGCCGCGCGTTACTCTCCGGGAGCGACGAGGCCGGCGTAATAGAGCGCCTGGAACAGCTAGCGCGCAGACTTGAGGAACAAAGGACCGAGGCCCTCGCGAAGATGCGCGGCCTCAGAACGTGAATGAATACTTCGACGGATCAGTCGCGCAGCTGCTGGAACGGACACGGCAACTGTGTGACCTGATTCCGCGGAATCTGGGACGCGACGTATCGGCGCTGGAGGTTACATGTCGCGACCGTCTTGAGCAGGTCGGAAGTGGGCTCCGCACGCTGCGAGATCATCCCGAGATGCGCCGGCCTGAAAACCAGCGTGAACGGCTTAGGCTGTTTCGGCGCCTCCGTGGCGAACTGGAACACCTTGAGTCAGTTGCAGTGACTGCGCTCTCCCGCTGGAACGATGAGGACCGCCGCGCAAACCGGCTTGCCGACGGGTTCGCGCGCGAGATCCGGTACCCGCTGCCAACACCGGTCGTCTCTTGCGCCTCACAGCGCTACTACCACACTTACCCGGATCTCCGGTTGATTTGTGTGCCTCTCGCGGAGACCCGGTTTCTCTTGCATCTCCCGGACCTGTACCACGAACTGGGTCACTCCCTCCTCGCGTTTGAGAACGATGCTCGGCTAGATGGCTTCCAGCGGAAGCATGTGGAGACAGTTGACGACGCTCTCAGGTACCTCGCTGGGGAGCTGCGGCGGGAGGATACCGGGCTCGGACCTGAGGCACTCAAGCGGTATCTCGCAAACTGGATGGGGTGCTGGTTGTCGTGGTCGATCGAGTTCTTTTGTGACCTCTTCGCGGTGTATACTATCGGCCCGGCATTTGCCTGGGCCCACCTGCACCTATCAGCAAGCGTGGAGACCGACCCGTTCCGCGTCCCGTTGTTAACCACGACCGTGCATCCCGCGGATGCTGCCCGGATGACAGTAATTCTCCGTGCACTCGATCGTCTTCGGTTTCAGGAGGAGCGGGCGGCCATAGCTGATCGCTGGAAGGAACTTTTAAGTTTGAGCGGCAGTCGGATCACCCCGGAGTATCGCCGCTGCTTTCCCGACGAGCTACTTAACCGCATTGAAGACCATGCCTTCGAAGGGACGGTTGCGCTGAACTGCCACATCGCCCAACCCGACTCCAATGAGCCCGGCCGGCAGACACTTAACGAGGCATGGAGAGTCTTCTGGAGATCCCCCGCAGGGTACGTCGACTGGGAAAGGGCGGCTGTCCGGCACCTTATCGAAGCGGTCGGCCGCGCGTAGAAGACCAGGTTCGTGGCTAGAGAATAGGGGGCCTAGAGAACCCTTCTCACCGCCACCCTCATCGAGGGCTGGTGGTATGAGCCTCGCTTGCGGCGTAAGCTTCGTCGTGGGTACACGATCCGGGGGATGCGTGAGCGCCGTGCGAATAGGTCATGTCCGCAACATGGCGAGGAGCGTGCTGCGGCGTTACAAGATCGCGGCTCCGCCTGTTGATGTGGATATGATTGCACGGTCCGAAGGTCTTGAGGTCAGGCTGATACAGACCTGGCCGGCTTCGGTTTCCGGGTTGCTCCTGCGGGAGTCGCGCCTTCTTGGCCTCAACGGTCTGCATTCCCGCAATCGTCGTCGGTTCTCATTGGCTCACGAGCTCGGGCACTGGTTCCTCCGTCACGACTTTCCTTGGCATGAGAATGAGATTTCAGTTGATGACCCACCGGAACCGCCTGGGGGAGATAGCAATCCGATCGAGGGTGAGGCCGATGAGTTCGCCGGTGAACTGTTGGCCCCTCGCGAGATGCTCAAGCGTGCGCTAAGAGAGACAGGGGACCCGCGGAAGCTAGCCGAGCTCTTTGAAATCAGTGAAGAGGCAATGTGGGTACGCTTGCTCCGCCACAAGCTGCTGTAGTTCCTGACTGAACCGACGCTACTCGACGGGTTTCGTCAACAACTCATTTACCTCCGCTAGCTTCGTCTCGAGCCGGGCAAGAGTGTCTTTGTCCAGCGCCTCCTCGCGCCCCCTCGCGATGTTGCGCAGGTCCTCGGCGGCGATTGATTGCTCATCGTGAGCGAACTCGCTCCTGCCACCCCGCGCGAATCCATATCCACGGGCGGTGTGGGGACCCCCCAGCGCCAATCGCATGATCTTGCCAAGCTCGTTGAAGGAAAACCCAAAGAGTCGAACGATTCTCGCAAGAAGCACTGAGGGTAGATCAAGCGGACCGATTTGTCCCGTCTCCACGCGGTCGTAAGAGGGGCGGTCCTGTCCCAGGGCAGCAGCAACCTGATCAGCGGCAACTTTAGCCGCTACCCGCTTTGCGCGAATATGCACGCCGAAGGGGCGCACGGGGTCCGGGGGGGCTGCTTGAAGCCGTTCCGCGATTAGTGAACGCCACGTCCTCTTGGCAACCTGCGTGGACTCGTCAGGATCGACCTGTTCCCTAGCTGCCATTCGTTCGAGATACGCCATTATCTCGCTTGTGGGCTTAGCGAGTCCCTTCTCCGAAGCGATCAGCAGCTGCAGAAAGCCCTCCAGCTCTTGGCGCTTTAGGCCGAACAGTGGGTCGCGATCGCGAGACATGTCTTCTTTCCTCATCTACCTGGGTTAGTGGTCGCTCTGAGCAGAACCTACAGTCCGCTAATCTCTTGGTAACCGGGTCACGTTCTGTCACGGTCTACTTCACCTCTCAGCGCTTGTCTAATACGCTCTCTCATTCGGTACACTCGCATCTTAGCTGCGTCTTCGCTGCACTTGAGCTCCGTGGCTAGCTCTCGATGAGGCGCGCGACGCACCATGTGATCGATCACAACCCTGTCGTCGTCGGACATGCCATCGCACAGTCTCAGGAAAGCGTCCACTAAAGGAGGTGTTTGGGCGTCTTCCTCGGTCTCTTCTGTCGTGGGGTCTGGCGGATCGAATGACGCCCCAAGGTCGGTTAAGGCCACCTCCGACCCCGAGCGGCCGGATACGACCCGTCGTTGGCGATCCCGCAAAGAGCTGTTGATGAGGTTGCGAGCAATGGCGTAGACCCATGTCGAGAATGCACCCTTACGGCGATCCCATTTGCGGATCGAACGGAGCATTTCCAGTCGAAGCTGGCTCTGGGTTTCCTCCTCATCGCGAGCGTCCTCGAAGAAGTAGCCGCCCTGACGGACCGCCACCCGAACGAGGCCCTCGTAACGCCGCACAAGCTCACTACACGCCGCCTCGTCTAGGCCGGCGACTGCCTCGACCAGATCTGGTTCTGGGTCTCGCACCGTGCCCCCCTCCAATGTCCACGTCTTCGGGCAAAGCCCTTCTACAAGTATTGGGAGGTGGGTAACGCCTGGCCGCGTTACCAGCCTCCCAATAATGAGGTGAACGCGGCTCTGTTACCCCGCGGCGGTGGTCGCCGCATATGGGCCCAGCCTCGCCATCCGATGTGACTTCCCTTCGCCCAGTCCCGTCGGCAGACAGGCACAATTCACCAATTCAAGGAGATACACATGACAACAAGTCTCACAGCACAGGACGCGACGACTGAGGGGCAAGGCCCCAAGTTCTTCGTGGACATCGAGGGCGTGTTGAAGCCCTGGGATAAGAACACGATCACGACCGAGGAAGTGATCAAGCTCGGGGGATGGGACCTGTCCCAGGGCGCAATCCTAATCGACAAGGATAACAATGAACGGACGCTCGCACCCGGCGAGGTCGTGGAGTTGAAGCCTGGGCAGGGGTTCTCAAAAAAGATTCGGTTCAAGCGGGGTTAACCGTGCAAGAGCGTATTGAGCAGGAGCTAGCGCTCCTCCGCGGTCGGTGGCCTGACGTCGAGTACCGGGCGCCGGGCCACTGGTTCCGGATTCCGGGATACCCGCTTCCGGCAGGGTGGAATAGCCCGATGACGGACGTGGCGTTCCAGCCGCAGGTGAGCCACCCGGGCACCCCGCCGTACGGTATCTACGTGCCGGCGGGGCTGACGTTTGACGGCCAGCGCCCCGACAACTATACCGAACCAGCGCCCACCCAGCCGCCGTTCGGCGGTGTCTGGGCGATCTTCTCCTGGACGCCGGCGGACGCCGAGTGGCGGCCGACCGCCGATCCTGCGACGGGGTCCAATCTCTTGAATTGGGCCGTTGGTTTCGCGGCTCGGTTCCGCGAGGGCAAATGAGCGAACGGATCCTGCTTGCGCTGCCCGGGCCCGCGCACGCAGCGCTATGGAAGCACCTGGTGCCAGAGCGACACCTGGTGGAGGAATCCGCGTTCGCGTACGCCGCGCGCGAAACTGCTGACGGGGCCGAAGTCTTACGATGTGTCGAGTGGGCGCCGGTCGCGCCGCAGGGGTTTGTCTCACGGTCCGCTTTCCACCTTGAGCTCACGGATGCCGCGCGTGCGGCGGCGATCAAGCGCGCGCACGACCTCGGCGCGTCGCTGGTCGAATTCCACTCCCACACGGGACGCTGGCCAGCGGCCTTCTCCGGGAGCGACCTCGCCGGATTTCGGGAGTTCGTCCCGCACGTGTGGTGGCGGCTCAAGGGACGGCCGTACCTGGCCGTGGTCGTCGCGCGCTCAGGGTTCGACGGCTTGGCGTGGCTTACGGGACCGGATGCTCCCCGGTCTCTCGCCGGCGTCATGGCCGGGGACGAGCTGCTCACGCCAACCAGGCTTTCGCGCTGGGACGCGGAGTCGGACAATGACTGATCGCTTCGAGCGACAGGAACGCCTGTTCGGCAAGGAAGGTCAGGCGAAGCTCACGGCTTCCCGCGTCGCCGTGGTCGGCGTGGGGGGCCTAGGGACCCACGTCGTCCAGCAGCTCGCCCTCCTCGGGGTCGGGGAGCTTGCCCTGATCGACAGCGAGGACCTCGCGACGACCGACCGCAACCGGTATATCGGGGCGCGCCACGACGACCCGGTCCCAGGCACGCCGAAGGTCGTGATCGGGGAGCGGATCGTGAAGGGTATCGATCCCGCAATCAAGGTCGTAACGATTCCCGACTCGCTTGTCGGGGAGCCGGGATTCGCTGCCGTGATCGCGGCGGATTACGTATTCGGCTGTCTCGACTCGGAAGGCGCGCGACTTGTCTTGACCGAGCTCTGCGCCGCCTACGCCAAGCCCTACATCGATCTCGCTTCCGACATCATGCCGGGCCAACCACCGAGCTACGGCGGCCAGGTATGCGTGGCCTGGGACGGCCAAGGCTGCCTCGTCTGTTGCGGTCTTCTCGATGTCGCGGAGGCGCAGGCTGAGCTCGCAGGTGTCGGAGACCGGCGGAATCGCGAGGCTCTGTACGGCGTCGAGCGCGCGGCCTTGGGGCGGAGCGGACCGTCTGTGGTGTCGATCAACGGCGTGGTCGCTTCGCTCGGGGTAACGGAGTTCGTGGTTGGAGTGACCGGACTCCGTGCGCCCCAGCGCGTCCTCACGTATCGGGGACAGTTCGGGCGAGTGGCCACTTCGGTCGACACCCCCGCGCCAGACTGCTACTACTGCAAGGGAATCCACGGGCGAGGCGACGCCGTTGATGTGCAGAGGTACATCAGGACTGGGGTAGGAGAGTTTCTCCGGTGAGAGGACGCCCCGAAACCAAAGCCGGGGTCGAGAAGTACTCCTCAGACGAGGGTGCTGTTTTGGGTGCCGTTTCTTCCGGCAAACCCCGACATTTCAGACAACGGCACCCGGCGCCGACGCTCGGAAGCCATTGGAGAACCGACAAGTTGTCGTTTAGAGTAGGATTCCTGACCCGCATGGGGTTCAGGGGGTCGCGGGTTCAAATCCCGCCGTCCCGACTCGGCCCCCGCCAATCGGCGGGGGCCTTGTCGTGACGGCGCGTTTGGCGCCGCCGCTCGCTCCGCTCGCGGCATTACCGCTCAAATCCCGCCGTCCCGAACATGGGCCGCAGATACGACTGCAGTCGACCGCTGTCATCGCCGCTCCGTTGCGCCTTTCACGGGAGGAGTCCAGATACGCCGGTTAGGCTCCAAATGCTAAGGGACTGAAGCGGCAAGTGAGGGACTGAAGCGGCAAGTGATAGCGGAGCCATATAGTAGACTTCCAAGCTCTGCCCGAAATCAGTGATTATGCCACAAAGATCCGGTTGGCCGTCGACCAAGCGAAATACCGGCCCGCCGCTCATCCCGCCCCAATTGGTACCAGGCGGAGGAACGTGGGGACCGCGGACTGAGATGAGCGTGTCACGATCCATGTAAACCTTAAAGTTGTTCCTCGAGGTACTGATGACTTGGAGTATGCCACCGACAATGGCGAACTGAAGCTGTGAGCCTGCATTGTTACGATACGTGGTCGGCAGGCCAGCAAAGGCGACGTACTCCTCACTCACTGGGCCGGGCGGGGGCCACACAGCGCAAATCCACGTATGGGCAGGAATACGGTTTTGATCCGAGCCATTCATGCCCAAGACGATTAGATCGTCCGCGACTGATTCAAAGAGAATGCGAGGTTCCGGATCAAACGAGATGTTACCGGCTTGAAAGACCAGACGGTCGTTCGTCCGCCGCAGTTGGCGATACTTGGCTACAATGTGCTGAGCTATACATAGACAGAGTGTCTTGCCTGTGAACACCATGACTCCCGAGGCGTGGTGCGCCTCTGAAGCCGGGGTCGCGCCGCCAGGAACGCCGATGATCACCTGAACCACATGGTCTCTAACGCGCTCGCCAATAGCGCCGCCATGGGCAATGAGGACCTGTTGATAGGCTAGGGGAAGCGCCTTAAAGTCTGCCTCCGCCTCGGCGGACCGGTC
>WNGD01004366.1_pt1 | contig 19646 bp, 19 predicted proteins | sample 5400671 | NCBI WGS metagenome assembly WNGD01 (sample SAMN13153369, study PRJNA577476) | soil metagenome | isolation source: 40 cm soil or saprolite under grassland replicate 2 | place: USA:California | collected 2016-06-15 | reverse complement strand
TATCCGCCGGGCATTGGCGCGTGCCGGAGATACCCACCTCGCGGGGCTGGCGAGCAGCGTGATGTCGGCGAGCATGTACGAGTATTGGCTGGGTCACTTTCGGGATTCGGTCGAGAGCAGCCGCCATGCCCTGGACCTCGCCCGCCAATCGTACGATACCTACTCGATGGCGCAAGCTCTGGGAATCCTGGGGCTGGCACTCAGTGGACAAGGGCGCTATGCCGAAGCGTTCGAGACGTTCGAGCAGGCGCGCACAGTCGCACAGGAGCGAGGAACATGGCCCTGGCTGGCGCGAGCGCTGGCCTGCTGTGGAGGCGTCCACCTGGACCTGTTCGACTTCGCAGGAGCGGAATCGCTCGCTCAGGAGGCGCGCGAGGTGAGTCGCTCTGTGCGCTGGCTCCAGTCGGAGACCAGCGCGGGCATCGATCTGCTGCTGAACTTCGTGCGTCGTGGCGAGGTGGGACGCGCCGAACGCCTGGTGGACGAAGTGGCGCCAGCTGTCGCCACCGCGCAGGGGGCGCATGGCTGGCTCTGGCGGCTGCGCTTTGCGACAGTCAGGGGAGAGATCGCTCTGGCGCGTGGCGCCTGGGAAGAGGCGGCACGCTTTGCAGAGGAGGTTATCGCGCAGAGCCGCCGGACGGGCCGCTTGAAATATCAGGCACGTGGTCTGGAAATCCGAGCGCGTGCGCTAGCTGCGCTGGGCCGGACACACGAGGCGATTGCCCTGCTACAAAACGCGGTAGACCTGCTCCGCCCAACAGGAGATCCGGCGATGTTCCTGCGTTCCGCCACTGCACTGCTGAGCCTTTCAGGGGATGATGCGCTGTTCGTGGAGGCACAGGCACAGGCGCAGGCGATTGTGCAGACGCTTCCAGATGAGGTACTGATTCGCCGCTTTCTGACAGCAGAGGCAGTACGCTCACTTATGAGATGAAAACGGAAGGTACTGTAGCCTGTGCATGGCCAAGCTCAGCCAATGTTGCGGGTACGTCTTCGCGATAGGATGGGTGTATGTTGTGCCAGGGCGAAACATGAGGCCGTATCAACTCGTGATACAGAGTGATACATCGTTTTGCTATCACGTGCAGGCACAATGGAGGAATACTATGCTGCGAAACGTACTGGCCGGCGCTTTTGCTGGAGCTCTAGGGACGGTCGCGCTCAACGTGGCTACCTACGTGGATATGGCCATCCGTGGTCGCCCGCCCAGTAGTGCTACATCCCAGTTGATCAGCACCCTGGCTGACAAAGCAGGTATTTCCCTCTCCCCTCAAGGTGTGGACTCTGATGACCAGACGGCCCAGAACCGCGAGAGTGGGCTGGGTGCTTTGTTAGGCTATGTGAACGGGCTCGGCGTAGGCGCAGTCTATGGACTGCTCCGTTCACAATTTGGCAATGTGTCCCTACCACTTGCTGGCGTGGGGATTGGTCTAGCAGCAATGGCGGCCAGCGACATTCCCCTTGTGACTCTGAAAGTGAGCGATCCGAAGACGTGGGGTTTCTCAGGATGGGCTGCCGATCTAATTCCTCACGTCATCTATGGTCTCGTCACGGTCACCGCTTACGAGGTAATGAGGAATACAGACTAACTTTGAGATCTCCAAACGGAGATTCGCTCTTTAGAGAGCATGACCCTATAAAGTTTTTAACGAGGATGGTTGCTATTCTTGTTACTGTGCCAACGCATGTATCAGTACGGAGTTGAGTACAAAGACCAGCGCGAACGCTACGCTCAATACGGGTAGGCCGGCGGCGAAGAGGGCCACAGCGGCTGAACCAAACCAGACTACTTCCAGGATCAAGCGCCAGGGGCCGTTCAGATGCCACACTGCTGTCGGTGCTCCGAACATGCCCCACACCACCACTTCCACCAGCGGAGCGCCGATGCCGAGTCCGATCCTGGCGATCGTTGTTGGCCCAGTCTGGAACCCCCAATACCCCAGCGCAACCAGGACGCCCAACTCCAGGAAAAAGGCCAATGCCAGGTTCGCGTTTTTGATCATCGTAAGAAACATAGCTAATAATCCCTTCTGCAATACCTGTCTTTCTTGCCCCGTGATTCGCATTCATGCAGACGTTGAGTCCTCATTTCCTGTTGCCACGCGCTTCTGCTCAGCGATTACAGTTAGCCGATCCAGACCGGCAATATACAGGTTCATGAGCCAATGGAAGCTTGCGTCCAGGTCGACCGGCATAGCGAAGCCGCCCGCCACTTCCAGTGAGATAAAGCCATGTACAATACTACGCAGGCTGCGAATGGCGTGAATAGTGTCTTCTTCGCTGAGTCTGTAGGGTGAGAGCACGGCCCGGAGCACATAAATAAGCTTTTGCGCGATAGCCTGCCACGCCTGATCGCCAGGCTCGGGCGCTTGCAGCGTGAGGGCATAGCGGCCGGGTGTTTCCCTGGCGTAAGCCCGGTAGGCATCGGCGAGTGAGACAATAGCCTCGCTACGTGATTTGCCGATGGTTGCTCGTGTGATGCGGTCAAGCACCTCGTGCAAGCAGTAGAGCGCCAGGTCACGTTTGAGTCCGGGCAGTCCCGCAACGTGATTGTACAGGGAGGGCGTGCGGACACCTAAACGCTCGGCAAGGCGGCCCAGGGAGAGCTGGTCAAGGCCCTCCTCGTCGACCAGCTTCGCGGCAGCCTCCACGACGGCCGCCTGGTCCAGCCCCACTCTATGCGACATGAGGCTGTTTCCTTTCCTCTTTCGCCAGCGACTGTTCCATAACGTGAATAGCGTGCTCCATTTCCGCTTCAGGGTTGGTGAGTACACGGCCGTGTCCGACGGCGAGCAGGGATGGCTGGAGAGCGAGAAGTTTGTGTGCACTCTGCAGGGATAATCCTTTATGCCAGCCGGACAATGCTGGCAGGGGGAAGAGCGGTTTGATAGTGCCTGAGACGGCAACACCGCCCAGGGTCTGGAAGGCATCACCGGCGACCAGAGAGCGGTCCCTGGTGTCAAGGAAAGCGACATGGCCCGGTGAGTGTCCTGGCGTGGCAACCACTTCGAGTGAGCCGATACGGTCTCCTTCGTGCAAAAGGAGCGTCGGATTCGTTTTGCAGGGATAGGCGCCAGGCTTTTTATCCTGCGGCTCCGAGGGGTCCAGGCTCAGATCGCCGGATAGCAAACGTGCTTCTCGCTCGCTGATAGCTACCGGAACATGGGGCAGCGCAACATGCAGTGCGTCCAGGGATCCAACATGATCGATGTGGGCGTGCGTTAACACGATGCGGACTATTGGGAGGCCCAGCTTGTTGGCTTCTCGCATGATCGCTTGCGCCTGGCTGCGAGGCCAGGCTGTGTCGATCAATGTAAAGCCATCTTCCTCGCGTACCAGGTAGCAGTTGATGGCACCCAGGTGGGTTAATTGAAAAAGATGGTTGCTGGAAGCGGTCACTTTCATGGTTTGATGTCTCCTCTTCACTAATTTACTTAGCTTATTAACTAATATATATTTATATTAAGCTAATTATATTAGTTTGTCAAGGGGAGAAGGTCAGTTTGTTTGAGAACAAGAAGGTGGTAAGGAGAAACCTCGCCACGTAAACGGGTTGCGTGCTGGCCGATTGGATCGACTTTCTCCAACAACATGAACCTGCAGGTCTGTGCGATAATGAGACCAGCAGATGAGAGGCATTAATGCGCTCATTATTGCATTGAATTTAGCGGATGTACCACCTAGTGCTTGCTGGTCTACGATTTGCGGAAACGCTTGGGGAGCAGGGCTTACGTTTGCTGTTTCTCCCCCTCTTGTTGAGGCAAGGGTGTCCCACAGTTAGTGCAGAAGGTAGCGCCTGGTTTCGTCAAAGCGCCACAGTTCGGGCAAAGCGCCCTCTGGGGCCCCTGGGATGGCAGCTCATGTCCACAACGCATGCAGTAACGATTACCAGCTTCATTAAGCGCCTGGCAGTTCGGGCAGACTACCGTGTTAGATGGAGTCCCTGGCCTTGCCCAGGGTGCCCATCGTTGCCAGGGAGGTGGTGAGTAGGCTTGCCTCGCCCCTGGTTGTCCGTACTGCGGCATCATCTCAGGTGGAATAGGGCCAACCTGTACATTTGGATTTTGCTGGTGCACCAGCGTGTCCAGTGCATTTGTCACTTGATTCGCCAGGCTCACCTGTTGGATTGCCCCCACGCCGGCAGTAATCATCAGCGGCCAGAGCACAGGGGCGGCAACCAGGCCAACTGCTCCAACGATTGCTTTATCTACCCATTTCTGCTGACCAACCATCGCCAGCACACCGCCAGGTGAACGTTGCATCGTCACGGTCAATGCTGTCTGCATGCCGACAATAGCAGCAAAGTCACCACCCTTTCTCATCTGCACTGTCATCTGATCTCTGTTTCCAAAATGCTGTACCTGGTAGGCCTGCGCGAGAAACATATGCTCCAGGTCGGCAGCGAGGCGCTCGATATCAAGTCCCTGGGCCTGGTAGTACCGGGTATCCATCTCTGCTTTCTCCTATTCTTTGAGGTTATAGTTTCTTAAACGTACATGTCACCTTGCCAAAAGAAAGCTTATCGCCATCATTGAGCGGCATGGCCTTGTCCGGCTCAATGCGTTTACCATTGATACGCGTGGAGTTTGTGCTATTCAGGTCGGTTACAGTATTGGCGCTGCCAATATGCTCGATCGTGGCATGGACACGCGACGTGGTGTCCGCGCCCTCCATAGCGCTCAGATCAACTTCTGGATTAATGCCGCCGATATCGTGGTCATAGCGTCCCACCAGCACTCGTTCGCCAGCAAGCTGTATTTCTTTACCATCGCTGAAAATCAGTTTGCCCCAGGGAGCTGTAGAGTTAAATGCTGGCTCGCTGGATGGCTTTGCAACTATCGGATTATGTGAAGGTATCGTCTGTGATGCCGGCGATGCTGTTGTCTGGGTTGTTGGAGGCTGAACCGGTGGTGTATACACTGGCGTTGGTGGCCTGGGCGGCTGCTTCGGGGCAGCAGGTGTCCCCTGCTTTGGTGCACCGGGAATGATGGTAACCGATGGCTTTGGCATCACGGGTGGTTCCTTCGACACAGGTGGCACATAAGGCTGTGCTTCTGGTTGCTTTGGCGGCGGCGTGTAGGTTGGCACTGGTGGGGTTGCCGCTTGCGTCGGTGGAAGTGTCTGAAAAGTGGAAGCTCCGCACTTCGGACAGAAGGCCAGGCCAGGTTTGATCTCGCTCTTACAGTTCGGGCAGAGCGTCTTTTGTGGCGCCAGTGAGCGGCCACAACCGCTACAGAATGTATCGCCTTCCTCGTATGGTGTGTTGCAGTTTGGGCAGCGTAACTTGCTTGCCGGCACAGGTTGTGCGGCAGTGGGTGGTACATATTGTGGTGTTTGTGGATATGTTGGTGGTGGTGCCCATTGTTGTTGAATCTGGGGCATGATTTGTCCCGGGACGGGACCAATTCTCACGTCAGGGTACTGCTGGTGTACCAATCCATCCACAACATTTAATACCTGATTGCCAAGGCTCGCCTGCCGTATAGCTCCCGCGCCAGCCGTGATCATCAGAGGCCAGAGTACTGGCGCAGCAATCAGGCCAACTGCTCCGACTGCCGCCTTGTCAAGCCATTTTTGCTGGCCGATCATCGCCACCGTACCACCGGCACTGTGCTGGAGAATCACACTGAGCGCCGCTTGCAGGCCAATCAGCGCCACCAGATCCCCGCCCTTCTTTAACTGCACCATCATTTGATCTTTGTTGCCGATCTGCTGAGTTTGATAGCCTTGCATACGGTATACATTCTCTAAATCATTGGCGAGTCGTTCAATATCTATCGTTTCGTTGTTGTAAAATCTGGCATCCATAGAAAACGCTCCTTCTGACTAGCACATTTTCTCTCTTACCCGTACGTTAATCATAAGTTATGGAAACCGCTGTTTGAAAATTTTCTCCGTCTAATATACGCTAATCCAGGGTCAGGGTTAGAAGGATTGGTCAGGTTTCCCTGTTGAGTAAAGTATACATCTGGACTTTCCTCTTGACAAATCTGTATTTTCCTGATAAAATAACGGTGTTATCTAAAGGAGCGTTGTTATGAGAAAAAGCACAGCGAAAACTCAGGCTGAACGTCTGCGCCAGGGGATTCGCCACCGACAGGAACAGGAGAAACAAGAGTTACGTCAAGCCATTCTGACGGCGGCAGGTGAATTGTTCCTGGAGCAGGGGTATGAGCGCTTCTCGTTGCGGAAGGTCGCTGAACGTATCGGCTACTCGCCGACGACCATCTATCTCTACTTCCGCGACAAGGATGACTTGCTTTTCACAGTGGTCGATGAGGGATTTGGGGGGTTCGGCCAGCAGCTTGCAGCGGCGGCAGCCAGTACGGAGGATCCCTGGGAGCGGCTCATTGCACTCGGCCGGGCCTATGTGAACTTTGGCTTACAGAACCCGGTGTACTATCAGCTCATGTTTATGCAGCGGACGGATTTCTTAATGCGAAGGCAGGCGGGCGAGGACCAGCCGCGTATTGCTAGCTTTCGGGTGTTGCAGCAGACTGTGCAACAGGCCATTGATGCAGGAGTCCTGCGACCAGGTGATGCGGAGAGCTATAGCGATGTCCTGTGGGCGCTGGTCCATGGCATGGTCTCCCTGGCGATAGCTATGCCTATGTTTGATGCCTCCCGCATTCAGCGAACGATGGAGATCGCCTGGCGGATGGAATGTGAAGGGTTATGTCGCCAGTGACGTTCTTTTTTTTGTGCTTAACTAAACGTTGTTATTCTGATTGTATCCGTTAACAATACAGAAGGAGAGGTAACAGATGGCTAAAGTAATGCCAGGACGCTATACTGCCCAGATCGACGAACCCTTTGTGGTGTTCCTGATTGGGATGCGCATCAACAAATTGTTTGCTTTCTGGAAATGGATTCCAACGGCACGCGCAATGTGGCCGATGTTGCGCACGCTGTTCCAGCATCCTGAGAAGGGGTTTTTGGGAGGGCAAGTATTCTTCTACTGGCGAGGCATCGGTCTTGTCCAGTACTGGCGCTCATTTGAAGATCTCGAAAAGTTTGCTAGAAATCGACAGGAGCCACACCTGGCTGCCTGGCGGCGCTATAACCGGGCCACTGGCTCAGATGGCAGTGTGGGCATCTGGCATGAGACCTATCTCGTCAAGGCTGGGCAGTACGAGGTTGTGTACGGAAATATGCCTGCCTTCGGCCTGGCTGCCGCCACCAAGCATGTGCCGGCCGTCGGGCATCGTGAAACGGCCCGCCGTCGTCTAGGTGGTGAGAGTGAGCCTGCTGTGGCTTCACCACCAACACCAGTCGCTGCTGAGTGATGCGTTGACGAGATCGAATGGAGGTTACTGTGAACACGACAATAGCAAAGGATACGCCTACTGGTTTCTCGCATTTCAGCCAGTGGTCGATACAATCCTGCAACGTATGAAAATACGTGCGAGCTAACGAAACGTCAGTTTTAGGAAAGGCATCTGGTCATCGCCTGAAACGTTGAATAATACACGAGGAGGAATGTATGCTAAACCTCCATACTCTTGCGATACTTATACACGCACTCAGTGCAACAGCAGCATTTGTAGTTGGTGTCGTCATACTTTTTCAAAGCAAAACAAGTCGGCAACTGCAGTTAGGAGTCGCATTTTTAGTGCTCCTGATTCTGATGGAGGTGTTTCTCGTCATCGCGATTCTCTCGCATGTGACGAGTTTACCAGGTATGACGCAAATCATTTTTGGGGGACTTGCCATTCTGGGATTATATATGATCTGGCGTGCGGTTCAAGCCGTGCGGGTTCTGCGTGAACAGCCTGGAAATCAAAGAGCAGTGATTGACCATATCGGATTTAATCTCATTTCCCTCTTTGATGGGTTTGCCATTATCAGTGCTATTGACTTACAAGCTCCTGGATGGCTGATTGCTGTCATTGCTGTCGGTGCTGTGGCGATTGGGATTTATACGATCAATTTGCGAAAAAAAAGCTTATCATAGAGCACACAAACACGATAGGGCGGGCGACCATAAAGGGCCTCAATAGGTATCAACCTAAGTGACCTAACAATGTCATCCTGAGTACATTCGCTGCCTCTTCGCTCCGATTAGATCCTTCGCTATCGCTCAGGTTGACAATGGTCTCCCTTCCTGCCGCGTTTTGGGTGGCGTACCCTTTCCCTTTGCGGTCGTTCTTGCAAGGGCGGTCGGCCATGAGCCTTACGATTCTGAGGGCAAGCCCCGCTTTACACGGGTAGGTTTTTGAGGCGAGGCCACAGAGGAAGAGGCACGAGGTGGAAAGACACGGCGGGCGACCATAAAGGCCCACTCAGCCTCTCTCCACCTCCCTCGCCCCTACGAACTGACCAGCACATTTCCAAAATACCTACCCGTGTAAAGCAAGCCCCGCCCTATAATAGATGAGCTCTTCGGGTTTTCTTTTGCGTCAAAGCAATTGATGAAATCGCAGCTCTGGCTCAGGTCAAACGCTCTTCCAGCAACGGTTGCCAGGGCGGGGGCAAGCCCCGCCCCTACAATACACGAGCTGCGCGGGTTTCCTTTTGCGTCAAAGCAATTGATGAAATCGCAGTCCTGGCTCAGGTCAAGCGCTCTTCTAGTGCTCGTATATATCTCTCGGCTGACCTGAGCACGACGTTTTTAGCATCAGTTGCCACAACGCTTTCAAAGCGCATTCCATACAGCCGTTCAAAGCTGTAAGGCGTAATGCCATCGCGTATCCGGCGAATTTCCGATGCTGGAAGTGGAATCAGGTTTGGAAAACTGTACATAAAGCTCACCCAGTTGCGATCAGCCACAACCTGTATTGTATCTCCTGTGAGCAGAATGCCTTTGCCATCGGCCCCACCACCCCAATGTAACACCGCGCTGCCAGAAAAATGCCCTCCCAGGCGCACCAGCGTAACCTCGTCCAGCAGAGAGAGGGCCTCGCCGGGCCAGAAAGTGATGCGTTGGCTCGGCCGCATCACCCACCGGCGATTCGCCTCGTGCAAGTAGATTGGTGCATCAAATTGCTCTGCCCACTCAACCAGGGTAGTATAGAAATGAGGGTGAGAGATGGCAATGGCTTTCAGGCCGCCCCGCTGCTGAATTGCTGCTACAGTGTCGCCATCCAGGTAGCTAATACAATCCCACAACACATTGCCCTGATCTGTCTGGAGCAGCAAGGCGCGTTGCCCGATAGCGAAAGAGGGCTCCGTACCTATACCGGTAAGATGCGGTTCGTACTCTTTGAATAGATTATGAAAATTGCCTGCCTGCATAGTGGCAAGCGTTGTCCACTTCTGTCCCTCATACCCAATGTACTGGCGTTGATCGGAACAAATCGGGCATGCCTGAGGGGTTGTTTGGCTTTGAGCAAATTGGGTTCCACAGGTGGTACAAATCCAGTAGTCCATCTGATCTGCCTCCTCTTTTTTCGCCGATTACATTTTTGTTCAAACGGTCTATGGGTTCAGATAGTATACACCTGAAAGCACTGCTCGACTTCGACTAGAAGGACAAGCACAAGGCCCCCACTCAACTGCTCCACCACCCCTTGTCCCTACGGATGGCAGCAACTATCTTGGTTGCCATTTATACTTCCGGTAAATCTCCAGTGTCTGCTGATCACCGGGCACGTAGCTCACCATCGAGTAGCTATTGATTCCCGTAAAAACCGTTGTTGCCGTTCGTAGCGTCAGGCGGCCAAGCTTACTATGTTGTACCTGGAAAGCAAATGAGGGTGCTGGCCTGCTCTCCGGATACACCGCCGCCGCAATGCGCCGGAACTCTGGTAACTGGCGCAACTGCTTCCATAGCTGTTTGTATTCTGGCAAATGGGTAATCGTGCGCGTGTTGTACTGGAAGTCGCTAACCAGGCGGCGGGCAAGGTTCTCCCAACCATGATAACGATTGCGGCGGCGTGCATCAAATACGAACTCCAGAAGGTGCAGTTTCTCTCCTCTTGCTCTCTCTTCTATCTCCTCCCGCACTTCAAAAAGCATAATTGCTGCCTTGTTCCAGGAATGCAGGTACCAGAGACGATCGAGCGAGTGTGCTGGATACGAAGTATTGTGCACGAGCAACTCTGCCAGCTCACCGAAGTCAAGCATGCCACTTTCGCTGTACTCATCATCGATAAGCTGGCCTGTCAATCTCGTATAGGCTCTATAGAAGAGCCTTCTTTGCTCGCCCTGCAGCTCGAGAGCACGTGCCATGCTTTGAGCAACGTGGGGGGATGGATTGCTGCGCATACCCGCCTCTAAATGATAGATGTACGTGCGTGAGAGGCGCGTAGCCTGAGCGAGTTGCCCTTGTGACATTCCACGTTGCTTCCTAAACTGGCTTACCTGATGCGCAAAATCAGATAGGTTGCTTATAGTCATCTTGATTTTCTTTTTTGTGATCAATTTGTTAGCTATACGCTCATTATGCCTCAACTTTTGTTAGCTGGCAACGTATACTTCTAAGTAGTAGCGCTTTATAATAAAAGCGTGAAGGGAGTTTTTGGCTGTTGCTGTAGCTCAGAGAGGAGCTAGTACAGAATGTCTGACCCATCGGTAATCAATAACCCTCCCATTGATCTTGCTCGTCCGTGGATACGTCATTATGACCAGGGAGTTCCTGCCCGGCTCAAGGTTCCAGATCGCCCCCTGACATGGCTGCTTGATCAAACAGTCAGTCGCTATCCAGGTCATACCGCTTTCATCTATTATGGGACAAAACTGAGCTATGCACAGTTTTCTTCCCTGGCTAATCGCTTTGCGACCGGATTACAGCGCCTGGGTATCGAAAAGGGTGATCGTGTCGCTATTGCGCTACCGAATATTCCGCAGTTTCCCATTGCCTTTTATGGTGCCTTACGTGCTGGCGCGGTCGTCGTACCCACCAATCCCCGCTATACTGAGCGTGAGATGCAACATCAACTGGCGGATTCTGGTGCGCGTGTTGTAGTGATGCTCGATATATTCTATCCAGGGGTGCGTGCTGTGCGTTCTGATACTACGTTGGAGCATATCATTATCACAAGTGTTGCAAATTACCTGCCGCCAATGCTGCAGCGGCTTTATCCACTTACACAGCTTCGTGCTCATTATCCACAGCCCCCTCTGACCGAGAAGGAGCTGCATGAGGATAAGATGCTGCACACTATGAGTAGTATGTTGCAGTCGCACACAAAGGGTGGAATTGAGGTGTTCAATCTGCCAGCACAAGCATCTGGTGATGACCTTGCCACCTTGCAGTATACAGGGGGGACGACCGGGATTGCTAAGGGCGCGATGCTCACGCATCGTAATCTCCTGGCGAACGCGCTCCAGACGCGAAACTGGCTTCACAATTCGCGTGACACTGAGGAGGTGACGCTGTGTGTAACTCCTTTCCTCCATTCGTATGGCTTGACCGTTGGCTTGAACCTCTCGATTCTCTCAGCTTCTACTATGATACTCTTGCCACAATTTAAGGTCAAAGAGGTAGTAAAGGCTATTCGCCGTTACCATCCGACGCAAATTCCTGGTATCCCCACCATGTATATTGCAATTATGCGCGAAGTGGGCAAACATGCCGAATACTTGCGCTCGATCAAGTACTGTATCAGTGGCGCCTCGGCTTTGCCTGCCAGGGTGCGCAAGGACTGGGAGGCTATAACCGGCGGCAAACTGGTTGAGGGATATGGTCTGAGCGAGGCCGGGCCTGTGACGCACTGCAATCCGCTGAATGGCGATGTTCGCGATGGAAGTATCGGCCTGCCCTTACCTGGCGTAGATGCGATGATCCTGGATCAAGACACGAAGGAGGCTGCGCCCGTTGGAGAAGTTGGCGAGCTTATGGTGAAAGGCCCAAACATTATGCAGGGCTATTGGAATCACCCAGACGAGACGGCTGCTATCTTCTTTGACGGCTGGATGCGTACAGGTGACGTGGGGAAGATGGACGAGGATGGCTACTTTTACATAGTGGACCGCTCCAAAGATATGATTAAGGCCAGTGGTTTTAACGTCTATCCGCGTGAAGTTGAAGAGGTATTGGTCCATCATCCGGCCGTAGTGGAGGCCGCAGTAGTAGGCGTCCCTCATAAGTATCGAGTTGAGACGGTAGCCGCTGTCATCGTCTTGAAACCAGGTTTTGAGGCATCGGAAGCCATACGCGAGGATATTATCGCGTACTGCAAAAAAGAATTAGCCCCGTACAAAGTGCCTAAAATAGTGGAGTTTCGTGAGAGCCTACCAAAGACGTTTATAGGTAAAGTGTTAAAACGGGAACTCAGGGAAACCATCAAACAATCGTAATTCGTGGGGGGCGATTATGCCTGTTAACACAATAATACGGATACTGGAACATCCACCGAGGGCCGATAAATCGGCGATGTGCGCGATAAATCGGCCCCTACGGTTGGGCAGATTATTTGGTTAATGTCCATTATCGGGCCTTTACAAAGGGAGAAAAACGAACATGTCAACAACCATCAAACCCACAGAGGCGGGCACGGCATTCCTCACGACGCCCGTCAGCGAGAGTGCCGACAAAATTTTTACATTTGAGCAACGCGACGAGGAGCAACGCTGGATTGAAGAGTCAGCAGCAACATTCTTGCAGCGCGAGGTTCTGCCGCATGTAGAGGCCATCGATCACCAGGAACCGGGCCTTGTGCCAGGTCTGCTGAAAAAGGCGGGCGAGCAGGGTCTCTTAAGTATCGATGTGCCAGAAGTTTATGGTGGCGCTGAACTCGGCCTTTTGACCAGCGCCCTGGTAGCCTCAGAGTTGCGAGAAGGCTCATTTAGTACAGCCTTTGGTGCGCATACGACAATTGGAACGTTGCCCATCGTGTTCTATGGAACCGAAGCGCAGAAGCAATATTATTTGCCGAAGCTGGCTTCGGGCGAATGGATCGCTGCTTATGCCCTGACAGAACCAGGCGTCGGTTCCGATGCAATGAGCTTAAGCACCCGCGCAGAACTTTCTGAGGATGGGAAACACTACATCCTGAACGGCACGAAGCAGTGGATTTCGAATGCAGGGTTCGCTGACGTAATGATCGTCTTTGCGCGTATCGGCAATGAAAGGCCATCAGCTTTCATAGTCGAGACAACGTGGCCGGGCATTTCAACCGGTGCAGAAGAGCGCAAGATGGGCATCAAAGGCTCTTCTACCCGGCAGGTCTACTTTGAGGATGCAAAAGTACCGGTAGAAAACCTGCTGGGAGAGATCCACAAGGGCTACAAGATTGCTTTCAATATCCTCAATATTGGACGTTTGAAGCTGGGTGCAGGTGCTGCAGGTGGCGCACGTTCTGCGCTTAGTTTGACCGCTGCTTACACCACAGAACGCAAAGCCTTTGGCAAGTTCCTGCATGAGTTTGGCATGATTAAAAAGAAGCTGGCGCGCATGGCTGCCGAGACTTATGCTGCCGAGAGCGAGGCTTTCCGTACTGCTGCCAATATCGACCAAGCCCGCCGCAGCGCTGGTGACAATACCGAAGCTGCTTTCAAGGCAATCGAGGAGTATGCCGTTGAAGCCTCCATCGCCAAGGTTCATGGCAGCGAAGTATTGGCGTTCGTTGTCGATGAAGGTGTGCAGATCTTTGGCGGCTATGGCTTTATGCAAGAGTATCCGATTGAAAAGGCATATCGCGATGCCCGTATCAATCGTATCTACGAAGGGACGAACGAAATCAACCGCCTGGTCGCATCCGCTACATTATTCCGCCGCGGCAATACGCATTGCCATGAAGTACGCGCAGGCGCTCGAGCAGGAGGAGGAGTTCATTGAGTACCTGGCTAACTTGTTGATCGACCTGTATGCTGTCGATAGCGCACTGGCTCGTGCCACGCAGACTGTACGCCGGGGCGATGAGAACAGCGCAACGCATGTGAAGCTGGCGCAGCTTGCAACCTGGCTGGCTTTCTCACGCATGCGCTCGAATCTCGATCAAATCATTATGACCGGCATGGACGAAGACCAGATGGAAAAAGAACTTGCCCGTGTGCGCTCCTATATTGGTGACTACCTGCTGAACGGCGTCGCATTACAGCGTGAACTGGCAGCAATCGTAGTCGAGAAAAAAAGCTATCCTTTGTAAGGGCACATATAGGGAATAGGACATGATCAAAGTTTTCAGAGAACCCTCGTTCGTGGAGGTTGACGGCCGGAGGCTGGCATACAACGAAGTTTGTCCTACTGCCCCTAAAGGCACAATTCTGTTGCTGACAGGGCTTGCTGCCAAAAGGTATGGATGGTACCACCAGTTAGACGAATTTGGCCGCTACTATCGCCAATTACAGGCGGGCATGTCTCATGATGTTGCTCAACAATTAGATCGCATCCAGGCACCCACACTGGTTATTCATGGCGATGTAGACCCATTGGTACCATCTGAAAATGGCGATTACCTGGCTAAGCACATCAAGGAAGCAAAGCACATCGTGTATCGCAACGTCGGGCACGTTCCCATCTTTGAGTGCCCAGAACAGTTCAACCGCGATGTGCTGGCATTTCTAGAGAGTTAATATTGGCATAATCAATCTGACATTGTATACTACAATACCAGCAGAGGTAATAATCCTATACTTTTCCCTGCAATAGCTTGTTCAAAATATGGATTGATCGATCGAAAGTTATCTCTTTCCGCCGAAAGGGCAGAACGACATAACATAACCATCAGGAGGAATCATTATGACGTGTAGAACATGTGGCGCAGCACTTCCAGGCGGGTCAGGGTTTTGCCCCAATTGTGGTGCAGCGACACCCTATAATCTCTCAAGCCAGGGGACACCTGGAGTCCAGCCCGCAGGGCCTTCGCAGTATCAGTCCAATGTTCAGACTCCCCCTGCCTACAATCCGTCTCAGTTCCCCCAGCAACAGGGTCAAGCTGGTACTGCTCCAACCGTTTATGCAGGACCATCTTATGGCGGATCACAAGAGAATGCCCAGGTTACTCCTCCACCTCCGCCTGATTCTTACGGCCTAGCAGGATCACCTGGCGCATACGGCGCTCCCCCACCTCCACCTTATCCATACAGTACTCCATACGAACGACCTCCTGGTTCTTTTATGCCACCGGGTCAACCGCCCCGGCGTCAAGGCCCCAGAGTTGGCTTGATTATTGGTATGATTGCTCTTCTAGTGCTCCTGGTCGCTGGCGGGCTTATTGCAATTGTTGCAACCAGGAATAACACTCAGAGCAATGTGAATACCCCTACCGCCACGGCTGCGCAATCGACTTCGTCAACATCAACAACCTCGGGAGTGTCACCATCTGGCTCACCGGTTGATACCACGGCGGCAGCGATTATTACTAATCCCCAAACGGCAAGTGCTGTCGATAGTAACTATCTTCCTACCAAGGTCACAAGCAACTTTAGCATTGGCCAGACGGTCTATGTGACATTTCATCTGAATACGAATGGCCAGACAGGTTATGCGCAGGCAAAGTTATACAGTGATACCACCTACGTCGGCAATAAGATACTCACGGTGCAGACGGGCTACGATCACGGCTACTTCTCTGTTGAATTGAACACCACTGCCACCGGGACGGTCGAATTGTACTGGTGCACTCAATCTAATTGCAGCGATGCAAAGCTTGCGAACCAGGTGACCTTTCATGTAGCGTAGGTTCACCTGAGGAGGTAGCAAACATGGTTGTTAGCGTTTGTCCAGCAGCAACTGTCGCTGCCCCTGTTGATGAGGTGTGGGAACTGCTCACACAAACCTCAAAGTACGATAGCTGGTGGGATGCTCACCTTGAACGCAGTGTGCCGGAAGGGTCAGCTACTCCCGGACAGATGGTCTACGCTACGACGAGCGCTTTTGGAAAGCGATGGGACGTGAGCATTGTTATCAAGAATGTCGATTCTGGTAAGCAGAAGATCCAGTTTGATGTAACTCTTCCTCTCGGAATTGTAGATCATGTTACTATCGTATGTACCCCTGTGGATGCTGAGTCCTGTCATGTGCAATATGGTTGAGATTTTACCCTTCCTCCAGGATGGAGGGGCTGGCTACTCGAACATTTTGGGGCAGGTATGCTTCACAGGGGCGTAGAAGATTCATTAGCCAGGCTCAAACGTGCAGCGGAAGCGCTGCACAAGAGCAGGGAAACCATGTAGGTGCCAGATTATGGAGATGAACAAAATCATCGCTACATGCGGGATGCTTTCCCCCGCCCCAGGGCGCGATCAATCGAGCCCCTACTGCTCTGTCAAACTTCAATCGGCGCGGGGAACCTGGTGCCCGCAAGGGGCACCACTACATTTCGAGCAGTCAATTCAAGCTTGATAGAGCACGACGGCCGATAATGAAATTTAACAACTAACAGCGGCATTATGGATCGTCTCCATCTCGTATCAGCCATGACTGCTACAAGCGACACAAGTGATACAATTGATACAACTGATACAAACGACCATTCCCAGGTTTGATTGTCAATACTTGTAATCGGTGTGAGCGCGATCAATCGGCCCCTACGGCCCCATGATACATGCAGATATCGCGGGCCGGTAGTACATTCAGCAAGGAGAAATAAAGATATGCCAGAAGCGGTTATAGTTAGCGCAGTGCGCACACCCATTGGGCGTGCGAATAAAGGCGTACTGAAAGATGTACGCGCCGATGACCTTGCCGCCTTTGCAGTCAGAGCCGCTGTAGAGCGCGTGTCACAACTTGATCGTTCACTTATTGAAGATGTTATTCTTGGCTGCGCTTTTCCCGAAGGTGAGCAGGGAATGAACCTGGCACGCATAATCGTGCCGCTTGCAGGCCTGCCTGAAACGGCAGGAGGCGTCACCGTCAATCGCTTCTGTGCCTCCAGCTTACAGGCTGTTAATATGGCCGCGCAGAATATCATGCTGGGTCTGGGCGATGTCTATGTAGCGGGTGGCATCGAGAACATGTCACGTGTGCCGATGGGCGGCTTTAATCCCAGTTTCAACCCACGACTCGTCAAGCCTCGAGAAGGCGAGAACACTGATTTGTCTTACCCTCCACTCGAATTCGAGTATGGCTACTCCAGCTATATCCCAATGGGCATTACCGCCGAGAATCTTGCTCGTGAGTACAACATTAGCCGTGAAGAACAAGATGCCTTCGCGCTACGCAGTCACCAGCGGGCCATAGCTGCCACCGATAATGGCGTTTTCAAACGCGAGATTGTGCCTGTTCCTTTGCCAAGTGGCAGTTTGATGGAAATCGATGAGGGGCCACGCCGCGATACCTCATTGGAGAAGCTAGCCGCTCTTGAACCGGCTTTCATTAAGGGCGGGACCGTTACTGCGGGCAATTCCAGCCCCTTGAATGATGGCGCAGCCGCCGCTGTGCTGATGGCTGCGGAGAAAGCGCGCGACCTGGGTATTACGCCCCTGGCGAAGGTAATTACAATGGCCGTAGCGGGTGTGCGGCCGGATATCATGGGTATTGGTCCTGTACCTGCCATGAGAAAGGCTCTCCAGCGTGCAGGTATGCAACTTAACGATATTGATATCATCGAGATCAACGAAGCCTTTGCAGCCCAGACCCTGTCTGTAGTCAAGGCTATGGGGATCGATCTGGAGAAACTCAATCCTCACGGTGGCGCGATTGCCCTTGGACATCCGTTAGGGTGCAGTGGTGCGCGTATCATCGCCACGCTGATCAACGATTTGCAGACCCACGACAAGACACTGGGCATTGCCACGCTCTGCATTGGCGGCGGTCAGGGTCTGGCAACGATTATCGAAAGGATGTCGTAACTATGCCATACCAGATTCGTAAAGCGGCGGTACTTGGTGCCGGCGTGATGGGAGCAGCGATTGCCGCTCACCTGGCCAATGTAGGCATCCCCAGCCTGCTGCTTGATATTGTGCCATCTGATGGCGGTGACGATCGCGATAAAGTAGCCCGAACGGGATTAGAGAAGGCCATTAATGCGCGACCTGCTGCATTCTATAGCAAGAAAGATGCCAGGCTCGTCACGATTGGCAATGTCGAAGATGACCTGGATGAACTTGCCCACGTGGATTGGATCATCGAAGCTGTGGTAGAGCGATTGGACATCAAGCGTTCACTGTATGCGAAGGTAGAGCAGGTATTGGCCCCTGGCACCATTATCACTTCCAACACCTCTGGTCTGCCCGCTCACCAACTCACAGAGGGACGCAGTGAAGAGTTTCGACGCAACTTCTTAATTACACACTTCTTCAATCCTGTACGTTACATGCGCTTGCTGGAACTTGTCCCCGATGCTGACACTACTCCAGCATTGATGCAGTTCATGCAGGAGTTCTCTACCGAGGTACTTGGCAAGGGCGTGGTGGTGTGTAAAGACACGCCAAACTTTATTGCCAATCGTATCGGTGTCTATGCATCCCTGTCAACGCTCTACCGTGCGCTGAACGAGGGCTACACGGTCAGTGAAGTGGATACCCTCCTGGGACCTGCTATGGGACATCCCAGGTCCGCCGTTTTTCGCACAGGTGATCTCTCGGGGCTCGATACCCTGGCACACGTTGCCCAGAACCTCTATGAGAATGCACCTGGCGATGAACAGCGGGAAATCTTCCGTATACCGGAAGTCTTGCGGGAAATGATTCGCCGGGGCTGGCTGGGCGAGAAAAGCGGGCAGGGTTTCTATAAACGTGTCAAGAGCCCCGATGGTGAATCGACTATCCTGGAGCTGAATCTGAAGACACTCGAATACGAGCCACAGCAGAAGGTGCGCTTCCCATCGCTTGGTGCCGCACGCAACATCGATGACCCGGTACAGCGTATACTCACAGTCCTGGATGCAGATGACCGGGCCGGAAAGTTAGCGCGTGAAACAACGGCTGATTCCCTTATCTATGCCGCTAATCGCGCTTCAGGGATTGCCGATACTCTTGTAGCTGTTGATAACGTCATCCGCTGGGGCTTCAATTACGACCTGGGCAGCTTCGAAATGTGGGATGTGCTTTTGCAACATCCCGACATATTGCAAAAAGTGCTGCAGGATGGAACTGCTACACAAGCATTGCCTGAGTTGGTGCAGCGTGTGAAGAGCAAAGGACACGGCACTTTCTATATTGGAACTCCAGGACGGCTCCAGTTTTTTGATTTCCATACGGATACCTACAAGCCTGTTCCCGCTCCAAAGGGTGTCATCTCACTTGCAGCCGCTAAGGCCTCCAATAAGGTAATACGCGATAACGGGTCAGCGTCATTGATCGACTTAGGCGATGGCGTGGCCTGCCTCGAGTTCCATACCAAGATGAATACAATCGACGAGGGTATCATTGAAATGATGCGCTACATCGTAGGGGAAGGCCAGAAGCAGTTCCGAGCTATTATCATTAACAATGAGGCTGCGGACTTCTCAGCAGGGGCCAACGTCATGCTGGTGGTGATGGCAGCTAAGTCGGGCGAATGGAAGAGGCTGGAAGCGGGGCTTAATGATATCCAGCAGGCTCACCAACTGCTCAAATACAGTTCTATCCCCGTTATTGCAGCTCCCTCTGGTCGCGCTTTAGGCGGTGGCTGTGAGATTATCATGCATGCCAATCACGTTCGCGCTCATGTAGAGTCATACCTTGGCCTTGTTGAAGTAGGAGTTGGGTTGATACCCGCTGGCGGTGGCTGTAAAGAACTCCTGGTGCGCCTGGGAGCAACCGAAGAGCATCAGAAAGCTGGTAAGACTGGCGGACCATTTACGCCTTCTCGCTGTGCTTTCGAAACCATTGCGTTTGCT
>WNGD01007016.1_pt1 | contig 19655 bp, 13 predicted proteins | sample 5400671 | NCBI WGS metagenome assembly WNGD01 (sample SAMN13153369, study PRJNA577476) | soil metagenome | isolation source: 40 cm soil or saprolite under grassland replicate 2 | place: USA:California | collected 2016-06-15 | reverse complement strand
AAGCGGCCGAGCGCGAAGGTTTCCGGGCCTGCCGCCGCTGTCATCCTGCTGACGTCAACGGCACCGATCCGGCGGTCGCGCTGGTGCGCGAAGCCTGCCGGGCGCTCGACGCCGGCCAGTCTCCAACAACGGAGCCCCATCGCCTGGCGCGCGCCTTCAAGCGCGTCCTCGGCATCACGCCGCGCGCCTACGCCGATGCCCGCCGGGTGGCGCGCTTCAAACAGGAATTGAAACGGAGTAAATCAGTGAGTCCCGCATTGTATGAAGCCGGTTACGGCTCTTCGAGCCGCGTCTACGAGCGCGCCGACCAGCAGCTCGGCATGACACCCGCCACCTATGCCAAGGGTGGTGCAGGCATCGACATCACCTTCGTCACCGTGGCGACATCCCTCGGCCGGTTGCTCGTCGCCGCGACGGAGCGCGGCGTGTGCCGGGTCATGCTGGGCGAGGACGTCGCGAAGCTCGAAACCGATCTGCGCACGGAGTTTGACGCGGCGCGGGTGCAGCGGGAGAAAGGCGGAAAGCTGGAGGGGTTCGTCGACGCGATTCTCTCGTATCTGGATGGTCGCGAGCCGCATCTCGACCTGCCGCTCGACATCCGCGCGACGGCGTTCCAGCGGCGCGTGTGGCAGGAGCTGCAGCGGATCCCGTTCGGAGAGACTCGCACCTACGCGGACGTGGCGAAGCAGATTGGCCAACCGCAGGCAACGCGCGCCGTGGCTCGTGCGTGCGCGACGAACCCCGCCGCGCTGATCATCCCGTGCCATCGCGTGGTGCGAGAAGACGGTGCGCTGGGCGGTTATCGCTGGGGCGTTGAGCGGAAGGAAGCTCTGCTCGAGATGGAAAAGAACCCTACTTAGCGGGGATCCAGTAGCTCACTTTCACAGCAAAAAAATTGTCCCCTCTCGCCCCAAACGAGTCGAGGAGGTCCCTGAATCCCACCGCGCGCACTTGCGCCTGGGATCCACCGCGGTCCTGCGCCCACACCACGTACAGCGTGCTCCCCGGCCTCCATTCCCAACGGAGGACCGCATTGCTGCGGAACGATAGGAAATGGAAATCGGGATTCGGAATCGTCACCGTGTGGCTGGGACCGTCGGTCACGGTATAATCGCCCGTCGAGTCGCGGACAATCGTCGTCCCGTCGGTGCCGTAGCGGCGCAGCGCGAACGTGCGTGGCTGTGGCAGCTCGCCGAGCCCGTAGTAGTGACCGCTCGCGGCGAACGGCTCGCCCCACAATTCGAGCGTCAGATCAGGGCCGATAGTGTAGTTCGCGCGCAAATCCATCAAGAACGTGCTTTGATCGATCTGCCCGAAGACGTAGCGCTTGTTGTACGTTGCCGCCGAGCCGCCGCTATCGACCGTCATAACCCACTGGCGCGGGGTTATGTCCCGCAGGTAATTCGGCGTCGCGGAAAACTGGAAGCGACTGGACGGCCGAATCGACAACTCTCCACTCAACCGGTAGGTCTCGCCGCCCAGCTCGTCCTCGCCGTAGTAGACCCGGCCGACCCACCCGTTCCTCGCGCCGAAGTTATTGGAGAGACGCACGACCCAGTTCCACGATTGGGGCGTGGCGATCTGGGGGCCGCCGCGGGTCGCGGAGTGATCAAAGGAGCGCGGGAGAACGTCGACATAGGAGCTGAGATCCCAGAAGTTCTTCAGGATGACTTCGCCGTAGAGCTCGGCGTAAAAAAACTGCCGCGTGCCGCCGAAGTCGTACTCGATCGCTGAGTTGATGTTCGCGTTGTAATTCTGATACCATCTTCCCGGCTTGGTCTGGCGGTAGATCAGTCCCGCGAATCCGGTCCGCCCATCCGCATTGACGAGCCGGCCCGCCTGGTTCGGATCAAATGCCGGCGATTCCCAACCGTACTGCAGATCGTACAGCCAGTTGCCCTTGGTCTTTCTGAACCACAGACTCGCGACGCTTCCCGTGAAGGTGGTGCGAGCGGAATCGTGCGTCAGGTAGCCGGCGTCCGGGCGCTGGAAATAGTGCACCGCCGAGTATTGCACACGGTTGATGGCCGCCGTGTCGCCGCGCAAGTGACTGAATCCGGCCCAGCCGCGCAGCTCGTATGCTCCACGATCCCAGCGGAGTACCCAGTCGGCGCCGCCGGCGTAGGCGCGGTGGACGTAGCTCGGCGCCACCAGCGCATCCATGTCCCGCTGTACCGTCGTGAGCGTCACACCGACCACCGATTTCGACGCACCGAACTCCTGCTGCACTCGCACGACGCCATAGCCCGCCGGCGGCACGAGCTCCGTGCGACCGAACGTTCGCGTGGTCGAGTCGTAGGTCCGCGCGGACTCACGCGAAGTGACCGCGGCGAGGGCGCCCAGCGACATCCCGGTAGCCAGACGCCCGGTCACTTTGGCCGCGCCGAGGATCGTAGCATTCTGCGGACAGTCCACGAAATCCCCGCTGGCATTGCACGGCGGCCGCTGGCCGATGCGGCGCGAAAAGAAGTAACTGGGACCGCTGCCGCGCAGTAATTGATTGCCCTCGGTAAAGAACGGCCGGCGCTCATCGAACGTCACCTCGAACGCCGTCAAGTTCACGAACGCCGGATCGGCTTCGACCTGACCGAAGTCCGGATTCACCGTGCCGTCGAGCGTGATGTTGGGGCCGAGGCCCATTTTCAGGTCCGCGCCGACGCGGCCCGCGAGGTTGGCCTTGTCGTTGAACGGATCGACCGGGCTCACGTCGCTGAGGACGCGCGCGTCGACGGCGCCGTACGGCATCAGCTCGAGCCGCCGCGTGGGCTTGATGCCTTCGATCCCCACCAGCTCCCCCATGAACGACGACCATCCGGTACGATTGGTGGGCACCGGGATCCAGTAGTCGTCCTCGCTCGTGACGGGATTCCAGCGGTTGGCATTGAAGCCCCACACCTGGACCGGCTGATTCGTGAAGCGGAGCTGCGAAAAGGGGATGCGCATCTCCGCCGTCCAGCCGAGGGCGTCGATGTTCGCGTTCGCCTCCCAGACCGGGTCGAACCCCCAGTTCACGTCGTTTTCATTATCCGACGCATGATACCAATCCGCCCGCACGCCGGACGCCGAGACGCCGAACGAGTACGCGGTGCGCTTGTCGTGGTAGCTGTCGAACGACACCCACATGCGTTCGGCCTGGAAGGTATTGTCGCGGCGTGAGAGCGGTGCCTGAATCTTGGAAGGATCCCGGCTGAACATCCGCGCGCCAACATAGACCGCAGCGTCGTCGTAGAGAATCGCGATGCGCATGCTGTCGCTGGGCGGCGCGCCTTCGCGGGGCCGTTTCTGGACGAAGTCGCTGATCCACACCGCCTGTGCCCAGGCCGCGTCGTCGAGCTTCCCATCGACGGTGATCGCGGCGCCGCCCTGCAGGCGGATCGCGCGCACCTGTTTGTGGGCAGTGACCGCGCTCGTGTCCTGCAGCGCGGTGGACGCCGCGAGGCCCAACGCGAGCAGAATCAATCGCGGGACAGCGCTTCGTACACGCGGCCGCGATCGTACTGCGAACCGATCGATGCGGCGTCGGCGCGTACCGCCGCACGCACCGTGTCATCCATCCGGACGCGGCGGATCACCGCGATGAGCAGCTCCGAGAGCTCGTGATCGGATGAGATCCCCTGCGCCGACTCGAGCACCGCGAGCGCCACGGGAAGGGGGACTTCGCCGTGCTCGACCACGCTGAGCAGCGTGCGACCGTGCTCGTAGTCGGAATTGAGCGTGCCCGCCGCGGCGAAGAAGGCCGGCCGCAGCGCATCGTCCAGGACGTACGACCCGCCGACTTCAATCAGCAGCTCCGCCAACTCGTAATCGGACGAGATGGTCTTGGCCGAGGTGAGCACGTCGGCGAGTATCGCGGGGCTCGTGCCCTCGCGCTGCACCACCGCGCTGAGCACACGGCGATGCTCATAGTCGGACTGCAGCGAGTTCGCCGCCTTGAAGAAGGCCGGCCGCACGGCGTCATCGATATGACGGGCCTGGTTCACCTCGATCAACAGCGTGGCCAGCTCGTAGTCGGAGTTGATCTCGGCGGCCGCGTCGAGCATCGCGGACTCCGCCGCCGGCGTCAGGCCGGGCCTGGACAGCGCCGCCGTCAGCACACGATGCCGCTCGTAGTCGGAGCCGATCGATTTGGCGGCGGTGATGAAGCCCGCCTGCATCCGTTCGCTCAGCGGCTGCGTCTTGGAGACGGCGATCAAGAACTCCGCGAGCTCGTAATCGCTGCTGATGGTTTGGCCGGCGAGCGTGACTAACCGCTCGTAGCCCGCCGCATCGAGCTTGCCGCTTGCGACCGCCGCCTGATAATAGATCCGCCGCGTGTAGTCGCCGGACAGCGCGCCGAGCTCGTCGATCAGCCCCTGAATGCCGTGGTGGTCGAGAATCCAGCGGGCGCGTTCTTCCGCCATGTAGCCGGTGCGCCGGAACAGATAGGTGAGGGTTTCGGCGAACCAGCGTTTGGCGTCGGCATCGTAGGGCCGAACGTCACCGTCTTCCTTGTACGTACGCTCGAGCGTCCCGCCGCTGCCCCGCCGCACCGTGAGGCGGCGATCGTGAGTCCCGTAATCCACTTCGACGATCACCTGACCTCCGTTCGCCAGCGACGCAATGTCGGTGAAATCGTCGTTGAACGCGAATTTGCCAACCGAGGATAGTCTGATGGTGCAGTTCCCGAGCGTGAAGCTGATCGAGACGTCATCGTTCTCGATCGACGTGCTGGTATGCGAATGCCCCCCCCGTGTTTCGCCGGAGCAGCCGCGCAGCGTGTCGGTCACCGCGAGACGCTTCGGTTGCGCCACGCGACGCTTCGTGAAGACAGGTGCAGGGACGCGCGGAATGGTGTCGACCGCACTCGCAAGTCCGGCCGGTTCGGCGACCCGCGGCGCCACCGCCGCGAGCGGCACGACGACTGCGATCGCCACGATCCAGGCCGGGAGCGCGGCGCGCGGCGACAAAGTGTCGCGGCAGCGCCGCGTATCGAGCACGTCGATCAGCCGCGTAGCGAGCTGCGCCGGCCGCGCCATGGCGACGCTGGCGAGCGACGTGGCGCGCGCCGCCCGCAGGCCGCGCGCAATGTCGAGCAAGTGGGTCGCGTAGACCGATGGCGTCGCGCCGGCGCGCAGCACGTGATCGTCACACGCTCGCTCGCGCTCCTCGCGCAGCCGGGTGGCGGCGAGCCACACCAGGGGATGGAACCAGTAGAGCGCACATGCAATGCGGGCGATCAGCTGGATCAGGAAGTCGTGCCGCTTCACGTGCGCCAGCTCGTGCAACAGCACGTCGCGCCGTCGTTCCGCGTCCCATTCATCGGCTTCCGCGGGCAACAGAATGGCCGGGCGCCGGATGCCCCACGTCATGGGCATCGCGGGTCCGTTCGCCTGAAGCAAGCGGACATGCCCCGCGAGCCCGAGCTCGAGCGCCAGGTCCTCGACCAGGATGCGCCAGGCTGGATCCCGCGGCGGTGCAGTCGTTCGGCCCAGCCAGGCGATCCGCGCCAATCCCACCGCGAGGAGCATGAGCACCGCGGCGACCCCGCTGAGCCAGACCGGAAGGACGAAGACGGTCCAATCAGGCGTGAATTGGAAGCGAACGGGGCCTTCATCGACGGTCGCAGAAGACGGGGAGCTTTGTTCCGGCGCGATCGGCACGCGGCGCGCCGCCGGCGCCGCCGGTCCAGGCTGGGGATCGGGCTGATTGTCGAATGAGACGGGCACGTCCAGACGGGGCCAGCCGGCAAGCCGCAAGTTCGGAAGCAGCGCGGACGCGAGCGGCAACGCGAGGACACCGCCACAGGCGAGCGCCCAGACGAGATGTCGTAGCGCCGCGGGCGAGCGCCATAAGAGCAGCGTCACCGCGGCGGCGAGCAGCAACACCACCGTCGATTTGACGAACGCATCGATCAGGATCGCGATCATCTCAGCGGCCCTCCTTCCGCGCGTCGGCAATCAGCCGGCTCAAGCGTGCCAGCTCCGCATCGGACAGGCGTGTGGACGAGAGGTCGAGCAATGCCGCGACGGCTTGCTCGGTAGACCCATCGAAGAACGTATGAAGCAGCTGGCGCAGCGCGGATTGGCGGGCGCGCTCGAGCGGCACGGTGGGAAGAAAGACGTAGCGCGGGCCATCTTCTTCGTGGCGGATATGTCCCTTCTCCTCCAGCACCCGCAGCAGTGCCCGGACCGCGGAGTAGCCGGGCGGATCGGCGAGCTGGTCGAGCACCTCGGCGGCGGTCGCGCGGCCCGCGCGGTAGATCACGTCCATGATCTCCCGTTCACGACGGCTGAGCTGGGCATTCGTTTCTTTAGACATTGCCACTGCCTCTGCGGTTGAATGCTAAAAAATTAGCATTTGCTGCTAAGAAAGTAGCATATGGTCCCTGCCTGTCAATCAGGAATTGTCTGGGAATTGTCTGGCTATGTGGTGCCGAATCCGGGGGCGTTGCGCACTTGCCGGGCCTGCCACAAGTGGCGGCGGTCGTGGGCGAGGATGAAGTTGAAATACGCGCCCAACGGCAAGCGCAGCAAGCTGTTAACGGGCGAGATCGTCCTGACCCGCGCCAAATCGAGGCCATCCGCCTGGCGGACCCGCTCGGCCAGTTGATCGCGCACGACCGCGAATTGCGGGATGATCTCCGCCGCGCGGTAGGTCTTGCCGGCCGGAATCCGCATGATCCGCGGCGACTTCATCCGCCATTTGGGCGGCGGCTCCATGGAGCCGGCCATCCAGCGTGAGAACCAGCCGTAGCGGAACGGCCCAGGCGCGGTTTTGCCTTGTGCCCGCCCTTGCGCGATCGCGCGGTCGAACGCCGGTAATGTCTTCGTGACGCCAACGTTCAAGTGCTCCAGGCATTCTGCGATCGACCAGCTGTCTTTGCGCGGCCGCCAATTGAACTGGGCCTCGCTGAGGCCGGCCGTAACAGCCTGCCCTTCCAGTTTGATGGCCTCGACTTGGTCGAGCATTGATTGCAGTTCGGGGGTCATGACAGGCTCCCTGCAAGATGTCTTGGTCGCACATCACATCTGAGGCTCACCTGACGTTATAATCTCGTCGCATGGTGCACCCGACGCGGTGGGCGGTCGCCCTCGTTCTCGCACTGCTCCCTTCTACTATACTGCGCGCGCAGGACGTCGCGTATCGTCTCGTCGTGCACGCCTCGAATCCGGTCGCCAGCCTCACGCGCGACCAGGTGTCGAAAATCTTCCTGCGCAAAGTGACGCAATGGGATGGCCATAAACCGGTTCTGCCGGTCGATCAGGCGCCGGAATCGCCGGTGCGCCGCACGTTCACGAAGCAGATTCATCAGCGCACCATCGCCGCGATTCAGACCTGGTGGCAGCAGCAGACGTTCGCCGGCATCGCGGTGGCCCCGCCGGAGCGCACCTCCGATGCCGCGGTGCTGGCGTATATCCGCATGTATCCGAATGCGATTGGGTATGTCCGCGCGGGCGTGCCTACGGGCAAGGACGTGAAAATCGTCGACGTCACCCCTTAAGGCGGAGTCTCGAAGACATACAGCTGCGCGTGGGCCGCAGGGTTGTGCTCGCCTGCCCACGTTTCCGCGACATACACGCGGTGTTCGACCGGGTTTGGCAAGATTCGGCAGAGCTCGTGACCGTACGGGATATCGGTGACGACGTGCAGCGTCGTAAGCGCCTGCATCGTCTCGCGGTCGAATACCTCGAGCCGCGACTGTCCGGTCGTGGTGACACCGGCGACGTAGAGCCACGGGCGCGATTGATCGGGAGCGACGGCGCAGGGCTCGAAATCGAGTGACCGCGAAGCGAACAGCTGGCCGTCGGAGGCGCGTACCGCCACGATCGTAAACGCCGCCGCCGACTCTCCCGCGAGGTACAGCGTATCGCCAGCGCTCGAGAACGCCGCACCCTGGGCGGCACTCAGGGCTGGAACGCGATAGCCAACGCTCCCAAGACCGACGTCGATCACCGGGACCCCCGGCGTCCCGGAATCGCCGATTGTGCCCGCCAGCAGGACGGCGCGATCTCGCCGTGGCGAGCGGACGACGTCGCTGACCGCGGTCCCAGGGATCGTTTCGGCCGTGCATACCCCGCTATCGCAAGCAGTGACGGAGAACGTGGCGTCAGCCAGCACGACCCAGCGGCCGGTCTGCAGCACGGCGACGAAATGATCGGTCATGGCCGATGCGGTGTCGGTCAGTGGGTAGAGCGGCTCGGTGTGCCATACGAGCCACCGCCCCGTGCTGCATCCGCCGGTCAGGAGGACGAGATCGCTCACGTTGGGCCCCGGCCCTACGCCGCGCGTACAGGAGACGGCGTGCACCGTGTCGCCCAGCTCGATCGCCTTGTTGGTTCGAATGTTCCAGCGGCGCAAGCCTGTCGGCCCGCTGCCGAACAGATATCGTGTGTCGCGACCCGGTTCAGTCCGGCCGCTGAGCAGTGGGCCTTCAATCCGATTGACAAATCCGCGCAACTGGACGACGACCGCGTGCGGGTCCACAACACGCGCTACGACGCGCAGCGTGTGCGGTCCCGGGCGATCCGGGGCCACCGCGGCGACGGTCGTGTCATCCACGCGACGCACGGCGAGCAATTGCCCATCGAGCAGGATGTCCGGGAGGGACTCCGCCGCGAATCCGTGCGACGTAACGACGAGCTCGCCGCCGCTCCACACGTCCGGAGTCGCGCGGTAGGTCTGCAACTCTGGTCGCGGCTGTACGGTGGGGATCTTGTCGCACGCGGCGAGCACAATCCCCACCCAGATCAACCACCCCCGCGAACGGCTAGCGCTGGCCATCTCCGCTGCTCGCCGCCGCCTCGCCACCCAACCGGTGCTTCTGATACCAGCTCATCATGTAAAGCTGCGTCCGCAGGAAGTTCGACGGCTTGGACGACGTGCCGTGATACTCGCCGTTGAAGCGCAGCATCACCACCGGAACCTTCAGCATCTTCAACGCCGAGTAGAACTCTTCGGTCTGGGGCATCGGCGTCCGCAGGTCCAGCTCGCCCGTCATCAGCAGCGTCGGTCTGGGGCATCGGCGTCCGCAGGTCCAGCTCGCCCGTCATCAGCAGCGTCGGCGTCTTCACGTTGCCGACGTACGCGAGCGATGACTGCTTGATCCACTGATCCGGCTTCTCCCAGAACGGCGCGTCGAAGAAGCCGTAGGTGAACAGCGGGACGTCGGTCTGTCCCGCCATACTCATCCAGTCGATCACCGGGCAGCGCACCGCCGCCGCCGCAAACCGCGTCGTGTGCCCGATCACCCAGCTCGATAGCACGCCGCCGCCCGAGCAGCCGCCGACGTACATGCGCTGCGTGTCGATGTACCCGCGTGCGACGACGGTATCGACGCCGGCCATCAAGTCGTCATAATCGACGCTCGGGTAGGCGCGCTCGATCGCATTGCCGAAGCTCGAGCCGTAGCCCGTGCTGCCGCGAGGATTGGTGATGAGCACGACATTTCCGTTGGCGGCGAAGTTCTGCAGCTGATAACTGAACGCGCCGTTGTACATCCCATGCGGCCCACCGTGGATCTCCATGATCAGCGGATACTTCTTGCTCTTGTCGAAGCCGGGCGGCTTGATGATCCAGCCTTGGACGCGGGCGCCGCCGGTCGAGGCGTACCAGACCGTTTCCTCGGATCCTAGGCGAATGTGATCGAGGACATCCGCGTTCACATTCGTGAGCCGAGTGACCGGCTGCGCCCGTCCCGCCTTGAGGCTGAACCGGACGACGTCGGGTGGATTCATCGCGTCGGAACGGATGCCGACGCCGCTGAAGTCCCGGCCGACCGACGTAACAGACAGCATTTGATCGCCGTCGGTGACCTTACGATTGCCGCCGCGGACGCCGGCGAAGTACACGTTGCTCGTGCCTTGCTCGGCCATCGCGAAGAACACGCCACTGCCATCCGGACTCCAGCGCACGCCGCCTGGATCACGGTCATAGGTCGTGAGCGCGCGCATCCCCGTGCCATCGATTCCCACTGTCCAGACTTCGTCGGCACGATAGGAAAAGGTGCCGTACTCGTGCCCCGTGAACGCCACACTGCGCCCGTCGGGTGAAACGACCGGCCCGGTCCAGCCGCCTTTCTTGCTGACCAGCTGCCGCACGGCGCCGCTTTTCACGTCCACGGCATACAGATACGACTCGCGGTAGCGGTAGTCCGCGTCCGCTTCGCGCAGGCCATCGAAGACGATCGAGCGCCCGTCTGGTGTCCAATCGTAGTTGGGCCCTGAGCCACCCAGCTCGCTCGTCGCATAATCACCGGACGTGAGCGGACGAGGCGTCCCGCCTTCGGCCGGGACCAAAAAGATCTGCGTCGTTCCCTGCTCGATGTAGCCGGTGCGGTCACGACGGTAGTGCAGGCGATCCACGATGCGCGGCGCCGGCGTCCACTTCGCGCCTTCCGGCGCGGTGGGCATGCTGATCTTCCACGGCGTCTCGCTCTTCACCAGCATCGTGAACGCGAGCGAGCGGCCGTCCGGCGCCCAGGTCAGATTCGCGGGAGTCTCGCTGACGTGCGTGACCTGCGAGGTCGCGCCCTCGGCGTCCATCCAACGCACGAAGACCTGCGTCCCCTTCGGCTCACCGTCGGCGGAATACGCGATGCGCGTGCCGTCGGGCGACCAGCGCGCGCTCGACCCTTTCACCAGGAAGCGATTGCGCGAGCCATCGGCATTCATGATCCACAACCCTGAATCCCAACGGTCCTCGACTTGATTCACCCAGCGGCGCGTGTACAAGATCTGTGAGCCGTCGGGCGACACCTGGGGATCGGCGACCTGCTCCCAATCGAGGTAATGATTGACGGTGAGCAGCGTGTCGGATGCGGTCTCTTGCGCCGGCAGGGCGGTGATTGGCGCGAGCAGGACAGCGAAGATCAGCACGGGTGGACGGCGCATGATTTCCTCCTAGATGAGGCTCAAGCTACCCGCCGGGGAACGCCGATCAAGTACGTCGTGTGCAGCGGCGAATGTGGCGCGCGCGCCTCACCGATCTCCCACTCGAATTCGTCCAGCCCGAGAACCAACGCTCCCAGCTCGGCTGGCGTATACGACCGCAGGCACGAGACGACACCATCGACAGTGCCGACCACCGGCAGCAGCGGCGGGAGGTACGCCCACATCAGACGCGACCACCGGAACGGCCGAACGAACGGCACGGCGGCGAGCACCCCCAGCCACGTCATGGCGACGAGGCCGATATCGAACGGCCGGCGGCGAGCCGCTTCGAAGACGGCGATCCCCTGCTTCCGCCGAACGGCGTCTTCCAGAATCGCCCGGGCGTCGGCCGGGCGGAAATGGTGAAATGACGTGAAGAGTGTTCGAAAGCCCGTCAGGTCTGCCGGCACTGTTCGCGCATCGACGGGCAACGGGTGCATTCCCTCGATCCGCCCACGGTGCGGATAGAGGTCCGTCAGCACGATGGGCACGTCCACTTGCGGCGCGAGCCACGACCACGGTCCGCCCGCTCCCGAGCACAGGTCTACGATGCGTGTCGCGCCGGCGCGCCGCAGTGCTCGACGCAGCAGCGGTACTGCGGGCTCGTAGGTCCGGACCAGGTTCAGCGTGAACGCGAGAAAGTCCGTCAGGGCATCGCGCAACGACGGCGGGCAACTCGGTAAATCGTGCAGTTCCACCAGATGAAGTCGCATTGCTCCAAAGTTTGCACGAAACGCCCCACGGCGTGAGATTTCGCGCCCGACTATGGAAACCCCGACGTGAGCCTGCGGACCACACCGTTTCACGCCCGCACCGGGCCGCTGTCGGAGGGCCAGGCGTGGCGGCGTTGGGCCGGGTACGTGGTCGCCAGCTCGTACGAGCTGGCGCATGACCGCGAATATCACGCGATCCGCAATTCGGCGGCGCTGTTCGACGTCTCCCCGCTCTACAAGTACATGATCACCGGGAAGGACGCGGCGCGGCTGCTCGACCACGTCGTGACCCGCAGTGTCGGCAAGGCCAAAGTCGGCCAGGTACTGTACACGCCCTGGTGCGATAACGACGGCAAGCAGATCGATGACGGCACCATTTCCGTCCTCGCCGAGCAGACGTTCCGGATGACGTCCGCCGACCCGACGCTGCGCTGGCTGCACCTGAATGCCTCCGGCCTGAGTGTGAACATTCAGGATATTTCCGACACGACCGCCGCCCTGTCGCTCCAGGGTCCAAGCTCGCGTGCCATACTCCAGATCGCCGCCGAGCAGGATCTCTCGAAACTGAAATACTTCCGGCTGACGAGCGCCAAGATCCGCGGCATCCCCGTAACGATCTCCCGCACCGGCTACACCGGCGATCTCGGCTATGAGGTGTGGGTCGACGCCGCACAGGCGGTGCCGCTCTGGGACGCGGTTGTAGAGATCGGCACGGCGTACGGGATTACGCCCGCCGGCATGCTGGCCCTCGACGTCGCCCGCATCGAGGCGGGGTTGCTCCTCATCGAGGTCGACTACTTCTCGTCACGCCACGCGCTGATCGAGGCGCAGAAATCCTCACCGCTCGAGCTCGGGCTCGGCTGGACGGTGGCGACCGACAAGGAGCGCTTCAACGGCCAGGCCGCGTTGGAGGCTGAGCGCCGCCGGGGGCCGTCCTGGCAGTTCACGGGACTCACGGTGAACTGGGATTCGCTCGAGCGACTGTACACCGAGGTCGGACTGCCGCCGCGCCTTCCGTCGCAGGCATGGCGGACGAGCGTCCCCATCTACGATCCGCGCGGCGATCATCAGGTGGGCTATGCGACGAGCGGCGGATGGTCGCCGCTGCTCAAGTGCTACATGGCACTGGCTCATCTCGAGTCGTCCAGCGCGGCACCGGACACCGAGCTGCGGATGGAAATAACCGTCGAGCACCGCCGCAAGCAGGCGACGGCGTACGTGACGCCGCTTCCCTTCTTCAATCCCGATCGGAAACGCGCGTGAAGAAATACGACGCCATCATCATCGGTGGTGGCCACAACGGTCTTGTAACCGCCGCGTATCTCGCGCGCGCGGGAAAATCGGTGCTCGTGCTCGAGCGCCGACCCCGCGTCGGCGGCGCCGCTGTAACGGAAGAGATCTTTCCGGGCTTCAAGTTCTCGATGTTCTCCTACGTCGTCAGCCTGTTGCGCCCCGAGATCATCCGCGATCTCGACCTGCCGCGGCACGGGCTACACATCCTGCCGCTCGAGAGCACCGTCACGCCGATGGAGAACGGCGATTACCTCGCCGCCTGGGGCGATCACGACGAGACGCGCCGGGAGCTGTACCGGCATTCGCCGCGTGACGCGGAGGCGTACGACGAGTACGGCCGGCTGATGCACTTCATGGCGCAGGCAGTAAAGCCGATCCTCGGCATGGTGCCGCCCGATCCGACATCGTTCTCTCCTGGAGACTTGGTCGGTCTCTTGAGACTGGGTAAGCACTTCCGCGGGTTGGGCGCCGAGCGACTCCACGCGCTCGTCAAACTGATGACGATGAGCTCGGCCGACTTCCTCGACGAGTGGTTCGAGACCGACGTTCTCAAAGCGACCAAGTCTGCGAGCGGGATCATCGGCACGTTCCTGGGGCCGCGCTCACCGGGGACCGCCTACGTCCTGCTGCATCATTACATGGGCGAGCTGGACGGCGTGTTTCGCGCGTGGGGCTTTGCCAAGGGGGGAACGGGCGCCGTGAGCGAGTCGATCGCGTCGGCAGCTCGCTCGTTTGGGGCCGAGATCCGATGTGATGCCGGCGTCGCGAAGGTCCTCGTCCGCAACGGACGCGCCACCGCTGTCGTGCTCGAGGGAGGCGATGAGGTCGAGGCATCCATTGTCGTGTCGAGCCTTGATCCGCGCCGCACTTTCCTGCAGCTGCTCGACTCCAAGGATCTGCCTGACGAGTTCGTGAGCGACATCCGTCGCTTCAAGTTCCGCGGCTCGTCGGGAAAAGTGAACCTCGCCCTCGATGGCTTGCCGAGCTTCACATGCATGCCGGGGATTGGCCGGCAGCACCGCGGTGCCTTTTCGATCAGTCCGAGTCTCGACTACGTCGAGCGCGCGTATGACGACGCGAAGTACGGCGAGTTCTCGCGCCGTCCCTACATGGACATCGTCTTTCCATCGATGATCGATCCGGGCATGGCGCCGCCGGGCAAGCACGTCATGTCGATCTTCGTCCAGTACGCGCCATACACCCTCAACGGCGGCTGGACGGACGCGAAGCGCGAGGCGTTCGGCGACGCGGTGGTCAACACGGTCGAGAGCTTCGCGCCGGGCTTCAAGGCGAAGATCTTGCATCGCCAGGTCATCACGCCGCTGGACATCGAGCGGATCACCGGCCTGTCTGAGGGAAACATCTTCGCCGGCGAGTTGGCGCTCCATCAGCTCTTCTTCCTCCGTCCCGCGCCGGGATGGGCCAAGTTCGCAACGCCAGTCCGCAACTTCTATCAGTGTGGATCCGGCACGCATCCCGGCGGCGGCATCATGGGCGCTTCGGGAAGGCTCGCGGCGCTGCGCATCCTGAAAGACGGCCGATGACCGCGAGCTTCGACGCGATCGTCATCGGCGCCGGCGCCAACGGCCTCGTCGCAGCGCACTATCTCGCTGGCGCCGGCAAGCGCGTCGTCGTCGTGGAACAGCGCCAGGCGGCCGATCACTCCGCCGATATCGGCTGGGTGCCGCCCCGCGTGATTCGCGATCTGGGCTTGAGTCAGCTGCGCCTCGAGCAGCCCGATCCGTGGCTCACCGTGCCACTCGACGGCGGGAACACGCTCGAGCTGTCGCGCGACATGGGGCGCTCGGTCGAGGCGATCCGCCGCATCAGCCCCGCCGACGCGGCGAAATGGCCGGAGTTCAGCCAGCGCATGCGCACGCTCGCGGGAGTTCTGGAGAAACTTTACCTCGCGCCACCCCCCGACATCGAGACACGCGATCCCCGCGAGCTGGCGCGCATCGGCGGCCTGGGCCTCTATGTTCGCCGGCTCGGTAAACAGGCGGTCATCGATCTCGCCCGCATTCTCCCGATGGCGATCGCCGAGCTGCTCGACGACTGGTTCGAGAGCGACGCGTTGAAGGGGGCCCTCGGCGCGCTCGGGATCTGGCACCTGAAGCAAGGACCGCGCTCGGGTGGCACGGCATTCAACCTCCTGCATCACCACGTGGGGAGCCCCGCGGGCGTGTTTCGCCCGGTGCGGTCGAACGTGACGCAAGTCTTGGAAGGGATGAAGCGTGTGGAGGTGCGGCGCGGCAATCGTGCGACCGTGCTCGCAAAGAACGGCCGGGCGACGGGCGTCGTGCTGGAACAGAGTGGCGAGACGATTCTCGCGCCGCTGGTCGTGTCGAGCGCTCCCCCCCGCGGCACGCTGGACCCTGTCGCGATCGAGCTGGATCCGGAATTCGCGCGGGCGGTGCGCAACATCAAGGAGCGTGGCGTTGTCGCGCGCGGAACGCTGACCCCCGATCGGGCGCCTCCCCCGAGCTACGCGAATCTTTGCATCGCGCCATCCCTCGACTACCTGGAGCGGGCCTACGACGACGCCAAGTACGGCCGAGACTCGGCGGCCCCGTACGTCGAGGTGCAGCGCTTCGATGGAAACCGCCTGGAGCTCCACGTCCAATACGTGCCGCCGGGAACCCATGAGGGGCTGGCGCAGCGCGTCGCGCAGGTCCTCAAAGTTCGGCCGGATCAGCTGCAGCTGCAGGCAGCCGAAGGGAGCCTCTACCACGGCGAGCTTACTCTCGACCAGATTCTGTTCATGCGTCCCGTCCCCGGCTGGAGCCGCTACCGTACCCCTATCGCGGGGCTGTTTCTGTGTGGCTCGGGCACTCATCCGGGCGGTGGGATTCCCGGCGCGGCCGGGCGCAACGCGGCGCGCGAGATCCTATGAGCTTTCTCAAGACGGTCGAGAGCTATCGCCAGGGCGCGCGCACGCTGCCGGGCCGTTACTACACGGCACCGGACGTGTTCGCCGACGAGCAGGAACGCATCTTCGCGCGCCACTGGATCTGCATTGGACGCGACGCAGCGCTCGCGGCGCCCGGGGATTACCTCACCGTCGAGATCGCCGGCGAGAGCATCATCGTGTTGCGCGATCAATCGGGTGAGCGGCGTGCCTACTACAACGTCTGCCGCCACCGCGGGACGCGGCTGTGCGAAGCCCCCAAGGGCCGGCTCTCTGAAACGATTCAGTGCCCCTATCACGCGTGGACGTACGCGCTCGACGGCCGTCTGATCGGCGCGCCGCACATGAACGAAGTGGAGGGCTTCGACAAGAAGGCGTATCCGCTCCACGCCGTGGCGCTCGCCGAGTGGCAAGGATTCCTGTTCGTGAATCTCGATCCACACGCGACTCCCGCCGCCAAATGGTTCGCGCCGCTCGAAGGAAGATTCTCGCGCTACAACCTGCCGCTGCTGCGGACGGTGCGGCGCATCGAGTACGACGTGCGCGCCAACTGGAAGCTGGTCCTGCAGAACTACAACGAGTGCCTGCACTGCCCCACGATTCATCCGGAGCTGTCGACCAAGCTGCCGTACACGAGCGGGGCGAACGACCTCATCGACGGACCGTTCCTGGGCGGCTACATGGAGATCAAGGCGCCGCACGAGAGCGCGACGATGACCGGCCGCGTTTGCGCGCTGCCGCTGGGGACCCTCGCTGCCGAAGATCAACGCCGGGCGTTTTACTACGCGCTGTTCCCCACGATGATGCTCAGCCTGCATCCCGATTACGCCGTGTTCTATACCGTCTGGCCGGTCGGCCCGATGCAGTCCCGCGTCGTCTGCGAATGGATGGTGCACGCCGATGCGCCGGCCGCGGCGGGCTACAACATCCAGGACGCTGAAGAATTCTGGGACCGCACCAACCGGCAGGACTGGCACATCTGCGAGCAGAGCCAGCTCGGCATCAGGTCGCGCGTGTACGCGCCGGGTCCCTACTCGCCGCGGGAGAGCATCCCCGCCGCCTGGGACCGGATGTATTTGAGGGCGTTTGAAGACCAACCTTGACGCAGTGCTGCAGCAAGTCGCGGAACGCCTCAAGGACAACTACCCATACGGCGATCCGTTGTATGCCGGACAGATGCTGAAGCCCCCGCATCCGGTCGCGCGCCTCGCGTACGAGATGGCCCTCAAGATCAATCCCAACAACCACGCGCTCGACGGTGGACGCGCCAGCTCGGCGATGGAGAAGGAAGCCGTCGCCGATCTCGCGCGCATGATCGGCTGGGACACGCACCTCGGCCATCTCTGCGGCGGCGGCACGATGGCGAATCTCGAGGCGCTGTGGATCGCGAGCCAGCTGCATCCGGGCAAGACCATCATCGCTTCGTCGCAGGCGCATTACACGCATCAGCGAATTGCAGGCGTTCTCGGCATCCCGTTTGAAACGATCCCCTCCGACCGCCGCGGGCGGATGGACGTAGACGCGCTCGAGCGCCGACTGGCGGCGGGCGGTGTCGGCACCATCGTCGCCACGCTGGGGACGACGGCGACGGGCGCGGTCGATCCCCTCGCGGCCATCCTCCAGCTGCGCGACACACATGACTTCCGGATCCACGCAGACGCGGCGTACGGCGGGTATTTCCTGCTCGTCTCGAATCTCGAAACAGAGACCCGGCAGGCCTTCGAGCGGATCAGCGAGGCCGCCTCGGCCGTCATCGATCCGCACAAGCACGGCCTGCAGCCGTACGGCTGCGGCTGCGTGCTCTTTCGCGATCCGTCGGTGGGCCGGCTCTATCATCACGATTCGCCCTACACGTACTTCACGTCGAACGAGCTCCACCTCGGCGAGATCTCGCTGGAGTGCTCGCGGCCGGGTGCCGCTGCCGTGGCGCTCTGGGCGACGCAGCAGCTATTTCCGTTGGTTCCGGACGGCGAATTCGCGAAGGGTCTGGCGAGCGGCCGGGCCGCTGCCTTGGATCTCTACGAGCGACTGCGTCAGGATGGACGGTTCGTGACCGGGTCGCCGCCGGAGCTCGACATCATCGTCTGGGCCCCGCGCGCCCGGCGCATCAGCGAAGCGTCCGCCCTTTCGCAGCGCATCTTTGCGGAGGCCGCCCAGCGCCAGCTGCATCTCGCGATCGTCACGCTGCCCGTGCAATTGATCGACGTGCAGGACATGCAACGCGACGGCGACTCGATCGTCTGCCTGCGGTCCGTCCTGATGAAACCGGAGCACCGCGCGTGGGTCGATCGGATCTGGGCGATTCTCGACGCCGCGACTACCGCGGCCGGCGTACAGCCCTAGTCGACGAATCCGCTCGACAGCCGGACGATCAGATTCCGTCCGGGGTCGAACGCGAACTCTTTGTACCGGCTCAGGAAGCTGCGATAGCGCTGGTTCAGCGCGTTGCGCAGCGAGATGTCGAGCCGCATCGCCCGGCCAAAGAGGCGCACGTCCGCTCCGCCGCCGACGTGGAGCAGCGCGTAGCCCGCGGTAGGGATGTCGAGCGGATTGGGCCGGTTTTGCCGTGCGTAGGCATCCACATCGAGGCGCAGCCGGTCCCGCCACTCGAGTCCGAACGCGGCGCGCAGCGGGGGCATCAGCGGCAGCGGCTCGTCCGTCGTCAGATTCGTGCCGCGCACCGCTTCGAGCCGTCCGCGGGTGATGAGTCCTCGGCCGATATCCGCTTCGACCACTGCCTCGCCACCGAGCAGGTCTGCTTCCGCCTGGGCGTACTGGTACACGCGCAATGAGTCGACGAACGCCCCGGTGGGGATGACGTAGATGTAGTCGGAGATGCGATTCTCGTAGACGGCCAGGTCCAGTCGCGCCCGTCGCCCGCTCCAGCGCACGCCGAAATCCACGCCGAAGCTGTGCTCCGGCTGAAGCGTCGCATCACCCCGTTCAAAGCGTGCCTCGCCGATGTGAGGACCGTTCGCAAACAGCTCGAATAGCGTCGGTGCGCGCCAGGCACGGCCGCCGTTCAGACTCAACGCCCAGCCGCTCGCCGGCGTAAAGACGAATCCCACGTTGGTTGAGAACGCATGCGACGAGCGCTCCTGGGCGACGACGCCGAGGGAATCGTCGCGATCGGCGCTGAGTCGGCGCGTGTCCAGGCGCGCTCCGGCGAGCATGGTCCAGCGGCTCCAGCGGCCGTCCGCGGGCGACACCTGTCCGAATGCAAATGCGGCGCCGGAAAGAATGCTGCCGTCGGGAACGATCGGCTCGCGCCCGCCCGCGTCGTTGCTCTGGCCGAGGCCGCTGATCCCGAACGTGACGCCCGCATGATGCGCCAACAGATCGAGCGACGCCGTTTGCAGCAGCAAATTGAACTGTTCGGATTCCGTGGCGGTTGAGTCGTCGGCCACTTCGATCAACGAGTGCCGCTGCAGCTGTCCCTTCGCCTCCAACCGCCAGGCTCCGACGGGGCGCTGACCCGTGATCTGGATTCGCTCATCTGCGGCTTTGCGCTCCGGCCCACCGGTTTCGCCGGGCGGCGCGTTCGCCTCGAGCAGCTTGAACTCGCCGCCGTAATGGATGACGCGGACCGCCAGGTCACTGCCCGAAGGCCACCGCCAGCCCGCCGCAGCCTCCCCGTTGAACGCACCGAAGCCCGTGTTGTCGAGCTCGCCCGCGGGGGTGTGCAAGTTGCTTGCATGCCGGCCGATCGCAGCGACACGCCAACCCAGCTTGCCGCGCGCCCCTTCGACGCGCACGCCCGGGCTAATCTCGATGTTATTGCTCGCCGCCGAGAGCGTGAATCCCGTTCGGATGAATCCCGGCCCCCCCCCCCCC